>Ga0181596_10004258_pt1 | contig 13043 bp, 7 predicted proteins | sample 041ome_6_FD_148655 | JGI IMG/M metagenome (GOLD analysis project Ga0181596, IMG submission 148655) | Coastal salt marsh microbial communities from the Groves Creek Marsh, Skidaway Island, Georgia - 041402US metaG (spades assembly) | ecosystem: Environmental > Aquatic > Marine > Intertidal zone >... | reverse complement strand
TGCGCGCATCGCGTTCGCGTTCGCGTCGCAAAGTGAAGGCGCGACACCGCATGCGGAGGCATGGGATGGTGCCGGTATCTTTTCGATGCGCGTGCGCGTGGATGATGGCGTGGATGACGCGTCGGTCACGCGCACAAAACGGGTCACGACGGCGCGTGAGATATGGTTTACGTAGACCCACGCGTGTGTGGCGTGATGGTTGTCGCGCGCATGGTGTGCGTTGGGTGAAGGGGGTGGTTTTGGACCGCGGACGCGGACGCGCGACGAGATCGCGTGGATAAGAAGGACGTCGGGCGACGTCGGGACGGGTGATTCCTCGTCGGATGCACGCGCGAGCGTGGGGGTTTTATGAGAATCGTGTCGAATGAATGAAAGTACTGACCCCGTGATGTGTGTGTTGTTTTGTTTTTACGCGAATACACAGCCGCCGAAGCGTTGCGAAGAAGCACGCGAGCGTTCGATGCCAAGCGAACACGCCGCCGATTGACGCGCCGACGCGATCGTCGAGCGCTATTGCCAACTCGAAATCCGTTGCGGCGGTGATTTTGGGTGGTGGTGCGGGCACGCGTTTGTACCCGTTGACCAAGTCGCGCGCTAAGCCCGCGGTGCCGATCGGTGGGGCGTATCGATTAATCGACGTCCCGATGAGCAACTGCTTAAACTCTGGGATTTCCAAGGTCTACATTTTGACTCAGTTCAACTCGGCGTCGTTGAACCGTCACTTGGCGCGCACGTACAACTTTGGTAACGGTATCATGTATGGTGGTAATGGTTTCGTCGAGGTACTCGCCGCGACGCAAACTCCTGGTCAAGGCGGTAAGGAGTGGTTCCAAGGCACCGCCGACGCCGTGCGTCAGTATTGCTGGTTGTTCAACGACGTGAAGAACAAGGATGTCGAAGACGTGGTGATTCTTTCTGGTGATCACTTGTACCGCATGGATTACATGAAGTTTGTCGAAGCGCACAGAGAAAGCGATGCAGACATTTCCATTGGTGCTTTGCCCGTGGAGGAAGATCGCGCGAGTGATTTTGGGTTGATGAAGATTGACGCCACTGGGCGCATTACTGAATTTTCTGAAAAGCCAAAGGGCGACAAGTTGCAAAGCATGAAGGTGGACACCACGGTGTTGGGGTTGTCTCCGGGTGAAGCCAAGGCGAAGCCGTTCATTGCGTCGATGGGTATCTATGTCTTTAAGAAGAAGATGCTCGTGAAGTTCTTGGATAAGGATTACCCGCAAGACAATGATTTCGGTGGCGAAATCATCCCGCAAGCCGCGCAAGACGGCGCCAAGGTGCAAGCGTACTTGTTCAACGATTACTGGGAGGACATTGGAACCATCAAGAGCTTCTTCGAGGCCAACTTGAACTTGGCCAAGGACCCGCCTAACTTTGAGTTCTACAACGCCGAAGCGCCCATCTACACCTCCCCGCGTTTCTTGCCCCCGGCGAAGATTGAGCGATGCCACGTCAAGGATGCCATCATCTCGCACGGCGCCTCCTTGTCGGATTGCTCCGTGGAAGACGCCATCGTGGGCTTGCGCTCGCGCGTCGAAAAGGGTTGCAAGATCAAGAAGACGATGATTATTGGTGCCGATTACTATGAAAGCGAAGAAAAGCGCAAGGCGATCATCGCTTCGGGCGGCGTTCCGGTGGGCATTGGCGAAAACACGATCATCGAAAACGCCATCATCGACAAGAACGCGCGCGTGGGTAAGAACTGCATCATCACCAACAAGGATAACATTGAAGACTTGCAAGATGAAGAGCGTGGTATCTTCATCCGATCTGGTATCGTCACCATTTTGCGCAACTCCACCATCCCGGATGGCACCGTCATCTAGAATCCTAGGACGTGACTCTTCTCACGCGAGTCTGAACACGCGCGTCGACGTCGGCGTTGACCACTCGCTGTAAACATTCAACTTTTGCACAAAAAAAGAACAAAAACAACAAACACAACAAAAGCATAGAGCTCAGAAAAACTTGTAACAAGCCAGACGTAGCAACGTTTGAATTCATAATTCCATCCACTCGAACGCGAGGCTAAAAATCTGCGTCAACCAAACCATCTTGCGCGTCATTCGACGCCTCGCCGCGCGATGGGTGGCGACGGCGCGCCGAGCGCGGGCGCGTCAGGGCGTAACCCTGCGGTTGAGCTCTACGTGTTTTGTATATGCGCCATTGGATTGATACTGTACGGCTACCCGGTGGGCGCGAGCTCGGTGATGCTCGGGTCGAACGAGCAGTTCACGCGGGACTTCAACGTAGACGGTGACATCAACGTCCTCGGCGCGCTCTTGGCGTGTAATTCCGTAGGAGCATTGATAGGAGCATTCATAGCGCTCGTGCCCGTGCGTGGAGTGCCGTTGGCGGATGTATACGGACGCATAAAGTGGATGCGCGCTGGCGCGGGGTGTTACGTCGCGGGCGGCGCGCTCGCGGCGCTCACACCAGGCGCCGCGACGTCATTGATTGACTTTTCGACATTCATGCCGTTTACGTTTAGCGCGAAGTTTGGGGTGTATTGGTTCGGGACGTGTCGAGTGGTGTATGGGATTGGTATGTCTTTGTGTTACCAGGCGACGGCGGTGTACGTCGCCGAGTTGGCGTCGCAACGCTCTCGTGGTTTTTACCTCCCTATGATTGCCGTGATGACCATGGTTGGGGATTTAGTTGGAAATTTTGTTGGTTTAGCACTCGAGCCCGCGAGTGGGTCGTGGCGCATGTTGGCTGCACTTCCAGTGCCGTTTGCATTGGCGTACGCGTATTACGTCGGAAAATGTCCCGACTCGCCGCGGTGGTTGATTTTGAACGCCACGAACGCTTCAAAGCATAATCGAAGCAGTACGATTGCGACGAATTCGATGTACTACTCACGCGATGACTCCTATGCTGACACCATGGATGACGACGTGGATTTGAGACGCGCGAGAGAAACGTTGGCGGTGTTGAGAAGTAAGTCGGCCAACGCGTCGTTTTCCATTTCGGACGCGTGCTTTCGCGGACGACGGGGTGGCATGCTACGCGTGCTGGAGAATCCAGAACTCCCAGATGCGACGACGAGGGAAGAAATTGAACGTGAGTTGGGGGATATTTTAGCCGTCGTCAAGGCTTCAGCGGATACGGCGAACCGCAACGTGTGCGCGACGCTCAATCAAACCGGGACTAGACGCGCCATGTACGTCGCCTTTGGATTGAGCATTTTGTCCATGCTTTCCGGCGCCCCATCGCTGACGTATTTTATGAAGCACATGTTCGAAATGACTGGGCACGCGCCCATTCGAGCGACGAGCATGACGACTGGTTTGGCGTTTGTGAGGCTTCTCGTCACGCTCTTTGTCGCGATTTGGCTCGAAACCTTTGGTCGACGAAGGATGCTACTCATCGGTACAAGCATTCAACTCATGGCGACGACGACGTTATCGTTTATTTTCGATGGCTTGACGTGGATCGAAACCCCCGCGGTGTCTTTTCAAGTCCTTCAAGGCTCGCTCGCCGCAGCAGCAGATTTCGCCATTTTCGCCAACGCCGTCGGCTTCCACATTGGGTTTTGGGCCTTGAGCTGGACGGTCTCGAACGAACTCTCGCCCTTGCGATCTCGTTCCACTATCGTCGCATTAAATGCAGTGTTTTCATGGATTTTATCCATCATCACCGTGCGTTTCTTACCCGCAATGATGGCGAGCCCGGGCATCGGAGTCACGTTTGGATTTTGCGCCGGCTCGTTGTTCCTCACCGTGATTTTCGTCTACCTCTATGTCCCCGAAACCAAAGGTCGATCGCTCGAAGAAGTTGAAACGATTGTGGCCAAGGCGTTGAGCTTGCGCGACGTCGTGCGTGAGATGAATATCCCCTCCCGTGCGACGCCGGCGGATGTCCTCCACCGTCGACGTTCTGAAGCGTCGCCCCTTCTCGTCGATCCATAATCCCAATCTTGTACCAACATGATGCATGAATTGCATGCAGCGCATTGTATCGTTGTCATTATCGTCGTTGTTATCATTAGTCCTTCATAGCAGCACTAGAACTTGAATTGATTACAGTCGTAGCGCGAAACGCGCGTCAACCAACTGTCCTCGCGCGAGCTCACCCCACTCATCGACGCCCATCCGTCGATGATTGCGCGCGTACCATCGCTCGCGCACGGCACGTTCATTGAACATCCATTCCCTCGCGCGCGCAGCGTCAAACCCTCGCGCATCGACGCGCAACGTCCGCGTGTCCCGGCGCAGCGACAGTGTGCTTTGAGTGCCTCTGCGTCCCGCACGCTCGCCCCTTCCGAGCGCGCATCGCCCGCTGCGCGCGCGGGTGAACGCACCGTCGTCATTGCAGACACCGTCCGCGCGCGCGCGAACGCGCTGAACGACGCCATGTCTGCGCATGTGCGCGTCGCGCTGCTCGCGCTCGCGCTCGCGTTGTGGCTGAGAAAACGTAAGCTCTACGCGTCATCATCGACGCCGCGTCGCAAGGTGATCGTCCTCGGTGCAGGTTTCGCCGGCGTTCAAGCTGCGATTGATTTACGCGCGCACTGCGACGTGGAGGTGATTGATGGGAAGGAATATTTTGAATTTGTCCCGGGGACGCTCGCGGCGCTCGCGGGCGCGCGGCCGATGTCGACGTCGACGTTTGCAGAGGACGCCGCGACGCGCGCCCAACGCGCCATCATGGTGCCGTATGCACAGATTTTCAAGGATAAGAGGGTGAAATTTACGTGTACACGCGGTCGAGAGATTGATGTGCGGGATGATTGCGTGATTATACGCGGTGAGCGTTCATCGATGGAGGATGTTCGACTGGCGTACGACGAGCTCATCATCGCTACGGGGAGCGTGTACGCGGGTGTGATCAAGTCTTCTGGCGTTGGGCTGGAAATGACCATGCAAGGGCGGATGGATGCGTACGCTGAGGCGCGGGCGAGCATCGTTCGCGGGAATACGACGACGATTATCGTTGGAGGAGGCGTCGTCGGCGTGGAGCTCGCCGCCGAGCTCGCCGCTCGAGCGACGAAAGCCAATAATGGATCATCCGTGGTGTTATTACACGCCGGAGAGCGATTACTCGACACGTTACCAGATCACATTGGATCGTATGTCACCAAGGCGTTGATTAAGTCCGGGGTAAAGGTGTACGTCGGACAAAAGTATGAACGAGACGGCGAGAACGCGTTCATCGGCGTCGCGAATAAAAATGTCATTCGTGGCGACTACGTGCTCATGGCTATCGGATCCAAGCCCGCCACGGAGTTTTTGAAGCGTGCTACCGATGATTCTAGTGAGAATGCCACACTAGACGTTCCGCTCGATCAATTCGGTCGCATACGCATCGATCCATCGACGCGTCGAGTCATCGGCGTCGAGTCCCGAGTCTACGCCGTCGGCGACGTCGCGAGCAAACCTCCCGAGCACATGCTCGCCTCCTACGCCCACTGGGAAGCCGAATACGTCGCTACGCGCATTAAATACCATGGCAACGCCAAGGCCCTCGCTAAACTCGGGGCGTACGTGCCACCACCGCGATTAATGGCGATTAGTCTCGGGTCGTTTGACGGCGTCATGGTGTGGGGCGACCGCGTCGTCGCCACAGGTATCGTCGCCGCGATGTTTAAAGCGTTGGTACAGTTTTGGTTTATTCGATTCTTACCCGCGCCGTACGGCGTGATGAAGATGTTTCCGCACATGCGGCGTTCGCCTCGTGATCCGGCGAGGTTGTCCCCAGCGTCGTCGAGTTGAACATTCGCGTTGGACTCGACGCGCGAATGTCAGTTACAAAATTTGGGAGACGAAGAGTCACGACGCTCGCCAAACCTCGACGCGTCGCGTGCGACGACCGCCGTGCGCTGGCGACGCGAACGCGTCACGTAGCGCACACATCGACGCAATTGCGGCGCGCGCGACGCACGGACGGCATGGTTAAGGTGACGTTTGAAACGCCAACGCTGGCGCTGCGCGCAGAGACGCTCTGGCGCGCGCGCACGAGCGCGGTGTTCATGGCGTGTGAACGCGCCGTTTTTGGCGATCTAGACAGCAGTTTACCATTATATGAGCGTGATAGGGCATCAACGCGCGCGAGATACGTCGTGCGCACGGTTCCTAATGTAACATTACCGTATTTGGCGCGCAAGGCGCTCGGCGTCGGAGCGTCGAGCGGAGGCGCGGGTAAAGGTTTGATTGAAACATTCGATGATTTTCGCGTCGATGAAGAGCAATCCACGGCGCCGTACTTGTACGAAGCGAGTTTAACGTCGTACAGTACGTTTTTAAGTCCCAAGAATAGCACCATTCGCGGTGTAATTCGGTGCAAGAGCGTCGACGGCGATAGCTGCGCGTTGACGCTCAAACTAGAATGTACTATAAAAATGACTGGAATCGGGAGCATTCTCGAGAAAGTCTTAACCAATGCCATAGCGAAAAAGTTTGAGTTGTACCCAAAAGTCGTGGAGCGGTACGTAGCGGTGATGGAGGCGGAGCGTCGCGCTAGGGATGCACGCGTGGCGTCCGCGGCGGCGTCCGCGGCGGCGTCCACGGCGACGCCCGCGGCGGCGGATTCCGCATCGTCGACTTCGGCTGACACTGAAGACATCGATTTCCACTCGGTGTGCTCTGATCCTGAGAAATCCAGTGCACCCGAGAACAATGATATATTTGAGACCACAGAGGTCGAATATGACACGAATGCCAGCGCGGCGTCGTGTTGCGTGCCTCCTCGACAAATCATGTCGCGGCGGTCTTCCAGCATCGTCGCCTAAAAGAATCCCATAGCAGCTACTTTTGATTTCACTTTCAAGAACCTTTTCATCTTTTTATTTGGATCGACGCTGGGTGCAGCTAATGCTGCGTCTTTGGGTGGACGCGCGGACGCCAAGCTCGAGCGCGGACGCGCCGCGTTCGCGTCTTCGGCGACGCGGCGACGAGCGGCCACACGCTCATTATACCACTCGTGCACAAATTCGCCCTGAATAAGCGATGAAATCGTCGTACCCGGATCGCACTGCGCGTAACGAATTTCTTCATCGAGTCTGCGGTGACTTGGACGCCCAAATGTCACCGAGGTATCGATGACTGGATCCACGCTGCGGCGTTCGCCCGTTTTAAGTCGAATGGGCGCGTTTGAGCGGCGGAACTCTGAAACCTCTCTCGAGTTTGTGATCCCGGACCGCGTAGCGCACTTATCCATAGCCATCAAATCTATACCGGCGATGACGTTTGCGGGTTTCGATTTGAACTCTCTCCATGCGAGTGTATCACGGACACCACCGCCGGCGTCTTCGCCGGCGTCTTCGCCGCCGCCGCCGCATTTGACTTGTTGGCCAAATGTTTGCTCACGGGCTCCAGAGGGAGCATAAATCAGCGTATCCCTCTGTCTCCCGACTTCTGCGTGGCGATTAATGAGGACATTTGTCGCGCACGACGCGCGGTCGATACCGATGCGTACGCTCGTCATCTACCGTGCGGGATAATGCGGCTTTTAAAAGGTGAGCGGGACAAAAATAGACGGCGGCGCGAGTGTTGTTTGCTATTTGCTATGCTATTCTTAGTTCTTGACTAGACTATTCTTCTACGACCGAGGCTGCGGGTTCGCAGTCGCGAGTTTTTCGCCGCCTCGTCCTCGCCCACGTCCGCGTGGCGTCGTGCCCGAAGCCGAGGATTTCTGCGTCATCGGTCGCTCGACGCTTTCCCCATCCGCCAGAGTCTTTGCCGAGTGCGCCGCCGCCCGCGCGAGCCACGATGAATCTTTCCTCGGACGTCGCGCCGCTGCGTGCGTTGAACGCACAGGAGGTGGGTCCACTATAGAGCCGGAGCCGGTAGCAGCAGCGACACTCGGCGTAGGCCGCGTAAACGTTGTCGATTGGTCGATGACGACGCCTCCCCCGCTCGCGCGCTCGTCGATAATTCCACCCTTGCCATCTTGCACTCGCAACCCATCTCTAAATTTTACACGTAGGTTTTCAAGTATTGATCGCGCATCGGCATTTAACGCGCGAGATAGCTCTCGTTTAGACGACGACGACGACGGAAACTCCTCCTCTTCGTCCTCCTCCTCGACTCGACGTCCCGCCCGCGCGTTAAACTTTTCCGCGTCCTCCTTACTCACCACCGCCCGGCACACCGGACACAAATGCACCGCCTGCGCCTCAATTTTCATCGCCTCTTCGCTCCCACGCGGGTACTCTTTCGCACGCGCGAGTTCCTCTTCAATTTCACGCTCGCGCCATGCGTACCACGTCGAAAAGCACTTAGCGTGAAACGCGTGCCAACACATGTCAACCCTCCCACATCCCTCACGCGCGCCTCGCATGTCTTCGCAACAAAACGCACACGTCCCATACGGTGCGTTACACTGGTCCATCACCTCTCGAGCGGTGGTACAGATCAAAGTCAATGCGTATTCGTGCGACGCGCGACATCGAGCCGCGACGTCGGCGAGCGTCGACGTCAACGCCGCCGCGCGCGCGTCGCTCAATCCTCGATCATCAATCACGCGCACGCGCACAGACGATGACGCAGGGTATGAACCATCATTACGCACGTCTAATTCTATCGTTGCTTTGACGTAGACGTCATCCGTGCGTGAGGCAGCCGCGCGAGGCGATGCATCAAATGTGATGCGAATCATGGCATCATCATCCTCTAATCCTTCTGCATGGCTGTACGCGAGTCTATCTTCGTCGGCAAACGTGTGATACAGCGCGAGAAGATCGCATTTGAGCTCGTCCGCCACCGCGTCGTCGGCGTCGAGCGCAGCGGCGACGTCCATGGCGCGCGCGAGGCGTCGCACACTGACGTCTCAAATAATAGCTCATCCCTTTATATTTCACACACTACGATCCGTATGTCCGAACTGTATTTTTATGTCATGTGCTTGACCTCAAGCCCCATGGCGATGACGTCCATCACAACGCGACGCCGACGACGACGAAGCCGCCGAGCGCGCACGACCGCCCGCGCCATCGACGCACCGTGAGTCGTATTCTCTCCCCGAACGCCACCGCAGTCTCGCGCGCACGCCGCGACGCACAACACACGCGCTTAAAAGCGCGAGGATAAACCTCATGGCGGCTCACGCATTGTCAGCGCGTTCGAACGCTCTGCGCGCGCCCTCGCACGCGCGCGCCGGCGCGAATCGCTCGCGCACGAGGTCGATGAATATTCGCGCGCACGGCGTGGGTCCGGGCGGCGGCGCACACGTGAGCTCGGTGAAGGATTTAAAAGGGAAGCGGGCGTCGACGGGCGTCGACGGCTGGGAGGACGCGAGCGCGGGCGCGGCGGCGCGCGGGCGTAAGAAGGTGTACGTGGAGACGTATGGGTGTCAGATGAATGTGAATGATAGTGAGGTGATGATGTCGGTGTTGAAGGATGCTGGGTATGATGCGACGGAGGATGTGAATGGGGCGAATGTTATTTTGATTAATACGTGCGCGATTCGGGATAAAGCAGAGGCGAAGATTTGGCAGCGATTGGCGTATTTTCGGTCGCTAGGGAATGGTAAGAAGAAGATGGAAAAACCTGTGGTTGGGGTTCTGGGATGTATGGCGGAGCGCGTGAAGGAAAAGTTGCTTGAGGCGGATCGATTGGCGGATATCGTCGCCGGGCCAGACGCGTACCGGGACTTGCCTAATTTAATCGAAGCCGTCGTCGGTACGGGCGAAAAGGCGATGAATGTGCAATTGAGCGTGGAGGAAACGTATGCAGATATTATTCCCGTGCGCGAAGCCGGGTCGCATAGTGCATTTGTGACAATTATGCGTGGATGCGACAACGCGTGCGCGTTTTGCATCGTGCCGTATACGCGTGGACGCGAACGTTCGCGCGACTTGGCGTCTATTTTGTACGAAGTGCGCTTGTTAAGTGAGCAAGGTGTGAAGGAGGTGACGTTGCTCGGGCAAAACGTCAACTCGTATGCCGCGCCGGTGCACGCACAGACTGACTTTTTGAGTGGACTGCGCGGCGAGGACACTGACCCCATCGCCGCCGTCGCGAGTGCCTCAACGGAGGGCTTAGCGAGCGCCAGTGGGTCCGCATTCGCTGGATACGCCGATGGATTTGCGTCGAGATATGATGCCGAACGTAAGCGTGAAGGCACTATTCAATTCGCCGAATTGCTCGACAAGGTGGCGGCGATTGATCCGGAAATGCGCATTCGATTTACGTCGCCGCACCCCAAGGATTTCCCCGACGACGTCTTAAAGGTGATTCGCGATCGTCCGAACGTCTCCAAGTGCCTGCACATGCCTTGCCAAAGCGGTTCATCAGAGACTCTCGAACGCATGGCTCGAGGTTACACGCGTGAGTCGTACATTGCGCTCATTGAACGCGTCAAGACGATGATTCCTGGATGCGCAATCACCACGGATGTCATCAGCGGCTTTTGCGGCGAAACCGAGGAAAATCACAAAGACACCGTGTCTTTGATGACCAGAATTGGTTATGAGCAAGCATTCATGTTCGCATACAGCGAACGTGAGGGAACAGCGGCGGCGCGTCATCAAAAGGATGACGTACCCGAAGACGTCAAGCAACGCCGTCTTCAAGAAGTCATCGACGCCTTTAGAGCGCAAGCGGCAATCAAGCAAGAGTTAGAAATCGGTTCCACCCACTGCGTCATCGTCGAAGGCCCGAGTAAGAAGAATCCCGATGAATTCACTGGCAGAACGGACACTTCCAAGTGGGTGGTGTTTGAAAAGACGCAAGTTGGCCAATACGTCGGGGACGAAACCACGCCGGTGAGTGGGTCGCAAGACATTAAGCCGGGCGACTACGTCGCCGTTCGCGTCACTGGCTGCAGCACGGGTACGTTATTCGGTGAGTGCCTCGGGAAGACTTCTCTAGTTGAGTTCCAGAACCTTCACGGCGCGCAATGGACGCAACCAAAGGCGCGCGTTGAAGCCGCCGCTGGGGCTCGTTAGACTACTATTTAAACATTGTTTTCTTCGCTGTAAAAATCACAAACAATTATATATCTATACAACTTCCGGCGATGAGGCAGCGGCTGAGGCGCGATCGTAACGTCGCTTCAGTCCGAGCGCTTGCGCGACATCCGCATCGACAGTTTCATTTTTCGAATCCACGACGCACGACACGAAGAACGGGCCCTCTTGTCCGGTGCGAGCGGTCCGCCCGCATCGATGAAGATGCATCTCCATAGATGGCGCCGCACCGTATTGCACCACGTGATGAAGCTTTGGAAAATCAATCCCACGCGCGGCGAGGTCGGTGCACACGCATACGGCTAAATCACCCGATATGAAATCATCGAGCACGACGCCGCGCTCCTTGGCTTTACCGTGAAACGCGAGGGCGGTGATTTCGCTTTCGTCAAGTTTAGTGACAAGTTCATCCGCTTCTTCGGGAGAATTCGCAAAAATCAAAGCCTTGAAGCGTTTACGTCGCGCCAGCGCTTGAATCAAGGCATTAAACTTGGCATCTTCGCCGGCGACGTCGTCCACACGCACTTCCAGTTGCGGGTGCACGCGTCCAAATTGCGTGGTTGAAATCCACTCCAACTCCCCTGGGAAAGCCTCTAAAAGGGGCTGAGCCTCGCGCATCGTCGCTGCCGCGAATATATACTGCACTGGAATATCAAATTTATTCACACCATTTCCTGAGTACGTCATCGAGATGAGCTCGGCGACGTCGGCGCCAAAACCGCTCGACAACATTTCATCCGCTTCGTCGACGACGACGTGACACAGCCGACCGAGCAACACCCACTCTTCTTTGATGAGCTTGAGTAAACGCGCTGGCGTGCACACTAAAATATCCGCAGTTCGAAACTCAGGTATCGCCTCGACGTCACCGTCTAATTTTGTCGATTTACCCGCCTTGGTGGTTGACTTTTTCTTCACCCCCTTAGCCGCGGGTTTCACGAGCTTCTTCTCCTTGCCAACCAACGAAAACACTCGCGGCGTTGGTAGACCTTCATTCGTGCACCAACTCGCCGCAAGCTGCGCTGAATACGTCACTTGTTTCCCTAGCTCAACATTGGGCACGAGAACGACGGCGGCTGGGCAACACCGCCCCGATCGTTTGGTCCCGCGGCGACCGGGCTCGGTCATTTGCGCCAAAATTGGCAACAAGTAGGAAAACGTCTTCCCGCTCCCTGTTTCGGCTAATATCGCGACATTCTTTTGCTCTAAAATCACAGGTAACGCCAAACGTTGAATTTCCGTCGTGCGCTTCAAACCCGCTTCGCGCATGGCGACGACGGCGCGTTCAGGCATGCCCGCGCGCGCAAAGGCGCTCATGGGTTCGCGAGACGCGTCCTCGTCGCCATAAAATCGACCTTCATACCGCGCACGTGCATCGTCTTCAGCCTTTTTAGCCTCGCGCTTACGTCGAGATATTTCCCACGGTCGTTCACCGCCGCGCTTATACCCTCCAGCACGCGTATCCGACGCCGCCGTCGTCTCCCCCGGACCGACGTCGTCGTCGCTCGCCGCGGTAGCCTTCTTCTTTCGCGCATCCACACTCGGCGTCTCACCCATCAACCGCGCCCAACCAGAAAGCTCCTCATCCACACCCCAATATTTATCCTCACCATCCCCACGCGAATTCGCCGCCGATCCCTGTCGCCTCCGCTCCGCCGCCTCGGTGCGTCGCATCAACGTCGTCGCATCCACCGCCCGAAATCCCTTCATCGACCCATCATTCTCATTCAAACCAGCCTTATCGCCCGCCGCGCGACGTTGCGTCTTATTTTCTAATTTATTATACCGCGCATCGCGCGTGCTCGACCACGAACGACGCGCATTGGTATTCGTAGAACCGCCGCTTCGCCCGCCGCTTCGCCCGCCGCCGCGTCCATCCTCCGCATCCTCCGTCCCACCGTACGCACTCCTCCGTCCTCGCCCTGGCGACGACGACGACGGCGGCGACGCAGAGTCGTCATCATCCCACCCATCTCGTCCATGCGACGACGCCGCGAACGCGCGCACCGCGCGAGCGCGTTGACATTGAAACCAACCGCCGCCAGCCGTCACGACATCGACATCGACATCGACATCGATTCGTCGTCGTCGTCTCGCCACCACCATCGCCGTGCGCGTT
>Ga0181596_10004244_pt1 | contig 13076 bp, 10 predicted proteins | sample 041ome_6_FD_148655 | JGI IMG/M metagenome (GOLD analysis project Ga0181596, IMG submission 148655) | Coastal salt marsh microbial communities from the Groves Creek Marsh, Skidaway Island, Georgia - 041402US metaG (spades assembly) | ecosystem: Environmental > Aquatic > Marine > Intertidal zone... | reverse complement strand
GCCCGGCACAGCTTCGTGTAATGTTAAAGCTACCAGTTCATAGAGTGGGCGTTGGTCCAGAGCATGGGTATTCAGCCAATAAGCACCACCGCGGATGCCACCTATGGCGGCAGGGTTGTAAGAGGCTGTGGTGTAGTTCGGGGCTATTTCATCTGGCACAGGCACTATGCCGTAGGGCAGGCGGGGGAGTTTGCCAAAAAACTCCGGCAGCCGGTAATCAATACGTTTGGCGATGTAAGAGGCTTCTTTTAACAGTTCTGTTGGGGTTTTGGCGTAAAACTGCGGATCTGTACGTAAAAATTTCGTGAAGTCGCTGAAACTGCCTTTGAAGCCGGTCTCTTTAATCAGCGAGTCCATTTCAGCGCGGATCCGTTTTACTTCGGCAAGGCCAATGCTATGGATCTCGGCCGGATCCATATCCTGCGTCACATAGGTATTGATAGCATGGCGATAATAAGCTTTGCCTTGCGGCAGTTGCTCTGCAGCCAGACTGTCTGTAGCGGCTTTCATATAATCGCCTTCGAGAAAGTCAGCTAAGCGGGCAAAAGCGGGTAAAGCTGTTTGTGCAATAGCTTGTTTGGCGGCCTGCTGTAATTGCAGTTGTTCAGTTGGTGAAAATGAGGCCGGGAATTTAGTAAAAGGTTCATACAAGCTGCTTTGTGTCGGGTCTTTATAAACCTGAGCGCGCACTGTAGGGGCTATGCCCTGCACAACAATTTTTGGTAAAACAAAACCGTCTTTGATACCGGTGCGCATATTGGCGATGTTTTCATCAAAGTAGCGGCCAAAATCATTAATGCGGGCAATGTAATCCTGATAATCCGCTACTTTAGGCATAGCCAAACCGCTACTGGCATCCAAAGCTGCGCTCCAGAAACTGTAGAAAGTATTAGCCGGAATGCGGTCGAGGAACAGCGTATTGGACTGAATGGAGTTGCGTAGCACCCAGCCCAGCAGTTGGTGGTTTACCCTGTCGGCGTCTGTCAGTTGAGTTGTGTCTATTGCTTGCAGGCGCTGCAGCAATTTTTGTTCAGCCTTCAGGCGACGCTCTCTGTCTTTGGCTGTTACACCAGGCAGTTTGTTATTGTAACCAGCTAAGCCCATCCGCCCTGCGGTAATAGGGTCCTCTTGCAGGCTGTAGTGCCAATGGTCATCTATGACCTGTTGTAGTTGTTCTGTTGCAGTGGCGGCTAAGGCGGCAGGCGCCAGCCACAAAAGCGTCAGGCTAAGTAGGCTATGATAAACAAAAGACAAAAATTTGCGGGACCTTAACACAGGGGTTCTCCAGACAGATGGATCAGCGTATTTTTATAGCTTTACCTTAGCATGAGCCCTTTCTCTGGTGGCAACTTCTAACCCGTCATTTAAACGCTACACCGCATTCGTTATGTATTAGTTCGCAAATAGCTTTTTGCCTTGGGCAAAAAACAAGACAACAGCACTGTCACCAGAATAAAAGCGCTGGACCAATACAGGCATGCCTCTAAGCTTTGAGTTTGATATAAATACCCTGACAACAGCGTGCCAATGAGGCGGCCCATAGCGTTGGCCATATAATAAAAACCAACATCCAGCGAGACGCCATCTGCTTTGGCATAGCTGACAATCAAATAGCTGTGCAAAGACGAATTGACCGCAAACACTGCGCCGAATATCAGTAATACAGAGACTAACAAGGTTTCAGTCGGGAAGGGCAGAGGCAGAAGTTTGGCCAGTACAGCAGGAATAAGACAAAGCGCAAAAGCCCAGCCCACAGCAGCCCAACGCCCCGGTACTTTGCCTGCTTTTTTACCAGTAATGAATGGAGCTACACTTTGCACCAGACCATAACCAATAATCCATAAGGCTAAAAAAGTGCCTATGGCTTGTTGGCTCCAGGCCAGTTGCTGGGCTAAAAACAGCGGCAGGGCGATGACAAACCATAAATCACGCGCACCAAATAAAAACAAACGCGCCGCCGACAACAAATTAATAGGACCACTTTTCGACAGCATGTCTTTAAACTTGGGTTTGTAACTACTTTTGCCTAAGTCTTTTTTCAGCAACACCAAACTTAATAACCACACTAGCGCTAAAGCGCCAGCCATCACAGCCACAGCACCCTGAAAGCCGATGTGTGTCAGTAAAAAACCACCTATAAAAAAACCAACCCCTTTCAGCGCGTTTTTCGAGCCTGTCAGCACTGCAACCCACTGATACAGCTTACTTTGGGAGTCTTGCGGCACCAACAATTTAATCGAGCTTTTGGCGCTCATTTTATTTAAGTCTTTGGCAACACCAGACAAAGCCTGAGCCGCCATCACCCAAGGCACGATAAGCCACTGTGCCGGAACCAATAACATCGCAAGTGCCGCTATTTGTAAAAACAGCCCTATATTCATGGTTTTATTCAAACCTATACGAGCGCCCAGCCAGCCACCAAACAGGTTGGTCAGCACGCCAAACAGCTCGTAAAACACAAACAAAGAAGCGATTTCCAAAGGGCTATAGCCGAGTTTATAAAAATGCAGCAGCACCAACATGCGCAAAGCGCCGTCGGTTAGGGTAAAAGCCCAGTAGTTGCCAGTCACAACTAAATATTGCTTCAATGCTGCTGTCATTTAACTCTTCCTGTTTTGTTGATACCGCGGGTATTAAGCCTGATCTGCTAAGCCAACTAACTTCGCCAACTCCACTGTACGATTGGCGTAACCCCATTCGTTATCGTACCAAGCGTAAATTTTCACCTGAGTGCCATTGACCACCATAGTCGACAGGGCGTCAATAATGCTGGATCGTGGGTCGGTTTTATAATCGACCGATACCAGCGGCCGCTCTTCGTAACCCAGAATGTCTTTGAGTTCCTGCTCTGATGCCGCTTTTAATAAGGCGTTGACTTCTTCGGCTGTGGTGGCGCGTTCTACTTCAAATACGCAGTCGGTTAAGGATGCATTGGCCAGTGGTACTCTTACGGCATGGCCATTTAAACGGCCTTTGAGTTCAGGAAATATTTCAGTAATAGCAGTAGCCGAACCCGTGGTGGTTGGAATTAAGCTGCTGCCACAAGCGCGGGCGCGGCGTAAGTCTTTGTGTGGCGTATCCAGAATAGACTGAGTATTGGTTAAGTCGTGAATAGTAGTGATGGAGCCATGTTTGATGCCCAACTTTTCATGAATGACTTTGACCACTGGCGCCAGACAGTTGGTAGTACAACTGGCTGCTGTGACTATCTGGTGTGTTGCCGCATCAAATAACTGATGGTTGACTCCCATCACCACATTTAATACACCTGCTTCTTTGACCGGAGCGCTGACCACCACACGTTTAACGCCCTGATCCAAATATGCCTGCAGCTGCGCTGTGCTTTTCATTTTGCCAGAGCATTCAATCACCAGATCGCAGCCTGACCAGTCGGTGTCGTTAATGGCTTTATTGTGCGTCACAGCAATAGAATGACCCTGAATGATGACGGAATTGCCCTGCGCTTCAGCCTGATGATTCCAGCGACCGTGCACTGAGTCGAAATTCAGTAAATGAGCAAAGGTTGCAGCGTCACCGGCAGGGTCGTTGATCTGCACAAATTCAAATTCAGGCCAGTTAAAAGAGGCGCGTAACGCCAAACGACCTATACGGCCAAAGCCGTTGATACCCACTTTAATTTTTTTCATCACAGTATCTCTTTGCTAATCAGTTATGACAGGCTTTGAAAATAAGCCTGATGTGGAGCTAAAGTCAGTGCATTAGGCCGCAAAGCCTGAATACGTTGTTTCACCCGTTCTTTATCTATGCCACGTTCAAGCAGAATTTGTGCTGCTACTAAACCAGTGCGGCCTGAGCCCCCTTTGCAGTGAATGGCGACTTTTTTGCCCTCTTTTAACAGCTGATGAATTTGCGGGCCTTGCTGCTGCCAAGCTGTGGCAAAGTCAGCACTTGGGGCATGGTCGTCTTCAATAGGGCAATGAAACCAGGCTAATCCAAGCTCTTCGCACAAGGCTGGCAAGTCAGTAACCTGATTGCGCGCTATTTCCTCAGTTGGCATTACAGTCAAAATGGCTGAGGCACCTGCTTGCTTTAACGTCAGCAAAGCGTCTTTTAATGCTTCAGTTTTAGTACCAGGACAAGGGGTGAACAGAAGTGCTGCTGAGCCTTCCAGTACTAATTCGTCAAATGGGTGTGACATCAATTTTTCCTTATCAACTATATATGCAATAGCTTTTATTTATCGCGCAAAAACCAATGGCGGGTGCGGTTAGCAAACCATACCAAGGACAACATCACAGGCACTTCAACTAGCACACCGACCACTGTGGCAAGGGCCGCGCCTGAATTCAGACCAAAAAGTGAAATAGCCACAGCAACGGCCAGTTCAAAAAAGTTACTGGCACCGACCATACCGGCAGGAGCCGCTATGTTATGCGGCAACTGTAGTTTGCAGCCGGCAAAGTAAGTCAAAGCAAAGATGCCGTAGGTTTGCAGCAGTAACGGAATGGCTATCAGCACTATAGCGAGCGGTTGATTCAAAATGGTTTGTGCCTGAAAACCAAATAAAAGCACTACAGTGGCCAGTAAGCCAAAGATGGACCAGGGTTTTATTCGTGCCAGTAAAGTCGTTAGTTTTTCGGGACTTTTGCCTGAGAAAGATTTTCTGGTCCAGACACCAGCCACTAGCGGTAGCAAAACATAAAGCAGCACGGATAAAATCAGCGTCGACCAAGGCACAGTGATATCTGACACGCCCAATAGCAAAGCACTGATAGGTGCAAAGGCGAAAATCATAATAATGTCGTTCACAGACACCTGCACCAGAGTGTAATTGGCATCGCCTTTAGTTAACTGACTCCAGACAAACACCATAGCGGTGCAAGGTGCTACACCGAGTAAAATCATACCTGCTATATATTCAGTGGCAGTTTGTGGGTCGACCCAATCGGCAAACAGCACCCGGAAAAACAACCAGCCGAGCAGCGCCATAGTAAAAGGTTTGATCAGCCAGTTCACCACCAGCGTCAGTACGATGCCTTTGGGCTTTTTCGTCACATCTTTGATGGCGCTAAAGTCAATCTGCACCATCATTGGATAAATCATCACCCAGATAAAAGCGGCGATCACCAGGTTCACTTGCGCATATTCAAAGGACGCAACCACCTGAAACAAGCCGGGGAACAGGTTGCCTGCAACAACACCAAGCAGCATGGCTAATGCAACCCAGACCGATAAATAACGTTCAAATAATCCCATTGTGGGTCTCCTTTTTGATGCTGGTCCGTGAAATTAACAGCAGCTTTTTTGTCGCTCTGGTCTGTCACCCATATGACATAACTGCTGTTGGTTTAATGCCAGCCAGTCAGAGTTTGCCTCCAGCGTTTGTTGCAAACAGAATAGAGCCCACTGCGGTAATTCAGGATTTAAGCGGTAATAGACCCATAAACCTTGTTTGCGGTCGAGCACAATGCCATCGCGGCGCAACTGGGCTAAATGACGGGAAATTTTCGGCTGACTGTCGGCAAGTGCAGCCACCAGCTCACAAACACAAAGCTCTTGTTCCTGCTGGATCAGCAACAACGAACGTAACCTTGTTTCATCTGCCAGGGCTTTAAAAAAGGTGATAGGGTTAAGTTGCATCATCAAAACTATATGTGGAAAACCATATGCAGTAGTGTATATCTGTTTTTTCATATGTAAATTGAAATCTATGGAGAAACTTAGCTTTGCGATATGCTAGAGCCAATAAAAACAAGGATGCTTAGCCATGACCAATCAGCTGCTTGATGCTGGATTTTTAGATGATCAGTGTTTATCGGGACCATTACCTGACCAGTGGTTAGTGTTACCAGCTGCTGCTTTAACTAAAAGGCGCTACAGTTGGGCTCTGACTTTAGCTGTGGTGTTATGCGCAGTGATGGCTGCACAGTGGTGGTGGGATTTACCCTGGCTGCTGCCTGTCCTTGGGACTGTAAGCGGATTGATATTTGTTGCCAGTTGGTTTTGGTTACCACTGGCGATCCGCCACAGCAGATTTTTACTTCGTACAGAAGATTTTTTACTGCAATCTGGTGTGCTCTGGCACAAAGCTGTATTGATCCCTTTGCATCGGGTGCAGCATGTCACCATCAGTCAGGGACCACTGCAAAAACGTTTTGGACTGGCGACCTTAAAAGTCTATACAGCTGGTGGTCTGGACGCTGAAGCGACGTTGGCGGATATAGAATATGGAGTCGCGCAGGCGTTAAGTGAGCAGCTGAGTCAGTTGATCCCACGCGGAGACAGTGATGTTGAACGCTGAGATGCCAGAGCCAAAAACCGCTTCTGAGCAGTGGCAGCGCAGTTCTATCTGGGCTCTGCTGCCTTTGCTGGTCAAAGCTGTGGTGCAATGGGCTGGTGTGATCCTTGGTGGCGCCTATCTGACGTTTAGTGATCGTTTTCAGCATTATGCTCCCTATGGTCTGACAGTTTTGACGCTATTGATCATCGGCAGTGCCGTGTTGAACTGGCGCAGCACTTTGTTTCGTGTTTCAGCTCAGGGCATTGAGTTAAGCCGGGGCGTATTACAAAAAGAGCATCTGCTACTGGCAAAATCCCGGGTGCAGGAGCTGCAGGTGCAACAGCCGTTTTATTTTCGGCCGCTGCAATTGTTTACGGTCAGCCTGGACAGTGCTGGTAGTCAGCAGCAGGAGTTTTATCTGACCGGCCTGACGGCGCAGCAGCTTAGTCTGTTGCAAGGCGATGCGCAGGCCTCGCGGGATAGTCCTTCAACACCTTTTTTCCGCATCTGGTTGGCGACTTTATACAACAAACATTTGTGGTTACCTTTGATGGCTGTCTGTGGTGCTGTTTTGTCGCAGCTTGATGGCAAATTAGGCGAACAGCTATTGGCGCAAGGTGGTGAAATACTGCAACAGGCAGGTCTTGAACAAAGTCTCACTATGCAAATAGCTATTTGTTTTGGTCTGGTGCTGTTGTTATGTTTAGTCTTAGTGCTGATGAGCTGGATTTGGCTTTATCCGCAGTATTTTGTGCGTGATGACAAACAACTGCAGCTGATTCAGGGCTCGTTGCTGAAAAAATCTCAGCGGATCCTAAAGAAACGAGTACAGCTGCTTAGGCTGAATCAGCCCTGGCTGGCACGGATTTTTGGGCACTTCTCTGTTATTTTTCATGGTTTTACTAACTCTCAGGAGCAAAGCAGTAAATTTGTGCTGCTGGGGCAATGTCTTGACGAGGTCAATCAACAACTAGTAGCGCAGCAGCTGTTAGCCTTGTCTGATATGCAAAAACTAGCCTGGCAGCGTTTTACTCCGGCCTATTTCCGGCGTTTACTCTGGCTTAGAGGGAGCATCATTCTGTTATTGAGTCTGGTGATTACCCTGTTGCTGCACACCCAACTGATCACTTTAAGTACAGGTATTCTTTTGCTGGGCGTGTCAGCCCTCTGGCTGCTGGCGGACTGGTGGGCCTACCGGCGTTGGCATGGATTTTATCTGCAGGATCAGGTGCTGTACCTGTGGCGTGGTGGTATTGGTCAGTGCTGGCAGATATTACCTTTGCGGCAAGTACAAAAAGTGCAGTTGGTACAATCGTTGTTTTTGCGTAAGCATCAATTGGTGCAGCTCAGGTTCGATACGGCCAATGGCAGCATCACTCTGGCTGCTATTCCAAATCAGCAAGCCAGGGATTTATATGCCCAGGTACTGAGTTTGCGACACTGAGCTCAGTATGGTCTGCTTGATGCGCCGACTCGTATAACAGCGGAATCATGATGAATTCAGCAGCTGTGGTTTAACTCTTTAACGATGTAATTTGCAGCAAAAACAGTTTTGTTATTTGAGAACAGTTCTTGTTTGTGGCTATACTGCGGCAACTTTCAGTGAACCCCAACGGAGTATTCGATGAAATTTTGGCAAAAATCTTTAATCGCAGCAGCCTTAACTGCTGCAACTATGGCTCAGGCTGCAGAAGTGAATGTGTATTCTGGTCGTCAGGAAGAATTGATCAAACCTATGCTGGATCAATTCAGCAAAGACACAGGGATAAAAGTGAACCTGATCACCGGTAAGCCGGATGAACTAATAAGCCGCATGCAAAGCGAAGGCCGCAATAGCCCTGCGGACCTGCTGATCAGTACAGACGTGGGGCGTTTACATCGTGCTGAGGTACAAGGATTATTACAACCTGTTGATTCAAAAGTGCTGACCGATGCTATTCCTGCTCACTTACGCGATCCTAAACAGCAGTGGTTTGGTTTAACTAAACGTGCCCGTCCTATCATGTATGTGCCAGGCAAAGTCAAACCAGAGCAGTTAAGCACTATTGAAGATTTGGCGGATCCAAAATGGAAAGGCAAAATCTGCGTGCGCTCATCTGACAATATTTATAACCAGTCGATGGTAGCCGCGTTGATCACCCAGATAGGTGAAGAAAAAACTCAGGCCTGGGCCAATGGTTTTGTTAAAAACTTCGCTCAACCACCTAAAGGCGGCGACCGCGATCAGATCAAAGCAGCCGCTGCTGGGGTTTGTGATATCGCCATTGCCAATACCTACTATTTAGGTGGTATGTTTGATGATGCGGGCGACAAAGCCGCGGCTGAAGCTGTGAAAGTATTCTGGCCAAATCAGCAGGACCGTGGAGCTCATATCAACATCTCTGGTGCTGGTGTGGCGAAATATGCACCAAACAAAGCTGAAGCGATAAAGTTGCTGGAATATATGGTGAAACCCCAAAGTCAAAGCTGGTACGCTGTGACAAACCACGAATATCCTGTTGTGGCGGATGTGAAGTGGAGCCAACGTCTTGAATCTTTTGGGCAATTTAAGGCTGAGCAAGTACAATTATCGACTTTAGGTGAGTTAAACGCTAAGGCGATTCAAGTCATGGACAAGGCGGGCTGGAAGTAATTCCACTGCGTAGTTTTGTTGATTGGATAAGCGGGCGACCATAAAGGTCGCCCCTACGTTTTTTAGAAGGACACTCCTCGTTTGACCAGCCCTTTATTTAGCCGGACTATCACTGTATTCGCTTTGCTACTGGCAGTGCCTGTGCTGGTGGTGCTTGGCTCTTTAGTGACGCCTCAACCACAACTTTGGACACATTTGCTCGATACTGTGTTGGCTGATTACGTCATCAACTCTTTGGTATTGGCCTTGGGTGTGGGTTTGTTAAGTGCTGGCATTGGGACTTTTACCGCCTGGACAGTGGCGCGTTATCAGTTTGCTGGTCGTACTCTGGTGCAGTGGTTATTGCTGCTGCCCATGGCGATTCCGGCCTATATTATGGCCTACAGTTACACAGGTTTACTGGATTTTGCCGGACCAGTACAAAGCGAATTACGGCTGTGGTTTAACTGGTCTTACGGTGATTATTATTTCCCTGAAATCCGCTCTTTACCCGGCGCTATCCTGATGTTGTCGCTGGTGCTTTATCCTTATGTCTACATGCTGGCGCGTACGGCCTTTCGCCAGCAATCCGGTTCTTTACTCGAAGCCAGCCGCACTCTTGGCCTCACACCCCGACAGCATTTCTGGAAGGTGGCTTTGCCAGTGGCTCGCCCTGCCATTTTAACCGGGGCGGCGCTGGCGATGATGGAGGCTCTGGCTGACTACGGTACAGTGCAGTATTTTGGTGTGACTACCTTTACCACTGGTATTTTCCGCACCTGGTTTGGTATGGGTAATCAACTGGGGGCAGCCCAGTTGTCGGCGCTGTTGTGTAGTTTTGTGTTGCTATTGCTGTATCTGGAACAATGGTCCAGGCGCAAACTGAAGTTTTATCAGCAAGGCCAAAAGCAGCAGGAGCAGTCCCGGCAGCCAGTGCAGGGTTTAGCCGGTTTTAGTTTACTGCTGCTGTGTTTATTGCCTGTTATTTTTGGTTTTTTCTTACCGGCGCTGCAGTTAGTGGGGTGGGCTTTAGAGAGGTTAGAGCAACTGTGGTCAGCTGACTTTGTTCAGTTATTAATCAATAGCTTTTCACTGGCTGCTTTAACAGCTGTAGTCACCGCCAGTCTGGCTTTGTGTTTTGCTTATGCCAAGCGTTTATCCGGCCATTGGTCTTTGGTATTGCCGGTGCGTGTTGCAGCTATGGGTTATGCCTTACCAGGCACTGTGATTGCCATAGGTGTGATGATTCCGCTGGCGGCATTAGATAACTCCATCGATCTATGGGCAGAGCGGCAGTTTGGTATTCGTACCGGTTTGTTGTTATCTGGTACTTTAGTCGCGTTGGTGTTGGCCTATACAGTGCGTTTTATGGCTGTTGCTTTGCATAGTGTTGAAGCTGGTCTGATGAATATTACGCCTTCCATGGACAATGCCGCCCGTAGCTTAGGTGAAAGTCCGGTTGGTGTGCTAAAACGGGTGCATTTGCCGCTGCTCAGAGCTTCGGTGCTGAGTGCTTTATTGCTGGTGTTTGTGGATGTGCTTAAAGAGCTACCAGCCACTTTGTTACTGCGGCCTTTTAACTTTAATACCTTGTCGGTGCGCAGTTACGAGCTGGCTTCAGATGAGAGGCTGGCTGATGCGGCTTTGCCCGCGCTTGCCATAGTACTGATAGGTTTAATTCCGGTGATCCTGCTGTCCCGTGCTTTGGATCGTTCAAACAGAGGAGCCACATAGTGCTGGTATTACAACAAGTATCGATAGCTTATGGTTCAGCCACTGTGGTCAAAGATGTGAGTCTGAGTTTACAACAAGGCCAGATCGGCTGTTTGTTGGGACCTTCTGGCTGCGGTAAAACCAGCTTATTAAGGGCTATTGCGGGTTTCGAACCTGTGCAAACGGGCTCAGTAATACTGGCAGATAAGAACCTATCAGAGCCAAACCAAATGATAGATCCTGAGCAGCGCCGCATAGGCATGGTGTTTCAGGATTTTGCGCTCTTTCCGCATCTGACCGTAGCGCAAAATATTGCCTTTGGCTTAAAGAAAAAGCCAAAAGCTCAGCAGCAACAGATAGTAGCGGAGCTGTTAGCTTTAGTCGGCTTGCCGACCTTAGGCGAGCGTTATGTGCATCAACTCTCTGGCGGCCAGCAACAGCGGGTGGCTTTAGCCCGGGCTTTAGCACCAGAGCCAGAGGTTTTGTTATTAGACGAGCCTTTTTCAGGCTTAGATGCTGATTTACGTGAGGCTTTGGCACAGGATATCCGCGCTATTATCAAACAACGTGGCATCAGCGCTTTGATGGTGACTCATGATCAGTTTGAAGCTTTTGCCATGGCCGATCAGATAGGTGTAATGCAACATGGCAAGCTGCAGCAGTGGGGCAGTGCTTACCAGTTGTATCACCAGCCCGCCAACCGTTTTGTTGCTGATTTTATTGGGCATGGCGCTTTACTCAAAGGCGAAGTGTTGGCGGATGAGAAGGTGTACACAGCCTTGGGCGTGTTTGCTCAGACTCAATCGAATTTTGCTACTGGTGTCGCAGTGGATTTACTGGTGCGGCCGGACGATATAGTGCACGACGATCAAAGCGGCTTTACTGCCAAAGTGGTGGGTAAATCCTTCCGGGGCTCACATATTTTGTACAGTCTGGAATTGGAAGGGGCAGAGCAGGTGTATTGTTTAGCACCAAGCCACCACGACCATCAGCTATATAGCCGCATTGGTATTAAGCTGGAGCTGGATCATTTGGTGTTGTTTGCGCGCCTGTAACAGGATGTAAACCTATTCAATAGAACAAGAGAACTTCGCATATTAACGTCAAGTTATAACGGTTCATGATAACCGGCGGCGACGAACGGCCCGAACACCACCGCAATTTGGTTTTGCTTTTCAATTTAGCACAGACGTATTTTCCGTCCGGTTGATTAGTTTGTTATGTGCCTGTTCTTATTGGTTCGCTATTTTTAGTAGAGTTTCTTTTCCTGTTCCAAACTTACAGATTGCTTCGCAATTTTCTTTCAGGACTGAAAATTTAATATAGTGAATTTTAGTTCCGTTGGATTTAATTGATGGCCTGCTTAACTGTAGCAACAGCTCTTTTTCTCTATTGTCAGGTATTATTAAAAATAAAGAGGAAGGGTTTTCTGGAAACGAGTGATATAGGTCAGTCAGCCTGAGTATTCCCGAATAGATTGAGGTACTTTTTTCAACTTCAAAAGCGCAAACAATATTCTTTGTATTATTTTCAAACCAAATTACATCGATTAATGCAATTGTACTTTTTGTTTCTTTTTCTACATTAATTTCAGGGAAACAAGGGAGGCACAAGGATGAAAAGTTTTTTCCTTGAAAATTTCTAGAACGATCATTAGAAGCACTAATTACTTGATACCCTAAAGCTTTTCCGATCTTCAATAAATGGTATTGCATTTCAGTATGCAAGTTTTCTTGCTCTCTTTCACTGGTTACTTCTTTGTGCCTTTTTTTGAGAAGGTTTTCAATCTTTGCTTTTTCTTTTTCCGAAAGACTTCCTTCGTCGCCAACCATTATTTTTTTTACACCAATGTCAAACAGCAAGCCTGAAATTGCACCTAAATCTTTTGACAGTGATTTTTTATGCTTATTGTTTTTTTGTAAAATGACCTCACGCATACGAAGGTATTCAGTCCAGGAACCAAGTTTAACTTTTTCTTTGAATAAATGATTAAAACCATTGACTATTGCTGTATTAAATGGAGGGATTATTTCAGGATGAAGGAAATATAAAATGTTTGCCACTGCCGGACCAAGACCCTTTATTTTCTTCTCATCTAGGTTGATTATTTCCTTTAGGATTTGCTCTTCATTTTTGGCTGCGAAGCAATTTTCAAGAAATTGACCAAAAGACATTTTATTTTCTTCATTTTCATAAATATCTGGAATTCTTAACTTTGGTTTCCAGTAAAAAGCATGCGATGCTCCAATGAAAACTTGTTTTTGTTCTGTGATACAGTTTAAAACAAACTCTAACGATGAACCTTTGTAGTCATTCCCAAATTCCTTATTTTTAATATCATTGATTACACTTTGAACACCACGGCGTATTGAACGAAAGGCTTTTAGTCTTTCGTCATTATTAATAAACCACGTATTGAATACGGATTCATTGTCAGACCGGTACTTGTCAATTAAGTCGTTTAAGTCACTATTCATATTTTCCTCATTTTTGGCACATAACGCTGCATTC
>Ga0181596_10004243_pt1 | contig 13076 bp, 17 predicted proteins | sample 041ome_6_FD_148655 | JGI IMG/M metagenome (GOLD analysis project Ga0181596, IMG submission 148655) | Coastal salt marsh microbial communities from the Groves Creek Marsh, Skidaway Island, Georgia - 041402US metaG (spades assembly) | ecosystem: Environmental > Aquatic > Marine > Intertidal zone... | reverse complement strand
GGTCCTTATTTGGTTACAAAAGAAGAAATTAAAGATGTGAATAATTTAAATATGATTACTAAAGTTAATGGAGAAATAAAACAGGATGGCAATACAGATAAAATGATTTTTTCCATGAATTATATTTTATCTTATCTAAGTAATTTTATGTCTTTGCAGCCAGGCGATATTGTAACAACAGGAACCCCTCCAGGCGTTGGAGCTGGAATGAATCCTCCACAATTTTTAAAAACAGGCGATGTTATTGAGCTTGAAATTGAATCTTTAGGTGTTCAAAAACATAATTTAGTATCAGAGCAATAATTTTGGTGCCCACAACCAGAATCGAACTGATGACCCCGTCCTTACCATGGACGTGCTCTACCTTCTGAGCTATGTGGGCATATTTGTGACTTTTAAAATTTATATCAGGCTTTTACAACTTTTTTATAATTTTTTGCCTGGAAAAGGTCTGTTTTGAAGCAAAATAAAATCATTATTTAAATTTATTTTTTTTTTATGAAAAAAATATCACTTATTATTGTTATGGTTGCTCTAGTAGCTTTAACAAGTTGCACTACTCACTCTGTAAAATTTGGAAAAAGATGCACAACTGTTGCCCAAGACAATACCTATGAAAAATCTTTTGTTTGGGTTGTAAAAAAAGAAACAGAACAAGCTTTTGATAAAAAAATAAATAAAGAAAATTGCTCTAAAATTGAGGGAAATATTTAACTTTTTTATTTTGTAATTTTATCGAAAGTAGAATTATTGACAAAAATGTCATATATCTGTTTATAGCGTAAAGCATTTTTGAATATCAAAATTGCTTCAACTTAAAAGAGAGTAAAAATGAGTATAAAAGGTAAAGTAAAATGGTTTAATGGATCCAAAGGTTATGGGTTTATTGAACGCGATGATAAAGAAAAAGACGTTTTTGTTCACATGTCAGCAGTAAAAGATTCCGGAGTAGGATATCTTGACGAGGGAGATGTACTTACTTTTGATATCGAGGATGGAAAAAAAGGTCCATCTGCTGTAAACTTGAAAAAAGAATAATTTTTTTAAGTAAAATTAGTTTTAGGAGGCTCGGCCATGGGTATTCATTATGATTATAAGTCTAAGCGTGGTGAAAGGGCGATGCTGAAAGAAGCAAAGCGCAAAGAGCGACTTGCTTTAAAAAGAGCCAAAAGAGCCTCTACTAATCCAGAACCATCAGTTGAAGAACCAACTGAAATGCACGATATTAGCAAGCCAATTACTTTAGACGATTTAACAAATCCAAATAAGTAGTTAATGGTTTTTAATGCTGATAAAGATAATAAAAAGGAAAAATTATCTAACGCGTTAAAAGAAAATATTAAAAAAAGAAAAGAATTTCAAAAAAAACTAAAAGAAAAAAATAATAAATGAGCGTCCTGTCAGATAAGTGGATCAAAAAAATGTCTTTGGAAAAAAATATGATATCCCCATTTGTTGAAGAACAACAAAGAGGAGAAAGCATCTCTTTTGGCCTTTCGTCTTATGGTTATGATGCAAGAGTATCTAATGAATTTAAAATTTTTACCAATGTTCATTCAGCATTAGTTGATCCAAAAAACTTTTCTCAAGAAAGCTTTGTAACTAAGAAAGAAGATGTTTGTATCATCCCTCCAAACTCTTTTGCTTTAGCAAGTACAGTTGAATATTTTAAAATACCAAGAGATGTTTTGGTTATTTGTTTGGGAAAAAGTACTTATGCGCGTTGTGGTATTATTGTGAATGTGACTCCATTAGAACCAGAGTGGGAAGGTCATGTTACGTTAGAGTTTTCAAATACTACACCATTGCCAGCTAAAATTTATGCCAATGAGGGAGCTTGCCAATTTATTTTTCTAAAAGGAGATCAAGACCCTGAAGTTTCATATGCAGATAGAAAAGGAAAATATATGAAGCAAAAAGGTGTAACCCTTCCCAAAGTTTAAATGAAAAAATTAGTGATCCAAGGAGGTAAAAAACTCATTGGAAACATTGATATTTCAGGATCCAAAAATTCTACCTTGCCCATATTAGCAGCAACTTTGCTTTTTGATGAAAAGGTGATTTTAAAAAACATTCCTTTTGTTAGAGATATTGTAACAATGTGTAAGTTATTAGAAAATATTGGTAAAAAAATAATTTATTTTTCAAAAAAAAATGAAATTCATATATTTCCAAAAAAAAATAAAAAATTTATTGCACCATACAATCTTGTAAAGACTATGAGAGCTGGAGTGTTGGTCTTAGGTCCTTTATTATCAAAATATGGCAAGGCTCAAGTTTCATTACCAGGCGGATGTGCTATTGGAACACGTCCAGTAGATCTTCATATTGAAATGCTAAAAAAAATGGGAGCTTCAATAGAAATACAAAAAGGATATATTCAAGCAAAAGTTGATAAAAAATTAATTTCAACTAGACTTAATTTTCCTTCTATATCCGTTGGAGCGACAGAGAATTTAATTATGGCTTCTGTCTTATGTAAAGGCACAACTGTTATTAAAAATATTGCGATAGAACCTGAAATTATAGATTTAGTATCATTCTTAAAGAAAGCCGGAGCTAATATTTCTTTTAAAGCAAAGAGAGTAATTATTATTAAGGGCGTAAATAAATTAAATGGTTTATCACATGCTGTTATACCAGACAGAATAGAAGCTGGAACCTATGCTGTTGCAGCACTTATTACCAATGGAAAAATTACATTAAACAAAATTGATATAAAAAATATGAGTAATATTTTTACAATTTTACAAAATTGTGGGGCACAAATAAAATTTATTAATACAAGTTCAGCTATGATTTATAGAAAAAAAAATCTTCATCCTATCAAAATAAAAACCAAACCATTTCCTGGTTTTCCAACAGATATGCAAGCTCAAATAATGAGTTTAATGTGTTTAACAAAAGGAACATCTTATGTTCAAGAGGATATATTTGAGAATAGATTTTTACATGTTTCGGAATTAAAGCGAATGGGAGCGGATATTACTTTGAAAACAAAATTAGCAATTATTAAAGGAGTGAAGTCCTTGCATGGAGCTGAAGTGATGGCGACGGACCTGAGAGCATCTGTTTCACTTGTTCTAGCAGCGCTATCCACTAAAGAAAAAACAGTTATTAATAGAATTTACCACCTTGAAAGAGGGTATGAAAATTTAGTCCAAAAATTGAGAAAATGTGGAGCACAAATAACTACAATTAATGCTTGATAATCAGGGTAATTTAAAACTGTTAGCCAAAGATGAAAAAGATTTAAATATCTTTTCCGCATATTTGCAAGATGCAGTAATTGTCGCTCAAGACATAAAGTTTTTAATAAAAAATAAAACCTTTGTATGTATTTTTAATCGATTTATGTGGGAAGATGCCGAGCATGGAGTTTTTAGAGATAATAGAAGAGTTCGTTCTGCATTAGTTTTTAATGGAGTTCTCAATGCAAAATACAAAAATATTAATCCTAAGAAAAAAACTACAATATTGGAGTTTTTGGCAATAGAGGCAATCAAATTAAAAAATGAAAACTATAATTTGAAGTTGATATTTTCTGGTGGCGGGGTTATTTCTATTGAAACAGAATTTATTAATTCAACTCTTGAAGATTTTTCTAATAGTTGGAAAACAAAATATAAACCAAAACATAAAATTTAATGAAGTTTATTTTAAATACCAAACAAAAAAATTTTTCTAAAGAGTTTTCTAAAGTTTTAGAATCGAAAAGAGAGCAATCTAATATAAATAAAAATATTGTTCTTCAAATAATTAAACAAGTTAAAAAGAATAAAGATAAAGCAGTTATTCAGTATTCAAAAAAATTTGATAATATTAAATTAAATAAAAAAAATATTTTAATATCAAAAAAAGAAATTAAACAAATAATAAGCACTTTAGATGTTAAGGTAAAAAGAGCGATACAAATTGCTTATAAAAGAATTTATTCTTTTCACAAAAAACAATTAGTTCATTCTTTTCAATACAAAGACGCATTTAATAATCAGCTTGGTTACAAATATACACCCTTAAACAAAGTTGGAATTTATATTCCAGGTGGCAAAGCTAGCTATCCCAGCACAGTTTTAATGAATGCAATTCCAGCAATTGTTGCTGGTGTAAAAAAAATTATTGCGGTAGTGCCCACCCCTAACAATGAGATTAATGCGGGCGTTGTATATGCCGCAACTATTTGTGGAGTAAAAAAAATATTTAGAATTGGTGGTGCCCAAGCTATTGCAGCTCTTGCTTACGGAACAGAAACAGTGGATCAAGTTGATAAAATAGTTGGTCCAGGAAATATTTATGTAGCTACAGCAAAAAAGGAAGTTTTTGGCCAGGTAGGAATTGATATGATTGCTGGCCCTTCAGAAATCACTGTAGTTGCCGGAAAAGAAAATAATTCTTATTGGACAGCTATAGATCTTTTATCGCAAGCAGAACATGATCAGTTATCACAATGTATATTGTTAACAAAAAATAAAGCTTTTGCAGAGAGCGTATTATCACAAATAAAAAAAATAATTCCAAAATTACCTCGAAAAGAAATTGCAGCAAAAAGTATAAAAAATTATGGAGCAATTATTATTTGTAAAAATGATAATGAAATTATTGATTTAGTGAACAAAATAGCTCCTGAGCATTTAGAAATTAAAATTAAAAATTGTGAAAAAATTGAAAAAAAAATTATTAATGCAGGGTCAATTTTTTTAGGAGACTACAGTCCCGAAGCCATAGGAGATTATATTGCTGGGCCAAATCATGTTTTGCCAACTTCTGGTACTGCAAGATTTTCATCCGGTTTATCTGTTGCAGATTTTTATAAGAAAACCTCTTTAATAAAGTGTTCTAAATTAGGTATTCAAAAAATAGGGCAGGCGGCAATAGATTTAGCAAATTATGAAGGGTTGCAAGCGCACGCTCTTTCAATTAAGACACGCTTAAATAATAATAATTAATTATATGGCAAAAGAAGAAATGTTAGAATTTAATGGAACGGTAACAGAGTTGTTACCTAATGCCATGTTTAGAGTTAAGCTTGAAAACAATCATGAAATTTTAGCGCATACTTCTGGTAAATTAAGAAAAAATAGAATTAGAGTTCTGACAGGAGATAAAGTGTTAGTTGAAGTTACGCCTTATGATTTAACTAAAGGTCGAATTACATTCCGATTAAAATAGATGGCCCAAGTTATAAGTGGTCTGGTATTAGCAAGTGCTTCACCAAGAAGATTGGACTTATTAAAAAGTATAAATATTATCCCTGAACTTATTCAGGCTTCAGAAATTGATGAAAGTTTTAAAAAAAAAGAAAATCCAATCAGTTATTGCAAAAGATTAGCAAAAGAAAAAGGTGATTTTGTTTTTGATCAATTCCCTACAAAAAATATTTTATCGGCTGATACGATTGTCATATGTGGAAGAAAAATTTTTGGTAAACCAAGAGATCACTTAGAGGCAAAAAAATTCTTAAATTTTTTTTCTGGTAGAAAACACACTGTTGTAACTGCCATTTATCTAAAAAATGAAAAATTTAATAAGTTAAAAATAGTAAGCTCCAAGGTAACGTTCAAAAAATTAGATCAAAATGATATTGATGATTATCTTCAAACAGATGAATGGAGAAATAAAGCGGGGGCTTACGCAATTCAGGGTTATGCAGAAAGATTTGTTAAAACTTTAAATGGATCTTATTCAAATGTCGTCGGTTTGCCTCTTTATCAGGTATTCAATTTGTTAAAATCAGCAAATTTAGTTTAGTTTTTCGTTGATTATTTAAATAAATTATGGAAAAAGACTGTGCGTGGTCTGATAGCTCAGTTGGTAGAGCAGAGCCCTGAAAAGGCTTGTGTCGGTGGTTCAAATCCACCTCAGACCACCATTTTTTTTATTTGCATTTTAATTCCTAGATTGATAATCAACCGCTAATTGCAATGATAAAAATATATAGATCTACTCACAGACACCATTTTCATGCTGAGCATTTGCTTGGCCAATAGAATTATATATTTAACCACAAAAAAATATTATAAACAAAAATTATGCAGCTGTAGCTCAGTTGGTTAGAGCGCTGGTTTGTGGAACCAGATGTCGGTGGTTCGAGTCCACCCAGCTGTACCAAAACAATGAATAAAAAAACTTTTAAACCTAGTAGTGATTTACCTTTAGGTTTTACAGATAGGCCAGAAGAAGAGCTTCTTATTCGAGATCTTTTAATTTCAAATATTAAAAAGATTATGTCTAAATATGGATTTCAATATCTTGAAACTCCTAGTTTTGAGTATACTGAAAGTATTGGTAAATTTTTACCAGATAAAGACAGACCTTCTGAAGGAGTATTTTCATTTCAAGACGAAAAAAAATGGCTCTCTTTACGATATGACCTAACTGCTCCACTGGCAAGATATGCAGCAAAAAATTTTGACAGTCTACCAAGACCCTTCAAAAGATTTCAATTAGGTACTGTCTGGAGAAATGAAAAACCTGGACCAGGTAGATTTAGGGAGTTTTTACAATTTGATGCAGACTATATTGGAACAAGTAATTTATTTGCAGACTCGGAACTTTGTATCTTAATTTCAGAAATATTAATAAGTTGCGGATTAGAACCAAATGAATTTAATATTAAGATATCAAACCGAAAACTTTCTAAAGGGCTTTTAGAAAAATTAAATATTGTTGATGAACAAAAGCAATCGATTACACTTCGTGCAATTGATAAACTAGATAGGGTTGGTATTGAGGGTGTGCAGTATCTTTTAGGCAAAGGAAGAAAAGATAAATCTGGTGATTTTACCAAAGGAGCGGAACTAGAGGAGTACCAAATAAAAGAAATTATAAGTTTTTTAAATATTAAAAATCTTTCAGAAAATAACTATGAAAATATAAAAAAAATTGCAGAAGGAAATCAAACAATACAAGAAGGAATTGCAGAAATGCAATTAATGGAAAAATATTTTTCATTATTCAATTTTACAAATTATATCTTTGATCCTACTATCGTTAGAGGACTTGAGTATTATACAGGACCTATTTTTGAGGCAAACTTAACATTCGGTGTGCAAAATAAAAAAGGTGAAGAAATTGAGTTTGGATCCATCGGTGGTGGAGGAAGATATGATGATTTAGTTAAAAGATTTAATAATCAAGAATGTCCATCAACAGGAATTTCAGTTGGTTTAGATCGTTTAATTTATGCAATTATTCAAAAAAACAAAGTTAAGACCCAAAAAAAACTACCAATACTAATATGTGTTTTTGACGAAAAATTTATGACTTTTTATATGAAAGTACTAAAAGCGCTTCGTGACAAAAATATTAGTTCTGAAATTTATTCAGGAACATCCAATATTAAGTCCCAGCTAAAATATGCAGATAAAAGAGGATGTGATTACGTCATTTTGTGCGGAGAAGATGAAGTTAGCAAGAATTTAGTAACTATTAAAAATTTAAATGTGGGAAAAAAAATATCCGAAAATATTAAAGATCGAAGTGAATGGAAGCAATCTGAAGAATCTCAAAAAACCATACCTTTTGATCAATTGTTAAATGAATTGATATAATGAAAAAAGGGCTTGAGAAAAAAAAATTAAAAGAAGATTTTTCCAAAAAAATTTTACATTATTTCAAAAAAAGAAAATTTAATTTTACAGATCTTGATTTATTAATAGATACCAGTCTTTTAACAGAAAGATCTGGAGAGCAATTTAAAAAAACTACTTTAACTTACAGAGATTTATTAGGAAAAGAGGTTAGTTTAAGACCCGACCTAACTGTTTCTACTGCCTTAAAATATATCCAAGAAAAAAAAACTAAAGAGGAACGATTTTGTTATTATGGAACAGCTTATAGGTTAAATAAAAAAGGTGATTTAAAAGTATTTGATCAATTAGGTTGTGAGTTGATTAACTCATTAAATAAAAATTCAAGTTTAATTTTACTAGATACAATTCTAGAGCCGATTAAACAAATTAAGAAACTGCAAATAAATATAGGAGATATCGGCTTATTTAAAATATTAATAGAATCTTTGGATCTACCTGAAAGATGGAAGTTAAGACTTATTAGGCATTTTTCTCGAAGAGAGTATTTTTCTGATTTATTAAAAAGATTGGAAACTAATTATGATCTTGACCAAGTAACTATTGATGTTGATACGCAAAGACTAAAAGATTTAGAACAAATGGATCAAAATAAAATAATTGCAGGTAGAACTGTTGCTGAAATAGTTAAAAGATTTAAAAAAAAACTTAAAGATCCAAGAGATAATTACAAAGGTAAAAAAAATGTTAAAATAATAAAAAATTTTTTAAATATTAAAATTCCATTACAAAGAACTGAAAGAGTTATTATTGATTTTTTCTATAAAAATAAATTATCAGCAAAGGATATAAAAAATTATTTAAAAAAAATCATTTTTATTAATAAAAAAATTGGAAAAAAATATTCTATTACCTTTAAAACTGATTTTGGAAGAAATACAGAGTATTATACGGGATTAGTTTTTTTGGCTTATATTAAGAAAAAAAATCAAATAATTGAGCTTGCAAGAGGGGGTGAATATAACAATTTACTTAAAACTTTAGGTTACAAAAAAAATATTCCATCCTTAGGCGGAGCAATTAATCTGAATCAATTAATTAATTTATAAAATGAATAAAATTAAAATAGCATTACCCAGCAAAGGTAGATTAAAGGAAGAATCCTTAAAATTTTTTCAAAAGAAAAATCTTAAAGTAGTTAATGCATTTGGCGAAAGAAATTATTTTTTTAATATAAAAAATAATAATCAAATAGAAGGAATTTACTTACACGCAAAAGAAATTATCGAGAGAATAAATGATGGAACACTCGATATGGGTATTTCCGGTTTAGATTTATTGAAAGAATTTCCAGAGATTTACTCGCAAAATGTTAAATTATTACAAAAACTAAACTTTGGATTTGCAGATCTGGTTGTCGCTGTACCGAAGGACTGGCTAGATGTGCAGAATATGGCAGACCTTGAGGAGGTGAGTTTTGAATTTAAAGAAAAATATGGAAGAAGAATGAGGGTGGCTACAAAATATCCAAATTTAACCGAAGCTTTTTTCTTATCGAAAGGAGTAAGTCAATTTAGAATTATGCCAAGCTTAGGTGCTACGGAATCATATCCTTTTACAGGTTCAGCAGAACTCATTACAGATATTACATCAACAGGATCTACGTTGAAAGCAAACAACTTGAGAGTAATTACGGATGGAAATATCTTAAAAAGCTCAGCTTGTTTATTTGTTTCTAAAAAATTTTTAAATAATAAATTTCTTAAACATTTTAAATAAAAAACCCCCAGAAATTTCTTTCTGAGGGTTTTTAATTTGTTTAACTTTTGTATTTAGAGTGTTCTGGTCGGGGAACCGTATTACATTCTCATTCTCTAGTTTAATAAGTCTTATTTTATCTGTCATTTCTAAAAATTGTTCATCTAAGTTCATCTAAACTAAGGTCAAATTCAAAAGGAATTCAAAAGGCAAATGGGAAAATTCAAAAGATACTTAATAACTTTTAACTTCGGAATTCTATTATGTAAGTTGATTAGATTATTTAAGAACTTCATTGATTTACTTATATTTTTTAAAATTACTCATTACTTTTATTAAGCAATTTAAAAGGAAGTAAAAAATAACTATATGAATTTCAAACTTTTCTTTTGATTAAAGTTTTTATCTAAATTGTTACTAGAAAAATATCTCAAATAACCTTTTTTTAATTTTTTCCATTCTTTATCAATAATTGAAAACCAAGCAGTATCTTTATTTCTACCTTTGACCACACCTGCCTGTCTAAACAAACCTTCAAATTTAAATCCTAGTCTTAAAGCAGCATTTTTTGATTTTTCATTTCCATTATTACATTTCCATTCATATCTTCTGTACTTAAGTGTCTCAAAAACATTCTTCATCATTAAATACATTGTCTCTGTTGCTTCAACTGTTCTTTTTAAAATTGGAGAATAAGTTATATAACCAACTTCTATTGAACCTGCTTTTGGTTGTATTCTCAGATAAGATGCTAACCCACAATATTTTTTATGTCTTTTTGAGTAAATGGCGTAAAAAAAACAGTCTGTATTTTTTAAATAGTGATTGAATTGTTTTAAATTTTTAAATGGTCCATATGGATTGTATTTCCATAACAAACCCTTTTTATCTAAACTAAATGTTTCAAATAAATCTTTACCGTGTTTTGATGGATTGACTGGTTCAAGAATTACAAATTTACCTTTTATAAAATTTTTACCTGGTACTTTTGGAATTTTAAATTTTATTTTTTTTCCTAGCATTTTAAATTCTTATCATAAAAAAAAACCCTCAGAAATTGCTTTCTGAGGGTTTCTAATTTGTTTAATTTTTGTATTTAGAGTGTTCTGGTCGGGGAACCGTATTACATGCCCATTCCGCCCATGCCACCCATTCCGCCCATGCCACCCATTGGAGGCATTCCACCACCGGCAGCATCTTTATCTTCAGGCTTATCTGCAATCATAGCTTCGGTTGTAATTAACAATCCAGAAATAGATGCAGCATCTTGTAAAGCTGTTCTGACAACTTTAGTAGGATCGATAATACCTTTAGCAAACATATCTACGTACTCTTCTGATTGAGCATCATATCCATGAGAACCTTTTTTTCCTTCTAACAATTTACCAACAACTACAGAAGCATCTACTCCAGCATTGTTAATAATTTGTCTGATTGGTGCTTGAAGAGCTTTTCTTATTAGCTCGATACCAGCTTTTTGATCATCGCCTTTAACTTTAATAGAGTCTAAAGCATCTAAAGCATAAAGTAATGCGCATCCACCACCAGTAACAACACCTTCTTGAACAGCTGCTTTGGTAGCATTTAATGCATCATCAACTCTGTCTTTTCTTTCTTTCACTTCAACTTCTGTTGCTCCACCAACTTTGATGACCGCAACACCGCCAGCTAATTTAGCCAGTCTTTCTTGAAGTTTTTCTTTATCGTAATCTGAAGTAGTTTCATCAATTTGTTTCTTGATTGAAGAACATCTAGACTCGATATCTGATTTTTTACCTGATCCATCAACGATAGTAGTATTGTCTTTATCTACTTTAATTGACTTACAAGATCCTAAATCTTTAATTGTTACGTTTTCAAGTTTAATTCCTAAGTCTTCTGAAATTACTTGGCCACCTGTTAGAATAGCAATATCTTCAAGCATTGCTTTTCTACGATCACCAAATCCAGGAGCTTTTACAGCACAAACTTTTAAACCACCTCTAAGTTTATTAACTACCAAAGTTGCAAGTGCTTCACCCTCAACCTCTTCGGCAATAATTAACAAAGGTCTACCTGCTTGAACTACAGACTCAAGTAAAGGCACGATAGATTGTAAGTTAGAAAGTTTTTTATCACAAAGTAGAATTAACGGATTGTTTAATTCTGTAGTCATTTTATCTGCGTTTGTGATGAAGTATGGAGACAAAAATCCTCTATCAAACTGCATACCTTCTACAACTTCTAATTCTGTTTGAAGACCTTTTGCTTCTTCAACAGTTATAACACCTTCGTTTCCAACTTTTTGCATTGCTTTTGCAATCATTTCACCAATTTCTTTTTCTCCATTGGCAGAAATAGTTCCAACTTGTGCAATTTCTTCAGTTGTTTTAACTTTTTTAGAATTGTCTTTTATTCTTTGAATAACTGCTTCTACCGCAATATCCATTCCTCTTTTAAGGTCCATTGGGTTCATTCCAGCAGCTACATATTTGCATCCTTCTTTTGCAATAGCTTGAGCTAAAACAGTCGCTGTCGTAGTTCCATCACCAGCTTCATCATTAGTTTTGCTAGCAACTTCTTTTACCATTTGAGCGCCCATGTTTTCGAACTTATCTTCTAGCTCAATTTCTTTTGCTACAGTTACACCATCTTTTGTAATTCTTGGTGCTCCATACGATTTATCAATTACTACATTTCGACCTTTAGGGCCTAAAGTAACCTTTACTGCGTTTGCAAGAATATCAACGCCACGAAGCATTGCATTTCTAGCATCAGTATCAAATTTTACTATTTTACCTGCCATTATTATTTCCTCCTAAATATTGTTTGATCTTAATTATTTTCCTACAACTCCCATGATGTCACTTTCTTTCATGATGCTGTATTCTTTTCCATTAACTTTAACTTCAGTTCCAGACCACTTTCCAAAAAGAACACGGTCACCTACTTTCACATCCATAGGAATTATTTTTCCGTCTTCAGTTTTGGCACCAGGACCAACTGCTATTACTTTTCCTTCTTGTGGTTTTTCTTTAGCTGTATCTGGAATGATAATTCCACCAGCTGTTTTTTCTTCGCTTTCCAGAGATTCAACTAAAACTCTGTCATGTAAAGGTCTAAAATTCATTATAAAACTCCTTGTGTCTTGTTAATTGTGCGATGTTATATGAGTATCAAATGTATATTTTCAAGGGGTAGAATAGGTTTCAAAACCTAGGTTTTTCAATGTGATTATAGTAGACACCTGTATGCAAAAGTTAAAAACAGAAAAATTATCAGGCATTCAACAAATTTTGGCAAAATATGATGTTTTTTTTATCGATTTATGGGGGGTCATGCACAATGGAGTCGAGTGCTATAGCAATGCTATTAAAGTTTTAACAAATTTAAAAAATAATAATAAAAAAATAGTTTTAATATCGAACGCACCAAGGCCAAGCGAAATAGTTGAAATTTTTTTGGACAAAATCAATTTGCCCAAATCTTTATATGACAAAGTGATAACTTCAGGGGATGTAACAAGAAGTTTTTTACAAAAAGAAAGCAACAATCAAGATTTTTTTCATTTAGGTCCAGATAAAGACAAAGATTTATTTAAGGATTTGAATTTAAATTTTGTCAATCAAGATAAGTGCCAACAAATAATTTGCACAGGACTGTTTCATGCAGAAAAAGAAAATATTGAAGATTATCATGATATGTTAATTCACCTTGCAAGCAAAAATATTAAAATGATATGCGCAAACCCGGATGAGGTAGTGCATAGAGGTTCTAAATTAGAATATTGTGCCGGAGCTATTGCAAAAA
>Ga0181596_10004240_pt1 | contig 13083 bp, 8 predicted proteins | sample 041ome_6_FD_148655 | JGI IMG/M metagenome (GOLD analysis project Ga0181596, IMG submission 148655) | Coastal salt marsh microbial communities from the Groves Creek Marsh, Skidaway Island, Georgia - 041402US metaG (spades assembly) | ecosystem: Environmental > Aquatic > Marine > Intertidal zone >... | reverse complement strand
TCCTTACAGAGGCGTTCTAAACCTCATGGAAATACACCCTCATGTCAAGACGGTGTGGCGGAGGCTTGAAACAAAACTCCCCACCAATCAATCTCATGTTGGGCACTTCGATGAATTGGACATCATCGAACTGGAGTTCAGTGATTTCTCGAAGCCAAAGAGGCCAATTGTGTTTGGAAATGAAGAACCTAAATCTATTTTCATGGGCCTGGGTTATGACCACCGTGAAGGAAATGCCAAAGGGAAAAATTACGTGCTTCAGCAACTAAAGAAAAAGGGAAACCACCATGTTATTATGTTTGACCATCTCGAAATTTCCAACAAAGCCCTCTCGCCCTTGCCAGTGACGAGGTGGGCTGCTTCCATCAACAAGTTGTTTTCAGAGAACATCCAGTTTGCGATTGTACCTCCGAATCCAATGCTGTTGGAACCGTTGTCAATGAGGGGCATCCCTACGGTGGTCGTTTGTGACGATTCGGTACCGACCGATACAATCATGAAACTACGAACACAATCGCTGACTCAACCCATCTCAGTGTTGGTGAATCCTGATGCTGAAGAAATCAAAGTTGGGCTGACACCGTTCCTTGAGGAACAGATTAAACCTCCGAATTTCATCCATTGAGTATACTCTAAACACACGTGATGCGCATGATACCGGATGGTTCCTTCCTCTTCTCCAATAATGATGTGGAAGAATGCACGCATTCGAGATTCTACGGTTATGGCGTGTCAAAGAACGCTCTGATTTTTGGAACGTCAGGTCTTCAGAAATACCTCGATGAGAACAACAGTGCTGAATGGCCAAGCGAAGGAAGATTCGCAGGTATTTTTGTCGAAGAAGAGAGAATCCTCATCAAAACGGATAACACTGGCCAAGAATTGCTTTATTTTTTTCAAAAGGAAGATGATTGGGCCGTATCGAACTCGTTTTTCCTTCTTCTAAGCTACGCCAAAAGCCTTCATGAGTTGAAATTTTTACCCCATATTGCATCATGTTTTCATCTCAAAAAAGGACAACACATCGGCGAACAACTGATTTCTCACAAAACCATGGTTGATGAGATAACCATTATTCCAATTACGTGGCAACTTATTGTCAACAGAGAGTCAAAGGAGATTCAGTTTGAAAAATCAGACTATCTGGAAAAGTATACCACCGTCAATGAAGAGAATTACAATGAAACAGTGATCGAGGTGTTGCAGGACGGCGCAGGGCTTCTCAAGGCGTTGAGCGATAATGGACATCCGTTGAACCCGCATATTTCCGGTGGATATGACAGTCGCCTCGTATTGTGCATGATCGCCATAGCGGGTGTTTCCGACAACATCAATGTCAGTAGTTATAGGCATAAAACCAACGATTACAACTCCGCAGTGGCGTTGTGCGAACACTTTGGACTACCCTTAAATTTGACAAGAATGAGACAAGAAAGTGTTCTCTCAGCAGGAGAGGCTTTGCGCGTCTACCTCATGTCCTGTGGAGGGACATACCTCCCATTTTATCCGATACACGACATTGTGATGAGATCGCCGTTTGAGGTTGTCCTTACTGGAGACCAACCAACAGGCTGGAGCTTTTTTGCCGGCACTGCTCAGTTTAATGGCAACGCAGACAAGATTGCAAATGACATCCTAGAATTTTTTGACAGTTCAACGATCGGAAAGAAACTTTCCGACGAATTTCTCTCAACATTCGACCTCCTTGGAATTGATAAGAATCATCCTGCTGCTATGCTTGCCCACTACACTGCCATTCGGTCCCGGCACCACTGCGGTAGAAATTGGTACAAATCGATGGGGTCAAGACTGTTGTTCACTCCCCTGATGGACAGTAGATTCATTGCATTGGACCTCTACAACCAAAAAAACGGCATTCATCCAACCCAACTGTTCATAGATACATTTTCTGCGACAGGAGATTGGGCATGTGAAATTCCTTTTGAAACTCCTGAACGAAGTTTCACAGAAGAACAACGTCGCGCTTCTCCCTTTTATGGCGGAGTGGATTTGAAACCAACAAAATTCCGTTTGTATGGGAATCCTGCCACCAAGGAAGATGAGAGGTCTGATTCGATGTTTGACATTGAGATCCGGGTCGGATATAACTTGGAAATAATGAGAAAGACGATCACGCGCCAGTATTATGCATCAAAACTCGCAAAATCTTCAGGCATCTTTTCGGAAGAGGATTTACAAATGATCAACGCTGAAATTGAATCAGAAGGGGCCCTGAGCCACGGATATAGGAAATTGATGCATTTGATTTTCGTTGACCTTGTCCTAAAAACCATACAATAACAAAAGATTCGATTTTTATTGGGTTTGCGGAAAGAGATCCATACCTGCTAATCTCTCAAACTGTTCTGGCGTCATGGACCTTGAATATTGAGAAAGTCGGCTTGATGTGTACCGTCTGTACTTTTCAGGTAAGAGCTTGAGACCACCTTCGTGGTGAGCCTCCAAGAAGGAATAATCACCCTCGACGAGTGCCTTCAAATCCTCACTTCTTGAGAGGATTTCTTGGTACGATGCTGCGTCTGAGAGCCTCTGAATTGAGTAGAGGGTGCTAGCCGCCTGTTTCAGTGGCCGCTTCTTCAAAAAGGTGTCAATTTCATTGCTGAAGGAAAATTCATGCCCCGCCAGTGTATTTTTTCTGAAGCATTTCCAACACGCTCCGCATGGTTTTCCTGGTTTACTTGACCGAAGGCACGACTGTGCAAAATCAAGAAGGTTATTTTCGGTGACGATTTTTTGATTGATGACCTCGGAACATCCTCCCACAGGTTGATAGATGCTGAGCCCGATGTTTCGGAAAATTTCTGAGTGGTGGCGCCAGAACCACGACGCTCCGAAGTTTCGGTACCGATGCCCGTGGAACAGGAACGTGTTCTCAAGTGGCATGCCTGTGGCGAGCGAATCTAACTGAAGATAATCTGCGAGAAGGATGACTTGGACGGCACATGCATAATCGGTACTGAAACCGGCGGTCTTACCTTGGAATTTTCGAATTGATTCATGGCTCGATGGAACTTGAAGAACCGGCCGGCCTAATTTTTTAAGCATGTGTGAAAAGAGACGATCTGCATTGGTGTGATCGATTCCGGACTGGAACCCCTCTCTCCGGTTGTACACCAGGGCAGTGTCTTGTGGCATCAACAGCATGGCAGCGACCGAGTCAACACCTCCACTAAACGCAAGACCCGGGCGCCAACCTGGCTTTCTTGAAGGAATCCAATCATCAAGGATTCCGTCTTCCCACGGAGACGTCATGACATAATGTGCGACGCGCAACAAATCCTCATGCGTTTCTTCAATACGCCAGTCGTCTGGCATCTTGAAGTAAACCTCAATGTCATCGTAGGTGAAATACAAGATGTTTCGGTTTTGGCGCCACCGCTTGGCGACGTTGTACGGTATGTGGGTTTGTGCGTTCCTCGGTAAACGCTCGAAACTCAGTTTCAACGGTTCCTCGACCATCTCATGTTGGATGATTTGATTTGGGGTAATCAACTTCCATTTACCGGCTGACTGAATGACTTCCAGCATTTTGTTCTGAAGATCAAAATCCACCTGAACTTGCGCCCAGATGGCTTCAAGATCCTCGTCTTCTTCCTCAATGGGAATCATCCACTCATCTGGCCGAGGCGGTGTGATCATGGGGATGTTGTTGACCTGGGCATGGGCGGCTACGAACAAATCCACCATTCGCTGATATTGGAAATCTCGGTAGTCAAACCGAACGGCATCAACGTGGTAGGCCATGGTTCCTGTTCCAACGATTTGAACGGGCAAGGGTGTGCTCAAACCACGTCTGAACCAATGGACACGGCGATGATCCATGTAATCCTGCCAAGTTTGAATGGGTTCGTTGACTGGAAGGACTGCGCCATGAAACCCTGTGATGACCTTGTTGTCAAATCGTTGTAGCCAGTGGATATGAGATTCAATATAGTCCACTGGATAAATGATATCATCGTCAACAGTGAGAATGTATCCTTGGCTAACTTTCTCCGCCATTTTGAATTTTCCAATATCGGTCAGGTTTTCATCCGGCGAACAATAAACTTCAATCCGGTCGTCATTGGGAAGGGGGGGATGGATATCGGATTCATTTACATGGATGAGAATGCGAGTGGGCGGAAGACGCTGATCGAGAAGACTCTGAACCGCCTTTCCAATCACAGAAAAGCGAGCAGGAAATGTCGCCATGCAAACCGATATTTCTTCCTCAGCATCTCTACGCTCGGAAGCCTCATAATCAAATATATTCAGGTTGAAGTTACTCATGTCCTCAAGAATGGGGTCCATCTCGGAGTCAATGAATTCGGTGTATTCGTATCCCGCATTTGACCGAGGCATCTCTTCAGGTGTTGTGAACAAACCTTGAACACCCTGCCGAACCATAGCAAGACCCGTTGGCGAGGCACGCAATTTCGCATGCCATGAACGGAACGATGAGACATAGGCCGCCCGCGGGCCCCGGACACCCTGCCATCCAATCGAAAATTGACCACCGCCGGTGAGGGAACTGTCGTGATAGGTAGCGATATAGGTGGGAACAGGGACATGTACCAAAGCAGATTTTCCATACCGTATCTCTGCTCGCTCAAGCAGTTCGGAATCAGCCGATACTCGAACTTCGTCGAACCCACCAAGTTCGTCCTTTAGAACAGAGGTCTTCCAAGTGATGCACATCAATGCTTTTCTTGCAAACCAACTTCCAACTTTTGCTAGCCTTCCATTCGGGTAAAGGCGAATGTAGGACTCAAGGGTTGCGACGGCATCTTCTGCTTCGTCAAGGCGCGCCAGTGCGTGTTCTAACTTCTGTGGGTGTTGCCAATCGTCCGAATCGATGAAGGAAATGAATTCCCCTTTTGCTTCACTGATGCCACGGTTCCGCCCCGCATATGTTCCAGCATTCACTTCTTGTCGAACCACGCGTACCCGAGAATCCTGCGCTTCGTATCGCTGATAAGCAGCAACATCCTCGGGCTGACTGGCATCATCAATGATGAGCAATTCCAAATTTCTGTGCGTCTGGTTGAGGATGGATCTCACCGCCGTGTCCATCATCGGATTGATTTTGTGTGCCGTCATGATGACGGTGATCAACCGTTCATCCTCGGAAGGAGGCGATGGTAAAAGTTCAATTTTATCAAGTTCAAATCCGTTGTCCATCCAAGACGGCGCAAATTCAGTCATGCCATGAAAAGCAAGAAGATCATTCAGTGTATCAAATGCAGCACGATGTTGTTCCTCGGCTCGATGGAGTTCATATTTAGTAAAAACAGCATTCATACAACCTTCTGCAACCAAGTCTGAGATTGCTTCATGCCCTTTCTCTATTTGACCAATTTCGAGATAGGAAAGAGCTTTATGGGCTGCAAATTCACTTCGTTGTGAGAAGACCTCCGGAATACGATTGAGATTTTTGACATTCTCTTCGTGTCGTTGGTACTCATAAAACTGAAGATGCATCATGAGGCGGTGACCACGGTTATTCAATCTTTTTCCATTACGTCGCAAGAGTTGTTCTGCTCTCTGAAATTGACCGTCTTTGATGAGCGAATCGCAAAGGTGCTCAACCGTTGAAACGTGGACGTTCGGATTCGTAACTGCAACTTCTCCTCGAGGAATGATTTCCTCAACATTGGAAAGTTCTGCAAAAGACTGAACCCACCAGCGCAACACTTCAGGATCCCGTGGATGAAGCAACACAAGATGTTCCAAAAATCCGCTCGCTGCCTTGCTGTACCCATTTCGAATCAAGACTTCGCCTACAAGGATGGCTCGTTTTTTATTGATCTGATTGCGAAAGAACGGCCATGAAGATTTGAGGATACTCAGTGATTTTGGATAACTTCTGGTCGCCAAGGCATCCTCAATTTCTGCGGTGACAATTTCAATCTGATTATCAATAATGAATTCTTGCAAAATCACTGCCTCCTGGTCAACGTTGCAAACCTTCGATTGCTTCCACCCTCTCTCGGTTTTTCAACATCATAGGTCGTTTCCATCCTATCCAACTTGGTTGACAGCATCTGTAGAAGTTGCAATTCTGCCTGCCGGTCAACGTCGTCCACGAGGATCATCGGTACATCTCTCAACTCGTCTAGAATTGACAAAATACCTGTCCGACCGATAAATCCTGGAGGACCATCCACAATCACGCACTGAGGATTTGCTGGCCAATGTTGCTTGACGACATCAAGGTCGTACCATCCTGTTTCACCGGCTTCAGTGGCGAATTCATTTTCCTCGATCGGTGCATGGATGTAGGTCGAGGAAGTAACGCCGAGCCAAGCCTCATCGTGTTCGAATGAGTAGAGATCGAAATGCTCGGAGAGTACCTGAGAGCCATGGCCAGAACCAAATTCCACCACGACCGAGCCGGGCTCCACGTGTTCAAGAACAAACTCTAGAGCCTCTTGAGGAAGCATCCATGACTCATCCATTCGATCACCTTATTTTTTCCAGCAACAGGGTTGCTAATTCATCTGCGCCATTGGTGGGTTGAGGGCGTTCACGGTGCACCTTAAGGCCCAGCAACATCTCTACGGCCCGTGCGATGGAAGCCTCGGTTCGTTCCTCGAGCACCAAACCCCACCCTTCCTCTTTGGCGATGTTGCATCGGGCAAGCTGGTCGTCCATCCCGGTGTTCATGTTCGGATAGAACAAGGTCGGTAGACCAAACGTCCGCATCTCGTGGAATGAATTGTAGCCACCAGCTTGGATGCTTGCGTCAAAGGCTCTGAAATACATAGAATTCGGATAATCTCGGAGGAGTTGAACCCGAGGATGTTGGAAAAAGATACGTTCACCAAGCATGCTTTCGCCGATGACGACATGGACGTCCTCATGTTTGAGCAAAGCATCAACGGTCAATCTGATCTCGGAATCAATGTCGTTAATGCGCCCCGCACCCAGCTGAACATAGACAATTTTCGAACCACCGGGAAGGTTCAATCTGCTGCTGGCCTGGTCTTTTGTCAAAACCTCATCGTGGTTCATGAGCAACATCGGACTGACGGTGTGGGACTCTACAGAAATCTCAACCTTGAGGTGTTCATCAACATCAACACCATCACCAGGACGAACAATTGATGTGAAATGCTCAATGCTATCGACAGGGATGTTGGATCCTTTTCTGAACATGCCTCGCCGAACCCACACCTTTTCGATGCGATTGCGAGAACGAATGGCATTCAACATGCCGCGGTACGGAAAGGCACCATCGAAAATGAACATCTTGGGTTTGTGTTGATTGAGAACCAACGACAAATTTTCTTCCACCATGGCATTCCACTCGCTCGCCGTCATCTCTCGATGCTTCTTCCTCCCAGCCAAATGATAGGTTGAAAAATCCTCATTGTAGAGGATTTGCAACGTCGGCATCGTTGTGAAAAACACAATTTCAGTGTTTGGAGATTGTACTCTCAATCGCTTCGCAAGGGCATACATCCGAGTAAAGTGGCCGAACCCAACGCCGTTGGTGGGGAACAGGACAATGCAGTCTCTGAGAGGCTCCTTAGCCTCAGTATCATCCAACGAGCGGTCTGGATAAGGAAGCGGTCGACGACCAAGACGTTCGTTGACGTACATCCAACCCAAATTTCCGAGGGTGAGCGGCAAAAGCGGAAGCATCCATGGTTTTCGGAACGAATTGGTCAACAGTGTTCCGATTCGGAACGAAAGAGAATTGCGTAATCTACGGTTTTCTCTCCGATATTTATCCTCCTTCACCGCCATCGTGTGCTGAGGTTGAATTTCCATATCGGGGTCGTCGGAAAGCGATGAACGCACGTCGAATTCATCTTCGTCCATGTGATTCCCCCCTTCTCTTGGTGCTTGGTTGGATGTTGTGGTTATGGTCTTGTTGTTGATGTTGAGTGAGAACCTTTCATCATGCTATTATTCAGTCCTCGTCAAATTGGTTCACACGGTGCAAAGCGTACGGTTCAGGCATGACCGGGAGAAGGTTTCGCACGGTGGTTTCAATCGGTTCCCGCCATCGCTCGGGAAGCAGGTCAAATCCCGGCGGGTACACCTTCGCCCACCACGAGAAATCCTGTTCGAACAAATGAGCCATGTCAGGAAGTTCGTCTTCATGACCCATGGTTTGCAACGCCCAAAGAGCGTGGGTTGCGGTGGGCATGGGGCGTTTGTTGAGGTAGGTCTGGATTTCATGCGACTTGATGTCAAAGGTCCGCCCCAATGGCCCATTCTTATGGAAACATTTCCAGCAGCGGCCGCAGCCTTTGGTGCCGTCACCGCGCATGCAAGAGTTCAGATGATCAACCCACGAAGACTGCTTGACGATCATGAGTGCGCCAGCTTCCGAAATGGATGAAATAGGGAAGAGCAAATCGAGCCCTGCCTCTTGAAACCGCTTGGTCCAGTACGTGAAGTAGTGCGTCTCCTCGAAGGCCCGAAATTTCCGTCCTTTCCACAGAAAGGTGTTATCGATGGGCATGCCAAACCCGATGGCACCCAAGTCGCAGTGGTCAGCGAGCAGAATGAGGTGAACGGCGCATGCAAAGTCGCTCGAGAACCCCACCGGTTTGTCGTGGTGGGTGCGAATCAACTCGTGGTTGGACTCAATTTGGATTACCTCGCGCTCACCGCTACCGTTCAGATGTCCGATGAGGCGTTCTGCGTTTCGATGGTCCAGCATGGAGTCAAACGAACGACGATGGTAACTCAGCAGGGTATGGTGGGGCATGACCAGCGCCGCCGCTGTGGAATCCGTACCCGCCGAGAACGAAAGGCTGGGTCGTTCTCCGCATGCTCGGATGGTAGGAAAGGGGGCGCGAGTGGAAGGCTCCCACGGAGAGAGCAACGTTTCCGCTGCTAACCAGAGCAGGACTTCATGCGTCGATGAGAGGTCGAACCCCTTCGGCATGTCCCAGTAGACGTAGCCCTGCGGGTAGCGAAACCACAGCCGCTCACCCTCTTGTGAGAAATTCGCCGCCATGTCCGTTGAGTTCCATTCCATGGCGTGCTTGGGCTTGGGTTGCTCGCCGCGCAGCCGTTCCAAGCGGCCCTGTTTACTTGATGTCAATTTCTTTCCGGAGTCTGTTGCACTCAAGCGCTCTATTGCAAGCGAGCAATACGATCTGGCCAGGTCGTCTTCCCACTCGGAGGCGGTTTCGATGAGAGCCTGAAACGCTTGCTCGTTCCAGTATGAACGCACCATGACGCTTCTGGCCAACGCTCGTTCCTTTGGATTGGTAAGCAAGAGGCGGGCATGTGACCTCGCCGCCTCGTACCTTCCCGCGTTGTAGGCGCACCGCATCAGCACACGCCGGAACATGGTTCCACTCCATTCACGCGCCCTATGAATCTGCTTCAACCGCAGTGATTCTTCTCCCAAGTTACCGAAGGCTCTTCAATGGGCGACGACCGGGAAAAAACATGCCAACCCTGCTCGTCACCGGAGGTGCAGGGTTCATCGGCGGCCACACCGCAAGAAAGGCGCTCAACATGGGTTGGGAGGTCCGCATCCTCGACAACTTGTCGACCGGCTTGCAATCAACGACGGAGGCGCTGGAAGCCTTGGGCGCTACGTTCATTCATGGTGATGTCCGGAATGCGGCAGCGGTGTCAGCCGCTGTGGAGGGTTGCGATGCTGTCGTGCATTTCGCAGCCCAAGTCTCCGTGCCACGCTCGGTTGAACAACCTGAAGAAACGATGGAGGTCAACGTTGGCGGTACCGGTTGCGTCATCCAGTCCTGCCAGCAGCACGGTGTCGATCGATTGGTGATGGCCTCCAGCGCAGCGGTGTACGGCACCAAGGACAATTTTCCTCTTCATGAACACCATGCCGGCACATTCCATTCACCCTACGCCGATTCGAAATGGCAGAACGAGCATCAGGTGCTTGAAGCTAAAAAAGCCGGCATGGAAGCGGTAGCACTGAGATTCTTCAACGTCTACGGAGCGGGACAGCGTGCCGACGGGGCCTATGCGGCGGTAATTCCGAAATTCATTGAAATGGCCATCGCCGGTCGCGCCGCAACGATCTTTGGAAACGGTCTGCAGACACGAGATTTCGTTCACGTTGATGATGTTGCTAACGCCGTGCTGATGCTCGCCACACAACCTTGGAAGAACGAACTGTCCCACGTTTACAACGTGTGCACGACAACAGAACGCTCCTTGTTGGATTTGATGGATGGAATCCACCGTGTGCTCGAGGATGTCGCCCCAGAGATTGCCCCTCATGCTCCACAACACGGGCCCGAGCGTCCGGGTGATATCGCCCGCTCGATTGGCTCCAACGCCAGATTACTCGAGGACACCGATTGGGTGCCGAAGGTTGAGTTTTCCGAAGGCTTACGACAACAAATTCTCGACACCCTCCGGGAGGCGTAACCGTCGTGCACATCCTTTGGTTGACGGGGCGGTCGATGAACGACTTGTGCTCAACCACCCAGCGAGCGTTGATTCTGGGCCTGCTGGAACGCGACATGACCGTGACCTTCGTCAACCCCGACCACGACATGGATATTGAAGGGGAGGAGTTCACCCATGTCTCGCTCCCAAATCTTGCATGGCGTGGCCTCCGAGCGCGGACACTCGGAAAGGCGATGAGAGCATGGCTGGTTGCCAACAAACCTGATGTAAGCGTGGCGGTGATAGAATGGCGCGTCGCAGCGTGGGTCGTTCCGGAACTTGAGCGTCTGGAAATTCCGTGGTCGTTGATGGACCGAAGTCCACCTGCGGATACTGGTTTGCTAGGACGACTGCAGTGGCGCAGCTGGAAGTCTGCCTGGAAAGCGGCCGTGCGGTCGGACGCACCCGGTTTTGTTGTATCAAAGGCGCATCAAAGCTTCGTCGAACAGAAGACCGGGCACACCGTTTGCACCGTCTTGCAGGCGGGCGTCAATCTTGACCTTTTCAAGCCTAAATCAAAACGGACGACAATGACGCTGGTGTACCATGGACGACTTGACCAGCACCGAGGTGTGCTTGCCTGTGCCATGCTGGCGCAAAAAGCACGGCTCGAAGGCCTTGAGGTGGACGTCCTGTTTGTAGGCGAAGGCGACCTGGTCCCCTCTCTTACAGCACTATCTGAAGCCAATGAATTCATTCATGTTCATCAAACCATGGCGCAACGCGAACTTGCGGAGCTTCTCGGCACATGCCACGTCGGATTGTTACCAATGCCAGAGCGAACAGTATGGGCGCTTGCCAGTCCACTAAAGCGAAGTGAATACCTCGCCAGTGGGCTTTTGGTGTTTGGTATCGATCATCCAGGTCATCGATTGGACGGGGTTGACTCCACATGGTTCAACTTGGTGCCACAAGAAGATTTCCACCTTGCGGGGTTGAAGATACTGAAAAGACTAGCAGAATCACCCGTTTCCATTGACGAGCCACGTGCCTATGCAGAGAAGGAACTCGGCTGGGCGAGCACCATTGACCGGTTGGAGGCGGTTTTGACCGTGCTTCATCAAAACGACTCGTAAACGGATTTCCACCTTTGTTGAACACGGTCAATGCTGTGTTCAACCACAGATGACTTGAGATTGGTTTCGTCTTGTGGGTTTTTGAGCATGTCACCTACGATAATCGTCCATGCATCCACATCTCCCCAATTCGCCTGCCGCACCGAATCTGGAAGGCCGATGACACGGTCACTCACGCAAACTTGCAAACCCGCCGAAAGCGCCTCCAGTGCCGCAACCGGTTGCCCTTCAAACGCAGAAGGAAGGAGCAGAAGGGTTGCCCGGGCGAGAAGGATCGCCTTTTCTTTCTCCGAAACCCAACCTTTTGCTTCCACCCATTCGTGTTCGCTATGAGTTTCTCCGGTCATGGTCAGTCGGAGATTCGGAAATTCTTCTCGCAGGTTCTCAGCGAGCTCAACGGCAAATCTATGGCCTTTTATGGGGTCCTTTCGAGCGAGCAAGAGGAGGTGGTGTTTCCCACGGGAGACCCGCTCTGGAGACCCTAACAACCGATACGGGTTACCGACGATTTCAACATCTCCAACCACCGGTTCCAGTCGTTCATGCCATGCCGACGACAGCACCACCGGTTGCGTTTTGGGCCGAGATAGGACTGCCTTTACCCATTGTGCCCGCTTTGGTCCGACTTTCGAAAGCCATGCATCGAATTGACCCGAATGGAGATGGACGACCACGGCGATATCATGTGTTTGCGCGACGTGGATCAATCTTGACTTTCGCCGCCACGACCAATCCGAGGCCACGTGGACGTGTACCACGTCGGGCCGTAGGGTGGGGTCGCTGCACTGCCGTTTGAGTTCACGTCGAGCTCGCCGATAAGCGAACCATTTTGCCAATACATTTCCCGGTGCGTGCGTAGCGAGCAGGTCGGCTTGCCAACCCTCAGGTGGATGCTCGGCAAGAATATGCATAACGGTCGCCATGCCGCCAGGGGTATCGCATGGCCCCACATGCAACACCTTGCGCATGCTCGCCCCACCACGCTCGTCATCAAGAAATGGTCGGCAAACCGCCTTCCAGGGGTACGAGATTTGAGGAGAGCATAAGGGCGAGTCTCTCCCGAACAGGTTCATGGTCGTGGTTCCTGCCATCGTTGAAGGTGCAGCGATAAGCATGGCGATACTCCCTTTTATCTTGCACCGATGGGACATGTACAGTTGGGACCGGGACCATCGGCAACAGCATGCCCCCATGGGAACGAACCACAGTGAACGCTTGACCGTTCTGCTCCCGGTATGGAACGAAGCGACGGTGATCGAGAAAAAACTCGCCAACCTTGCCGCTCAGAACCTACCGATGCATTTGCTCGTGGTGGATTCCGCCTCCACGGACACCACTCTGGAATTGGTTGATGGATGGATTTCCCGACACCCAAACGCTTTCGCATCGTTTGAAGTCCTTCAAATGGAGCAACGCCGAGGAAAAACATCTGCGGTAATTAAGGGATTGAACCACCATAGCCAGCAGCCTGAGGGGCTGATCTGCATGACCGATGCGGATGCCCTGCTTGAACGAGGCGTGCTCCGCCGAATGATGCAGTGGTTTGCGGACCCGATGATCGGCGCCGTTGGTGCGTTGCCCAGGCGTCAAGGTGCGCGGGCCGAGGAAA
>Ga0181596_10004237_pt1 | contig 13084 bp, 8 predicted proteins | sample 041ome_6_FD_148655 | JGI IMG/M metagenome (GOLD analysis project Ga0181596, IMG submission 148655) | Coastal salt marsh microbial communities from the Groves Creek Marsh, Skidaway Island, Georgia - 041402US metaG (spades assembly) | ecosystem: Environmental > Aquatic > Marine > Intertidal zone >... | reverse complement strand
AATTTCCGAAGGATCCAGGGTTTGCGATGACCATATGGATCTAATATTATCATATTTAATAATATATTAATGCTATCAAAATATTGCACGTTGTTTATTGATCAGTTTCCCGACGATCCGAGGATAAATTTATATACCACGGGTTCAGAGAGTCCCTACACACACAACGAGTCACGAACCGTCGATAAGTACATACTTTAACAGCGTTTAGTCCATCATATCACCGTGTCACGTCTACTACCGGGTGTTCCTACGTTGCTGAAAAACACGTTCGCCTCGCGTCTTTTCCACGCCTGTCGCGCCAGTCGCCCGCGTTATATAAATTTTTCCTCACGCATTTTCGTACGTTTTAAGAGTTATTTCACATACCGACGATGACGAGGTTGAACTCACTCGCGGTGAACTCACCCACCACCGATTTCGAGCTTTTCTTTTGATGAGCCTTATGTTGTACGATCGCGTGAGACGTCTCACAGAGCGCTCAGCAGGCAAATCGTTTCGAGACGGCACCGACTAGAATTCTTTGCCGCGCTCTATGAACCAAAGAGTATCGAGTGCAACAAGCTCACGCACATTTGATGTGAGCCCGAAGAGTGCTCGTGTTGTTATCGTGCACGCACCGTGCGCCAGGTGACATCACGTCATCTGAAAACGTCCGTTCTTTGCCGTATCGAGTCTCCCCATTACACACCGCTGAGCGTGCAGCAGTGAAGGCGTCTAGGTCTTTGACTTGGTTTATATACAGAAGACGTGATGGCTCATTCGGTACAAGCTGTGCCTGAAGACATGGCGAATGTGTACTGGTCCATGCGTAAGAGCATGTCCACTGAGAAAACGCAAACCTCAAGCCGCTAAGGGCTAGAGCAACCCAAAAGAATTCACAGTCACCATGCATGAAATCCAAGTACTCTCTACCTCCGGACATTGGACTCACACGCATCACGGCGTCGGCGAGTGCTAGAAGAAGTTTAAGGGCCTCAGATACTACTGTACGATTGAACAGAATCAAGGAGCTCTCAGTTGCCACGAAAGAATTCATGGTACCCATCGGCGATTCACTTGCAAGTCGGATGAACTTTTGCTCTGTTGTGAGCAAGTGGGCGATCGTTTCATCCTCCCTGACGAGCTGGACTGCACGCTTTATGGCGGCCCACCTCTTCTCGGGTGTATCCTCGGGCTCACCATGCGTACCATGACGAACCAGTGACTCTCGAAACAGTAGTGTCCCGGTATCAACGTACTCACGAGTTCTGAACAATTTTCGCGGGTCTTGTAACAAGAAGACGTCAAAGTCTAACCATATGATATCATCCAGAGAACAGATGGATAAGGCAAGCAGTTTACAATAGTATCCTTCAAACTTGTCAACAACTCGTCCAGTTCTCAAGATGAGTTGCTCCCCGACAAAAATGTGCACACGCTCGCTGTAAAGCTTGAGTTCTCGGGTTAAGGTGGGCGGCAAGTCCCTGATCGCCGTGAATTCGTACGAGACGCTGTGTGCGTCGCTGCCAAGTAGACTTTGTAACCACGTTCGATGTTCCACTATGAAAACTGTGGGCAGATGTGGAGGCACGCACATGGCAAAGCCGGAGCGCCTGTTTGGCATACTACTGGACACAATCCTAGCGTCAGAAGTTGCGTGCCAAAACGAACAAATCAAAGTGAGCAGGATGCAAAGTATACTTGCAATTACTATCTTCGACGGCCGAGGTTTCCCTCGGCCATACATACTCATGCGTTGACGTGCGGGCTTGTATGGACAAGTCTCTCTGAACCCGCGTTATATAAGAGCAAAGGCGAGCAAATTAGCATTAGGAACTACCTCTCGTAGTTATTGTAGATGGCACTAAACGCTGTTAAAGTATGTACTTATCGACGGTTCGTGACTCGTTGTGTGTGTAGGGACTCTCTGAACCCGCGTTATATAAATTTTTCCACGATCCGATCGCTTTCCGGGCGCGATCGCCCGTGCGGAGTGGTCGTGCCGGCGCCAGCCGGACGCGGCGGGCGCAAAATTTTGACGTGGAATTTTGGAATTCCGGAAATCGACGGACGAATTCAAAACGCGCGCGAGTCAGTCGTCGGCGCGGCTCGCGAGACGGCGGGCCTCGAGTCGACGCGAAACCGGACGACGCGATCGCGCGCGACGGCGGACGACGCGCAGCCGTCGCGATGGCGGTCGTCACGATCACCTTGGTCGCCGCGGCGTTTTGTCTATCCGGCAGCGCGCTCACCGTGCTGAATAAACAAATCATGGGGTTCTTCCCCGCCCCGAACGCGGTGCTGTTCGCGCAAAACGCGGTGACGCTGGTGTTACTCGCGTTCGGGAAATCGGTGCTGAGTCTGCAGATCGAGCCGGTGCGGCGACATAAAGCCAAACGTTGGTTCGCGCTCGTGCTTTTGTTTTACGCCATGCTCGCGTCGTCCATGCTGGCGCTCAAGTTCGTGACGGCGACGACGCTCATAGTGCAAAGAAATTTAGGTACGGTGACGATCGCCATAGCGGATTATTTTTGTCTGGGCACGGTGCAGACGAAACCGAGGATTTTGGCGATATTAGGAATGTGCGTAGGGTCGTTGGTGTACGCGTCGGGCGATCTGGACGCGGCTTCGAATTTTGACTTTACGGGGTACGCCTGGCTTGCGGTGAACGTAGCGGCGACGACGGCGTATCAAATCAAGGTCAAATCGCTCGTGAACGAGCTCGATATGAACAGCTGGACCATGGCGTACTATAATAACTTACTATCCTTACCCGTGTGCGCCATCGTCGGGTTCGCTCAAAGAGAAAACGAGACGCTACAAAAGTTTATGGCGAGCGGCGCGACAAAATCGCAGTGCGTCGCACTCTTCGTTTCGTGCACGCTAGGATTTTGCTTGAGCGTTTCCGCGTTTCAGCTCAATCGCTTGATCACCCCGACGAGTATTACGATACTCAACAACACCAACAAGTTTGCGCTGATATTTTTTACCGCATACTTTATGGATTACTCCACCTTGTCCGAGTCGACCGTCGCCGGCGCCGCCATCGTGATGATTTGCGCGGCGCACTACAGCTTTGCCGGCACGAAAAAGTAGAGTTAAGTAGAGTTTGTAGATCAACTTACAAAGCGTTGAGCTACGCTTACTGAACTATCTCATCATAGCTGTATGCGACATACAAATGCGACTTTTACAAGATGTATATCGTCAAACAGCCGATGTATTACGCGTTGATGACTCGTGCGACGACGCTTCGAAGTGCCGTTTCGAAATCGGTTTGCTCGTAACCTTCATACAGACGTCGGAGCTTATCATCGCTTAGCGTGCGGTACATGGGCCCATCTGGAAACGACGCGTCAAACGACAAGCGTTTCTCGACGCCGAACATGTTGGCGATGAGCTCCGCCACGGCGCGTATGCTGATCTCTTCCCCAGCGACATTTATTGGCTCTTCTTCGTCGTAATGTTCCAAAGACCAAATGAGCACGCGCGCTAGATCGGGTGCGTAGCAGAACTGACGGTACGGCGCACCGGTGCCTCTGCATGTGAATTCAGAACCTGTAGCCGCGGATTGCGCAGCCTTGCTCATGAGCGCGTCGATGACCGGACCATCCTCGCGCAGTTGCGATATGGTTCCAAATATATTGCTCGGAATGACGGTGACGAACTTCCTACCATGTTGCGCGCGGTAGGCGCGCGATAGAATTTCGAGGTTACGCTTTGACGAACCGTAAGACTCATACAACGGATGGCAAGGACCGTCGTGCAGTCGCTTTTCTGTGATCGGCAAACTCACATCTTTCGGGTAAGCGAAAGAAGATAAGACAGAGACAACCTTGTCGCAGTCGATTTCGTGCGCGCAACGAAGAACATTAGCGTTAATCGCGTTGTTATCCTGAATGAGACTCGCCGCCATTTTCGACATGTCGCCGCCCGCCATGAGCTTCACCGCGAGGTGAATGACGTGCGTCGGGCGATATCGCTCGAAGAGCCTCTTCGTCTCGTCGTAAGAGCACAAATCAGCATCTTTGGAAGATGTAAAAATCCATGAATCGTTTGTGTTCGCCAATGTTTTGACGTGTTCTTTGAGTGCTCGACCGACGAGACCGCTGCCACCAGTCACGAGCACGACTTTTCTGTTCACGGCGCAGTCAAAGTCGAAGGCGAGCATGGTGTCGGCGAGGTACGAGATCTGCGCATCCGACAGGCGATACGTGTGCACGCCGATGAAAAACCCGCACGTGCCCAGCTCGTCCGAGCCAGGATATCCGTTCGGGTCAACGCTCAATCCCAAAGTTTTGATCGCCGGCTGGTGCACAAAGTTACCGCTGATGATTGGACGATTTTCGATCTTGTGTCTGGTGAGAAATTCCAAATACGTCGGCAGGCGCTTCTGCAGATCGCGTCGAAGCACGGCCACGAAGCCGAACCACGCCGGGTCGGCGGACGCATTCGGGGCGACCGGGAAGCGGAATTGATCGTTCCATTTATCGTGCGACTGCAGAGCTCGAAGCAAGCGCTCGCGGTTTTCTTTTCTGTTGGCGTTCATCGAGTCCAGACGAAGAAGCTGGCACTTCCCGACAGCCCCAGAGATTTCCATGGGGCGCAAGTTGTACCCGACGTTGACGAACATGAAACGCGAATCTATGTGCGCGTTTTGTTCGTGTAACTCATCTTTGTTAGAAAGCTCGCGCGTCCAGCCGTGCGCGCGCAAGCATCGGACGAGATCGGCGTCTTCTTGAGTCTGACACACGACCATTCCACCTTCGCCCGTGGTGATGTGGTGGGAAAAGTAAAAACTGTACGAGCCAAAACTCCCAAACGTCCCCACGCACTTCCCGCCGTACGTGCTTCCCAGCGATTCGCACGTGTCTTCGACGAGGAGCAAGTCGCGACGGGCACAAATATCCATCAGCCTGTCCATATCGCACATGTTGCCGAGGACGTGCACCGCGAGCACGCCTCGCGTCTTATCCGTGATTCTCGCTTCCAAGTCGTCCAAGTCCACGTTCATCGTCGCCACGTCCACGTCCACGAACACTGGAATCAGGCCCATTTGTACGATCGGCCACAAACTCGTGGACCAGCACACCGCCGGGATCAACACTTCGTCCCCGGCGCAGAGCTTTTTCGAACGCAGGTGATTCGTCAACGCCGCCAGCGCGAGAAGATTCGCCGAGCTGCCAGAGTTGCACATCACCGCGAACGGCGCCCCGACGTACTTTGCGAACGCCTGCTCGAATTCGCGAACGTTATTTGCCATAGTGAGCTGTCCGCTGAGCATGGAGTCCACGGCGGCGATGATTTCTTCCGAAAAAATGCTCGACGCGATGAGCGGGAACGAGGTTTCGTCGGGCGCGGCGTACACGCCGCTGCGGCGCGCGTACTCATCGGCGACGACGGCCTTCCAGTCCTCGCGCGCGGCGTCGCCGGTGCCGTCGCCATCGCGTTTCCCGTTCGTCTGCGACATTCCCGTTCGTCTGCGACCGCGTCGGTACGTAACGAGCGCGCGACCGCGGCGCGCGACGGGCGCGAAATATCCCACCGCGGCCCAGGTGGGCGAAAAACGTCGCCACAATTTATAAAAACACCGTTCGTCTTGTACGTCGCAAGTGTCGTACTTTACGAATTTATAGACCATCACGTGATGAGATGGACGCACACAAAACGTGCGCGGCGCGGCGCGAGACATCTGCTCGGCTCGTCGACGCGCACTCTGCGCCGCGCGCGCGTGGGGCGACGCGACGTCGCCGCGCGCGATGGGCGCGCGCGCGCGCGGGAAGGTGAAATGGTTCAACGTCACGAAAGGATTCGGGTTCATCACACCGCACGACGGAAGCGAAGAGATATTCGTGCACCAAACGGGCATCTCGCGCGCGGGGTTCCGGTCGGCGTGGGAGGACGAGGAGGTTGAGTACGAAGTCAGCAACGCCGACGGGAGGCCCGTGGCCGTGAACGTGACCGGGCCGAACGGCGCGGCGGTGAAAGGGGCGCCGAAGCGGCGGCAACGGAACCGGTTACTCAAGGGCGAGGCGAAGACCGGTACCGCGGAGCCCGCGCTTTCCGTTCGCCCGTGACATCGCGCGCGACGGCGTCGGTACGTAACGAGCGCGCGACCGCCATGACCGCGGCGACGCGACGGGCGCGAAATATCCCTGGGCGAAAAACGTCGCCACAATTTATAAAAACACCGTTCGTCTTGTACGTCGCAAGTGTCGTACTTTACGAATTTATAGACCATCACGTGATGAGATGGACGCACACAAAACGTGCGCGGCGCGGCGCGAGACATCTGCTCGGTTCGTCGACGCGCACTCTGCGCCGCGCGCGCGCGACGCGTGGTCATCGTTGGCTTTCGTGCGTGAGCGCGCGCGCCTGCTCGACGTGCACACGCATCGTGGGGATTTCGAAACGCACACCCAACCGAAAGACGTGTTCGATTTGTTTGAAGAAAACAACGGAATCAGCGTCCGCGACATCCTCGCAGTCGGTAGTGAATGCGAACAGTCTGTCTATTCGCTCGCGACCCAGGAACTTGTGTCACAATATTTTGAATATCGACAAAGCTAAAAATACGACCTATTTATGCGCTAGTACATTAATGTAAATCAACATCGACTTTTGCACAGTCTCAGAGCGCTGATTAAAACGAGCGGTTCCTCTACGGCGTGCTTCATCGACGACCGAAAATACCACCCCGAGTAATTCGACTGAAAAAGCCCAATACCTCGCTCTCAGTCGCGAATGAAAGCGGTTCGAGCTCGTACTGGCGCATCAACGCAGTGTTTATGTCTACAGAAAGCACACGTGGCTGCGATTCTCTAGTCGCTGACACCGATCCACCGCGAGCTTTCCTGTTCGTAGCCATCTGCTCGAACGTGCCACGCCATAAATTTCTGATGCGATGAAACTCGTTCACGTTGTGAAGTCGCATGTTTTCGGAAACAGTTTCTAAATTTGTGCTTTCAACTATCTGTGCAGCGCGTTCCCAGTTGTCAAAGTACAAAATATGTGGAAACACTTCAGTTTGATACACGTCGTAGAACTCCATCCAACGCTCCCTGCTCACGGCGTCAAAATTACTTGGATTTGACAAGTGCGAGTGCATCGTCTCATTGACGCGCACAGGATCTCCGTATGAAGTTTCCCAAAGTATGCCGTGCTCGGCGACCCAACGCGCCAGCAATTTGCGCGAAGGCACCAAAATCGGTACGCACGCGCGATAAAGCTGAAAGAAGAACATCGTCGAGGGTACATACGGAATCAGCACGACGGCGCGAAAGTTTTGAAAGTCATGGATACTTTTGAATTTTCCATGTTTTGGAAATGCTTGTTTCATGCTGATGAGCTCAAATCTCGATTTAAGCTGCATAAGATCATCGAATATCGGGTGCGTCAATGGATTTTTATACATCTTACGACGTTGGTCTGGCCAGCCTCTCTCGGGAATCGTCTCTTTCGCATACTCCAGATTAACTCGGTACGGCGTGAGAACAATCTCCCTGCGCTGAGGTCGATATGAACTTTTCTCCACGATCTCTCGCGGGAGACCACCGCACCACGAAGGAATGTATTTTGTCTCGATGCCTGTGAAGTACTCCATGTGCGTGACGTCGTACATGTTATTCGCCGCCACGACGTTGGCCTTCGACCGTGAGATGGCTTTCAAATTGTGTACCCAATGCTCCCAGCGCTCGCGTCTATCTGCTCCAATGATTGGTTCTCGCCACCAAATGAATTCGTCGTCTCGACCGAATTCTAGTCTCTGCGTGTTGTAAATCAGAATCGATTTATCAAACGGTAAATATATTTCGCAGTTCGCCGCCGGGTGCGAACAAAACACAACATCTGCACGCGAAAAATCCCCGTTTGCACTAAAGTGCGTATAAAGTCTTCGTCGCGTGTTGTTCGGGTGAGGGTCGAGAGAAAATCCACGATTTTGATCGTTTCGAAGACCCCGACCCGAGGCGCAAAGGTTTTCGCCTCTGCCGTTTTGGAAATATTTGCAATTCGGAACATCCACTTCCGCTTCGACGTCGATGTTTAGCGTCGCAAACATCGATACTTGACATCCGATTGGACCGGCGTGCAAATCCGTCGACCACACCACCGTCTCTGGTGTTCGACTTTTGTGCTCAAAGTCTCGCGTATGCGTATATTTGCTCGACGCGGTTTCGACGCCTCGACGAGCGCTCGAGCGCAACACGAGGAGCGCGCAAAAGGCGCATGCATAAAAACTCCACCGCGCGGCGTCTCCAGAAGTCCACGACGTCACCGGGAAGCGCGCTCGTCGCCGCGCGGACATCCTTCGTTGTTTTCGCCCACCACGCGCCGACACTTCGCTTCGCACGCGCTCGTCGAACGTTTACTGTTCGACGTCGCAGACCAAATCAGTCTGGAGAGATGGATGCGCGATCGTTTGCGACGATGGACCGGATTCACGCGACGTTCGACGTCACAGCGACTCGCGCCGTCGCCTTTTGACCGACTCACGACGGCACTTCGCTTTACAAAGTCGGCGACGAGAACGGCTACACGAGCTGACGAACGCGCGCCGCCTGAGTTTCGACAGTGGCATCCACTCCCTCGATAGTTATTGGTTTCAAACCTCGCACTTTCTCGCGCCGGCCTGTGACGTCGTGGCGCGCGTCACACGCCGACTCGCGTCGAGCATTCACGTGTGCACGGTGTAGACGCGCGCGTGAGTCATGAACACGCTTAAAGGAGCGCGTGGCGCGAGCGAACATCGAAACATGCAACGAGTTAGGCTCGTGAAACAATCCACTAATCTAGCTAGTTCCGCGCTTGTATCCAGAGGTCTATAGTACGTCGACCATCCTTGACTTTTCCGACGAGCCATCGTTTCTGCCGCTTCTGCGTACGATATCGAGTGCCGTGGTGATCGGTGTGGTGATGGACTCGCCATTCCCATATAGCTCGCGATCTGTGTCCGTACACAAGCGTGATCCAATCATCTATCCATGCATTCTCAAAACACTCTGGGTAGTACTCGCCGTTGAAGATGTCCATGTGTGTTCGATGAACCATGTCGTGTGTCAGAATATTCCCGTTGACATTCGGAGGTCCGCTGACGATGGGGCCTACGACACCGATGTTTGCAGGCGTTCCTCGCATGAGCTCTGAAATTGAAAGCGTAGTCCACATCATACTGGCGAATTCAGTATCGTCGTTGACGCGGACGATGTAATCCATCCCGTCCTCGTACGCGCGGCGCAATATTTGGTTCATAGGGATGCGCTGGCCAACTCTTGGGAACGCGTCTATGATGACGGATACGTTGTCACCCGCGAGACGAGAAAGCGTACTCTTCGCTTCTCGCGTTGAGTAAACTTCATCATCCGTGTCCACGCCGATGTACAAAAAGTACGTGTATTCATCTTCCATGGTGCTCTTCAGCGAGGGCAACATTATGGAAGTGAGCGCCAGGTGATCCCACTCTACGTTTTCTACGCCTCGCGTCGTGCTGCATAAAACGACTCCTATCGAAAACTCGCCAGGGTTTATCGCTGCGCGAGCGAGCTTTGCGTGAGGTCGTCCGCTGAGCTTCACCACCGCCAAGGGCACAGAGTCACTCGAGCTGCGACTGTTGAAAGCCAAAGAGCTATGGCTAAAGTACAGCACGAGCGCGAACGGCGCGGCGAGTGCCACTACAAGGCCGCGATGCGAACGCAACACACGTGCAAGTCGTTCGCAGGCCTGCATCAGTGCTTCGCCCGAAGCCAATCGTGGAGCGTCTGAGGCTTCGAGTGGCGGATTATGCTCGTGCGTCGTTCCCGGCAGAGTGCGTCGCCATGAAGAGGCTATCGAGGCTTCATGCACCGCAGTAAATCTTCTGAATTGAGGAGATAAAAACGTACTGCTCACACTTGGACGTTTGTTCCTTTCGTACACGCGGGCCGATGGCGAAGACACGAGCGCGACGAGTTGGTTTGCTTCTATTGCTCTGCTTTTGTTTCTCGTCATCATACATGATCGTCACGCGCACGATCGCGGACTTGCTGGGTAGTTTCAGTGCACTTTGGATACGAGAAGACGCTTGGACGCACTGTCGGAACTGCTGCGGCGACGTGAGGGAACGAATGCTGAAATCCAGTTTACGTGGCTTGGGCAAAGACGTCGCGTGTTTCACCTTTCATCCGGAAGCATCTTCCCCGTCTTCGTACACCTTCGTCGCACGTAGGCGTCAACCGCTGAATCGTAGCTACTTTAAAAGTGCCCTGCGGTTTCTCCGAGACGTCGCCTCGGAACAGCGGAAGAATCGCGGAGAACGAAGCGGCGTAGCTATACGACTCCTATGGGTGATTGACGACGACGCGTCTCTACCGAGGAAGCTGCAACGGGAGCTGAAATCCTTGAATGTTTTCATCCTGGCGCACTCTATCAATGCGAATTGTTTCACCGACGAATCAGTCGTGCTCGCGCCAAACTTCCACTTCATCAAGCGCGACGGGTTCAAACTGTTCCTTCGGAACCTGCGTGAACGCGAGATTCCGTTCGATGAACGCAAATCCGACGTGTTCTGGAGAGGCTCGACGTCCGGTATGTCAACAAAATGCGAAGTAGAAGAGTCCACTCGCGTCGACGGGAACGAAAGGGTTACCGCGTGCGTTAAACTTCCGCGCGTGCGAGCGGTGCAATCATCCATAAATGTTCCTTGGCTCGACCTCGAGATCACGCGAAGGGTACAATCGTGTAGAGGACAAAAGAATGTACGTATTAGCCCGCGCGTATCGGAACAGCATTGGATCACGCACAAAGGTATCCTCGAAATCGACGGAAACGTCGACGCGTGGGGAAACCGTTGGCGCATGGAAAGCGGGAGCGTCCTGTTCCTCGTCAAGTCAAATTTCAAGCACTATTACAGCGACAAGCTGGTAGATGGGATACACTACATCGGAATATCTGGAGATTTGCACGATTTAGTGGAAAAAACGAAGATTATCACGAACACCGATGGCGAATCGCTAACGAAGTTGCGTGATATCACAGCAAATGCTCGCGCGTTGATGCAAGAATTTACGTACGAGCGCGTCGTCAAGGGCGTTTCCCATCGTCTGAATGAGCTAGCCTTAGGTATGGTATAGTATTAAATATTACGATCTAGCGACAACTACTGCCGAATTCTTTCAGAGCGGCGAGTAAAACCATCGCGCGAACCAAGCGCGAACATCTTGATCGTCAGAAAGCGAATCAAACGTCGGCTTTTCTTCATCCAAAAACATCTTTTGAAACGACCACGCGGTGAACGAAAGAGTTCCTACTCGCGGTGACATTTTCACGCCTTTTTGAATAGGGCACCTCAGACGCTGTGCGTCGTCGCTATCGACAGAAATTTCCATATTAGTCGACGTTGGGTGCTCAAAGTTTGAGCACGTGAAACCAAAATTGAGGTCCGGTAGAATGTTGTGAAGCAAAACGTTCTCGGCCAGTACACCATTTTCGAGCATGAGACTGAAATACGCCTGGAGATCGTACTTTGGCGGCTTTCTCACCCATCGCGACGACACCCATCGGCGTTCGTAATCTCTCACTTTCTCTATTGCGGCTAAATCGAGCGACCACAAGTCGCCGAGCACGTCAAACTCCGGACGCACGGAACGAAAGTGTGACCCAACGCAACTCTTCAAGCCTTTACACTGCATTCCTCTCTGATAACCTACTAACCACGTCGACGCGCCGCGCTGAAACGCGCGCGCCAAGTCCACGAAAACGAGCGTGTCGAGGTCGATCCAGACCACGGGTCCGACTCCGTGAAGCATCAAGTCCTCCACCACATCGAGTTTAGCTCGCGAAAGCGACGCCCACTTACTATTTTTCGTCGCTTTTCCGTCGTTTCTCGTGTAAACATTTTTCGGTAACGACGTCGCGTCGCACACTCTCGAAACGATGTCCGTTCTCGTGCCCATCGTCGTTTCGAGAGGTACGACGTCCGGAACATCCGTGTACACGTGCAACGTCGGCGTGATCGCGTGCGCTCGCACTAATGATGAATACATCAGCTTCAGCGCCCTCCGCGTCGCGTCCACGCCCCAACGATCGCCGGCGTTTTGAGTGAAGGCGAACGTTGCGAATCGCACTGCCGACTCGTGTTCGCCGTCGAGGCGCGCGCGCGCGTCGGCATGCCGCTGTGCGCGCGATCGCCTGGGAATACACGGGTTCGCATCGCTCGACGACACCGCGATAGGCGTTGGACGCTTCGAGGGCACTCGTCGCCACGACGAGATCTTCGCGTGAACTTGCGCAGCGGTTCGCGTTCGAAGCAACTCGACCAGACAGAAGACCGCCAAAGCCACGCCGCACCGGACGGTACTTTCTTTCACGCGCCGCTTCAGATGTCGCGGCGTCGTCGGCGCGGGCCGCATTCCGCGGCGCGGCGCGTTGCGCGGTCTCGCTCTCGCTACGAGAGCGTCGGTCACAGTTTCCGCCACAGTCTGGCGCGCGTGCGTCGACATGCGCGAAAACCAAAGATCGAGCGCTAGTACACGGTGCGGCGGCGCGTGCCGTCGCGAAACGACCTGAGCGCGGTATCCACGTCCCGTTCGCCCCGGGCTCGACTCGAAAGAATATTCGCCCCGCGAAGAATTTTCTCCACTGTACTTCTCACGCTCGCACTCACGCCCGTCGCGTTCTTCCTCGGATTCGGAACGCATCCCGTGATCGGATGGAAACTTCACGTCATCGGCGACGTCACGAATGGCGATCGAGCGGCGAAGCTCGCGCGGACGCTGGGCGGTTGCATGCCTCTGGACTCTATGTCTGCTTATCATAAAAACGCTGCGACGCCGCTACGGCGCCGGAGAAACCCTCAGTCGACTGGGTCGCCGCTATAGCGAGCATTTGCGTCGAAAGACTCGGTGGAACGTCGAGCTGGTGGCGCTGGTTTCGTCATCGAAGAGTTGAGCGCTGACTCGAAAGGACGTGCCCAGTGATTTACAAGAGTGTCTGTCACCTACCACGAGTTTGGGGAATTTTCCACACCCTCAATACCACCATCGAAGCGAATGAATGCGAATTCGACGCACATTTTGTGCAATCGTGAATACTTGATATTCGGCTCTTTGTGGAAAATGTAAAAGTTTTC
>Ga0181596_10004235_pt1 | contig 13087 bp, 10 predicted proteins | sample 041ome_6_FD_148655 | JGI IMG/M metagenome (GOLD analysis project Ga0181596, IMG submission 148655) | Coastal salt marsh microbial communities from the Groves Creek Marsh, Skidaway Island, Georgia - 041402US metaG (spades assembly) | ecosystem: Environmental > Aquatic > Marine > Intertidal zone... | reverse complement strand
GGCGTTAATCAAGCGGGGTCGAGCATAGCCAACGTCACTGTCGGCTCAACCCGCTCTACACGGAGGGCTTAGTTAACCTGACCGTGACAGTGCTTGTACTTCTTGCCGGAGCCGCACGGGCAACTCTCATTACGGCCGATCTTCGGTTCAGTGCGCACCGGTGCAGCGGCAACCGCCACCTCACCGTCTTCTTCAGCCGCTTGCGCCGGCAGTGCCGAGGCATCAGCGTGCTGGAATTGCATACGCTCAGCCATGGCTTCGGCTTCGCGACGCAGCCGCGCTTCTTCTTCGGCCGGATCTTCACGGCGCACCTGCACATGCGAGAGCACGCGGATGGTGTCGCGCTTGATCGAATCCAGCAGTTCCTGGAACAGGGTAAAGGACTCGCGCTTGTACTCCTGCTTGGGATTCTTCTGCGCGTAGCCACGCAGGTGAATGCCGTGACGCAGGTGGTCCATGGTCGACAGATGGTCTTTCCACAGATCGTCGAGTACCCGCAGCAGAATCTGCTTCTCGAAGGTGCGCAGCGCCTCGGCACTGGCCTCGATTTCCTTCTCGTTGTAAGCCGTTACCAGCTCTTCGAGAATGCGCGCCCGCAGGGTTTCTTCGTAAAGCTTGTGGTCATCATCGAGCCACTGCTGGATCGGCAGACGCAGGTTGAAGCTGCTGTAGAGCGCCTCTTCCAGGCCAGCGATATCCCACTGCTCAGGCAGCGACTGCGGCGCAATGTGTTCGTTGATGGTGTTATCCAGCACTTCCTGACGGAACTCGGCGATGGTCTCACCAATGTTGTCGGCCGCCAGCAAGGTGTTGCGCATGTGGTAGATCACCTTGCGCTGCTCGTTGGCCACATCGTCGAATTCGAGTAGTTGCTTGCGCATGTCGAAGTTGCGCCCTTCAACCTTGCGCTGGGCCTTCTCGATGGCGTTGCTGACCATGCGGTGCTCGATGGCTTCACCGGACTGCATGCCCAGGGCCTTCATAAAGTTCTTCACCCGGTCCGAGGCGAAGATGCGCATCAGGCTGTCTTCCAGCGACAGGTAGAAGCGACTGGAACCCGGGTCACCCTGGCGACCGGAACGGCCACGCAGCTGGTTGTCGATACGCCGCGATTCATGACGCTCGGAAGCAATCACATGCAGACCACCCGCCTCAATCACCTGCTGGTGACGCTTCTGCCAGTCGGCCTTGATCTGGGCAATCTGCTCGGGCGTGGCGTTTTCCAGGTTGGCGACTTCAACTTCCCAGTTGCCGCCCAGCAGAATGTCGGTACCGCGACCGGCCATGTTGGTGGCAATGGTCAGCGCGCCTGGACGACCGGCCTGGGCAATGATTTCCGCTTCCTTCTCGTGGAATTTGGCGTTGAGCACCTTGTGCTCGATGCCTTCGCGGTTAAGCAAGGCCGACATGTGCTCGGAGGTTTCGATGGTGGCCGTACCGACCAGCACCGGCCGCCCGAGGGCCATGCTTTCCTTGATATCGGTAACGATGGCCGCGTACTTCTCATCCGCAGTCAGGTAGACCAGGTCATTGAAGTCCTTACGCGCCAGGGCACGGTTGGTCGGGATCACGATCACCGCCAGGCCGTAGATCTGATGGAACTCGAACGCTTCGGTGTCAGCGGTACCGGTCATGCCGGACAGCTTGTTGTACAGACGGAAGTAGTTCTGGAAAGTGGTCGAAGCCAGGGTCTGGCTCTCGGCCTGAATCGGCAAGCCTTCTTTGGCTTCGATGGCCTGATGCAGGCCTTCGGACAGACGACGGCCGGGCATGGTACGGCCAGTGTGTTCGTCGATCAGCAGCACCTGATCCTTCTGCACGATGTATTCAACGTTGCGGTTGAACAGCTTGTGCGCACGCAGGCCCGAGTACACGTGGGTCAGCAGACCCAGGTTGTGCGCCGAATACAGGCTCTCACCTTCGGCCAACAGGCCGACTTCGGTGAGCATCTCTTCAACAAACTGGTGACCCGCTTCGTTCAGCTCAACCTGACGCGCTTTCTCATCAAGCTTGTAGTGGCCTTCCTGCGTAACAACGCCCTCTTCTTCCTCAACATGCAGCTTGAGGCGTGGGATCAGCTTGTTGATTTCGGTATAGAGGCGCGAACTGTCTTCGGCCTGGCCGGAGATGATCAGCGGGGTGCGCGCTTCGTCGATCAAAATGGAGTCAACTTCGTCGATCACAGCGAAATTCAGCTCACGCTGGAATTTATCCTCCAGGCTGAACGCCATGTTGTCGCGCAGGTAATCGAAGCCGAATTCGTTATTGGTGCCGTAGGTAATGTCGGCAGCGTAGGCTGCACGCTTCTCTTCCGGCGGCATAAACGGGGTGACAATACCCACCGACATGCCAAGGAACTCATACAACGGCCGCATCCAGTTGGCGTCGCGGCGCGCCAAGTAGTCGTTGACCGTCACCACATGCACGCCCTTGCCGGACAGCGCATTGAGGTACACCGCCAGGGTTGCCACCAGGGTCTTGCCCTCACCGGTGCGCATTTCGGCAATCTTGCCTTCGTGCAAGGTCATGCCACCAATCAACTGCACGTCGAAGTGGCGCATGCCCATCACACGCTTGCCCGCCTCACGGGCTACGGCAAAGGCTTCAGGCAACAACTGGTCGAGGGTTTCACCTTTGGCCAGACGGGCTTTGAAGGCCTCCGTCTTGGCTCGCAGTTGCTCATCGGAGAGGGCAAGCATCTGCTCCTCGAAGGCATTGACGGCCTGAACCGCCTTGAGCATGCGCTTAACTTCACGCTCGTTCTTGCTTCCAAAGAGTTTCTTCAACAAAGGCGCAAACATATCGACAGGATCTTCCAGGCGTATGGATTGAGGGTGGCTGAACAGCGACCCATGCAGCCTTTATGGCTGCGTGCGAAGCGGGCATTCTACCCGGAAACGCTAATGAGGAAAGCGGCGTTATTCGACGTCGTCGACTCGGGCTATGTAGCTTGCCGGGTTGACCAGGCGACCATTCTTGGTCACTTCAAAATGCACATGGTAACCACTGGCACGACCACTGCGCCCCACTGCGGCGATGGTTTGACCACGCTGCACCAGGTCTCCGATTGCGACCAGATTCTTTTTGTTGTGTGCATAAAGCGTGGTGTAGCCATCGGCATGACTGATTTCTACCACATGGCCATAGCCCGATTTTATTCCGGAAAAGCTCACCACGCCCGCCGCCACAGCCACCACATCACTGCCTGGCTTGGCGGCAAAATCGACGCCTTTATGCTGGGTATTGCGCCCCGTCAGCGGGTGCACACGCCGGCCGAAAGGTGACGACATATAGCCATGACGCACCGGCATGCCGGACAGGTATTCACCCTCATTCAACTGGCGCTCACCAATCAGTTGCTCCAGCACTTCGAGCAACTGTTCGCGACTATCCAGGCGCAGGCTCAACTGATCCAACTCATCCATAAAAGGCGGCGGCGCATAGGCGGCATCGCCCAATGTGTCCTCAGCACCGCCCTGGCCCACGTTAAGCGAGAAGTCGAACTCACTGGAGTCCAGCTCGGCCAGCTCGGTCAGACGTGCGCCCAGCGCATCCAGGCGAGTCAGGCGCGCCTGTAGCTCAGCCACATGCACCGCGAAGGCATCCAACTGGCGCTGCGCGTCCAGACGCACAGCACCGACCTCGGCGCGCTGCTGATCCAGCGCCTGATTGATCTGCGTATCGTCATGCACGGTCACGGTTGCCGGCGCCCACCAGGCGCCAACGGCAATACCGCTGGCTAACGCAACGCCGAGCGCAGTCAGCAGCGCCAACAACAACCAGCGCAAATCCAGACTGAGCGAACGTGCGGCACCGTGATGCCGACTGAGTAAAATGATGTGCACGGCCTTCCCCCAATGGTGAAGCCACAGCTGGCAGCAGCGATTCTGCTACCATGGCGACCTCACTTCTTCAGGCGTCCTGCCATGACATTTCGTCCTTTGCCGGCCCGGGCACCCGCCGCGCTGTTGCGCGAAGTGAAGCCCTTGAAAGCGCTGTTCAATCAAGCGCAACGCATTGATCGCCTGCAGCACTTACTGGAAAGCCAGCTGCAACCTGCTGCTCGCGAGCACTGCCATGTGGCGTCGTGGCGCGAGGGTTGCCTGCTATTGATAATCACCGATGGGCACTGGGCCACACGCCTGCGCTATCAACAAAAACGTTTGCTGAAACAGCTGCAGGCACTCGAAGAATTCGCGACCTTAACGAAGATCCTATTCAAGGTGCAACCTCCGGCTGCTGAAAGGCGTGCAACGGGTCGCACAATCAGCCTGTCCAGCAGTGCCGCCGAAAACATTCAAGCCACCGCCGACGGCATCAGCGACCCCAAGCTGCGTGCCGCTCTGGAGCGCCTGGCCAAGCACGGCAAACCCGACTGAACGACCTCTTCAAACGCCCCAGCACAAATACCAGGCCATAAAAAAAGACCACCCTAGGGTGGTCTTTAAGCGTAAAGAAGGAGGGTACTGCGTTACACGGCCGCAACCGGGCGCATGTAAGAGATCGGCGCGGTGTTGGGGTCGTCAAACGTCACGACTTCCCAGCTATCAGGCTGCTCAATCAGGGTGCGCAGCAGGCGATTATTCAGCGCATGCCCGGACTTGAAGCCCTTGAACTCACCGATCAGGCTATTGCCCAGCAGGTAGAGATCACCAATCGCGTCAAGAATCTTGTGCTTAACAAATTCGTCCTCATAACGCAGGCCGTCTTCGTTCAACACATTGAATTCATCCACCACGATGGCGTTATCCACGCTGCCGCCGAGTGCCAGGTTCTGCGAACGCAGGAACTCGATGTCACGCATAAAACCGAATGTACGAGCGCGACTGACTTCCTTAACAAAGGAGGTGCTAGAGAAGTCAACGCTGGCCGACTGGGTGCGATTGCGGAAGACCGGGTGATCGAAGTCGATCTCGAAGGTCACCTTGAACCCTTCAAAAGGCACGAAGGTGGCGCGCTTGTCGCCCTCTTCAACTGTGACTTCACGAAGAATCCGGATGAATTTCTTGTGGGCTTCCTGCTCCTGCAAACCCGCAGATTGAATCAGGAATACAAAAGGACCAGCACTGCCATCCATGATCGGTACTTCGGACGCGGAGAGCTCGACGTAGGCGTTATCGATGCCCAGGCCAGCCATGGCCGAAAGCAGGTGCTCTACCGTATCCACCTTGACATCACCATTGACCAATGTGGTCGACATGGTGGTTTCACCAACATTGCCTGCACGCGCGGGAATCTCCACGACAGGGTCCAAGTCGGTACGACGGAACACGATACCGGTATCCACGGGTGCCGGCTTCAGGGTCAGGTAAACCTTCTCCCCGGAATGCAGGCCGACGCCGGTGGCGCGGATAATGTTCTTCAGGGTGCGTTGTCTGATCATGGCTTTGGCCGCTATAGCACTAGTTGCGAATTGTTTTCAACAATGGCCGGCGATGATAGCAGAACCGGCCTTTGCTGAACACCAATCACTCCAATACTCCTGATACATTTCATCAATCGGCCTGACGACGCAGGAACGCCGGAATGTCCAGGTAATCCAGGTCATCCTGCGGGTTCAGCTTGGCCGCAGTGGCCGCGCCGCCGTGGCTTTGACGCTGAACGGTTGGACGCTCGTAGTCCTTGTAGTTGACGGTTTGTTCGGCGCGCGCTGGCGCAGCCGGAGTGCTAGCGGTGGCAGAAACCTGCACAGTGTTGTCGATAACCTTGACCGGCTTCTCGATACGCGCACCCAAGCCAGTGGCAACCACGGTAACGTGCAGCTCGTCGCGCATGTCCGGATCGATCACGGTGCCGACCTTGACGGTGGCGTGCTCGGAGGCGAACTGCTCGATGATGTTACCCACGTCGGAGTACTCACCCAGGGACAGGTCAGGACCGGCGGTGATGTTCACCAGGATGCCACGTGCACCTTGCAGGTTGACGTCTTCCAGCAGCGGGTTGCGGATCGCCGCTTCGGTGGCTTCACGGGCACGGTTCGGACCGCTGGCGCAGCCAGTGCCCATCATCGCCATGCCCATTTCGCTCATCACGGTTTTCACGTCGGCGAAGTCGACGTTGATCATGCCCGGACGCTTGATGATGTCGGAGATACCGCGCACGGCACCGGCCAGTACATCGTCAGCCTTGGCGAAAGCCGACAAGAGGCTGGCGTCCTTACCGAGGATGGTCAGCAGTTTTTCGTTGGGGATGGTGATCAGCGAGTCGACACTTTCCGACAGTGCGCGAATACCTTCTTCGGCGATCAGCATGCGCTTCTTGCCTTCGAACGGGAACGGACGAGTCACCACCGCGACGGTGAGAATGCCCATTTCCTTGGCCACCTGAGCGATGACTGGCGCAGCACCGGTACCGGTACCGCCGCCCATGCCGGTGGTGATAAAGACCATATCGGTGCCTTGCAGCACTTCAGCGATACGCTCACGATCTTCCATGGCCGCCTGACGGCCGACCTCAGGGTTAGCACCCGCGCCGAGGCCCTTGGTCACCGCAGTGCCCAGTTGCAGCACGGTGCGTGCGCCAATGTTTTTCAGTGCTTGAGCATCCGTGTTGGCGCAGATGAACTCAACGCCTTCAATGTTGTTTGACGCCATATGGTTAACAGCATTACCGCCGCCGCCACCCACGCCGATGACCTTGATAACTGCACTTGCTGGAGCGCTGTCTACGAGTTCAAACATTTTCCCTCTCCTTTACTTTCTAGTTGTAACGCCTACTGCAAAAATCAGAAATTGCCCTGGACCCAGCGTTTCAGCCGTTCCAGCACAGGTTGTTTGGGTTCATCGCTGTAGCTGCCAAATGCAGACATGGAGACGCCGTCGGCCTGCTTTTGCAGTCCGTACAGCAGCAGGCCTACACCTGTGGAATAGATAGGGTTACGCACGACGTCGGCCAATCCTTTGACACCCTGGGGCATCCCCAGGCGTACCGGCATATGAAAGATTTCCTCGGCCAGCTCGACGGCTCCTTCCATCTTCGCTGTACCGCCAGTGAGCACGATCCCGGCCGGGATCAAGTCCTCATAACCACTGCGACGCAGCTCCGCCTGAATCAGAGTGAACAGCTCGTCGTAACGTGGCTCAACCACTTCTGCCAGGGACTGACGCGACAAGTCGCGCGGTGGACGATCACCGACACTCGGCACCTTGATGGTTTCACCGGCGCCAGCCAGTTTGGCAAGCGCACAAGCATAACGAATCTTGATCTCCTCGGCATACTGGGTTGGCGTACGCAGCGCCATGGCGATGTCGTTGGTGACCTGATCGCCGGCGATGGGAATCACCGCGGTGTGACGGATCGCACCTTCGGTGAAGATGCAGATATCGGTGGTACCGCCGCCGATATCCACCAGGCACACGCCCAGCTCCTTCTCATCATCGGTCAGCACGGCATAAGCCGAGGCCAACTGCTCAAGGATGATGTCGTCGATTTCCAGACCGCAGCGGCGTACACACTTTTCGATGTTCTGCGCAGCATTTACTGCGCAAGTGACCACGTGCACCTTGGCTTCCAGGCGCACCCCAGACATGCCCAGCGGCTCGCGCACGCCTTCCTGATTATCGATCACGTAGTCCTGCGGCAGGGTGTGCAGCACGCGCTGATCGGCCGGAATGGCCACGGCCTGAGCGGCGTCGAGTACACGTTCCAGGTCGGCGGGGCTGACTTCACGATCACGAATGGCGACGATGCCGTGGCTGTTGAGGCTGCGAATATGGTTGCCGGCAACCCCCACAAAAGCCGAATGGATGCGGCAACCCGCCATCATCTGCGCTTCTTCGATGGCGCGCTGAACCGACTGCACGGTCGATTCAATATTCACCACCACGCCCTTTTTCAGCCCGCGCGAAGGATGAGTACCGATACCCACGATTTCCAATTGGCCATCCGCATTCACCTCACCCACCAGCGCCACCACCTTGGAGGTGCCGATATCGAGGCCGACGATCATCTTGCCGCTCTGCATGTTTGCCATGACTCTTGCCTTCTCCTGATTCACTGCACGACAGCGGTTGCAGCCGCCGTGGGCGCGACCGGCTCACGCCATGCCACGGCCAGGCCGTTGGCATAACGCAGATCGATCCGCGCAATATTCGTTTGTTGCTCTTTCAAGGCTTTGTCGTAGATGGCCGTGAAGCGGCGCATTTTTTCCACCAGATGATCACGCCCCAGCAGCAGTTCAATGCCCTGCCCAGTGGAGAGGAACCAGCTGCCGCGCTCACGCAACTCCAGTTTCGCCACGGAAAACCCCATAGGTCGCAGCATCTGACTGAGTACCTGGTACTGCTGCATCACCTGCTGCTGAGCCCGCTGAGGGCCATACAACTGCGGCAAATGCGGGTAATCGGCCAACTCCAGAGGGGCGAAGGCCTCGCCCTGGTTGTTCAGCAGCGCCTCATCGCCCCAGCGGGCAATCGGCAATTGTTCTTCCAGACGCACGATCAACTGGTCCGGCCATACGCGACGCACCTGGGCACTGGCAATCCACGGCATCAGCTCCAGCTCCTGACGCAGACTGAGCAGGTCGACACTGAAAAAGCTCGCATTGGCATAAGGCGCAATACGCTGCTGCACAGCCTGCTGATTGACGTAGCTGAGGTCACCCTCGACGCTGATGGTGGCAATCGGCTGATCGGCGTAAGGCAGCGCACGCAACGACAACTCATAAGTGCCATAGCCCAAACCGAGCAACAGAAACGGCCAGACCAGGCGTTTGAGCCAAGCTCCAAGCCCAGTAAAGCGGGCCTTCGGCAGGCTGATACGCTGGCTGAGCGGCTCCTTGGCCACCAGACGGCTGGCGCCACGCTGCGCAGGTTTGCCGCGCACGGGGGCGCGGGTAGAACCTGGCTGGTGACGCATGGTGGCCGTCATGACTTAACCCCTCGCCTCAAGGCTGTCGGCAAGGATTGCCAGCACCAGTTGCTGGAAATCCAGGCCCGCGGCATTGGCAGCCATTGGCACCAGGCTGTGGTCGGTCATACCCGGAACCGTGTTCACCTCCAGCAGCCAGAACGTGCCATCGGCATCCTGCATCACGTCGGCCCGCGCCCAGCCTTGGGTGCCGACCGCCTCACAGGCACGCGCCGTCAGGTCCTTCAGCTCCGCTTCCTTCTCCGCCGAAAGGCCACAGGGAATGCGGTACTGGGTGTCATTGGCCAGGTACTTGGCGTCGTAGTCGTAGAAGCTGTGTGGCGTGCCCAGGGCAATTGGTGGCAGCACCTGACCGCGCAGCATGGCGATGGTGAATTCCGGGCCGGCAATCCACTGTTCAACCAACACCTGCGAGTCGTAGCCACTGGCATCCTGCCAGGCAGCAATCAGCGCCTGCAGGTCACCCACCTTGGCCATGCCAATGCTGGAGCCTTCGTGGGCCGGCTTGACGATCAGCGGGAAACCCAGATCAGCAGCCGCCGCTTCACAGTCGGCGACCGAGGCCAGCACCGCATGGCGCGGCGTTGACAGGCCCAGGCTCTGCCAGACCTGCTTGGTGCGCAGCTTATCCATCGCCAGCGCCGAAGCCAGGATGCCGCTGCCGGTATAAGGAATACCGGCACACTCGAGCAGCCCCTGCATGGCACCGTCTTCGCCACCCCGACCGTGCAGGACAATAAAGGCGCGGTCGATCTTTTCCTTGATCAAGCGCTGCAGCAGGTCATCACCCACATCAATGCCAAAGGCATCTACACCCGCGGCCAGCAGGGCTTGTAGCACTGCGTTACCGGACTTCAACGACACTTCGCGCTCGGCGCTCTTGCCGCCGAACAGCACAGCCACACGCCCGAAGGCGCTGACCGGATACTGAGACTTCAAGCTTTCAGCACTCATTTCGACTGACCTTCAACCGCTGCGAACAGCGGGCTTTGCAACAGTTGCGGAGCCAGGCCGCCAATATCACCAGCGCCCTGACAAAGAAGAATGTCACCAGCGCGCAGCAGCGGCTTGACGATCGGGGCCAGCTCTACGCCGCGCTCGATATAGATCGGGTCAAGCTGGCCGCGCTGGCGAATGCTGTGACACAACTGACGGCTGTCGGCTCCCGGGATCGGCTCTTCGCCGGCTGGATACACCTCCATCAGCAGCAGCACCTTGGCATCACCGAGCACCTGCACGAAGTCGTCATACAGGTCGCGGGTGCGGCTGAAACGGTGCGGTTGATAGACCATCACCAGGCGGCGCTCAGGCCAACCACCGCGCACGGCCTTGATCACTGCAGCGACTTCACGCGGGTGGTGACCGTAATCGTCAACCAGCATCACGCTGCCACCGTCCACCGGCAGCTCGCCATACACCTGAAAGCGTCGCCCGACACCCTGGAACTGCGAAAGGCCCTGGACGATAGCCTCATCGCTGATGCCCTCGTCGCTGGCAATGGCGATGGTGGCCAGAGCGTTCAATACGTTGTGGTTACCCGGCATATTGACCGACACGTCGAGCGGCTCGCGATCACGGCGCAGCACGGTAAAGAAGGTCTGCATGCCTTGCTGGCGCACATTGATCGCGCGCACATCGGCATCTTCGTCAAAACCGTAGGTCACGGTCGGACGCGCCACCTGCGGCAGAATTTCGCGCACGATCGGGTCATCCACACACATCACTGCCAGGCCATAAAACGGCAGGTTATGCAGGAATTCGAGGAAGGTTTTCTTCAACTTGTTGAAGTCACCGCCATAGGTGCTCATGTGGTCCATGTCGATATTGGTGACCACCGAGACCATCGGCTGCAGGTGCAGGAAGCTGGCGTCACTCTCATCGGCTTCGGCGATCAGATAACGGCTGCTGCCCAGCTGGGCATTGGTACCGGCTGCATTCAGTCGACCACCAATCACGAAGGTCGGGTCCAGACCGCCAGCGGCAAACACCGAAGCCAGCAGACTGGTGGTGGTGGTCTTGCCATGGGTGCCGGCGACGGCAATGCCGTGGCGATAGCGCATCAACTCGGCGAGCATCTCGGCGCGTGGTACCACGGGGATGCGACGCTCCAGGGCGGTGGCGACTTCCGGATTACTGGTGTTCACCGCACTGGATACGACTAGCACATCAGCCTGCTCGGCGTTCTCGGCGCGATGGCCGATAAAGATCTGCGCACCGAAGCTTTCCAAGCGCTCGGTCACGGCCGAGGCCTTGAGATCGGAGCCGGAGACTTCGTAGCCGAGGTTGAGCAGCACCTCGGCGATACCGCACATACCGGCGCCACCGATGCCGACAAAATGGATACGGCGAATGCGGCGCATACGGCGGATTTCCGAACGTGCAGCGGCGGGAGACTTAGCCACGGGCCACCTCCAGGCAGATATCGACAACAGTGCAGGTTGCATCAGGCTTGGCCAGGCGGCGAGCCGTCTGCGCCATTTGAGTGAGTTGTTCGGGGTGCATCAAAACCTCGGTCAGCTGCGCGGCCAGCGTGGCGGCGTCAGTGGAACGTTGTGGCAGCAGGACGGCAGCGCCGGCACTGGCCAGATAATCGGCATTGCGGGTCTGGTGGTCGTCAATCGCGTGCGGCAACGGCAGCAAAAATGCCGGCAGGCCAGCGGCGGCAAGCTCGCTGACGGTCAACGCGCCAGAGCGGCACACCACCAAGTCAGCCCAGGCATAAGCGCGGGCCATGTCCTTGATAAAGGGTGCGACCTGCGCTTCGACGCCGGCCGCGCTATAGCGTTCACTGGTAATTGCATCGTGTTGCTTGCCGGCCTGATGGAACACCTCAGGGCGCAGTTCAGCCGCCACCAGCGACAGCGCTGCGGGCAGCAGCTTGTTCAACGGCTCGGCACCCAGGCTACCGCCCAGCACCAATAGACGCGGCTGGCGACCACGCAAGGAATCACGCGGGGTTTCCAGAAACAGCTCTTCACGCACCGGGTTGCCGGTGGTACGGCGCTTGGCGCTGTTGCTGAAGGTATTCGGAAAGGCTTCGCAGACTCGACTGGCAAACGGCACCAGGCTGCGGTTGGCGGTGCCGGCCACGGCATTCTGTTCGTGGATGATCAGCGGCGCACCAGTCATCCGCGCAGCCAGGCCGCCAGGGCCGGTGACATAGCCGCCCATGCCGAGCACACACACCGGCTGCAACTCGCGCATCACCTTGCGCGCCTGAAACAGCGCCTTGAGCAGCTGGAACGGCGCTTTCAGCAGCGACAATTTGCCTTTACCGCGCAGACCCGTGACGTCGATCAGGTGCAATGGCAGCCCCGCAGCCGGCACCAGTTCGTTCTCGATCCCGCGTGGGGTACCGAGCCAGTGCACGCTGTAACCACGCGCCTTGAACTCGCGGGCGCAGGCCAGTGCAGGGAATACGTGACCACCAGTACCACCGGCCATGATCAGCACATTACCGCGCATGCTGAACCTCCTCGGCGGACTGGCCTTCGAAGAAATCCGCTTCCTTGAAATCCACATCCTCGCTGCCCAGCTGAGTGCGACGCTCCCACTCAATGCGCAGCAGCAGCGCCAGGCTGATGCAGCAAATCACCAGCGAGCTGCCACCGTAGCTGAGAAACGGCAGGGTCAGGCCCTTGGTTGGCAGCAGACCAACGTTCACACCGATGTTGATCAGCACCTGGCCAATCCACAAAAAAGCCAAGCCATAAGCGACATAGGCCGAGAAAAACTGCTTGGCCTTCTCCGCCCACAGGCCGATGTACAGAGCACGCACACTGACGAAAACAAACAGGCCCACGGTAATCAGCGCGCCGACCATGCCCAACTCTTCTGCCAATACGGCAAACACGAAATCGGTATGCGCTTCCGGCAGGTAAAACTGCTTCTGCACGCTGTTACCCAAGCCGACGCCGAACCATTCACCACGACCGAAGGCAATCAGGGCCTGGCTCAGCTGGTAGCCGGCACCGTACTGGTCAGCCCAGGGGTCGACAAAGTTGGTCAGGCGCTCCAGGCGATAGGCCTGACTGGTCATCACCAGCACGCCCAGGCCGAGTACGCAGGCCGCCAGCGGAATAAAGCGCAGCAGGTTGACCCCGCCGAGGAACAGCATGGCGATGGCCGCACCGACCAGAACCACAGTGGCGCCGAAGTCCGGCTCGGCCAACAGAAGAGCGGCAATCGGGCCCAGTACCAGCATCGGTTTGATAAAGCC
>Ga0181596_10004217_pt1 | contig 13132 bp, 6 predicted proteins | sample 041ome_6_FD_148655 | JGI IMG/M metagenome (GOLD analysis project Ga0181596, IMG submission 148655) | Coastal salt marsh microbial communities from the Groves Creek Marsh, Skidaway Island, Georgia - 041402US metaG (spades assembly) | ecosystem: Environmental > Aquatic > Marine > Intertidal zone >... | reverse complement strand
GCAGTAGAGGCGACAGATTTCGAGTGTATTCAAGAAGTGCTAGTTGGGCCTACCATTCTCGCTTTTTCGCAGGACGACCCCGGAGCCGCCGCGCGTGTGCTAAAGGATTTTGCGAAAGAGAATGCTAAGTTCGAAATCAGAGCATTGTCTGTTGGTGGTAAGTTATTAGACGCAAGTCAGATCGACGTGTTGGCAAAGTTGCCGACTCACGATCAGGCGCTGTCTATCCTTATGAGCGTGATGTTGGCGCCTGTAACGAAGCTTGCAAGAACCATGAAAGAGGTTCCCTCGAAGGTAACGCGTGGCGTTGCTGCAGTTCGAGACCAGAAGCAGGAAGCAGCCTAGTTTTTTCGTTGCTTAGGCAGCGAGACACAAAATTTATATTAATTATTTTATTAGGAGATAAGAGTCATGGCTCTATCTAAAGAAGACGTATTAGAAGCAATCGCCGAAATGTCGGTAATGGACGTTGTTCAGCTGGTTGAAGCAATGGAAGAGAAGTTTGGCGTATCTGCAGCTGCCGCTGTAGCCGCTGCTCCTGCCGCTGCTGCAGGCGAAGCTGTTGCTGCTGAAGAACAGACTGAGTTCGATATCGTTCTTACTGGCGCAGGCGAGAAGAAAGTAAACGTCATTAAAGCGGTTCGCGGCATTACAGGTCTTGGCCTGAAAGAAGCGAAAGAGCTTGTTGATGGCGCACCTTCAACATTGAAGGAAGCTGCACCTAAAGGCGAAGCTGAAGAAGCTAAGAAAGCTCTCGAAGAGGCTGGCGCCACAGTTGAGCTTAAGTAATCTGCTTAAGCTGAAAACCGATGCTCACCGGATGCAGATTTCTGCATCCGGTGTTCGTCGTTGTAAGACTTCTACACCCTTAGTACCCCACTAGTACGCAACGCTAGGAACACAGCAATGGCCTATTCGTATACAGAGAAAAAACGAATCCGTAAAAACTTTGGCAAACTGCCGAGTGCTATGGATATACCGTACCTCTTATCTATACAAGTCGATTCCTATAGACAGTTTACACAACTCGACAGCCCTCTCGACGCGCGCAAAGACCAAGGTCTACATGCAGCGTTTAAGTCCGTTTTCCCAATAGTCAGCTATTCGGGCAAAGCCGTACTCGAGTACGTGAGCTACGAGCTAGGTAAGCCGGTATTCGACGTGAAAGAGTGTCAATTGCGCGGTTCTACTTATTCCGTCTCCTTACGGGTGAAAGTTAGGTTGATCCTTTACGATAAGGAATCAACGACTCAAACCATTAAGGATATTAAAGAGCAAGAAGTCTATATGGGCGAAATCCCATTGATGACCGACTCTGGAACATTCGTCATTAACGGTACGGAGCGAGTCGTTGTGTCTCAGCTACACCGTTCGCCTGGCGTGTTCTTTGACCACGACCGCGGGAAAACGCACAGCTCGGGCAAGCTGCTCTACTCTGCGCGCGTGATTCCTTACCGTGGTTCATGGTTAGACTTCGAATTCGATCCGAAAGACATGGTCTACGTACGCATTGACCGTCGCCGCAAATTGCCTGCGACTGTTCTTATGCGAGCGCTTGGTTATTCGTCGCAGGAAATTCTCGAGGCTTTTTACGAGAACAACACGTTTAAAATCACTAAAGGCAAGGAGCCTAGCTTCTCGCTTCAGCTTATTCCTGCGCGGCTACGTGGCGAAGTGCTTAACTTTGACATTACCGACAAGAAGGGCGCTGTCATCGTTGAGAATGGGCGTCGTATTACCAGTCGTCACGTTCGACAGATGGAAACAGCAAAGCTCAAAGATCTAATCGTAACTGAAGACTTCCTCGCGGGTGAAGCGCTTGCAGCCGATGTTGTGAATCAGGAGACTGGCGAGATAATCTTCGCGTGTAACGCTGAGATCACTCACGAAATGCTTGCTGAATTTGTTGAGCAGGGCGTCACTGAATTCCAAACGATTTACACGAATGACCTCGACTGCGGTCCTTTTGTGTCAGACACATTGCGTATCGATGGCACTACATCGAAGCTCGAAGCGATGGTCGAAATTTATCGCATGATGCGTCCAGGCGAGCCGCCAACTAAAGAGTCGGCGGAAAATCTGTTCGCAAACTTATTCTTCTCACCTGAGCGTTATGACCTCTCGGCTGTTGGCCGCATGAAGTTTAACCGCCGCTTAGGTCGCCAAGAGACCGAAGGGTCTGCCGTGCTCGACCAAGACGACATTGTCGAAGTGTTGAAAACACTCGTCGGTATTCGTAATGGTTTTGGTTCGGTTGATGATATCGATCACCTTGGCAACCGCCGCATTCGCTCGGTCGGTGAGATGGCAGAAAATCAGTTCCGCGTTGGCCTCGTCCGCGTAGAGCGAGCTGTCAAAGAACGTCTAAGCATGGCTGATTCCGAAGGGCTCATGCCGCAAGACATGATCAATGCGAAACCAGTTGCCGCAGCGATCAAAGAGTTTTTTGGTTCGAGCCAGCTCTCTCAGTTTATGGATCAGAACAATCCATTGTCTGAGGTGACGCATAAGCGCCGCGTTTCGGCCCTCGGTCCGGGTGGTCTTACCCGCGAGCGTGCTGGATTCGAAGTGCGCGACGTGCACCCGACTCACTATGGTCGTGTATGCCCAATTGAGACGCCTGAGGGACCAAACATTGGTCTAATCAACTCGCTCGCAACTTATGCGCGTACGAATCATTACGGTTTCCTCGAGAGCCCGTACCGCAAAGTAGTGAAGAACAAAGTTACAGATGAGATCGACTATCTATCAGCAATTGATGAAAGCGATTTCGTTATTGCACAAGCGAGCGCGCCACTCGATAAGAAAGGTGGATTTGTCGATACGCTAGTCACCGTTCGTTATAAGGGCGAGACGACTCTCAAGCTCCGCGAAGAAGTCGACTACATGGACGTTGCGCCACAGCAGATGGTGTCTGTTGCAGCCGCATTGATCCCGTTCCTCGAACACGATGACGCTAACCGCGCATTGATGGGTTCGAACATGCAACGCCAAGCTGTTCCAACGCTAAAGACCGAAAAGCCTTTAGTAGGAACCGGCATGGAGCGTAACGTCGCCGCCGATTCGGGTGTATGTGAGGTTGCCTTCCGCGGTGGTGTTATCGAAAGCGTTGACGGCGCGCGCATCATCGTTCGCGTTAACGACGAAGAGACAGATGCAGGTGAGGCGGGTGTAGATATTTACAACCTAACCAAATACACGCGATCTAATCAGAATACGTGTATCAGCCAGAAGCCTCTCGTGAAAGAAGGCGACATCGTGACACGAGGCGATATTCTTGCCGACGGTCCTTCGATAGACATGGGTGAACTCGCGCTTGGTCAAAACATGCGTATCGCGTTTATGCCGTGGAATGGCTATAACTTCGAAGATTCGATTCTGATTTCTGAACGAGTAGTCAAGGAAGATCGTTTCACGACTATTCACATTCAAGAACTCACGTGTGTCGCTCGCGACACGAAGCTCGGTTCTGAAGAAATTACGGCTGATATCCCGAATGTTGGTGAAGGCGCGTTGAGCAAACTCGACGAGTCGGGCATCGTATACATCGGCGCTGAGGTTAGCGCGGGTGACATTCTGGTCGGTAAGGTGACTCCTAAGGGCGAAACTCAACTAACGCCCGAAGAGAAACTCCTGCGTGCGATCTTTGGCGAGAAAGCCTCAGACGTGAAAGATACTTCGCAGCGCGTTCCAACGAGTGTCACCGGTACGGTAATCGATGTACAAGTGTTTACGCGTGACGGCCTTGAGAAAGACAAGCGAGCAATCGAAATCGAAGAGTCGCAGCTTAAAAAAGTGCGAAAAGACATCGAAGACGAGTTCCGCATTGTCCAGGGCGCGACCTACGAGCGCTTAGAGAAAGCATTACTCAATAAAGTCGTTGCCGGCGGACCTAAGCTTAAGAAGGGTCAGAAAGTCACTGCTGGGTATTTGGCCGAACTTCCACGCGAAGACTGGTTCAAGCTCCGTCTGTCTGATGACGCAGTTAATAAGCAGCTAGAGCGTGCAGAAGAGCAGCTCAAAGAGCGTCGCGCCGAATTAGACGCGCGCTATGAAGACAAGCGCGGCAAGTTAACCCAAGGCGACGATCTCGCCCCAGGCGTGCTTAAGATCGTAAAGGTCTATCTTGCTATCAAACGTCGCATTCAGCCGGGTGACAAAATGGCAGGACGCCATGGTAACAAAGGTGTTATCTCGGTGATCATGCCTGTCGAAGATATGCCGTACGATGAAAAAGGTGAGCCGGTCGATATCGTGCTCAATCCTCTCGGCGTACCGTCGCGTATGAACGTGGGTCAGATTCTTGAGACTCACCTCGGTGCGGCTGCTAAGGGCCTTGGTAATCGAATTGGTGAGATGCTCGACTCGCAGAAGAAAGCGGCTGACGTGCGTAAGCTGTTGACCGAGGTTTACAATAAAATCGGCGACAAGCAAGAAGATCTGAAGAGCTTCAGCGATGATGAAATTCTCGAGCTCGCACACAATCTTCGTGCAGGCGTGCCTATGGCAACACCTGTGTTCGATGGTGCAGCCGAGACTGAAATCAAAGGCATGCTCGAACTAGCAGGTATCGATGAAAGCGGACAGGTAAGCCTGCGCGATGGTCGCACCGGCGAAGAGTTTGATCGCAAAGTCACAGTCGGCATCATGTATATGCTCAAGCTTAACCACTTGGTCGATGACAAGATGCACGCGCGATCGACAGGTAGCTACAGCCTCGTTACTCAGCAACCGCTGGGCGGTAAGGCTCAGTTCGGCGGCCAGCGCTTCGGAGAGATGGAAGTATGGGCTCTCGAAGCTTATGGCGCTGCATACACTCTGCAAGAGATGCTTACCGTGAAGTCGGACGACGTCGCGGGCCGGACGAAGATGTATAAAAACATCGTCGACGGAGACCATCGCATGGAGCCTGGTATGCCTGAGTCGTTTAACGTTCTCTTGAAAGAGATTCGATCTCTTGCAATCGACATGGAGTTGGATGTCAGCAAATAAGCTGGCATTCACGTCGGTTCGCCAAGCGAGCTAAAACGCAAGAATTAGTGAATATTAAAGCCGTGGCGCGTTACCCGCGTCAGGTGGAGGATCTAGAATGAAAGACCTACTAGGGTTGTTAAAGTCTCAGTCACCATCCGATGAATTTGACTCCATTCGCATCGGTCTTGCCTCTCCGGAGATGATCAGAGCGTGGTCGTTCGGCGAAGTGAAAAAGCCTGAAACTATAAACTATAGGACATTCAAGCCTGAGCGCGATGGGTTGTTCTGCGCCAAAATTTTCGGCCCAACCAAAGACTACGAGTGCCTCTGTGGCAAATACAAGCGACTTAAGCATCGCGGCGTAATCTGTGAAAAATGTGGCGTAGAGGTAGCGCTATCTAAAGTTCGTCGCGACCGTATGGGTCATATCGAACTGGCGAGCCCGGTTGCACACATTTGGTTCCTCAAGTCATTGCCCTCGCGCATTGGCCTGCTTCTCGATATGACGCTTCGCGACATCGAGCGAATTCTTTACTTCGAGTCTTTTGTTGTGACCGATCCTGGTATGACAAACCTCGAGAAAGGACAGCTGCTAAACGACGAGCAGTATTTCGAGGCGATGGAAGAGTTCAGCGATGAGTTTGACGCCAAAATGGGCGCCGAGGCTATTCAAGCGCTGATGAAGGATCTCGAAGTCGACGCTGAAGTTGCGCGTCTGCGCGAAGAAATTCCAGCGACTAATTCTGAGACCAAACTCAAGAAACTCTCGAAGCGATTGAAGCTCCTCGAGGCGTTTGCCGAGTCAGGAAACAAGCCCGAGTGGATGGTAATGAACGTGCTGCCGGTTCTGCCGCCAGATTTGCGCCCACTCGTGCCACTCGATGGCGGCCGTTTTGCCACATCTGATCTCAACGACTTGTATCGTCGAGTAATCAACCGTAACAATCGACTCAAGCGACTGCTCGATCTTAATGCGCCTGATATTATCGTGCGTAATGAGAAGCGCATGTTGCAAGAAGCGGTCGATGCGCTTCTCGATAATGGCCGTCGTGGCCGTGCGATTACCGGTTCGAACAAGCGTCCCCTTAAGTCGCTCGCCGACATGATTAAAGGCAAGCAGGGTCGCTTCCGTCAGAACTTGCTCGGTAAGCGCGTAGACTACTCTGGCCGTTCTGTGATCGTGGTTGGCCCTACACTGCGTTTGCACCAGTGTGGACTGCCTAAGAAAATGGCATTGGAACTCTTTAAGCCGTTTATTTTTGGCAAGCTCGAGCGTCGTGGTCTTGCGACAACAATTAAAGCTGCTAAGAAAATGGTTGAGCGTGAAACAGCTGAGGTGTGGGATATTCTCGCCGACGTGATTCGCGAGCATCCGGTGCTTCTCAACCGCGCGCCGACGCTTCACCGTCTTGGTATTCAGGCTTTTGAGCCGGTGCTAATCGAAGGCAAAGCGATTCAGCTGCATCCGCTTGTTTGTGCAGCCTACAACGCCGACTTTGATGGCGACCAAATGGCCGTTCACGTCCCGCTTACGCTCGAAGCACAGCTCGAAGCGCGCACGCTAATGATGTCTACAAATAACATCTTGGCGCCAGCGAACGGCGAACCAATTATTGTGCCTTCGCAAGACGTGGTGTTGGGTCTCTACTACATGACTCGCTCACGCGTGAACGCGAAAGGTGAAGGTATGACTTTCGCCGATGCGAAGGAAGTGCAACGCGCTTACGATTCAGGCAACGCACACCTACAAGCTCGGATCAAAGCGCGTATCACTGACTATGAAAAGAACGAAGAGGGTGAGTTAGTTGCGACCACCGCGATCGTCGACACAACCGTCGGCCGCGTGCTGCTTTCTAATATCGTGCCCAAGGGCCTCCCGTTCTCCATGGTTAACCAGAAGATGGCAAAGAAGCAAATCTCTGGAATTTTGAACGCGTGTTATCGTAACGTTGGCTTGAAAGAGACAGTAATTTTCGCCGACCAACTTATGTATACAGGCTATAAATATTCGACTCGCTCGGGTTCGTCTATTGGTGTTAACGACTTCGTTATACCAGACGAGAAAGCGGCGATTATCGGCCAAGCAAACAACGAAGTCGAAGAGATCGAAAACCAATTTGCTTCAGGTCTTGTTACGCAAGGCGAGAAATACAATAAAGTTATCGACATTTGGTCTCGTGCAAACGACGTCGTCGCCAAGGCTATGATGGAAGGTCTCTCTACAGAGTCGGTCATTAACAAGGCAGGAGAGGAGGAGCAGCAAGAGTCGTTTAACTCGGTTTATATTTATGCCGACTCAGGCGCTCGTGGCTCCCCCGCACAGATTCGTCAACTCGCGGGTATGCGCGGCCTCATGGCGCGTCCAGACGGCTCGATCATTGAGACGCCGATTACAGCGAACTTCCGCGAAGGACTTAGCGTGTCGCAGTACTTTACCTCGACACACGGTGCGCGTAAGGGTCTAGCCGACACCGCATTGAAGACAGCGAACTCTGGTTACCTGACACGTCGCTTGGTTGATATCTCGCAGGATCTCGTGGTCACAGAAGTCGACTGCGGTACCGAAGAAGGTCTCACCATGGCGCCAATCATCGAAGGCGGCGACATCATCGCGCCACTCGGTGATCGTGTGCTCGGTCGAACGCTTGCTGCAGATGTAATTAACGAAGAGACAGGTGAGGTTATCGCAGAGAGTGGCACGCTCATTAGCGAGCGTATGGTTGATATTCTCGATGCCGGTGGTGTTGATAAGGTCTACGTCCGCTCGCCAATTACCTGTGCAACTCGTTTCGGTATTTGCTCAACTTGTTACGGACGTGACCTTGCGCGCGGTCATCAGGTTAACGTCGGTGAAGCTATCGGAGTCATTGCGGCACAGTCTATCGGCGAGCCGGGCACGCAGCTCACAATGCGTACATTCCACATCGGTGGAGCGGCATCACGCGCGACGGCCAACGACAGCGTTCAGGTAAAGAACACCGGTACTGTGCATCTGCACAACATGAAGACGGTGGAAAACATCAAAGGCGAGCTTGTCGTAGTGTCGCGATCCGGTGAATTGATTGTCGATGACACACAGGGCCGCGAGCGCGAGCGTTATAAGCTCCCCTACGGCGCGTTGATCACTATTGGTAAAAATACTGCAGTCGAAGCAGGACAGATTGTCGCCACATGGGACCCGCACACGCATCCGATCGTCTCGGAAGTGGCTGGTATGGTTGCCTTTAGCGCGATGGAAGAGGGCATCACTGTTCGCGAGCAGACAGACGAAATTACTGGTCTTACCAGTATTTCGATCATCGATCCTAACGAGCGATCTTCTTCAGCGAAGGAACTGCGACCTGCGGTTACCGTAGTCGACAAGAAGGGTAAAGAAATTTACCTGCCTGGCACTACGCACCCAGCTCACTATTTCTTGCCAGCGGGTTCTATCGTGTCGCTTAAAGACAGCGCCGCGCTCAACATCGGTGACGTTGTTGCGAGAATTCCGCAGGAAGGCTCGAAAACTCGCGATATCACGGGTGGTCTGCCGCGTGTTGCTGACTTATTCGAGGCGCGTAAGCCAAAAGAGCCTGCGATCCTCGCTGAAATATCTGGCACGGTTAGCTACGGCAAAGAGACCAAGGGCAAGCGTCGCCTTGTGATCACGCCGAAAGATGGCATTAACCCAATCGATGGCAGCGATCATTACGAAGTGCTCATTCCTAAGTGGCGCACCATGACTGTGTTCGAAGGTGAATACATCGAGAAAGGTGAAGTTGTGTCCGAAGGACCACCAGCACCTCACGATATTCTCCGCCTCAAGGGTGTAGAAGCACTGGCTCAGTATATCGTTAACGAAGTTCAGGACGTCTACCGCTTGCAGGGTGTACGCATTAACGACAAGCACATCGAAGTTATCGTGCGTCAGATGCTCCGTAAGGTTGAAGTGTCGAATCCTGGAGAGTCACATCTCATCAAGGGCGAGCAGCTTACTTTCACCCAGGTGCTCGAGGTTAATGATAATCTGCGTGAAGAAGGCAAGTCCGAAGCTCGATTCGAACGCATGCTGCTCGGTATTACTAAGGCATCGTTGGCGACTGAGTCGTTCATCTCGGCGGCATCATTCCAAGAGACAACGCGTGTGCTAACCGAAGCGGCTGTTACTGGAAAGCGGGACTTCCTCCGCGGTCTCAAAGAGAACGTGGTCGTGGGCCGCTTGATCCCTGCGGGTACTGGACTTGCCTATCATGCTGCACGCAAGAAGGCTTACGCCGACAATGCCGCGTCTGATTCGGTCAGCGCAAGTGACGTTGAAGCGGCACTGAGTGAAGCGCTCAAAGAAGAGATGCAAAACGCCAGCGCTGATGCCTAGTCGTTTTGCCTGCGAGCGAGCTTTAGGGCTCGTTCGCGAGTAACGGTTGACTCAGAGGGGTGCGGTCTTTAGAATCCGCACTCCTTTCAGCCGGCTGTCGTTAAGCTGGCTGTCGTGCGCCTCGGCAAAACTCTCTAAAAGAGAGCAACCCGAACCACGCGAGCTCGTCGATCGCTAAGTGATGATCTGACGATTATTTAAAAATATTCAACTAGTTAGCTATTCTAGCAAGCTAGTACAAGAGGTTTGACCAGACAATGGCAACAATTAATCAGTTAGTACGTAAGGGTCGCAAAAGCAAAGTATCAAAGAGTGACGTTCCTGCTCTTCAGGGTTCACCCCAGAAGCGCGGCGTATGTACTCGCGTATACACAACGACTCCTAAGAAGCCAAACTCGGCGCTACGTAAGGTTTGTCGTGTACGTCTGGTTAACGGTTACGAAGTTTCCTCTTATATCGGTGGTGAAGGCCATAACCTGCAGGAGCACTCGGTGGTACTCATCCGCGGTGGTCGTGTAAAAGACCTTCCGGGTGTGCGCTATCACACCGTTCGCGGCAGCCTAGATACTTCGGGTGTTGCTGATCGTCGTCAAGGTCGTTCTAAATACGGCGCGAAGCGACCTAAGTAAGTATTCCAAAACCTGCAAGGTGCTCTCCTAGAAGTGAGCGTGGCGCTAGCGACTTGTCGACAGCGCCTTTGTTGCAGGAAGAATTTTGAGCTAGGGCGGTAACATCAGCCCAGCCTCGCGATGCGGGGTAGATCAAATACAAGCGCAAGGATGTGCGACTCGTCATAGCTCTGACGAGAGAGAGTAAGGCCAGGTACCTGCGAGCATTGCGCGCGGCTAATCCTGGATTTCCCTGAATAAACACTGAGGTCAATAAAATGCCAAGAAGAAGAGTTGTCGCAAAACGCGAAATACTGCCAGATCCTAAGTTCGGAAACATCATCCTCGCTAAATTCATGAACCACGTGATGGTCGACGGCAAGAAGTCTGTAGCCGAGAAGATCGTTTACGGTGCGCTCGATGTTGTTGCTTCAAAAACCAACGCAGACCCACTCGAAGTCTTCGAAAAGGCTCTCGAGGCGATCGCGCCAATGGTTGAAGTTAAGTCGCGCCGCGTCGGTGGTGCAACTTACCAGGTGCCTGTTGAAGTGCGCGTAGAGCGCCGCAATGCACTCGCTATGCGCTGGCTCGTTGAGCATTCGCGCAAGCGCGGTGAGAAGTCGATGGACCTTCGTCTTGCAGGCGAGATTTTCGACGCATCTGAAGGCCGCGGTAGCGCGGTTCGTAAGCGTGAAGACGTGCACCGTATGGCCGAAGCCAACCGCGCATTCTCGCATTACCGTTTCTAAACAAATACTCCTACTGAGGACATAAGCTGTGGCCAGAAAACACCCATTGAGTCGTTATCGCAATATCGGCATCGTCGCGCACGTTGATGCGGGCAAGACCACGACTACCGAACGCGTTCTGTTTTACACGGGCGTCTCCCATAAGATCGGTGAGGTGCATGATGGCGCCGCGACGATGGACTGGATGGAGCAAGAGCAGGAGCGCGGAATTACGATCACCTCTGCTGCGACTACTTGTTTCTGGAGCGGCATGGACAAGCAGTACGATGAGCATCGTATCAATATCATCGACACCCCTGGACACGTTGATTTCACAATCGAAGTAGAGCGCTCGCTGCGCGTACTCGACGGCGCTGTTGTGGTGCTTTGTGGTTCTTCAGGCGTTCAACCACAGACAGAGACGGTATGGCGTCAAGCTAACCGTTATGAAGTCCCGCGTATGATTTTCGTCAATAAGATGGACCGTGCAGGCGCAGACTTCCTTAAAGTGGTAGAGCAAGTTAAAGACCGTCTCGGTGCGAATCCTGTTCCAATGCAGTTAGCGATTGGCGCAGAGGACGAGTTTAAGGGCGTTGTCGACCTCGTAAAGATGAAGACAATCCGCTGGAGTGAAGAAGATCAGGGTACTTCGTTCTCCTATGAAGACATTCCCGCAGGCATGGAAGCGGATGCTGCCAAATGGCGCGAGTGGCTCGTTGAGAGTGCTGCCGAGGCGACTGAGGAGTTAATGGAGCTTTACCTTGAAGAAGGCGAGCTTAGCGAAGCGCAGATAATGCAAGGCATTCGTATTCGCACACTGGCGAGCGAAATCGTTCCAACGTTCTGCGGTTCTGCGTTTAAGAACAAGGGCGTACAAGCGGTACTCGACGCTGTAGTCGATTATATGCCGGCGCCTACCGAAGTGAAGGCTATCGAAGGCACGCTCGAAGACGGCACTGTGGTTACCTGCGAAGTAGAAGACAAAGCCCCGTTTGCGGCGCTTGCCTTCAAGATCGCGACAGACCCGTTTGTTGGTACGCTCACGTTCTTCCGCGTTTACTCGGGTCAGCTTAATTCAGGTGACTCGGTGTACAACCCGATCAAGACAAAGAAAGAGCGCGTTGGTCGTATGGTTCAGATGCACGCGAACTCACGTGAAGAGATCAAAGAAGTGCTGGCGGGTGATATCGCTGCGGCTATTGGTCTTAAAGACGTCACAACGGGTGAGACGCTTTGCGCCCTCGATCGTATCGTGACGCTCGAGAAGATGGAGTTCCCAGAGCCTGTTATCTCGGTTGCTGTTGAGCCGAAGTCTAAGGCGGACCAAGAGAAGATGGGTATTGCTCTAGGCAAACTCGCGCAGGAAGATCCGTCTTTCCGTGTAGAGACAGATGAAGAATCTGGCCAGACAATCATCTCGGGCATGGGTGAGCTTCACCTAGACGTGCTTGTTGACCGTATGCGTCGTGAATTTAGCGTCGAAGCGAACATCGGTAAGCCACAGGTGGCCTACCGCGAAACTATCCGCAAGACTGTCGAAGTGCAAGGTAAGCACGTTAAGCAGTCGGGTGGTCGCGGTCAGTATGGTCACGTGGTTCTTCGTCTCGAGCCGCTAGATCCGGATGCAGAATATGAATTCGTGAACGAAATCGTCGGCGGTGTTATTCCTCGCGAATACATCCCAGCGGTGGATAAAGGTGTGCAGGAGCAGATGAAGAATGGCTGTCTCGCAGGGTACCCTTTACTCGCAATGCGCGTAACGTTGTTTGACGGCTCGTTCCACGATGTCGACTCAAGCGAGATGGCGTTTAAGATTGCCGGTTCGATGGCATTGAAGAAGGGCGCTCTCGAAGCTGACCCTGCTCTTCTAGAGCCGATCATGCGGGTCGAGGTGGTGACACCTGAAGACTACATGGGCGACGTAATGGGCGACTTAAATCGCCGTCGAGGCATGGTGCAAGGCATGAGCGACAGTCCTTCGGGCAAAGTCGTTAACGCTGAAGTACCTCTGGCAGAGATGTTCGGTTATTCGACCGATCTCCGCTCTGCGACGCAAGGCCGCGCTACTTACACGATGGAGTTTGATAAATACGCCATCGTGCCTAGTAACGTAGCTGAAGCGGTCATGAAGGCGTAAGCCAGTAACAACAAATTAATTTAGCAAGATGAGGTGGTATTGTGGCTAAGGAAAAATTCGAAAGAAGTAAGGTACACGTAAACGTCGGTACGATCGGACACGTTGACCACGGCAAGACAACATTGACTGCTGCTCTGACTAAGGTTTGTGCAGAGACTTACGGCGGCTCGGCACGCGATTTCTCGCAGATCGACAACGCCCCTGAAGAGAAGGCACGTGGTATCACTATTTCAACGTCACACGTTGAATACGATTCACCTAACCGTCACTACGCGCACGTCGACTGTCCTGGACACGCCGACTACGTAAAGAACATGATTACGGGTGCTGA
>Ga0181596_10004215_pt1 | contig 13137 bp, 8 predicted proteins | sample 041ome_6_FD_148655 | JGI IMG/M metagenome (GOLD analysis project Ga0181596, IMG submission 148655) | Coastal salt marsh microbial communities from the Groves Creek Marsh, Skidaway Island, Georgia - 041402US metaG (spades assembly) | ecosystem: Environmental > Aquatic > Marine > Intertidal zone >... | reverse complement strand
TGAGTGCCGCAACAATGCCGCCGCGCCATCCGTCCAGCACACCACCCGATAGCGCCAGCACCTCGTTGGCCTGCACCCCAATGTTATACATGCCATAAAACATTGCGGGGAACGTCGCGAACCAAACAGTGATCATGATCCGCTTCAGATCGACACCGTCGCGCACATGCGCATTCGCGCGCGTCACGCTGGCGGGAGAATAAAAAATCGTGTCGACCGCCTCATACAGCGCGTACCATTTCTCAAAGCGGCCGCCGGGCTTGAAGTGCGGTTCCATTGCGTCGAGTTGTTGTCGCAATCCCATTTGTCAGCCTTCCTTCTCAATGCGCGTGAGGTTATCTCTCAGGATCTCGCCATATTCATATTTACCGGGACATACATAGGTGCAGAGCGCGAGGTCCTCCTCATCTAGCTCCAAACAACCCAGCGCTTGCGCAGTTTCTGTGTCGCCCACCAGCAACGCACGCAAAAGCTGCGTGGGCAGAATGTCTAGCGGCATGACCCTCTCGTAGGCGCCCACCGGCACCATGGCACGCTCAGAGCCATTGGTCGTAGTCGACATAGCGACAGGTTTGAGCCCGAACCAGCTTGACAGGTAAATCCCCAGCACAGAGTGCTTATTGACCCCCGGTGAGAGCCACCCGAACAAAGCACGCTGTCTGCCCTCTGGGAGCACAGACACCTGCTGGTGATAGCGCCCCAAATAAGCTGTATCTGACTGCACGCCCCTCCCGCCCAAGACCGACCCAGAGATCAGGCGGGTCTCGCCGCCTTCCTGCTCCCCGGCCACCAATGCCTGCAAATCCGCTCCCAATCGGCTCAACACCAGCCTGGGACGGGTCACAGATGGCCCGGCGAGGGCAATCACACGATCGGTAAACAGTGCGCCATCAAGGAACAAACGTCCCACAGCAATCACGTCCTGGTAGCCAATGGTCCAGGCGATTTTTGACAGCGATGCACCCATCAAAAAATGGACATGCGTACCTGCGAGACCGGCCGGATGCGGACCGGAAAAATCATGACGGGTGACACGCTCGTGACCAGACTGGGGTATCTCGGCATCGGGTGCGGCGCATAAATAGACGGGACATCCCACCATCCGGGCAAGCAATTCCTGTCCAAGTGCGAAGGCCTCAGGCTCCCGCGCAATCACCTTTGCCGGATCCGGCGCATGGGGGTGTGTGTCAATCGCCGTGATAAATAAACCGGCCGGTGTTGAGGCCGGATCCGCCACCCGGCCGAAGGGCCTGGCCCGCAGCGCTGTCCACTGCCCCGAGAGTAACAATTGCTCTCTGATCACGTCAGCAGAGAGTGACCTGGCCTGATCGGCCGTGTATTGCTGAAACGCCACGGCCTCGTCGTTATCGACGTCGACAACGATGGACTGAAAGGCGCGCTTAGCCCCCCTATTGATCGCCGTCACCTGACCGCCTGCGGGCGCGGTGTACCTGACACCTTCACACTTTTTATCCGTGAATAGCAGATCACCGCGCTTGACGCTGTCCCCCACCTGCACCGCCATGGTGGGCTTCATGCCGTGATAGTCCGGTCCAACCAGCGCAACCGCGCGACAGCTGAGGGAGGTATCGATCTCTGTCGAGGGCGCTCCCGCCAGTGGTAGCGTCAAACCGCGTTTGATTTTTATCATCTCAATGCTCATCTGCCATACCGAGCTGTGGGCCGAGAGATGCCACGAGGTAGACCGCTGCCCGAACAAGGGCAACGCTCACTCATGTCATTTCTGGGTAAGACCCCCCAGACGGTGGTACGCCTACTGTAGGACCGGGGGCTTCTGATGGCCGGGCCCATTGGGCTCTCATCGGTCGCAGCTATTCTATTCGACTTGGCCGATCAAGGCCAACCCGGGCGCGATACCTTTCGCGTTAAGTCGGAAAAACGCCGTTGGCGGGATAGGTTTGGTAGCGAATGCCCGCCATACGCTCCAATACACGGTAAACCTGGCAGCTGTATCCATACTCGTTGTCGTACCAGAGATACAAAACCGCCTGATTACCGTTGACGATGGTGGCTTTTGCGTCAAAAACACAGGCAGAGCGTGAGCCAACGAAGTCGCTGGAGACCACTTCCGGGGAATTGGAGTAGTCAATCTGCTTCTTCATGTTGGAGTGAAGTGCCGTCTCCCGCATAAATTCATTCAGCAGGTCCCGGGTGGTCGGCTTGGCCAGCGTCAGATTGAGGATCGCCATGGAGACATTCGGGGTGGGAACGCGGATAGCATTGCCGGTCAGCTTCCCCTCCAGGTTGGGCAGCACTTTGGCCACCGCTTTGGCTGCGCCCGTTTCGGTGAGCACCATATTTAGCGGCGCGCTCCGGCCTCGACGCTCCGCCTTGTGATAATTATCGATCAGGTTTTGATCGTTGGTGTAGGCGTGCACGGTCTCGACATGTCCAGCAACAATCCCGTATTCGTCATCCGCCGCCTTCAGCACCGGCACGATCGCATTGGTCGTGCATGACGCGGCCGACAGAATCTGGTCGTTCTGTTGAATATCCTGATCGTTGATGCCCGCAACGATGTTCTTGATATCTCCCTTACCCGGGGCGGTCAAAATGACTTTCGCAACGCCCTTGGCCTGGAGGTGTCGAGACAATCCCTCCCGATCTCGCCAGGCGCCGGTATTGTCAACCAAAATGCAACGGTCGATACCGTAGGCCGTGTAATCAATGTCCTCTGGCGCGTCGGCATAAATCACCTTTACCTCGTTGCCATTGGCGACAAAAGACTGGCGCTCCTCATCGACTCTGATCGTCCCCTGAAATACGCCGTGAACCGAGTCCCGACGCAACAGGCTGGCTCTTTTCAACAGGTCATCCTCTGCGTTACCGCGGCGCACCACCACGGCGCGTAAACGCAAGCTGTCGCCCCCGTCGGTTTTGGCGATAAGGATTCTCGCCATCAAGCGTCCGATGCGCCCGAATCCATAAAGCACCACGTCAACCGGGGCATCAACCGGTTTATGCGTTGAACCAATCAGATAATCGAGCTCCTGTGACACATACTGCTCAATCGAGAGGCCCGCGCCGGCGCCTTTATCAAAATAGGCGACCGCCAGCCGTCCGATATCCAAATGGCAGGGACCAAGCTCCAGCGAACTGACGGCATTGAGGACCGGTGTCGTCTCGAATTCCGACAGCTCGTTGTCCTCCATTTGCCGCACCCAGCGGTGGCTTTTCATGATGTCCAGCACCGACTGATTGACCAGCGAGCGGCCATAAATATAGCTCTTGACGTTGCGCTCCCGGGATAGCTGGCCCACCACCGGGATCATCGACTCCGCTAGCGCCTCTCGCTGCTTCCAATCGGCAAAATAGTCATCAGGTCTCGGACGTTTACGTTCTTCAGTCACGGGGGCTCCTTGGCGTGATTTTGCGGCGATTAAGCATGGACTCCTCGCGAGACGGTGTCCGCTTAGGCACTTGGCGGGCGACATTATCAATTCGCACCTCGCCGTAGGCAACCGTAAAAGCACTATTGCCATGGTTGTCGAATGCCGCGACGCCTACAATAGGCGTTCGATGCCAGGCCTGCGACATGTTTAACGATCGCTTAACAAACACTTCTTGGCCCCTCAAGGCGGGCTCGCGAACCGCGCTGGGGCCCCTACCCGGCTCTGCCAGTTCGGCAGTGATCGGGGAGCTGGCGGCGGCGGACCGACCACTCATCGTTCTGGTGCCAACGTCTACCGACGCACAGGTTCTCGCTCGGGAGCTGCCCCTGTTTATGTCATCGGATATACCGGTGCTCACCTTGCCCGACTGGGAAACACTACCCTACGACCACTTCTCGCCCCATCAGGATATTGTGTCGCAGCGTCTGCGGACGTTTTACGAACTCCCCAAACTCTCCTCGGGCGTCGTTATATTGCCCATCACCACAGTCATGTTGCGTACCCCTCCACGCTATTTTATCGAGGGCAATACCCTCGACCTGAGCACGGGAAACCAGTTTGATCTGGAGCGTTTTACCACCAGTTTGACACTCAATGGCTACCACGCTGTCGAGACGGTAATGGAGCACGGCGAGTTCGCCGTTAGGGGTGCACTTCTCGATGTCTTCCCGATGGGCAGTGCGGCACCCTATCGCATTGACCTTTTTGATAACGAAGTTGAAACGCTGCGCACTTTTGATCCCGAAACGCAGCGCACCATCGACCAGGTCCCGCGCATCAAACTGATGCCGGCGAGAGAGTTCCCGGTCAATTCAGAGGCAATCCGTCGTTTTCAGATGGCATGGTACGACGCATTTGATGGCGACGCTGATCTCTGCCCTATCTTCAGTGAAGTCAGCGCAGGTCGCGTGCCTGGTGGAGCGGAATACTATTTGCCCCTGTTTTTTGAACACTGCGGGTCAGTTTTTGACTACTTACCCGGGAACGCTGCCATCACCGCCATGGGCGATCACTACTCAGCTGCACAGCGCTACTGGGCGGAAGTGACTGCGCGTTACGAAGAGTACGGTATTGATCCCAGGCGCCCGCTACTGCCGCCCAAGCGAGGGTTCCTCGCCGTAGAGGAGCTATACCAGAAACTGGGGCAACATGCCGTACTTGAGCTCAAGACTACCGAGCATGCACCCGCTCACATCACAACCGACTTCAAGTCACCGCCGGTACTCACCGGCACCGGGGGAGCAGAAGGCTATCGAGATGTGTTGTGTCGATTTATCGGGGACCACCAGGGTCCGGTGCTTTTGTGTGCCGAGAGTGCAGGCCGCAGGGAGGTTTTGCTCGAAACGCTTTCTAAAGCGGATTTACAGCCCGAGCTCGTCGCTGATTGGCATGATTTTGTCGGGCGGAAAGTTCGCTTTGGTATTACCGTCGCCCCAGTCGAACGCGGGCTCTACGCAGGCGCGGGTTCACCGACACTGATTTGTGAATCTCAGTTGTTTGGCCAGCGCGTTGCCCAGCGCAGAAGGCGCACCACACGCATCGAGACTGACACGGACGCCATTATCCGCGATCTCACCGAACTACGCGTGGGCTTACCCGTGGTTCACATCGAACACGGCGTGGGGCGCTATTTGGGGTTACAGGTACTGCAAATAGAGGGGGACGACGCCGAGTTCCTGCTGCTGGAGTATGCGGAAAACAACAAACTTTACGTGCCGGTCGGTTCGCTACACCTGATCAGTCGCTATACCGCCGGCGATCCCGACACCGCTCCACTGCATCGCCTCGGAAGTGATCAGTGGGATAAGGCGCGGAAAAAAGCACAGGAGCGAGCCGCAGATGTCGCCGCTCAACTCCTCGAGGTCTACGCGCGGCGAGAATCGCGCGAGGGACACGCTCACACCTTGGACACGCACAAATGGGAGCGCTTTTGCGAAGCTTTCCCCTTCGAGGAAACGCCTGATCAGGCCGCCGCGATACAGGCCGTTCGGGAGGACATGTGCGCGCCCAGGGTCATGGATCGTCTGGTCTGCGGCGACGTGGGCTTTGGCAAAACAGAGGTGGCCATGCGGGCAGCGTTCATCGCAGCGCAAAATGGCAGGCAAACCGCCGTATTGGTACCCACCACCCTGCTAGCTAATCAGCACCACGCGAACTTTCGCGATCGTTTTGCCGACTGGCCGTACACCGTCGAAGTGGTCTCCCGGTTTAAATCGGCGAAGGATTTGCAAAGCATTATGGAGCGCGTCCGCACCGGTAAAATCGACATTCTGGTGGGCACCCATAAGCTGTTGCAGAGTGACTTCGGCTTTCAAGATCTGGGGCTTTTGATTATTGATGAGGAACATCGCTTCGGGGTAAAGCAAAAGGAGGCCATCAAGGCATTGCGCGCGGAAGTCGACATACTGACGATGACCGCAACACCTATTCCGCGAACCCTTAACATGGCACTGGGTGGCCTCCGCGATTTGTCGATTATCGCGACGCCACCCGCGCGACGGCTCTCCATCAAAACCTTTGTTCGAGAGCACAGTATCGCGCTGGTAAAAGAAGCCGTTCTGAGAGAGACGCTACGGGGCGGTCAGGTTTTCTACCTCCACAATGAAGTCAGAACCATCGAGGAAACCGCACGCAAACTGGGTGAGCTGCTCCCCGAGTTGTCTATTGGCGTGGCTCACGGCCAGTTACGCGAACGGGCCCTTGAGCGCGTCATGAAGGATTTCTATCATCAACAACATCATATATTGGTGTGCTCAACCATCATTGAAACGGGAATCGACATTCCCAACGCCAATACCATCATCATAGAGCGCGCCGACCGCTTTGGATTGGCACAGTTACATCAGCTCCGGGGGCGCGTCGGCCGATCTCACCACCAAGCCTACGCTTACTTATTGAGCCCACCACGAAGTGTTATCACAAACGACGCACAGAAAAGGCTCGATGCGATCGAGGCCGCAGGTGACCTGGGCGCGGGCTACCAGCTGGCGTCCCACGATATGGAAATACGCGGCGCCGGCGAGCTGCTCGGTGCCGAGCAATCCGGGCAGATACACCAAGTAGGCTTTTCTCTCTATCTAGAAATGCTGGACAGCGCGGTGTCAGCGCTACGGAGAGGCGAGATTCCAGACATCGATCAGCCGTTAGACAGCGGAACAGAGGTCAAACTACATGTGCCGGCGCTGATCCCTGAGTCCTACCTGCCCGACATCACCACCCGACTGGTGCTCTACAAGCGAATCGCTCAAGCACACAGTAGCAGCGCGCTGCGAGAAATACAGGTTGAGATGATCGACCGATTTGGCCTGCTACCTGAAGCTATTAAAAACCTTTTCACCTGCGCTCAGCTACGTGTGGCCGCGCAAAAACTGGGTATCAGCGAGATCGATATGACTGATCAGGGTGGTAGCATCGAGTTCAAGTCATCAACCGCCGTTGAGCCAGTTGCTATAGTGAAACTTATCCAGTCCGACCCCCAGTGCTATAGCCTCACTGCAAGCGGCAAGCTGCGGGTTAAGAAAGCGCTACCCACCCTGCTTTCCAGAGCCGAATTTGTTGAAAGCTTAATGCATCCCTGGTTGGACGCCGCATGATGCGACGCAGCCTGCTTACGCTTCTGTTTGGTGCGCTGACTGCCAACCTGTCCGCCGCGCCCTTACCCGGCGGATTTGATCACTCGGGATGGTATGAATTTGAAGTGATTGTTCTGGTTGATTCACGGACCGACGTACTAGAGAGCGAGACATGGCCACTGCTGCCTCACCCCGGTTATCCCAGCCGGTGGCGCTGGCTGGTAGAGAGAACGCCCGACCCAGTGGACCCACTGCAAGAGCCCAATGTTCGGCTGCGGCGCAGTCCGTCGGGCCACACCATGATGCTTGAATCATCGCCCGTGCCTGCACCATGGCAACCGTCAGACATTGTACTGACCGAGGGCGATCTCGCTTTGATCGATGAACTTATCGATCTGGGCATGGGAACCACCGCCGCGGATCGAATGCCATCCCTGCCAGAGGCGGGTCTCGAATCTCCCGAGCAACCTGAGGCACTATCGGCCGATGTGCTTCTGCCTTTTGAAGTGAACAAAACTGAAACCAGTCCAACCCCCTTACTGTCACTGGAGTCTCTGGTTTTAGACGCCTCCCCACCCTCTACTGAGCGAGGGATCAATGTGCCCTTTGCGCCACCAGAGCCATTCACCGAGCTCCTCCCCGTTACGGTCTCGGCGACTGGAATCCCCTTCCCGTCCCCCTTCGAACGACTGCCCTTGGAGATGCTCGCACCGGGACTCGAGCGTTATCGCAGGGGTAACAGTGAGGAGATCATTGCCGCGGCGGCCTGGCTTCAGGGACCCGGCAGCGAAAACCTCCCGATCATGATGGAACCCGAAACCCGCGACGGGTATCCCCTGGCACAGGGCTTCATCCAACTGGTGCCCAGCGGGAACAGTTGGCGTCTGGGGCTGAATTTTTGGGCCAATACCGACGGCCAATATTTGCCCGCTGTGTTTGAGATGGATCCACCGCCTCCCTCGCCGCCTCGCATAACGCGAGTGCCGGGCGCGGCTACAGAACCGACGCCAGTGGCGACGAGCGATAGTGAGCACCGGGTACAAATGAGTGACGGCACCATCATCAAGGTCGGCCCCGATTTCAGCGCATCAGCGGGTAAGGCGCCGGCAGATAATAGCGCCCCTGCGCCACTCGACAGCGATCGCAATGCCAATGAGGGCTCCGCACCGCCCGCTCCGCCCGACTGGCCTTGGCGGCATGTTATCCACGTGGCGGATACCGTGCCTTTGGCAGAGAACCGTTTACGCTACTACGACCACCCCGTTATTAAGGTGTTGGCAATTTGGCGTGAACTGAGCTGGTACGAATTATACCGTCGTGGCGCCAAGCGAATGGATGTTGAGCAACCGCCAACCACCAACTAGACGCTGAATGACCTCTATCTCACTCAGTCCCCAAAGCCCGCCGGCGGCTCCGCCTGATCCAAAAACACGGTGCGGGTGGGGAACGCAATCTCGGCGCCGTGCCGATCAATAATTTCCAGAATATTGAGCAGGATTTCCTGCTTCACACCGTGATAGGTCACCCAATCCGTAGTCTTTGTGAAGGTATAGACAAAGAAATCCAGTGAAGACGCGCCAAACGAGACAAAATTAACAATGAGCGTTCGCGACGAGTCAATCGCTTCGTGCTCGCGCAGCATGGTCTCCACCTCTGCGACAATCGTGGCCATCAGCGCAGCATCGGTGTAGCGAATGCCTATGGTTTCGTAAATTCGCCGGTTGCGCATCCGCGACGGATTTTCAAGCGCAACCGTCGAGAAAACCGCATTGGGGACGTATAGCGGTCGCTGGTCAAAAGTTCTGATTCGGGTGACTCGCCACCCTACATCCTCAACGGTGCCTTCAATTTCTCGGTCCGGTGACCTGATCCAATCTCCAACCGCGAAAGGCCGATCGAGAAAGATACTGAGACCGCCCAGAAAATTGGCGAGGAGGTCGCGAGCGGCGAAGCCCACTGCGATACCGCCCACACCGCCAAAAGCGAGCAAGCCGGATACAGATACGCCCAAAGATTGCAGGATCATAATGCCAGCAATAAGCCATAAGACGATGCGACTAAGGCGCGCTACCGCGCTGATTGTAGCGCGCTCACCAGACTCCAGTGCCCCGCGATGCTCACCGAGGAGCTCCTCTTCCACGCCTCGGCTGAGGCGATGGCCCAGCCACCCCACCAAAAGCAGTATCGCCGTATCGGACAGCTGCATGAGGGCCTCGCGAATGCCATCGAGCACGCTGAACAGCGACAGAGACAAAAGCCCAAGAACGACCCACATGACCCACTGGATCGGCGGAAAAATCGCATAGAGAACAACATCGTCCCAGCGGGTATCCGTGCGATCGGCAGCCACCGTGAGGGCTTTCACGATCCGATAGATGCCGTAGTGGCCGATGAGTCCACCCAGCACCAAGGCCACAAATACCGCTGTATCGGTGGGCAAGTGCAACAGGGCAGCGAGAGGCTCCAGAAGATCTCTTAAAAACAACATTAGCGACACCGCTACATGAATCCGAATCCTATCCTAACCCAGCTACCCGAACACGGCACTACGTCATGCTGTACAAAAACACAGACTGTATATATCATCAGCACTGATTGGGAGGCCACACCATGAAGTTAACCGCCAGACAACAGCAGGTCCTCGACGTGATCCGGCAGTATGTTGCCGAGACAGGGTACCCACCTACCCGGGCGGATATCGCCCGCGAACTGGGTTTCAAATCGGCCAATGCCGCTGAGGAACACCTCCGTGCGCTCGCAAGAAAAGGAGCAATCGAGATGATCGCTGGCGCCTCTCGCGGGATTCGCCTGACAGAGAGCAGCGGGCTACCGATCATCGGGCGCGTCGCAGCAGGCTCCCCTGTGCTGGCGACAGAACACATCGAAGATTACTGCGAACTGCCACCGGGATTTTTCTCCCCAAATGCGGATTATCTCTTACGGGTCACAGGGGACAGCATGAAGGATGTCGGCATTCTCGACGGTGATCTTCTTGCGGTTCAAAACACGCAGACCGCGCGCGACGGCCAGATTGTCGTAGCGAGAATCGAGGATGAAGTGACTGTTAAGCGACTCAAGCGGTCGGGACAGCATAGTGTGAAACTATTGCCGGAAAATCCTGACTATAAACCGATTGTGGTCGATCTCCGGCAGACGGAGTTTGCCATCGAGGGCGTCAGCGTCGGGGTAATTCGCCAAAGCCTGTGATGGGGGGACGGCTCAACGCCTATTAAGCAAGAGCCATAGGCCAAGCACCACCTACCCAATGCTCAAATAGTAAAAACCCTGCTCGAGAGAGCGCCTGCAACATTTGAAACGACACTGTAGGGGCTGAAGCCGCTAACACTCAGCTTGCCCTGAGGGGAATTTTTCTTTGGAGGGAGAGACATCTGAAGCTTTCCTTTGCAGCTCCCGGGGACGCGACACGGAGCCCATCGCCCCGCTGTGACAAACGCTAGCGCTGAATTAGTGCAGCGTTCGTCTCTCTGACATATCGGCAGTGTCGACTTCGAGGTTGTTCACCTCAGACAAGCGCGCCGCCGCCTCTATGCCAGCCTGAATCATGACTCGGGCAATTTCCAGATTATTTCCCATGAGATACGTATTCGCCTCGTCGGAAAACTGGATGCTAAGCAGGGGCTCTGACTCGTCTTCGACGCGTTGCAGCACCACTTCTCCGTCACCTAAATCCACAATTTCAAGCAAGGATGTAGACACTCAATGTCCTCTCTTTTGATGGATCGCTTAGCAAAACTGCCAAACGATGCCCCACGGTAACACTCTGAACGCGCATCTGCCACTCAGGCATCTGCGTCGCGGAGAACCAACAGTCTAGGACTCATCAATGGCATCAGCAACGAGACCAGCAAGCTCCTCCAACTGATGCAGCCAGACCTCAAAGTGTCGAAGATCGATGCCACTCACATCAGAGGCCAGCTGCCCCGGCCGCGCGGACAGCGAAGCCCGAGTCAGAGGCTGCTTAAGTGTTGCCACCCAACCGTCTCGCTCCAGTGCAGCGCACGCATCGACCTCTGCAGGACGCACCAGACCTGCAGGCAACGGCGGCAAATCGTCGACAGAATGTGGCGGAGCCGAAGGCACTTGCATTATCCGGCAAGCGGCAAGCAGCAACCAGCCATAGGCATCTAACATTTGGATTCTCGCGGGCGGCGCAAAAGCCAACGCCAACTGTCCCGGAGGCTCTGACGCCTGCTCCGTCAATGCCCGCCAGCCGTTTAACAGAATCCTTGCGTGATAAATACTCTGATTGGCTAAAGCGAGGGGGTGACTCAATCGACCGTCTCGGGCGCGCTCACGTCAGCCTTGGCGGGTGCCTTCGCTCGGGCTTTCGTCTTGGTCTTCGCTTTAACGTTTTTCTTGGCCTTGGGTTTTTTGGCAGAGCCATCTTCAACCCAACGGCCATCGACAAACAGCGCTCGCCAACCACTGGGCTTTCCGTCGCGTTCGGAGGTGACATATTGCTCTTTGGTTTTTCGGCTATACCGAATTTGCGATCGGTTGCCAGCGTCATCGGCGAGCGGCGCATCGAACAGGTAGTGATACTTGGAATCAATCTCTCCCTGATGCGGCAGAAGCTCATCGACGAAAGGAGGGCGCGTTTCGCGGTGCTTGGGAAACTGGCTGGCAGCGAGGAAAATACCCGACGCTCCGTCACGCAGCACGTAGTGGTCGTCCACCTTCGCGCATGCCAGTTCCGGCATGGGAACCGGATCCATTTTTGGCGGAGCCGCCTCCCCGTTGCGCAAAAGCTTTCGGGTGTTGGTGCAACCAGATTCACTGCAGCCAAAATACTTGCCAAAGCGCCCGCTTCGAAGCTGCATATCGGCGCCACACTTATCGCACTCGATCACAGGACCTTCGTAACCTTTGATTCGAAACTGCCCCTGCTCCACTTCATAACCCGAGCAGTCTGGATTGTTGCCGCACACGTGAAGCTTGCGGCCCTCGTCGATCAAATAACTATCCATCGCGGTGTGACATAGCCCACAACGGCGCTTGGTTAACAGGAGCCGCGACTCAGCCTCATCGTCAGCGTCGATGCTGATCGCCTCATCACCGGGGATAAGGTTCACCGTCTCTTTACAACGCTCCTTCGGGGGCAAGTTGTAACCCGAGCAGCCGAGAAACACGCCCGTGCTGGCCGTTCTGATCTGCATGGGACGGCCGCAGGCATCACAAGGTATCCCGGTGGGCGTCGGATCATTGGGCTGCATACCATCCGGCCCAGGGTCGGCCGCCTGCGCCAATTTGCCGCTGAAGTCGGTGTAGAACTGGTTCAGCAAGTCCGTCCAGGACAGCGCACCCTGTGCGACCTCATCCAATCGCTCTTCCATCAGCGCCGTGAAGCCGTAATCCAGCAAGTCGCTGAAACAACCCTGGAGCCGCTCAGTGACAATATCGCCCATTTTCTCGGCGTAGAAACGTCGATTTTCAAGGCGTACGTACCCACGATCCTGAATGGTAGAAATAATGGCGGCGTAGGTAGAGGGTCGCCCAATACCTCGCTTCTCCATTTCCCGCACAAGACTCGCCTCCCCATACCGCGCTGGTGGCTTGGTAAAATGCTGCTTTGGTTCAAAATCGGTCACCCGAAGCGCGTCACCGATAACCAGAGGTGGCAACACCGCATCGTCCCCTTTTCGTGCCGCCGGTGCTTGTATACGAGTAAAGCCATCGAACTCCACAACCCTGCCCTTGGCCGTCAGGCGGCAGTCCGCGGCAGACACCACTAAAGTGGTCGACAGATAGCGTGCCGGCGTCATCTGACAGGCGACAAACTGCCTCCAAATTAAGTCGTACAGCCGCTCGGCATCCGGCTCCATCGCTGTCAGCTGATGGCTTCGTAAGCGCACGTCTGAGGGCCTGATCGCCTCATGCGCCTCCTGAGCGCCTTCTCTGGAGCCGTATCGATTGGGCGCCTCGGGTAAGTACTCAGGGGCAAACTCGTCTTTGATCCAATCGCGACAAGCGGCCACCGCCTCGTCACTCAAATTTGTAGAGTCCGTTCGCATGTAAGTGATAAAGCCGGCCTCATAAAGCCGCTGAGCCAGTGTCATGGTCTTTTTGACGCTAAACCCCATACGCGTGCTGGCAGCCTGCTGCAGGGTCGAAGTGATAAAAGGTGCGGACGG
>Ga0181596_10004202_pt1 | contig 13173 bp, 7 predicted proteins | sample 041ome_6_FD_148655 | JGI IMG/M metagenome (GOLD analysis project Ga0181596, IMG submission 148655) | Coastal salt marsh microbial communities from the Groves Creek Marsh, Skidaway Island, Georgia - 041402US metaG (spades assembly) | ecosystem: Environmental > Aquatic > Marine > Intertidal zone >... | reverse complement strand
CTCCTTCTCTTTCGCTTCGGCCGCAGTCACTCGCGCTTCCAAGTCTCGACGCTTCTGCTCCGAACGCTCGAGCTTTTGCATCAACTTTTCGCTCATCTTTTGTGTCTCGAGTTTGATGGCTTTCTCTGAGCTCTTCTTCTCTCGCTCCAACTGTTCCGTCAACTGTTGCTTTTGTTCCGCGATGACTTCTGCCATATTCTCCTTCGCCTTCTCTGCTTCGGTCTTCGCGATGCGAAGTTCGTTCGTCAAACGTTCGACATCTGCGTCTAAATCCGTTCGTAACTCCTCCGCGAGCTCTAAAGCTGTCTTCATGTTCTCCAACTCTTGGTTCAGTTCCAAGGCGTTTTTCCCGCTCTCTTGCGTCGCGTTCATCAAATCGGTCTCCAACGCTTTCTTCGCCTCTTCGAGCTTGGATACCTTCTTTTCCAACTTTTCAATCTGCGCAGATAACTTTTCGGCGTTTTTGATCTCAATGTTGATGCGTTTCTCGTTTTCAACTCGCGCCGCTTCGATAGACTCCGAGGCTTTGACTCGTTCTGCTTCCATCTTTTCGTCGTATTGCTTACGCTCTTGCTTGAGCTCCTTTTGAAACTCCTTCTCTTGCGCCTTCAAGTCGGCTCTGCACTTTTCCTGAGCCTCTTGCAACGTCTGTGAGCCGTTCTTCTCGAAGTCTCTTCGCTCTGTTTCCAATCTCGCGAGTTCCGCGCGAGCGCACTTCAACTCACCCATCATTTCGCCTTGCTGCTCGATGAGCGACTTTGCCTGAGCCTTGGCGTCCGCCAAGTCGTCTTCGTATCTCTTCACTTCTTTTTTCGCGTTTGCAAGCTCGAGTTGCGTAGACTTGGATTCGAGTTCGAGTTTCGATTGCAACGCGACGAGTTGTTCAGAGAGCTCCTTGCGAGCGCTTTCCGCAGTTTTGAACTCCGATTTCGCATCCTTCAATTCGCCCGTCACTCTTTCGATGGACTCTTCCAACTTTTCAATCTTGGAAGCTTTCTTGTCGCCATCTTTTTCTAACGACGTGATTTTCTTTTCCAAAACTGCCTTCTCCTTCTCCAACTCCGCGTAGTTTGTCTTCAACGACGCCTCCAACTCCACCGATTGCTCTCTCAAAGTTTGCAACTCAGCAATCTCCGCGTTCAACGCCTCCAATTTCTTTTCGGCGTGCTTGGAAGATTGATCGAGTTCCTTGTCTTTCTTTTTGAGTTCTTTCTCGGCTTTTTCTAAACTCTCCTCCAACTTGGCGTTCTGCTCTGTCAACGCGGCGTTGGTCGCGCCACTCGACTCGCTCAATTTCGCGATCTCTTTCTCAGCGACTTCTAATTTTACCAATGCCGCTTCCTTTTCTGCGGTCATTTCTCTCGCCAACTGATCCGATGTCACTTTTGCCGCCTCCGCGTTGGCCAACTTTGCCTCAAAGTCTGCCTCTTGCTTCTTCAATTGCCCTTCCAACGTCTTCGATTGACTCGCGAACGCTTTTTCCTTCTCTTTGTTTTCCGCCTTCAACGCCGCCAACTGCTTCTCCAACTCGATGTTTTCATCTCTCAACTTCATTACCTGCTCGCTGTCCTTCTCGGAGTTCTTCTCGAAACTTTTCAACTTCTTCTCCGCTTGGTCCAACAACTTCTGCTTTTGTTGCAACTGGACGCTTTGTTCGACCAACTCGTTCCTCAACGTCTCGTTCTCTTGTTGCTTGTGCTCTTCGTTTTGAGAAAAGTTGGAAAGCATCTTCGCCTCTCGCGCGTTGAACTCTGCCTTGGCGCTTCTCAACTTTTGCTCCGCCAACTTGGCCTCGTTCCTGGCGCTTTGCACTTGTGCTGCGGCTCTTGCCGTGTGTTCTTGCAACATCGAGACCGTTTCGTGAAATCCTCTCGTCGCCCTCACCGTGTCTTCCACTAATCGGTCCTTCTTACGCATCACCTCCGGTAAAATCTTCTTAAAGTCTGAGATTGCGTTGTTTCTTTCCTTGACCAAGTTTTTAAAATCGTGCGACGGCGCTATGGATTTCCAGTTCAACGAGTGACTGATTTCTTCCTCCAACGCGCTATCGAAATGCTTTGCCGCGAGCGCTTCGATGTTGATTTCCGGCACTTCAATTTTCGGCAAATCGAGCGCGATCGTCGTCGCGGCTGGTGAGGACGTGTTGTTATTTTCACCATCGAGCATACCACCCGTATGTGTCGTAGTAGCAGTCGTATTAGTCGCGTTATCGATGTTCATCGTATCCATCCCATTGGCGTTGCCAAAGTTCATGGTCGTATCGTTGCCCATCGCGTACGCCGTCCCGCCAGAAGAAGCAGCCGGAACACCCGCCGTCGCTTCCGCCGGGTTAGGAACAGCATTCGTCGTATAATCAGAACCTGTCTCTTTATTATTATTATCCCCCTTATTCTTGGACGATACTTTGCTCTTGGTCGCTTCCAATCGCGCCTTCAACGCGTCCAACGATTTCGGATTTTTCGGTGGTTTCGAGCTCTTGTTGTTCCCCTTTTTCCCCGCATCTTCTTCATCAACAACAACATCCTTATTACTCTCGACCGCACCCATCATCCCCGGTTCCTCCTCTTCCTCTTCATCTTTCTCCTCCTCCTCCGGCGACGGCGTTTCCGACTTTGCTCTCTTCGACGATCGCGACGATCGGTTCGTCGTCGTCTTCATTTTCACATTTTCCTTCCCCTCTTCTTCGTCCACATCCATCATCCCTGCGGCTTGTACCGACGCGCGCGTTGGCATCGTTCTTTATTATTATTACGTTTTGTGCGTCGCGTGCGTATTCAACAACAGGCGCAGAATGCAGCGCTTTCTTCCTTCTTTCGCGATAGAAACTCAAGTGCGCGCGCGTGCGTTATGTGTTTGTGTGCGCGTAGTGCTTTTCGATACGAGAAAGAGTTATTTTTTGAAGTTTTTGGACTCTTCTCCCTTTTTTCAAAAGAAGAGACTTGACTGGGTGCTCAAAAATTCAGAAACCCTAAACAGTCGCAGCACAAAAATTACAGTTTTCTCAACACGAAACGGAATCCACGTGTATAAGTTGCGTTTTTGCATTTGCCTACTTCGCGCGCTCGGAGAGCATCCAAGAGAGAGACTCGAAGAAGAAAAAAGAAGGGGAGCGGCGCAGTCCACACACACGCACAAAAAAGCAACGCAGAGAGAAGAGAACTGTCTGTGTGCGTGTGTTGATAGTATTCTTCGTTGAAAATTCCCAACAAAACACATTTCCCCAGTTTATTTAAAGTGCTTACCAAAAGCGTCGCTTCGGAAAATCTTTTCGATCGTCCGAAAAATCTGGCCACTTTTGCAGGGGAAAAGTTTCTTCAGAAAAGAAGACGCCAGAAAAAAAATCAGCCTCTCTTCTTCCGCACGAAGAGAAGAAGGAGACAGAGAAAAAAAAACGTGATCGGACGCCGGAAACGTTGAGAAGAACACGCGCGCTCTCGAGTAGGATCGATCGCATCAAGTATTCGCGTCGTTTACTCGGAGATTTTTTCTTTCGTAAAATTTAACTTTTCAGGCAGAGATTTTTCGTCTCCGTTTCCCCAAGAAAAAGGCTGACTCAAGATACAAAGAAAAAAAAAGCGCGCAGATTAGATAGTAATAATGGGAGCGGGTGGGCAGTTAACGACCGCCTTCTCTCCTCTTCAGAAAGGCGCGCGGAACAATTCTTTCGAGATGATAAACGCCGAGCACGCGGACGATACGGTGTTCATCGTCGGTGGGTACACGAGGTGCGAATTGTTGGCGCACACGCCCAAGGACGAGAGCGTTCAAAAGAATACGAATAGTGTTCAAAAAAACACACAAATCGAGGATTCTGAAAAAAAAGAAGGAGAAACGGCAGTAGTAACGACTCTGGTTCCCGACGACTTTGGTGAGACGATTCCAAAGGCTGGCGTGCACGTGTTATCGTTGGATGGCGCGACCGGGCAGTTGGAAATGGTGAGCACGAATGACATCGGTCCGAACGTCGCGTTTGTCACGAGACACCCGACGAAACCGGACGTGATTTACGCGAGCACGGAACGCATCGACGTGGAGGGCGAAGTCGTGACGATGCGCTTGACGAGAGATTTGAGGCTGAAAGAAATCGCGAGGTGCTCGGCCGGAGGGAAGTCTACTTGTTATTTGAACTTTAACAAGAGCAATAAGTACATGATGTCGGTGAATTATTGGGACGCTAAGTTGGCGTTGATTCATTTGGACGATTTAGGGAGACCGGAGTCGCCGAATACGGTGTTTATGCAACCGGGCGCGAAATACGTGGACGATACGAAACCGACGAGAGAGGAACACTGGGAGTTTAGGCAGAGATGGCCGCATTCGCACTGCATTGTGACTGAGCCGTACCATAAGATGTTGCATTTTGTCGTTGATTTAGGTTTGGACAGGATTTTTGCGTACAGAGTCGGGGAGCCGAGCACGTTGGTCACGGCGCCAGAGTTCGTGTGCAAAGCGAGCGTGAAATTGCAACCGGGGAAAGGACCGAGACACTTGGTGTTTCATCAAACTTTGAAGACGGCGTACTTAGTGAACGAGTTGGACTCGACTGTTTCTGTATTTAACGTAAATATTAACGACGAGTGGGTAGAACAACCGCCGTTGGCGAATGAACAACCGAAGAAGACATTATTTGACGAGGAGAAAGATACGAAAGAAGAAATCGACGAATCGGCGGCGTTGCACGTCTTTCAGTGCATTTCGACGTTACCTGAAGGCTCGAGAGAACAAAAAGTATTCACGGACAGAGGCGTGTGGAAGGCGGCGAGTCATGCGAGTGAGATCAGAGTGCACCCGTCCGGAAAGTTTTTGTACGTCGGCAATCGTGGTCACGATTCCATCGCATGCTTTAAAATCAACCCCGAGGACGGGTCGTTGGAGTTTATGGACGCGGTCCCGTCTGGCGGGAAATGTCCGAGAAACTTCCACTTTAGTGCGAACGGAGGCTTTGTTTGCGTCGGAAATCAAAATTCAAGTAACGTGGCATCCTTTGCCGTATGTCCAGAGAGTGGCATGTTGAACTTGGTACACGTGAGACATTCGGTATGTTTGCCAAACTACGTGTACCCGATTCCAAAAGCGAACTTAGATGTCGTGACGAGCTCGGACGAAGAAGAAGAAGTCGTGCTTTAAATGAAATAGTAAAATTATTATTATACCGGTTATATGTACAAAGAGAGAGGGAGGGAGAGAGAGGGAGGGAGAGAGAAAGAAAGAGAGATGTGTGAGTAATTGAGTGAGTGAGCGAAGCGAAGCGAAAGCACGCGCGAAGGCGAGAAATCCAAAACTTAACAATAAGCTTTGTGGTCTGTACAAGTGTAAATATTTTTAATACCACAAAGTATAACGTCTACTATACCTACTATTGGTACCTAAACTGCATATAAATGGATGATAATGATCACTTCGTTACTTATTTCCTCGCCCTCCTTTCTTTCCGCTATTGTTAAATTTGTTACCTCTCCCTCCACCCCGGCCTTGTCCTCCACCGCGGCCGCCTTTCTTTTGCGAACCCGGAGTGCGCTGCTGTTGTTGCTGCTGCTGATGCTGTTTCTTCTTCATCTCCGAGGCTGGCGCCGGTGGTTCGAGCTCGCCTTCTTCTGCTTCGCCCTCCTCTTTCTCTCCCGTATTCTTCCCTGGTGGAACGTCAACCAAGAAAGACGCCGCGACTTCGTCCGATCCTTTCTTCTCCAACTTAGCCTCGCCAGTTTTTTGCTCGGTTGCTTTAGGCACAGTAGACGTGGGAGTAAACGGAGGTGCGTCTGGTTTCAACTTCTTTGTCGCCGTTTCGGGAGTGGCGACAGCAGCAGCGGCAGAAGGCGTAGATGCTGCGGATGGTTCTTCCATCGTCTTGCGTTTCGCCATCGCCATGCGTTGCTTGGTCTCCATGGCCGCTTTCTGCTTTTCGAGTAACTCTGCTTTCGTCTTCGCCATGATTTCTTCCAATTCTTTCTTACGTTTTTGCGCATCCACTGCGTTTCGCGGTGTGGCAGTATTTGCGGCTGCGGTAGTAGCAGTGCCAGCAGTGGTAGTCGTGGTTGCTGCTGGAGTCGATGTGAGTGGAGTTTTCGCAGTTGACGCTGTGCCGGTCGGAGCAGCAGCGGCAGGAGCGGCTGCGGCAGAGCCAAAGGGCGTCGATGGCGTGCCAAATGGTGCGGATGGTTTTCCAAACGGTGCCGTGGTGGACTTACTACCACTTCCAAACGCGGGCGTCGAAGTCGCCGCGGCACCGAATCCAGCGGATGGTTTCGAACCGAATATACCGCCCGTGGTTGGTGTTGAAGCCGCAGTTGGTGATGCTCCCGACGATTTCGTCGCAAATGAACTCAAGACAGAACCAAAAGCTGGTTTTGCCGAGAACGGCGCGACAGAAGAACCGAATGGTGACAACTTTGCAGCCGACGCCGCGCTACCAAACGGAGACGCCGTCGTTGTGGTGGTTTTGTCAGGCGCAGAAGCGGCCGCATCAGCAGAGGCAGCAGGTTTCTTCTCCTCTTGCTTTTCCTCTTGCTTTTCCTCTTTCTTCTCCGCCGGTTGCTCTTTGACAGAGGAAGGCGCGATGGTCACCGCCTTTGGCTTTCCTGTAGCCTCCTTCGGTTTTTCCGTGGTCGTTTGCGACGTTGGAGCACTTATCGTCGGTTGCTTTAACGCAGATTTAATGGGTTGAGCAGGAGCTACCGTTGTCTTTACTGCAGGAGCGCTCGCGGCAGCAGCCTTGGCAGCAGTTTCCACCGGAGCCGCCGGTTTTTTCTCTTCCACAGCAGGATTTTTCTCTTCAACGACAGGCTTCTTCTCTTCAACAGCCGGTTTAGCAATGTCAGCGGTAGCTTTAGTCGGGCTCTTTTTCTCAACAACTGCGGGCGTCACAGCTGCAGGCTTGGACGGTGTTGGTGTCGTTGTTGTCGTCGTCGTTGTCGTTGCAATGTCAGAAACTTTGCGCTTCTTGGATTGATCCGCTGCTTCTTTCTTGTCTTCGTCCATTGCCGTAGGGGCAGTGGAAGTGCCTGCGAGAGCGGTGACTCGAGAAAGAGTAGCTTTGGGGGATGGAGCTGCCGCAGTTCCAACGGCTGGTTTCTTCGCCAATGCTTCTTCCAACGCTTTCACTTTTGCCGCCAACTCTTCCTTCGACTTTTCCAAGACCTCCTTAGCAGACTCAAGCTCGACCAATTTGTCCTCAGCCTCTTCCGCCGACTGTTCAGCTTCAACCTTTTCTTTTTCCAACTTTTTCACGCGATCCAATTCTTCACCGCGTTTTTTCTTCCACTCTTCTAACTGTAATTTGTCCGGGTTCATAGCTTTCAGATTTTTCAGAGCCAAATCGAGTTGTTTCTTCACTTTGATCAAGCGCTCGCCTTGTTCGTCACTTTCCTTCTTGAGCTTCTCAAACTCGCTCTTCTCAATGAGATTCGAAGAATCCACCAATTTTGTCGCGCGCTCTTCCCATCGTTTTGCGTCTGCTTTGGCAGCAGTCAGCTCGGCCATTTTCGATTGCTGAGAAGCAGAGGATGAGTCTGCTCTCTCTTTCGCTTCTTTCAATTCTTTTGTCAACTTTTCCACCTTTGCATCTGCCTCCTTCTTCACTTGCTCCAGGGAAACTTTGAGACTGGCGTTTTCAGCATCAACTTGACTCATCTTTTCGAGCTTCGTGAGTAATGCTTTGTGTTCGGCTTCGGAAGTTGCGTTTGATTTCACTTTCGAAAGCGCATCGTTTGCTTCTTTGAGATCTTTCCAAGCCTTCTCGCACTCGCGCGTCCATTTGTCCTTTTCCGCCGCGAGCGTCTCGCATTTGGCCTCAGCGGATTCTTTTTCGCGACGCAAATAAGTCATGGCGTCGTTCCCATCGACGTCCATGTTATCACCCGAGGCTTTGTTCAACTGGTCCAACAAATTGGCGTTTTGCTTCTCAAGCTCCGCCGCTTTCGCTTCCGCTGAACGCTTTGCAACTTCGAGCGCACCTTTTTCGCTTTCGATGGCGTTCTTTATCGCCTCGAACTCTTCAGTTTTCTTCTTTAGTTCAGCCTTGACGGATTCAAGTTGTGCCGGTGATGTAGCGGGAGCCGTCGAAGCCGAAGTTGTAAGTTGTTTCTTCAACTTGTCGCATTCGACTTGTGCCTCTGAAAATTTTTTCTGGGCCTCTTTCAATTCCCCTAAAATTTTAGTCTTTTCTGCGGTTGCCTTGGTACTGTCTTCACTGAGTTTCGATACACTTTGTTTTGCTTGCTTCAACTCGTTTTCTTTCATCGCAGCGACACTGTTCATGGTATCGATTTGTTTTTGCAGCTCCGCGACGGCGGATTTGGACGCATCGTCTGTCGTAGCCTCTTGCTTTTGCGTCTCCGATACCTTCTTCGTCATCTCAGCCAACGCTTTGGAGACTTCGTTGTGAGTCGCCTCTAACGCCTCGTACATTTGTTTGAACTCGTTCATTCTTGCTTCGGCTTTATCGAACATTTGCTTGTGACTGACAGCTTCTCGCACGGCTTCAATCTTCTCTCGCTTCGCTCTTTCCGCGAGCTCTGTGGCTTTTTCGGCGGCATCCTTTAGAAGTTTTTCGCGTTTCTTCACCGCTTCGTCGTCCGTCGGTGTCGTCGCATCCATGGATTGAGATAACATTTTCTGCGTCGTCGTGAGGTTGGCGCTGCCAGTTGCTACTGCTGCTCCTACTCCACCACGATTGATTGCTTGCGCATTGAGCAAGCGCAACCTGTCCTCCGTTTTCTTCAGAGATTTCTCGAGCATCTCTGCCTTGGATTCCGCAACCTTCGCTCTAGTTTCTGCTTCGGATACTTTCGCGACTGCTTCGCTGCGCTTTTTCGCATCTTCCGCCGCTTCTCGAGCTGCATCGGCTGCTTTCTTCAAGTGAACGTTCAATTGTTCTCGGCAACGCTCTCGCTCCTCGTGCAATTCTACTTCCATTCGCGAGTGCGCCTCGCGGATACGTTTCGTGTCTTCTGCTAAACGATCGCGCTCACGTTCTAAAGCAGACAATTTTGCCGAGGAAACAGATACTGACGCGTCCATGGACGCTTCTATTCTCGCCGCACGCGACTCGACAATTGCGAGTTGCTCAGAAAGTCTCGCTTCACTGGTCTCGATGGATACCTTTTCGGCTTCGAGCTTCGCCACGCGCATGTCGCCAATTGCTTTCGCAGATTCTGCCGCTTCAAGCGCGATTTGTGCATTCTTCAACGCTTGCTCTTTGTCGATGATTGTCTTCTCCACCGCTTGTTTTTCGCGCGAAATATCGTCCAAAGCTTTTCGGGATTCTTCGCATTCTCGCATCCAACGATCGGCGTTGTGCTTTTCCCGTTCCACAGTCTCCTTGGCTTCGATTGCCGTCGCTCGATCGTTGGCAGCGCGCTCGCGGAACTCTTCGAGTTTCGCAACCATGGATTCGATCTCTTTTCTCGCATTGCGCTTGATGCTTTCAACTTCATCGGCGACAACATCCAATTGATTTTGTAGATTTTGGTTTTCGTTCGAGAGCGCAACAATTTGCATGTTATTCTCTTCTTGATCACTACCGCCGTGAAGGACGAGCGCCCCACTCTTTGCATTTGGCGAAGCACCCGCCGCCGCCGCTAGGACCATTTGGCCTTTTCCTAACGGACTTGTTCCAATATCCATGGCGTCGTCGACGTTCTCACCAGTCGCTCTTGCGTATAAACTCTTGTACAAATCTCTTTGCCTGGCGATGGATTTCACAACGTTCTCTTGTTCGTCCCGTCTGGTCTTTAATTCGAGCAATTGCTTTTCCGTCTCTTCGCGCAATTGTGCTAACTTTACCTCGTACTCTCTTTTAGCGTCGACTTGTTCGTGCTCGTTCTTTTCACTCAACTCGCGAATGACAAATAACATCTCTTGATTTTTCTGTTGTAACTCGGCGATGTCTCGGAAATCGACCAGTCTCGAGGTGATTATTTCCGAAACTGATTGTTGAGAATTCGCTGGACTTGGTTCTGGCACAGCAATAGCCGGCGAACCTTTCAATTCGTGCACTTCGTTGAGTGTCAACGCGAGTTGGCGAGATAAATCTGCCGCTTGCGAACGCAACGCGTGACTCTCGCGTTCTCTCGAGCGGTGTTCTTCTCGCATCTCGTTCACCTCTCGACGTAAACTGTCTGTCTCCGTCAAAGCATCAGCCAGTTTAATCTCCAGTCGTTCGTTTTCTTCCAACGCTAAATCGTGCATGTTCTCCATCTCTCTCAATTCGGGCGCTTTGGCAGTTAATTCGGCGACAATATCGTTCAATTTCGCCTCTGCGTCGACGCGCTTCGCGCGTTCCATCTGCGCGGCGTTTTCTTGTTCGCGATACAACTCGTACGCTTTGACGAGCGTCAACCCATCTTTGGTCAACTTTTGCTCGATCGCCGTTTTGGACAATCCGCTCAACATCTCGTCGTCAGTCAATTTCCACTCATTCGTCTTCCTGTACTCCGCGACTTCCTTCTTCAATTGTTTTTCTCTCTCCAAACACTCGTCCAAATCCATCTCCAATTGCTCAATCTTTTTTTGCGACACCGCTTTCTCACTCATCCTCGCTCTCGATGCCTCCTCTCCGGCCTCGGTCGTTTCCTTTAAGATTTTCTCAAGTTTCTCAATCTTCTCCAACCTTTCTGATTCTTTCGATTCCAACAATTCCGCCACCCTTTTCGCCGCTCTCAACTCGGCTTCGTACGAATCTCTCTCCCTCGCCGCCGCCGTCTTCAAGCTCACCACGTCGTTCGACATCTTGTCAAACTTTGCCGATACAGTTTCCAACGCCTCGGATTTAGTCGCCAGCGTCTTTACTAGTCTCACTTTTTCAGAAACCAAATCTTCAATCTTCTTTCTCGACCCGGCGACGTTTTCTGCGTCTTCTCTTCGCGCCCGAAACAACTCCTCGCTCTTCTTCTCCAGCTCCGATTGTAACCAACTGTTGTGCTCGTCGGTCAAACTCTTCTCTTTCTCTGCTCTCTGTTTCGCGATTTCCAACGCTTTCGCTTTTTGCTCCAGATCTCTGCCCGTTTGTTCCGTCTCTGATTTCTCTTTCGCGTACGACTCGATCTTCCGCAAGTACGACTGCACGAGTTCATTCTTTTCTCGAATCTCCGAGTTTTTCTGCTCGAGACGGTCGAGAAGTTCGCGCTGAGAGGCGTGCGTTTGCGCTAATTCCGTCTGTCGTTTGTCGAGTGATTATCATTTTCGAGCGGGTCGTCAGTGAATCGAAGACATCTGAGAACAGAGAGAGAGAGAAAGAGAGAAACGAAGGGAAGGAAGAACAAACAAAAACGAATCGATTTTTCCCCCACCAACAAAAACGACCCCGGAAAAAAAACAAGAAGCGCGGCTCATACCTTCATCTTCCCTTCCTCTCTCTTCCACCCGTCTCTCTCCTCTTCCTCTCTCTTCCGTTCCACCTTAACCCGTTTCAACTCCCTCTCCAACGCCTCGCCGTTTCGCATCGAAACGGAAAGCTCCTCGTTTTTCTCGGACAAAAGCTTCGATTGGGACTCCCAATCTCTTTTTATTTTCACCAGCTCTTCGCGAACTTTTTTCAGCTCTTCCGCGGCGGCAGAAGACGCGGAAGACAAAGGCATCGTGGCGTTGTGTGTGTGTGTATATATATATATATCTTCTGAGATCTCTCTTTCTCTCTCTCTTCTATTCGCCGTGTTGTGCTGTAAAATGGCGAAAACTTTTTTTCTTTTTCGAAATTTTTTCTTTCTTCGCATCAAAAGTTTGCCTTTTTTCTCCCTCCTTTTCCCCAAAGAGAGAGAGAGAGAGAGGTCTCGTAATAAGAAGAAGAAGAAGAAGAAGAAGAAGAAGAAGAAGAAGAGCGCATCACCGCAACGGGCCACCATAATAAAAAACGATTTAGAGAGAAAAGGATTTTTCTTAGCGCGCGTAGATAGACACGAGAGAAGATAAAATGGTCCTTCTCGACAACGACCAATTCCTGACGGAGATGACGAAAATGTACCAGCGCAACCGCGAGAAAGGCTCGGTGTGGACGACGATGAAATCGTCTCTGTGCTTGAACCGACCGAAGAGAAACGCGCCGAAATTAACGAAAGAGGAAGAGAAGGCGCGGCGGTGCTGTTTGGTGCGCTGCACGGACGGGAAGAAGAAAATTAGCACGCGAGTGTACTCGGCGAAGGCGGAGAAGTTTGCCGCAGAGTTTACGCTCGTGCAAAAAGCGAGCATGGACGGTTTGAAAGGGAAGGAGAAAAAGAAAAAAGGAGAGAAGAAAACGACGCAGAAACCTTCCGCAAACGCCGCGAACGCCGCCGCCGCCGCGGGTGGTGGTGGTGGTGGTGGTGGTGGTAACAAAAAGAAAGGGAAGAAGAAGTAACGCCACCCGCTCGCGGCGTACTCTCGCGACCCCGACAACGACTCGCGCGGCGCGGACGACGAAGAAGAGGTCAAAACGCTTCCGCAGAATATAAATAACGCGACGAGTTTAAGAGAGAGAGAGAGAGAAAAAAAGATTTTGACACAGATAAACGCTTTGTTGTTGTTATCGCAGAGAATAAATATTCTTCTGCGCTGCTTGTAAACTGCGCGTAGTACTACGCGACGGACGCTCGCGCTCTGTATTTGAGATATTCATCACGCAGTATAGGAAGAAAGGAGAAGAGGTCTCTTTTCGCCTAACATACCGACGTATGGTACTCTGTCTGCCGTGTGAGAAAAAAAACGCACGAAAAGAGAGCCGCCCTAAAATACGACGCATGCTCTGTCTGCTGTGTGAGAAAAAAAACGCACGAAAAGCCTCCCTCGTTCGCACTTTTAATTGCCATTATTATTATTGAAAAAACCACACACGCCACGCGCATCAATTTCCCAAGAAAAAACACACACACTTAATAATGGGCAAATCTACTCTCCTCGCGACTACTCTCGGCTTATTGGCCATCGGCGCGAACGCCGGCGCGGTCGATCTCACCGAGAGCGACTTCGACGCGCAAGTTTTTGAAAGCGGCAAGGTACGTTCGGGATATATTTTTGAGCGCCGCGGCGCGCGTTGAAAAAAATGGATTTTGTTTTTTATTCCCATCCGATCGAGATTTTTTTTTGTGGGCGCGGCGCGGCGCGCCCGAGGGGCGTGTGCCTTTTATCCCCGAACGCGCGAGCGAACCAAGCGTGCGACTGACCCTTTTCTCTCTGTGTGTGTGTGCGTGTTTGTGAACTTTACAG
>Ga0181596_10004196_pt1 | contig 13185 bp, 15 predicted proteins | sample 041ome_6_FD_148655 | JGI IMG/M metagenome (GOLD analysis project Ga0181596, IMG submission 148655) | Coastal salt marsh microbial communities from the Groves Creek Marsh, Skidaway Island, Georgia - 041402US metaG (spades assembly) | ecosystem: Environmental > Aquatic > Marine > Intertidal zone... | reverse complement strand
TGGAAACCGTCGACCGCGACAAAATTGCCCGTCGCCTCAGCGAGCAACGCCCGGATACCATGCCGGATCTGAACATTCTGGTGCAGGTCAATATCAGCCGTGAAGCGCAGAAAGCCGGAGTACTGCCGGAACAGGCACTGGACTTCGCCCGCACCGTGGCGGCTTTGCCGCGGCTGCAACTGCGTGGCTTAATGTGCATTGCCGAAGCCGAAGCCGACCAGGCCGTGCTGGCTGCCCAATTTGCCCGAATGCGGACGCTGTACGAACAACTGCAGCAGGAGTTTCCATTGGTGGATACTTTATCAATGGGAATGTCAGCCGATCTGGAACTGGCCATCGCCTGCGGCAGCACCGAAATCCGTATTGGTACCGATATTTTCGGCGCCCGGGACTACCCGGACGCCCCGCATTAACCGTACCGGATGTTACCGGCGCGCAGCAACAGGAACCCAACCATGACCCAGATTGCATTTATCGGTGGTGGCAATATGGCCACCAGTATTATCGGTGGCCTGATCCGTCAGGGCGACACCAAAGCCAGCCTCATTCATGTGGCCGATCCCAACGCCGGCCAGCGCCAGGCACTGCAAAAAGACTTTGGCGTGCAGGTGCACGAAGATAACCAGGAGGCCATCGCCAAGGCCGACGTGGTCATCATGGCGGTGAAACCGCAAGTGATGAAAACCGTGCTGGAAACGCTGCAGGCCACCCTCAGCAAACGTCAGCCGTTATTAATTTCCATCGCCGCCGGCATCAATGTTGCCAGCCTGCAAAGCTGGAGTGGCTGCAAGGCCGTGGTGCGCTGCATGCCCAATACACCAGCCTTGCTCAGCCTTGGCGCCACCGGCCTGTTTGGCAGCAAAGAGGTGAGCATTGACCAGCGCAATATGGCCGACGCGCTGCTGCGCGCCGTCGGCCTGACCGTATGGGTGAAAACCGAAGCCGAAATTGACGCCGTCACCGCCGTCTCCGGCAGCGGCCCGGCGTATTTCTTCCTGCTGATGGAAGCCATGATCGAAGCCGGCCAGCAACTGGGCTTAAGCGAAAAAACCGCCACCAAACTGACCCTGCAAACCGCGCTGGGTGCAGGCCAGATGGCCCTGAACAGCGACGTAGGGCCGGCCGAGCTGCGTCGCCGTGTCACCTCGCCAGGGGGAACCACCGAACAAGCCATTGGTCGTTTTGAAGACGCCGGCCTGCGCCAGATTGTGGCGACGGCATTAAAAGCCGCCAGCGATCGTGCCGCTGAACTCAGCCGCCAGCTGGCCGACTGACATTATTTAACCCCGGGCCTCTGGAAATCTGCCCGTTCTGCCTTTATGTTCAGGCAAAACGGGCCAGCCCTATCTGAACTGCTGTGGAGAACTCATGTCACCCCTCGCGAATGTCGGCTTATTGCTGATCAACACCATCGGAAGTCTGGCGTTACTGATTGTGCTGCTGCGCTTTCTGCTGCAGCTGGTACGCGCTGATTTTTACAACCCCATTTCGCAGATGATCGTCAAACTCACCAGCCCGCTGCTGACGCCGCTGCGCCGGGTTATTCCGGGTTTCGGTGGTCTGGACATTGCCTCACTGCTGCTGGCCTACGGCATCCAGATTGTCACCATGGCGCTGATTCTGCTGGTCGCCGGCATGGGCGCCGACATCCCCTGGGCCAACCTGCTGGTGTGGGCACCGCTGGGGCTGTTCGGGCTGCTGCTGAAGATCTATTTCTGGGGCCTGATCATTACCGTGATCGCCTCCTGGATTGCCCCCAACTCCTACAATCCAGCGCTGATTCTGATTAACCAGATTCTCGAACCCGTGGTGCGCCCGATCCGCGCCAAAATGCCCGACCTGGGCGGCATCGACTTATCCCCCATCGTGGTGTTCCTGTTAATTCAGGTACTGGAAATCATCGTTATCGGCCCGCTGGCGCAGATGCTGGCGGTACCGCGCGGGCTGATGTTTGGCCTGTGAGTCATTTCCAATGGTCAGACGGGGATTTGCTCCTCGTCTGCCACCTGCAACCCAATGCCTCGCGCAGTGAATTTGCCGGCTTACACGGCGACGCCCTGAAAATCCGCATTCAGGCGCCGCCGGTGGAAGGCAAAGCCAATACCGAATTGGTGAAGTTTCTGGCCAAAGCCTTTGGTGTGGGCAAGCGGGATATTGAGATCATCAGCGGGGAACTGAACCGCCATAAGCGGGTGCGGATTGCTGCTCCGGCTAAGCTGCCGGACGAGGCGCTGGTCAGCCCGGCGGGCTGATACGGCCTCCGGCCGTTGGCTGCTGTTTAAGCTGCCGCTGCGCGCTGGCCCTGCCTAATGTATGCCAGCCTTTCAGGCTGGTACGGCCGCCGCTACCGCGGCTGGCCTATTGCGGGCTGCGCCCGCGGACTGTGCAAGGGGAGGTATCCCCTTGCGAACCCCTCTGGCCCGCGTTCCAGCTATTCCCTCGTTTACCAAACCCAATTGAGCATACGCGGCCAAGGGGCATCCATGCCCCTGGCCACTCGTTTGGAATCATCCAAACGATGCTATTGGCTTTGGCAAACTTCGGGCTGGAACGAATGGGCCGAAACAACAGTAGCGGCTACGCCGGCATGGCTTTATTGGGCGCGCTGCGCGCGCAAAACCCAAAACCCAAAACCCAAAACCCAAAACCCAAAACCCAAAACCCAAAACCCAAAACCCAAAACCCAAAAAATTCTTCCGGCCGCAGGCCGCTAAAAACGATTCAGGTTGCTGCGGTTTTTCCCGGCCCATTCGGGCCAGCCCGCAGGTGAAAAAATCCGGTAGCCATGCCCGGCGGGATGCCGGGCAAGGATCGTGGTACAGGATGTACCTTACGATCCGTGGGCGTTGGCGGTTTTTTTTCAGCAAGGATCAGCTGGGACGCGGGCCAGAGAGGATTGTAAGGAGATCCTTCTCCTTACATTGGGGCGCAGGGGCGGAGCCCCGCATCAGGCCGCCAACGGCGGCCTGTCCAGCGACCGCAGGTCGCATAAGCCGTCACGCAGTGACTGCTAAACCAGCCCGGCTGGGCTGGCAACCACTACAACAAAAAAGCACTTTTTTGTGCTAAAGTGCCGCCCCTCACTCAGTCAGGGGCCTTATATGCAGCATCGCGCTCATCTGTTTTCCCTGCGCATCGCCCACGCCCTGCGCGAATCCTTCAAAGAAGCACCTTACAGCCCACAACGGTTCAGCAAAGACCTGATCGCCGGTATTACCGTCGGCATTATTGCCATTCCCTTGTCGATGGCGCTGGCCATCGCCAGTGGCGTGGCGCCGCAGTACGGTTTGTACACGGCCATGATTGCCGGTTTTATCATCGCCCTTACCGGCGGCTCCCGTTACAGCATTTCTGGGCCAACGGCAGCCTTTGTGGTGATTCTGTATCCCATTGCCGAAAAATTCGGTTTAGGCGGCCTGCTGATTGCCACCTTCCTATCCGGGGTGGTGCTGATGCTGATGGCGTTCGCCCGGCTGGGGCGTTTTATTGAGTACATTCCCGAGTCAGTCACACTGGGTTTTACCTCGGGTTTTACCTCGGGTATTGCCATCGTTATTGCCACGCTGCAATTAAAAGATTTTTTTGGCCTGCAGATGCAGTACCCGGAAACCTATGTGGAAAAAATTGAGCAGCTGGCGCTGGCCATGCCGGACCTCCACTGGCCCAGCTTACTGGTCGGCGGTGGTACCTTTGCCGCGCTGCTGATCTGGAAAAAATTCAGCACCTTACCGCCACATATTCCGGCCCTGCTGGTCGGGATATTCATCGCCTGGTTGCTGGGGCTGGATGGCCATACTGTCGATACCATCGGCAGCCGTTTCAGCTACCTCTTACCAGATGGCACTACCGGCGCCGGTATTCCGCCGATCCTGCCGGAATTTGTCTGGCCCTGGCATCAACCCGGTGCCGACGGCCAGCCGATCGGCCTGAGCTGGACGCTGCTGCAACTGCTGTTACCGGCGGCCTTTTCCATCGCCATGCTCGGTGCCATTGAATCGCTGCTGTGCGCCGTGGTGCTGGATAACATGACCAACACCCGCCACAGCGCCAACAGCGAGCTGATGGGGCAAGGTATCGGCAATATGCTGGTGCCGTTTTTCGGCGGCATTACCGCCACCGCGGCCATTGCCCGTTCCGCTGCTAACCTGCGCGCCGGCGCACAAACCCCCATTGCCGCGATGATTCACGGCCTGGTGGTGATGGCCGGTTTGCTGGTGCTGGCGCCGTTACTGGCGCATCTGCCCATGGCCTCGATGGCGGCGTTACTGTTACTGGTGGCCTGGAACATCGCCGAAGCCGACAAGGTGGTGCATTTCTTCCGCACCGCCCCGCGTGGTGATGTGCTGGTGTTAAGCACCTGTCTGGGCCTGACCGTGCTGTTCGATATGGTGATCGCCATTGGCGTCGGTATCGTGTTGGCGGCACTGCTGTTTATGCGCGACATTTCCGAGCTGACCAGGGTCAGCGACATCAGCGAGCAACGCAAAATGGTGCTGCAGGAATTACCGGCCGGCTGGTCGGTGTTCAAAATCAATGGGCCGTTATTCTTTGCCGCGGCAGATCGCGTCTTTGCGGAACTGGCGTTGCTGGCGCGTGAACGCAGCGGGCTGGTGTTGTATATGGATGCCGTCCCCGTGCTGGATGCCGGCGGCTTGTCGGCGCTGGAGAAGTTTTTAGGAGCGTGCCGTAAGCACAATACCGAAGTGATTATTGCCGATCTGCAATTCCAGCCGCTGAAAACCATTGCCCGCTCCGGTTTACAGCCGCTGCCGCAGCAGCTCAGTTTTACCCCAACGCTGGCGGCGGCGCTGGAACAGCTGCAACCCGCTGGCTGAATTGCACACCGCAACACAGGCCAGCCTCCGGGCTGGCTCTTTCTTACCCGCATAGGTTGTTCTAGGGTGGTGCGGCTCTTGTAGCACCACCCACAACAACAATAACGGCGGTACTCACCATGAAAAAAACCTTACTCAACCTCTGCGCCGCTGGCGCTGCTGGCGCGCAATCACTCGGTGGCCTTTTTCACTCCGAGCATAAAAAAACGGCCGAGTATTTCCCGGCCGTTTTTTTCAGCAACTCGTTACGCCATAGCTCGTTACTGCGCGCGCTGTTCAATAAACCGGCGCATGTGGAAAATTCCGAACACCAGAATCTGCACGGCATCGGCCAATGGATTCTGACTGTCTTTACGGAAGGCGACCCAGAAATACAGCACTTCCAGTGCATGAATGCCCAACACCACCAGCGCCATCACCGGCAACCAGCCCAGATAACCACCCCAACCCTGTGACCACACCAATAAGGCCAGCAGCCAGAATATCAGGGTGGCCAGTTTATTCAGCACGATCAGCATAACGACTCCGGCATTTAAAAGACGCCAGTGTGTCGTGCAGCAACGGTCTTGCCAAGAGTCTGACACCGCCGTTAAGACGCCGGAGTGCAGGCAGAAAGCGCGGGAGCCGGGTGATGAGCATCAATCCAACCCTGCAAGCGTGGCTGTAACGTCTCTAAGCGGGCGGTTCTGGCCAGTTGAATCTGCAGCTGCGCACACCCCACCAGTAGCGGGCTGACCTGCAGGCGAATATGCGGCGGAATGTCGAGCTGTGGCAGGTACCACTCCCACACTTTGCGTTCGACCACCAGCAAACGCGGACTTTCGGCCGGTGCGTTCAGCAAGGCATCGATCATTTCGCGCTCCGTATGCTTATCCAGCCGGGTCAGTTTGCCGCTGCGGAATAACGGATCAAGGGTCGGGTAGATATAACCCAGATGGGTAATAATTTCGCTGCCTTCCAGGGTTGCCAGGCTATCCGGGGCGTAGGGCAGGTCGGCGCGGTAAACCAGAATATCCTCCAGCGTTACGCCAACATCCAGCCACAGAAAATCATCCGGATTGTTCAGCCATTGCGGGGATTCCATCCGCGCATCCAGCTTTCCGGCGTCCAGCATATAGGTAGAACGTAATACCGGCAGTTCCTGTAATTCCAGCTGCATATCCAGCGTCGTCAGCGCCTCACGCAGCGGGTCAATCAACAACCCCTGAATGGCCTGGCCCTGCTCGTTATGCACCACATAAGGCGGATAAGCATCGTCGGGAACGGCCATGGTCAGATCACTGGCCTGCACCGCGACCACCGGCAAAGACAATATTAAAAACTGACGAATCCTGTTTATTATCGGCACCTGCTGACTCCCTGAAGTAGGCTGCTGGCGGCAGTGTAACCGATACCTGACCTATCAGTCAGTTAGCGCCTCAACGAAAGCGCACGCAGCGCAAGACTTTCCTGACTGCGGTGGCTAAAATGGGCGCCCAGTCAGAATCCGCACGGGAGAACATCTGTATGTCCGGGGATAAAACCACGCATTTTGGTTACCAGACCGTGGCCGTTGAAGAGAAACAGGCCAAAGTGGCCGAGGTGTTTCATTCCGTTGCCGCCAAGTACGACCTGATGAACGACCTGATGTCGTTCGGCGTTCACCGTTTGTGGAAGCGCATCACCATTGATATGTCGGGCGTACGGCCAGGCAACCGCGTACTGGACCTGGCCGGCGGCACCGGCGATCTGACGCGCAAGTTTTCCAAAATCGTTGGCCCGCAGGGCAAAGTGATTCTGGCCGATATCAACTCGTCCATGCTCAACGTTGGCCGCGACCGCCTCACCGATCAAGGCTACGTTGGCAACATTGAATACGTACAGGCCAACGCTGAATGCCTGCCGTTTGAAGACAACAGCTTCGACGTGATCACCATTGCCTTTGGCCTGCGCAACGTCACCGACAAAGACGCCGCGCTGCGTTCCATGGCCCGCTGCCTGAAGCCGGGCGGCCGTCTGCTGGTGCTGGAGTTCTCCAAGCCCACCAACCCGCTGATGAGCAAAGCCTACGATCTGTATTCGTTCACCGCGCTGCCGTTTATGGGCAAAGTGGTCACCAACGATGCCGAATCGTACAAATATCTGGCCGAGTCCATCCGCATGCACCCCGATCAGGAAACCCTGAAATGCATGATGGAAGAGGCCGGCCTGGTGCGTTGCAGCTACCACAATATGACCAGCGGCGTGGTAGCCCTGCACCGCGGCATTAAGCCCTGATGCTGCAGTACCTGCCCGCTGAACTGCTGCAGGCCGCCTGCATTCCTGCGGAACTGGCCATTAATCATGTGCTGCAATACGACCCGGCGGCACAGCAGCAACTGCGTCCGCTGCAGGGCCGGTTACTGGCATTGCAGGTCGGCCAGCAGGCGCTGTTTGTGCGCATTCTGGATGGCAGTATCGGCCTCAGTTTCCGCAATGACGCAGAAGCCGACGCTACCCTCAGCGGCAGCCTGACTGATTTTCTGGCGCTGGCTGCGGCGCAGGATAAAGCCAACACCTTGATCAACTCCGCCATCGATATGGCTGGCGACAGTGAATTTGCCCTTGGCTTAACCCGCATTGCCCAACAGCTGGATATCGACTGGGAAGCCCTGCTCAGCCCGCTCACCGGTGGCCTGCTGGCGCATCAGCTGGGCAAAGGCCTGCGTGGCTTGCTGCGCTGGGGCCAGACCACCGCCCCCGTGTACCGCACTGCGGTAAAAGAATACCTGGAAGATGAAGCGCAGCTGGTTACCCCAGCGCCGCTGCTGGCGCAGTTTGCCGATGAGGTTGATCAGCTGAAGCTCGATACCGACCGTCTGGCAGCCCGCCTTGACCGCCTGCAACAGGCCTCTGCTCAGCCCAAGGAATAACAACCCCGTGGCAAACCTCTGGCGTCTCTGGAAAATCCTGTTTGTGTTTACCCGTTACCGGCTCGACAGCCTGGTACCGGTGGAACAACTCCCGCTTAGTCTGCGTATTCTGCTGTGGCTGGCACCCTGGCGTCTGAACCCGGTGCCCTCGAAACTGGGGCGTGGTGAGCGGCTGCGGTTAGCGCTGGAAGCCTTAGGCCCGATCTTTATTAAATTCGGCCAGATTCTGTCCACCCGCCCCGATCTGGTGCCGGCCGATATCGTTAAAGAACTGAAGCGCCTGCAGGACGATGTACCACCGTTCCCCAACGATCAGGCGATGGCGTTAATTGAAGAACAGCTGGGCCGCCGCATTGCCGAACTGTTTGCTGAGTTTTCCCCGCAACCGCTGGCTTCTGCATCCATTGCGCAGGTGCACGCAGCGCGTTTGTTTAACAGCGATGGCAGCGCCGGTAAAGAAGTGGTGGTGAAAGTGGTGCGGCCCGGCATTGAGCACACCATCGAACGCGACCTGCAGCTGCTGGAAACCATGGCACGTCTGCTGGTGAAGTATTCCGCCGAAGGCCGCCGCCTCAAGCCCATGGAAATTGTCGAGGATTACCGCCACACCATTTACGGCGAGCTGAACCTCAGCATCGAAGCGTCCAACGCCACCCAGCTGAAACGCAATTTCAAAGACTCCGAACTGCTGTACATGCCGGACGTGTACTGGGAATACACCCGCACCAAAGTGATGGTGAGCGAGCGCATTTATGGTATTCCGGTGGCGGATATCGACGCCCTGCACGCGCAGAACACCAATATGAAACTGCTGGCCGAACGCGGGGTGGAAATTTTCTTCACTCAGGTATTCCGCGACAGTTTTTTCCACGCCGACATGCATCCGGGCAATATTTTCGTCTCGCGCGAGCATCCGCAAACCCCACAATACATCGCCATCGACTGCGGCATCGTCGGCAGCCTGACCGAAGAAGACCAGACCTATCTGGCCATGAACATGCTGGCCTTTTTTAACCAGGATTATCATCAGGTCGCGCAGTTGCACATCGACTCCGGCTGGGTGCCGGCCACCACCAAGGTGAACGAATTTTCCGCCGCCATCCGCGCCGTGCTGGAGCCGATTTTTGAGAAACCACTGGCCGAAATTTCCTTTGGTCAGGTATTGATTCAGCTGTTCAGCACCGCGCGCCGTTTCAATATGGAAGTGCAGCCGCAGCTGGTGCTGCTGCAGAAAACCCTGCTCAACATCGAGGGGCTGGGCCGGCAGTTGTATCCGCAACTGGATTTGTGGAGCACCGCCAAACCCTTCCTGGAACGCTGGATGCGCGACCGCTTTGGCCCTAAAGCGGCCTTCCGTGAACTGAAGCGCCAGTTGCCGGGCTGGATCGAAAAAGCCCCGCAGATTCCGGGTCTTGTACACGGCGCCTTAAGCCGGCTGAACCATCTGGATGAAACCCAGGCCAGCCTGCACGCCGAAATCCGCGCACTGCGCGAAGAGCTGCAACAACAGAAACAGCAGAAGCGTCAGCAGACCATGGGCACGCTGACCATCGGCAGCGGCTTATTTGTCTGGTGGCAGAGCTTTGCACTGGGGGTGCCGGAATTTACCGGCGTGGGCATCGCCGCCGCCGGCATCCTGCTGTTGCTGCTGCGGGCCTGAGCGCGCTATTCTGCCGCACTGATTAGAAGGGGTTGTTATGAGTTGGCTTGACGCCGTGAAGTGGGACAGCGATGGCCTGGTACCGGCCATTGCGCAGGATTACCGCAGTGGCCGCATTCTGATGATGGCCTGGATGAACCGTGAAGCATTAGAGCTGACGGTTACCGAAAACCGTGCCATTTATTATTCGCGCTCGCGCCAGAAATTGTGGCGCAAAGGCGAAGAATCCGGTCATGTGCAAAAGCTGCACGAAGTGCGTCTGGATTGCGATGCCGATGTCATCGTACTGCAGGTAGAACAGATCGGCGGCATCGCCTGCCATACCGGCCGCGAAAGCTGTTTCTACAAAGTCTGGCGCGATGGTGAATGGGTAACGGTCGACCCGGTGCTGAAAGACCCGCACGACATTTATTAATACCGAACCGACACAGCGGAAACATTATGAGTAATGTACTTACCAATCTGGGCGACATTCTGGAACAGCGTAAACAGGCTGCGGCCGACTCGTCCTATGTCGCCAGCCTGTATCACAAGGGTCTGAACAAAATTCTGGAAAAAATCGGTGAAGAAGCCACCGAAACGATCATTGCTGCCAAAGATGCTGAACGCAGTGGTGATAATTCCGATGTTATTTATGAAACTGCTGACCTGTGGTTTCACAGCCTGGTGGCACTGGCCAAACTGGGCGAGCGCCCGGAAGCGGTGCTGAACGAACTGGCACGCCGGTTTAATATGTCGGGGCTGGAAGAAAAAGCCTCCCGCCAACCGGAATAACCACAGCGGCAGCGATCTGCCCTATTTGCATAAGAGGAAAACACCATGCTCAGCGGTATCAGTATCTGGCAACTGCTTATTATTCTGGCCATTGTCATTATGATTTTCGGCACCAAAAAACTCCGTAATTTAGGCGGTGATTTGGGTGGTGCTATCAAAAGCTTCAAAGGCGCGATGAACAGCGACAAAGAAGACGACAAAACCACCGACCCGGCCAAACCGCTGGAGCATCAGGCCGGTGACAAAGCGTCTGGCAACACCAAAGACGCCGAGTTTAAAAGCACCACTCAGGAACACGATAAACGCTGATGTTCGATATCGGTTTTCTGGAGTTATTGGTCTGCGCCATTCTGGCCCTGCTGGTACTGGGGCCGGAGCGACTGCCCAAAGCCGCCCGTACGGCCGGCTTGCTGCTGGGTAAAGTGCGGCGCTCGCTCAATAATATGCAGGACGAACTGGAACGGCAGGTGCGCACCGAAGAATTACGGGAAAAACTGAAAGATCCCTACGCCACCTTTATCGATACCCCAGCTGCCCCACCGGCACCAACCGATGCTGGTGCGGCTGAGCAGAACCCGGCCCTGCCGGAGACAACGGACAACCATTCCGGTAAACCACCGCTATGAGCACTGATCAGGCCCAACCCTTAGTCGCCCATCTGATTGAGCTGCGCAACCGCCTGCTGAAAGCGGTGCTGCTGGTGCTGGTGATTTTTCTGAGCTTGTTTTATTTCGCCAACGATATGTACCTGATTCTGGTACAACCGCTGTCCGATTTATTACCCAGCACCGGCAATATGATCGCCACCGGCGTGGTTGCGCCTTTTCTGGTGCCGTTCAAAATGACCTTTGTACTGTCGGTACTGCTGGCGGTGCCCTTTATTCTGCACCAGATCTGGGCCTTTATTTCCCCCGGCCTGTACCAGCACGAAAAACGCTTCGCCATCCCGTTGCTGCTCAGCAGTATTGCACTGTTTTACCTCGGTATCGCCTTCGCCTATTTCCTGGTGTTGCCATTGGCATTCGGATTTTTTACGGCGGCAGGCCCGGAGGGCATTTCCTACCTGCCGGATATCAGCAATATTCTGGATTTTATTCTGAAAGTCTTTTTTGCTTTCGGCATTGCCTTTGAAATCCCCATCGCCACCTTTTTATTGGTACTCAGCGGCATTACCAGCGTCGAATCATTAACCGAAAAGCGCCCTTATATTTTTGTGGGCTGCTTCGTGGTCGGCATGCTGGTTACCCCGCCCGATGTGATTTCCCAGACCGTGCTGGCGGTACCCATGTGGCTGCTGTTTGAAGCCGGTGTACTGGCGGCGCGGCTGGTGAAAAAACCGGTGCAACAGGACTGAATACAACACCTCTCTGACAGCTAAAAGGATTTTTCGATGCTGTTAATCGCGCAGATTATTACCACGTTTTTATTACTGTTCTGGCCCCTGCTTTTCATGCTGTCGCCGATGGCCTTTGATGTACCTGGCTCGGAGAATAACCGCAGTTACGTTATCGGCATGATGCTGTTCCTGTGCTACCCCATTCCCCTGTGTGCGGCCTACTGGATAATGGGTGGCGAGTTATGGGGTATTTCCGGTCGGACTCTGACCTTAATCACCAGCGTTGTTATTATTCTGGCGTTAACCCTGTTCGGTTACGGCAGCCTGCTGAAAAATGCGCTGAGCGGCATTGCCAGCAGCGGTTATTCCGTGGCGGATGATCAGGTTTTTTATAACGCCACTCCCATTGCTCAGGCCGATGCCAGCAGCTTTACCGTACTGACACCACAGCATTTACGCGGCGGTTATGCCAAAGATCAGCACCGCGTCTATTACCGTGGCCAGGTCGTCACCCATGCCGACGCCCAGAGCTTCCGTCCGTTCGATGACGGACAGGAATACTGGGCCGATCAGCAGGCGGTATACCTCGAGGGCCAGGCCATTACAGGTGCCACACCAACCGGATTTTCCCGCCTGCCGGATGCCTGGCATAACGCCACCGACTTTGCCGTGCAACAAAACGCCGGACAGAGCACCCTGTATTACCGGGCAACGCCCATCGGGCCGGTCGATGCCGCCGAGGTGGTGGTGTTATGGCCACACATCGCCCGCGATAACCAACGCATTTATTCTGAGGCCAGCGTCATTCTGCCCATGGCCGATGCCGCCACCTTTGAATTGCTGCCGGAGAGTAACGAATACGGCCGTGATCAGCAGGCGGTATACGACCTGCTGGGCGATCGCTCTGGTGTCATTCATGGCGCCGATCCGGCCAGCACAGAGGTATTAGCGCGCGGCTATCTGAAGGATCAACACCTTGTGTATCACCGTCAGGGGTATGAGCCGACACGGGTTCTGGAAGGCGCCGACAGCGCCAGTTTTGAGGTTACCGGCTGGGATGAGACAACCAACGCCGATGCCCGGGATGCGCATTCGCTGTACAGGAACGGACAGCGGGTAGCTGCACGTCCTGCAGCTGCAGAATAATCCGTTATCCATCAGACCAATGACATAAAAAAAGGGCAGCCAATGCTGCCCTTTCTGATGCACAAAAACGCGATAATCAGCCGCGTTCAACCGCCAGTGCCACACCCATACCACCACCGATACACAGGGTAGCCAGGCCTTTTTTCGCATCCCGGCGCATCATTTCATGCAACAGGGTCACGAAAATACGGCAACCGGACGCCCCAATCGGGTGACCAATGGCAATGGCGCCACCGTTGACGTTGATTTTATCGGCATCCCAGTTCAAGCCTTTGTTCACCGACAGCGCCTGTACGGCAAAGGCTTCGTTGGCTTCGATCAGATCCAGATCAGCCACGCTCCAGCCGGCTTTTTCCAGGCATTTTTTAGTCGCCGGCACCGGGCCGGTACCCATGATTTTCGGGTCCACACCGGCACTGGCGTAAGCCTTAATGGTACCCAGAATCGGCAGGCCCAGCGCTTCCGCTTTGGCCCGGCTGGCCAACATCACCGCGGCGGCGCCGTCATTCAGAGAGGAAGCATTACCGGCGGTCACGCAGCCGT
>Ga0181596_10004185_pt1 | contig 13217 bp, 5 predicted proteins | sample 041ome_6_FD_148655 | JGI IMG/M metagenome (GOLD analysis project Ga0181596, IMG submission 148655) | Coastal salt marsh microbial communities from the Groves Creek Marsh, Skidaway Island, Georgia - 041402US metaG (spades assembly) | ecosystem: Environmental > Aquatic > Marine > Intertidal zone >... | reverse complement strand
GAGAGAATTTCGATAGTTTTGTTCTTCCCGCTGCAACGTTTTGTTAATACCAAAGCTGCTTTTGAAAAGGAAAACGAGACGACGGTCAAGACGACGCCGATACGAGGAGGATTCAGCTTTTTGCTCCACAAATTTGGAACGAAATTCCGAATCATTAAACAAAGGACGAGAAGTACTACTCCGACGACCATTAATAAGAAAGCGGCGATGATGATGGACGCGACGCCTACTAAAGATGATTTGAAAAAGTTTCAAGTCGTGGTCGCCTCGGATGAACTCGGGGGGATTGGAAAGAACCAAACTTTACCGTGGAAACTTTCAAAAGAGATGAAACATTTCAAATCTTTAACCGCGGACGTCTCGAAACCGATGACGCAAAACGCAGTCATCATGGGAAGGAAAACCTGGGAATCGATTCCGGAGAAGTTTCGCCCGTTACCGGGGAGGTTGAACGTGGTTTTAAGCGCCAGTGGGCGAGTGTACGAGAAATCGAATAAAGAAAACGGTGGCCCCGGCGAGGACGACGCGGAGGGCGGCGCGAAGTGTTTGCCGGAAGGCGTGCTCGCGAGAGCGTCGATCGAGGAAGCGCTGGAAACGTTATCGACTGGGGAGTACAAGGATATCATCGAGAAAGTGTTCGTGATCGGCGGCGCAAAAGTATACGAGGAAGCTTTGAAGTCTGAACAATGCGAGGCGGTGCATTTGACCGAAGTGAAACCGCCCGCCGGGAAGGATCCGAAGGAACACTTTGCCTGCGACGCGTTCATCCCGTTACCGTTGGATAGCGAAAAGTTTCGATTGTATTCGAGCTCAAAGCTGGTGAAAGATGGCGAGTGTTCGTACACGACGTTGACGTACGTCGCGCAAAATGGACCGGCTGGGAAGTTTCGAGTGGAGGCTGAAAAAATCTTGCCGCCAAAGATTTTGAAGGAGCAAAAACACGAAGAGATGCAGTATTTGGAGTTGATTAGGGAAATAATCGATGAAGGGAACGTCAAAGGCGACAGAACTGGAACCGGGACTATTTCTAAATTTGGTTGCTCCATGCGATACGACTTGAGACGATCGTTTCCGTTGTTGACGAGTAAACGTGTTTTTTGGAGAGGCGTGGCGGAAGAGTTGTTGTGGTTCGTGAAGGGTTCAACGAACGCGAACGAGTTGAAAGAAAAAGGCGTCGGCATTTGGGACGGAAACGGAAGTCGCGAGTATTTGGACTCCATCGGATTAAACCACCGCGAAGTGAACGATTTAGGCCCAGTCTACGGCTTCCAATGGAGACACTTCAACGCCGAGTACACCGACATGCACGCCGACTACGCCGGTAAAGGCGTCGACCAACTCGCCGAAGTGATTCACAAAATCAAAAACAATCCAAACGATCGACGCATTCTTTTAACCGCGTGGAACCCAGCCGCGTTGAAAGAAATGGCGTTGCCGCCGTGTCACATGTTCTGTCAATTCTACGTCGCGAACGGAGAGTTGAGTTGCCAAATGTACCAACGCTCGTGCGACATGGGATTAGGCGTCCCGTTCAACATTGCCAGTTACTCGTTGTTAACATGCATGATCGCGCAAGTCTGCGACCTGAAACCGGGAGATTTTGTCCACGTGCTCGGCGACGCGCACGTGTACGCCAACCACGTCGAACCGTTGGAAACGCAATTGAAAAACGAACCGAGACCGTTCCCGCAGTTGAAAATCAACCCAGACGTGAAGGATATCGACGGGTTCAAGTTTGAAGATTTTGAGATCATCGGGTACGACCCGTGCCCGAAAATTGAAATGAAGATGGCCGTTTAATCATCATCAAGGAAACGACGCTTTCGTCGTCCTTGTCATCGGCATCATCGTCGTCGTCTTTGAAAATGTTATACATATAAATAAACCATTCAAAATACAAAATCCAGAACTTTTCGCTTCATTATTTTTCTCCCTCCTCCTCTCTGCTTCTCTCTGCTTCACTGCGCTCCGAGACAGAATAAAAAGATACCGCAATGACGCACCCCTCCGCATCGAAGAATGCATTCATCCCGACGTGGATGTCCGTCCTTTCCGACGTTCTCTTCCAGAAACTTCGATGCAAACACCTGCCGAAAACGTCTTTGGAAATGGTCACATTTCCCCACGGGAAAGAAGAAAAATCATCATCCAAGAAGACGTTTAAGAAGCAAACCATCATCGTGACCGGCCCAACGTCTGGTATCGGCGAGACGACCGCGTTGACGTTAGCTCTGAGAGGTCACAGAGTGATTTTAGCCTGTCGGACGGTCTCTAAAGGCGAGACGATGGTCAAGAAATGGCAACAAAAATACTCCTCCAAAAACACAAGATTGAAGCTCGACTGCGTCGTCATGAAGCTCGATTTGAACAGTTTACGATCGATTCGAGAGTTCGCGAAAACATTTACAGATGTCGAAGATCGATTGGACGTGTTAATAAACAACGCCGGCGTGTTTGATATGTCGAATAAATACGTGCTCACGGAGGATGCGTACGAACAGCACCACGGGACGAACTTTTTAGCGCCGAGTTTACTCTCGCTTCTGTTGATAGGTAAAATGTTGGAAACGAAGACGACGGAAGGGTGCGAAACCGCCGCGAGGCAATCGAACAGTCGGATTGTGTTTGTGAGTTCAAAGTTGCACGAATTTGCGAAGAATTATGACATGCAAAAGAAATCGTTTGGGTTCTCCGCGAAGAAGGCGTACGCAAATAGCAAAATGGCAGAGATTGCATTCGCAAAGGTGTTAGAGAGGAAAGTGTGTAAAGCGTTTTATACGAACGCGAAGGATGGAAGGGACCCGTCGAACGCGCCGATTAAAATGATGAGTTTACATCCTGGAAATATTATAACGAACGTTGTGAAAACGTTACCGAAATTGATTCAGTTTTTGTACCGAACGACGATGCGACAGATTTTGTTTACGTGCGACGAAGGCGCGAGGGCGACGGTGTATTGCGCGCAAAGCGAATACGCGTTCGAGGAGGCCAAAGGAAAGTTTGGGAGTTACTTTGATTCTGCGTGCGAGTTGCGCGAGCCGAACAGCTTGAGCGAAATAGAGGAAGAGGGATTGTGGCGAGAAGTCCTGAAAGAGTTTGGGATGTCTGAAGCGCAGTTGATAAAGGAGTGGCAGACGGCGCTCGCGTGAACAAGAGAACAAAATTTTCAAATGACTCTTTGTATTACAATTTTTAGAACCGCATAGTACCGGTGCCGTTGTACGTTTTAAATTACTCCAATTCGTCAAAGTCCATGTCCGGTAAGTGGAAGTTCAAACCTTCGTCTTCATCCTTGACGCCTTCACTTTGCGTTCGCTCGAGTTGTTGGTTTCTGTTTGACCCGGTGGTGGCATCGGACTGATCCGAGAAGATGCTCGTCATCGCCCCGAAGCCTAAGCCGCCCCACAAATCAAACGCCGATCGATCTTCCTGAGTGGCCATGGATAAATGCGAGGGCGTGAGCAAAGGCGCTTGGGATATCTGCTGCCGCTGCTGCTGATGCTGCTGCATCGCTTGTTGCTGTTGTTGGTGTTGCTGCTGCTGCTGCATGGGCGATCCACCGAACGAGGGAACGTGTTGGAACATACCTTGCGCGTTCTCGAAACCAGGAGGCGCGAAGCCCCTCGGAGATCCCGAAGCAGAAGATAACGGATTACGTTGTTGATGATGTTGCTGTTGTTGCATTTGCTCCGCGCGATGCGTAGACGCGGCAGGCGGCACTTGTTGTTGTTGTCGTTGTTGTTGGTTGAAAGCTGTGTCGTTTGCAAGACTGCTGCTACTTTCGGGAACGTGCTTCCTCCCCCACGGCGGAAGTAGGGATTTGCGTGGTGGATCAGCGGACGCATTCCTATCGTCTCTTTTGGAAGTTTCTCTTGTCGTAGATATCGCTCTAGGGGCGACGTAATTATTCAAATCAACCAATTTATTCGCATTTCCAATTCTTACCGGTCTCGAGAGAGCGGCGGCGGCGTTGCGCTTTGCCTCCTCCAAGCTAGCGTCCAAGCTCGGCTTTCTCACGTTTGTTTGCTTTTTACCGGCAGCTTCCGTGTTTGTCGCCGCCGCCGCCACCGTTGCCGCATGAGTAGATGTATCCTTTTTCGATGCATAGGCGACGTCTGTGGCCGAAGCCGACGAGGAACCGGATAATTCGCGTTCAATCGTAACATCATCATTTTTACTCGCCCGCGGAGAGAACCCTTTGGTGCGCGCTTTAGGGGTTATCGGCAGAGTAGGTTTCGATACCTCCTTTTTTGGTGGTAACGGTTTGCCTCCTACAGGATCAACAGATGCAACTGTTGGAGACGGTTTCGGAACCTCTTTGATTGATGTCTTCAAATTCGAAAGTCTCGGACTTGGAAGTTTCGTGGTGTTGGCATCTTTACTCTTTTGCAACTCATGAGAATCTGCCGTCACGTTCGTAGTAGCATGAACCTCTGACGAGGATTCTGTTTTAGTTTCAGCGACGATTACTGGCTTTAAAACGGCAACGCTCTTCTTCTGGTTAATTACCGATATCGCGAAAAGGCACGCCGTCACGACAAAACATACCGCAAAAAATACCGCTAAAAAGTTTGGCGACGTAATCGTCTCGAGCGTTCCAGAAACGTTCAACGATATATTCGCCGAGATCCTCGCGACAAACGCGTAAGTTTTCGTCGTGAAACTGTTTTCGCGTCTTTTCTGAGCTTGCGATGCCTTCGCGGCTTCTTTTTCTGCCTTTTCGGCTGCAAATGAATACGCCTCAGAAACTTCGCCTTCCACGTCTACGCACTCTAACAAAGTGAAAGAGTTTCTCACGCAGACGGAAGATTTTAAAATATGTCCTTTCCCTGCTGCTTTCGGTGGCGCAAAGTATATGCCTCCCAACGATTTTGTCTGACTTGGTTCAATGCAAATAAGACTGTTGCCCTCGTTGCCGTTGATGTTCGTACTTTCAAAGATGAAGGCATTCTCGCCCTCGCGAGCGCTACCAAATTTCGGAGCAGATTTAGAAATCGCCCCAAACGTCACGCTCGCGAGTAAGTTTGAAAACATCCCACCGCCGCGCTTGAGCAACTTTCCGACGGCTAAATCAGGTGTGTCGGCGTGTGAAGCGCCAGGAAACATGTACGGTACCGCATCGAAGCATAATTTTTTAGACGTGGGATTTCGAACTCGAAGCATCTTTGATTTCGACGAGCGCTGACCGGCCGCAACGAAATCGATGAAGGTGGATGACGTTGAATTCGCAACAAGTCCTCCTCGCTCTTCTTCCTCCTCTTTATCATCCGCATAGTCTGTGAACGATGATGGGGAATAGTATTGCACATCATCAGTATCATCGCTCCTCGAAGCGAGCGATTCTATGATACTCGGACTTTGTAAGTTGACTAAAACTGCCACGGTGTCGACGTCGCCGAGACTGGTAGCTTCGTTCGATACAACTACGGTTGCCTTCATGTGAAATGCATTTTTCTTCTCGAGCGAAGCAATTTTATCGAGTCTAGATCTAAGTTTTTTTGCTTCCGCTTTACTGGGTGGAGAAGATACGAAAACTTTCTTCTTCTGCAACAATTCCGCAGCGGATGCTCCTATCGAATCAACATTTTCACCGTCCAAGTAATCTTCTCCTCCCTCACCGTCTTCAAAATCCTCGCTGATCGCGGTATCGAACATCAGATCGTCATCACCGAAGATTTCTTGATGCATTTCCGACAAGTCGAGTTTAACCCAGGCGCTGATTTGCGGCTCTTCGACGTTCGGCTGGATTAAACCGTCATTCTCGTTGTGGCGAACGATGACGCCTTTCTGGCTTCCACGCTTGCCATCCATAGAATGCTGCAACACACTCACCCTGGTCATGACCGGAATGTTGTGCGTAGATATAACTTCGATTGGGACGCTCGCGTGGCGCTTACCCATCGATACAGAAGCGCGCACCACGTCGTTTACCGGAAGCAGTGTACCGGTACTAAAAGAGGCCGTGATTGGTACTTGCATCCAACGATCATCCGTGAGAACGGCAAAAGTGTAGTTTGCTCGCATCGAATCAGACATTCTCTCGATGAACTCGTTATCTTCGCCGATATTAGCTGCTAAATGGAATATCGCGCGACCACGCGCTGGCACCACGAAATCACCCGCAATGATTTCGGCCCATTTTTCAGATTCATCGTTCGCGTATTTTTGGCGCCCATATCGCTCGTGCTCGACGCTTTTCTCACTCTTCCACGCTTCATTCGCGAGAGGGGACCATTCGTCGAGGATGGAATCGTCGTCTGCGAAGCTATTTCTATCTTCCACAGTCTTTCCACTTTTGTCATCTTTTGATTTGTTTTTATCTGCCTTCTTCTCCGTATTAGCATCGACCTGTGTCTTGCTCGCGTAATCCTGGCGGCATCCGCCCGGCATGTCCGAGAATCGTTTCTTGTTCGGGCGACACGGCGCATCGTGCGTGGAGTCTTCGTCTTCCTTATAGTACTCTTCTATCGCGTGCGACCTATCAAACACGTACAAGACTTGGCCGTTCCATCCAGATATGCGCGCAGATTCTGGGTCGAACGTTGTTAATCGAGCAACTTTCGCGCCGGGCATATCCGTCCACGTCGAAACAATCTTTAAAGGTTTCGAATGCGGATTTGTGAGCGTAATCACGCGCGTGCGATTGAAACCGGGTCCAACTATACCAAAAGATATTGGCTGACACGTTGATTCTACAGCAACAACTGTAATTTTGCTGGCATCGTCCGTATCTTCGACGGACTTCTCGTACTCTTCGCGCATGTCTTCTAACGGCGCTTTCGGAGTGTACGACGTTTTAGAATCCGCGTTGACGCAGCGTAAACGCGCATCGTAGCGTTCAATGCGCATTGGAAACTTCAGTAAATTTGTTATTATTGTAATTTCATCGTCCTTTTTATTCAGTTTCCACGATGGAACCGGCATTCTGTCCATGAACGTGAACGTTATTACCTCGCCTGAACTTATTTTTCGGCCTTTCGGATATCTAACAACCGCTGTTCTGGAAGCGTTGATATCAGCAAGTTCAACATTCAAAAGTCGCAGCGGTTGCTTTCCGATGTGTTCAAACGTGACGTTTCTTTCCTTCAAACGGTGATTCAATCCACTGAATGGCATTTCTTTTTCCTCCTCCTTATTCTTCTTCTTCTTCTTTTTCTTGCTTTCTTTTCCGTTTTCGGTGGTAGGATTGCTCTCCTTCGAAAGGAGTTCTCTTTCTTCGATCGTGTTCGGGATTTCAATACTTGGAAACGTCAGCGCGTACTTATCGATCGGGCGGAACGGAACAGACTCGTAAACTAAAGCTCGAACAAGAATTTCGAGGTTGTAACTCCTCCCAATACTATTTTCAACGGACAACGTCACACGTTCGGCCACAAAAGTCTCCGAGGCGGTGCGGCGACTTTTCACGTCGTACCAAACTCTCGCCGCCTCGACTGTTTCGCCCGGTTTCACCGTGACTCCTCGACCGGAGACGAGCTGCGGACGTATATCAGACGTCGGTGAAGAGACGCTCGTTATACGAATCGGCCATAAGTCGCCGTTCGTGACGTAAATAGATCGCCGCTCTTTCAGCTTTTTCGAACCATGTTTTCGATTATCCTCGCTCACGATAATCGTGCCGAAATCGATTTCGTTTGGATGCGTGAATACGGTGTTATCAACCCCTTCTAAGCTAACTGGAAACTCAAAAGCTTGTGAAGATGCCGTAGTTTTGACATACACGATGCCTTGATGTGTGTTCGTGCTGCGAACGCTGTGCACGGACCCGCTGGAAGGTGCGTTTACTTCTCCGTTTCGATTAACCGGCGCGGTGAGCGTCACTCTCGTGAGGCGAGAAAATGTACCCGGCTGTATGGACCAGCCAAAAGAGGCAGAATCTTCTTTGTTGTTGCCGTCAGATGATGGTGATAATGATGATGATGAAAGTGAAAGTGATGGTTGTGAATTTGATGATGATGATGATGATGATGATGATGATGATGATGATGATGATGATGATTTTGACGACGAAGAAGAGTCTTCCTCCTCTTCTCTTTTACTACTCACCCACGGTACGTCAATCTTGATGAATTCAGACCGCGTCCACACGTCCGTAACGTTCAGCACTCTTAACAACGGGTTGAACAACCCTAAATCGTAATCGTGTGGCACGCCGTACACTTGCTTCGTGCTCAGTTTTTGCACGCGAAAATCGTTTGGTTTCGTCAAAAACGTAAACGGCATCAAGATGTCCCCTCTGTCCGTTTGTACGCTTAACGTTCCTCTCCCTCTCCCAGTTTGCAAGGGCGCGTGTCTGATAGTCACTTCGATGCTTCCTGACGGCGGGATCACGAAAATAGGATCCTTTCCTTGTAAAGGCGAGCGCGATGCCTCCATCGTCTCGCCGTCAACCTGCATGATTTCCTCCAACCGATCCACGCTCTTTTGGACGTCAGCTTCGGTATCTCGAATCATCTTTTGCATTTTAGCCACGCTCAGTTTCAGACGCTCGTGTTCTTTTCGATTTTCGTCCAGCATGTCCTCGCTCTCTTTTCTATCCAACTTCTCTTTCGCGGCTATCAACCTATCGTTCAACTCGTCGATGCGTTGCGTCACGTACCTAATCTTCTCGTCGTGTTTCTCCATGTCCCCTCTCCTGTTCTCCAACATCTCTCTCGCCACGAGCAAGTTCTGCTGCATCACCCTCTCCTCGTGCTTCGTTCTCCCGTACGAAATCCCTTCCGTGTACACTTGCACGCTATCGCTGGTGATCAAATACACCCTCAACGGCTTTTCCGCGTCCAAGTTACTCACGGTTAAATTTTTCGTCGTCGGCCATCCAACCTGCGCCTTCTCGAAACGTAACACCGACGGGTGTAAGTTCAAATTGAACTCTTTAAACTTCTTCCTCGATATCGGTTTGAAATTCCGAGGTTTCCACACGTCTTGGGTGGTTTTCGCCCCGTCTGGTAACACGAACGGAAGTTCGTTGTTATTATTATTCTCAGGAGACGAAGAAGACAAAGAAGAAGCACCAACTGCTCCAATTTCATCATCATCCACACCGTCGACGGACGCGAAACTCTCTTTCACTCCTCCCGTGGTCTCAATCGCGTCGCTTCCAATCGGTCCACACGACGACAGTAAAAACACCGACGAAACACAGAGCGTCGCCGCCAAGAAGAACAAGGTCATCAAAGCGAAAAACACCGACGATGCGTTCGAATTGATATCGCGCTTCATCCTTTTTCCGTACTCTCAGAGTAGATCTGTTCACATAATTGGATTGCGATGAAAGCGCTCAAACTTTACGAAACGAGACGCTCTTTTCTCACGAGGAGGAGGAAGAAGAGGGCATCGTGATTTTATTACACGAATAATAACAACACCGCTTCGTGCGGGTGATTTTGCGCGTTTAAAAGCGCGCGCGTGTGTGTGAACGTGCGTTAATTTTCTTAGGACTTCTTTCTTAATAAGATTTACGAAGAGTTAATACGAATGCTGCTGCTGCTGCTCTTTAAAGCGCTTTAATAATATTTCGCTTGGTTCCCGTCGACGCATTTTACCCTCGCATCGGGCGTCGGCAAAGACATGCACCGCGTGATGTCTCCCAAATCATCGCGCGAAGAAGAATCAGAAGAAGAGTTACGAATAGCGTTCTCGTCGCTTTGAAATCTTGGTTTCGCTTTCTTCGCTTTCGCTTTCGCTTCCTCGGCGGCTTTTTGCTTCAACGCTGCGATTTTGATCGGTTTCTCCCGAGCTTCTTTCTCCTCTCGCTTTTCTCTCTCTTCTCTTTCCAGACGATTCTTACGCGCGCGCTCTTTTTGCATTTGGACTTCGTTTTTGAACGTCTTGAGTTCGCCGATAGAACGCTCGACGGGAGCGAGCGCTTCCCGGGCTATTTGCGCGTCTTTTTTCACCTCTCTAATGTTCTCCTTCACGTCTTTCGGTAAAAGAGGGTTGATTTCGTCCGGAACGATGTTACTGATGTTAAAAATTAACGCCAGTAACAACGCAATGATTATGTACGGACTCAACTGTAACGCTAACAACCCGACCGCGACGAATGCAATCGCCGAAGGGTGTTCGTACGCCCATCCCAAAGCGCCGGCGACGAAGGTCCCCGCGCTCTCCGGATGCGATACGACGCCGTATGCAATCAAAATCGCGCCAAGCGGTAAGACTATCTTCTTTCCTATTTGCTCGATCGCCTTCGGTATGATTATCAAAGACGCTAACGCGATCACCGCCGTCAATTCCGGATTCTCCGACGCCAATCGAAACGCGTCCACTTCCGAGACGTCCGATATCAAGGACGGACCCATCGATTCTATTTTCTCTTCTCCTCCTCTGGCTTCTTCTCTGGCGCTCGCAAACTCTGGGAACCCGAAACAATACAGCGCGCCGCCACTACTCCCACCAACGCTCGTTTCAAAGCGCGAAATCCTCCTCTGCGCGTTCGAAACGTCATCATCGTCATCGTTTCTCATCACACCTGTCTCCTCCTCCTCTTTCCCCGTATCTTTTCTCCCGTCGTATCTCTCTCGCGTCGTCGTCTTTCGGTGACGACTCCTCTTCCTTTTCGTCTTCGGATTGTGTCCGTTGGCGCGCACAAAGGCGGCGCGGTGCTGTCGAGAGAGAGACGACGACGCGTTTGACATGCTTTGCCCGCAGTTTCCTACTCTCGACCCCGAAGCGCTGTTCGTGCTTCTTCCTCTGAAGATATTCTTGGGAAATTCTTCATTGAACACAAAAGATGGTGTGCGCGAAGTGCGAGGTGAAACTGAAACGGGTGATCACCCCGGACCCGTGGATGCAAAAAGTCAACGCCTCTGCGAAGAGCAGCGGTACTACGAGTGCGAAACTCAACGAAAACAAAGCTTTATCCTCTTCCAAAAACTACGTCCTCGGCTCTCAACAGTGTCAAGTGTGTAAAAAATCGCTCCACCAACCCGGTCTGTTTTGCCAACCGTGCGCGTTTCAGCAAGGGAAATGCGCGATGTGCGGGGTCGAAGTCCAAGACGTGTCCATGCATAACGTCGGCGGGGATTTGGAGAGGAAGTTGAGAGAGAAGACGACGAGAGAGAAGTCGGAGAAGTTGATGAAATTGGAAAAGTTGGAGGAAGAGAGAGACAAGGCGGAGGAAGAGAAGAGGGAAAGGAAAAAGAGGAAAAGAGAAGAGAAGGAAAAGGAGAAGGAAGAGAGTAAAGAAGAAGGCGAGGAAGAGAAGACGGTTGCTAAAATCGAACCAACTGGGGCGACAAACTTGGTCGGTTCGCTATTGCAACAATCCGCCGGTTCGACGACGCCGACGACATCTTGGCAATACGACGGCAAAAGCGGGTATTACTTCGACGCGTCGAAGATGCAGTATTACGATCCGAAGACCAAGTTGTACTTTTGTTGCAGAACGAATAAATGGTTGAAGCCGGAAAACGAAAAACCGAAAAATGGGACGTTCAAGAGCGGCGCGAGAAAGCCGGACAAGTTCGGTTTGTGAGTTTAGTCGCGTCGCGTTCGTTTCGTAAGCTTAGTTTATAGTCCATTTTTACTTGTTAGTTTTTTAAAACGCTGGAACGATTTACGTGTTCGCGAACAACCACTCGGTGGCGGCGGAAATATCACCTCCCGTCTCTTTGATCGCGTCCTTTGCCATTTTCTTCGTGAACCCCATGTTCACGAGCATCTCTACTGGCCCTTCGGCGCTTGGGCTGTTATCGTCCTCGTTATCGTCGTCGTCGTCGTTTTTACTCTTTTTCGATTTCTTCGTCTTTTTCGCGGCTGGTTTCTTCGCCACCGCGGCTCTCTTCCCCGCGGCGACCCCTGCTGTTTTCTTCGCCTCGTTCGCGACGACGTTGGTCACGTCCTTCACCGTAGCGTTTGCGTTCTTTATTGTCGTTGTTGTTGTTGTTGTTGTCGTCGATGTCTTCATTGCTGTCGTCGTCTCGCCGGGTTTGCTGTTCTCACTCGCGGCAGTATTCGCCATCCTCACCGCCAACAACCTTTTCCTCAACTGCTTCAACACCTCCACCTTTTCATTGCTGGACAACTCCTCTACTTTCACTTCGTCCACGTTCACGACGCGCTTCGTCGGTCCCAACCCGCCATTCACGCCGCCTTTGTTATGATTCTTCCCCATGTACGCCGCCGCGCCTAAACCGGCGTCTCTCACTGGTTTTGGAATTTCAATCGCTTCGATTTGTTCCGGAGTTAACCCGAATAAACGCACGTTTTCCTCTCGCTTCGCCTTTAACTCCTCCTTCGACATCTTCCCGCCTTGGTTGGTAATCAACCCATTTTTCCTCACCACGGTTTCCCCAACCAACTGATCGTTCGCTTGCTTCACCGCGAACACGTCTAACTGTAACCCGGTATATTCCGCCAAGGATTGTTTCCCGAGTAATCGTTGCGTTTGCCCGTTCAACTGTTGGATTTGTTTCCCCGGTAAGGCGCCGGAGTCGACGATTTGGACCCACTTCCCGACGCCGAATTTTTTCAAAACGATGACTAAATTTTCAACCTCCGGTTTCGTCCATCCTGTTTTGTTGTTCGATGAAAAGATGCGTTTTGATGCGCGTTGTTAAAGATGAAAAAGAAGACGTTAGTACACGTTTTTAGAGAGAGTACAAGAGAGGCACAAAAACGGAATAAACGCGAGAGCAGTCTCGTTTTCGAGAGAGAGAGACGACGTGCGAGAAGGAGGACGAGAAAACGTATCGTTTTCACATCATCGTTTCAAAAATTCAAACGCGAGAGACGAACGTCCCCAAAACCAAGACATCATCATCATCATCGCAACACAAACGCGCGCAGTAAACAAAGAGAGAGAGAAAGAAAGAACACGCATGTAACAGAATACCTGGAGACGGGGTAAAATTCCACAAACTTCTCGCGTCGCCTACTTTTGGTCCTTGTTCCGCCATTATGTTGTGTAACGAGTTCTTTTTATGAAGAAAACTTTGAGCACAACGCGAGAGAGGCGAAACTTGAGAGATTTGAGGGTGGAATTTAATTGACTGCTTTCCCATCGCACATCACACAAAGAAGAAAAAAAATCGAATTTAAACGTCACTCTACATTACGCGGAAAGAGAGTGGTGTAATAAAGAGAGAAGAAGAAGAAGAGCTTTGAGGGTTCAGGGAGCGCAGAGGGTGTTGGAGAGAAGAAGGGAAATGCCTGGAATGGCTGGAAACGTTTCCGCTGGGACGACGATTCAGACGACGCAAAAATCATCATCG
>Ga0181596_10004173_pt1 | contig 13231 bp, 6 predicted proteins | sample 041ome_6_FD_148655 | JGI IMG/M metagenome (GOLD analysis project Ga0181596, IMG submission 148655) | Coastal salt marsh microbial communities from the Groves Creek Marsh, Skidaway Island, Georgia - 041402US metaG (spades assembly) | ecosystem: Environmental > Aquatic > Marine > Intertidal zone >... | reverse complement strand
GTTTGACGGCGTGTCTGCGGTCATTCATTGCGCAGGGTTGGCGCATCGCCACGCAGGCGAGCGCGATTATCAGCGCCTTAACGTTGAGGCCACTTCTGATCTCGCGGGGCGCGCTGTGGATGCAGGTGTATCTCACTTTATCTATGTGAGCTCGCTGAACGTGGTCCCCTTCGATGCACCTTCGGCCGGAGACCCGGCGCATCAATACCCCGAGCCAAAGGAGCGGTATGCAGCGTCCAAGTGGCGCGCCGAGCAGAGCCTGCGTCCGATGCTTGCCGAGAGTCACTGCCAGTTGACAGTGTTACGCCCGGGGATGGTGTATGACGCCGAGCTCACCGCAAACCTCAAAACAGTGAAAAGCGTGTTGCGCTGGTGGCCCTGGCTCCTGCCCTCAGTGGGACGCCGGAGTATGGTAGCTCGCGGGGATCTGGTGGCATTGCTGGTTAGCTGTGCGCTGGGTGAGTCAGGAGCGCCGATGGGTGAAGAAATCCTCTCGGCTACTGACGGAGCTGTCTATGATGCCGAGAGAATCTCGCGCGCACTGTCTCAAGGAATCAAATGGGGCGTGATGCCTCAGTGGCTCTGCCGTCTCGCAGGCAGAGCGCTTGATTGGAGGGGTGGCACTGAGGCGGGAACTCACTGGCGCAGCCTCAGCGCGGATTATTGGACCGGTGACGCTCCTGTTGTCACGGGCTGGCAGCCTTCTGTGACGCTCGAATCCCATGCCGCCAGCCAGACAGGGCGTTCATGATGATGCTCATCGCCATGGCGTTGTTGGTCAGCCTCGGTCTGTGGGTATTTGTCCGCGTGGCTCCGCACTGGGGTTTGGTTGACCAGCCCAACTCACGCAGTCTGCATACGACGCCGACCGTGGTCAGTGGCGGCATCGCACCAATACTGGTGCTGACAGCCGCGCTTTACACCACCATGACCTTTCCCGGCGCACAGGCCGTCGCCCTCATCACGCTCGGGCTAACTGCTATCGGCTTGCTAGATGATCGGCGGGGTTTACCCAGCGGATTGCGCCTATTGTGTTATCTCGCTGCAGGGCTTCTGCTCTGTTGGCTCCTGCTGCCAGCCGGGTCGTCGGGTATCGCTGTGCTGGCGATGGCTGGTGTGGCCGTGGCCTGGTGCATCAATCTGGTGAACTTCATGGATGGTGCCGATGGTTTGGCCTCTACGCAGGCGCTGTGCGTGGCGATGGGAATGGGTCTGATCGCCACCTTTGGAATGATTCCCAATGCGCAGTTGGCTTGGCTGTCTGCCATGCTGTTTGCCTGCTGGGTACCACTGCTGTGGTTCAACTGGCCTCCAGCGAGACTCTTTATGGGAGATGCGGGAGCGATCCCTCTCGGATTCGTTCTGGCACTGATGGGACTGATGGCGTTCCTAACGGATCTCTCAGTGGGGTTGGCATGGCTCATTTTGATGATGCCGTTTCTGATCGATACGGGACTCACGCTTTGTATCAGAATCCTTCTGGGCGAACCGCCGCACATTGCCCACCGGGACCACGCTTATCAGCGCCTGACCACGCAGGTTGGCAGTCCAATGCCCATAACGCTGGGATTACTGGGTATGCAGGTCATCTGGCAATTTCCGCTGGCAGTGACGGTCGTCAATAGCACTGTATTCCCACCGCTTCTGGTACTTTTATCAGCCATTCCATCGGTCGCGGCTGTGGTGTATGCGCGCCTGAGAGCTTAAACTAGCGCTTTCCAAGTAACCAACTGAATCCTCTGCGGATTTGGTTGCGTGGTTCAGGTGAGTATGGTCAAGAAGATGGCATCGCGGGTGCGCGCGATGAGCGCTCATTCGGTCTCCACTGTCATCTGGCTTTTTGCCCGACGCTCACTCCCCTCGACTTTCCGTTTCTCGGGATGGTTAGTCCTCGATTTACTGGTCGTGCTCGGCTCCCTTTACGGTGCCGCCGCCATTGGCGGTGCGGAAGGCGCCGGTGTAAGGGATTCGCTGGCCCCACTTACCGTCGTTTTCTTGTTGATCGGCTCCGCCGTCATTTTCAGTATGCAGGGCCTCTACCTGTCTGTTATCCGTTACATGGGGCAACAGGCGGTGTGGGATTTGGTCAAAGCCGTCAGCTTCTCGACCGTGGCGCTGGGTGCTGCCATCTTCTCTACTGAGTCAACATTGCCCGCCACCGCGGCGTTGGTCTATTGGCTCTTGCTGTTTGTGGGTATCGGCGGATTGCGCCTGATCTCGCGGGGCTGGCTTCAGGCGACCACCCGGGCAGACGCGAGGCGGGTCATTATTTATGGTGCGGGTGAGTCAGGTCGCCAGTTGCTGAATGCGCTCAATCACGGCACGGATTACCGCGTGGTGGCCTTTATCGACGATAACCCCGACCTGCACGAGACGGTGATCAATGGCCGTCCGGTGTTGGGCGCGGACGATCTGAACAATTTGGTGGAAGAGCATGCGGTGCGTCAGGTGTTGCTGGCGATTCCCTCGGCGTCTCAGGAGCGCCGTCGTGCCATTATCAACTCGTTAGTCGGTCTGCCTGTCAGAGTGCGGACCATCCCGAAGATCAGCGAACTGATCTCCGGCAACGCTATCGTGAACCAGATACAGGACGTGGATCTGGATGATCTGCTGGGTCGTGAACCGGTTCCACCACACCCCGAGCTGATCGATCGCTGCATCACTGACAAGGTCGTGATGGTGACGGGAGCGGGAGGCAGTATTGGATCCGAACTGTGCCGTCGGATTTTGTCGTCATCGCCCCGGGAGCTGATCCTCCTCGACATTTCAGAGTTTGCGCTCTACAGCGCGGATCGTGAGATCAAGAGTCTGTGCCAGCGGCAGGGCCTGCGTTTCCCCGTTGTGACACTGTTGGGCAGCGTGCGTGATGAGCAGCGCCTTGAATCAATCTTCCGCACCTTCTCGGTGGACACCGTCTACCACGCGGCAGCTTATAAGCACGTGCCGATGGTGGAGTACAACGTCGCGGAAGGCGTGGCCAACAATGTTCATGGCACATGGAGCGCGGCCTGGGCGGCACATCGAGCGGGTGTGGATACCTTTGTGCTGGTCTCGACCGATAAAGCGGTCCGCCCCACCAATGTAATGGGCGCGTCCAAGCGGTTTGCGGAACTGATTCTGCAAGGCCTCTCCCAAATCGAGACCCAAACCCGCTTCTGCATTGTGCGCTTTGGTAACGTGCTCGGCTCCTCGGGCTCTGTTGTGCCGCTGTTTCGCGAGCAGATTAGTGGTGGCGGCCCGGTCACAGTGACCCATCCTGAGGTATCTCGTTACTTTATGAGTATCCGAGAGGCGGCGCAGTTAGTGCTGCAGGCTGGTGCGCTGGGTACCGGGGGCGATGTTTTTGTGCTGGACATGGGCGAGCCCGTTCGGATTGTCGAGCTGGCCGAGAGAATGATTCGCTTAAGTGGCTACGATATCGAACGGGACAATATGTTTGGTGAGCACATCGATCTCGAATACATCGGTCTGCGCCCGGGTGAGAAGCTTCACGAAGAGCTGTTGCTGGGTACCTCAGTGACGGGTACCGGTCACCCTATGATCATGCGCGCCGAGGAGGAATCCTTTGACTTCGACTTCATCGAGGATGCGGCTCACCGTCTGTTGCGAGCCTGCGCCGAGATGGACCTGAACGACGTCACCGCCATTTTGACTGCTCATGTTATGGGCTTCTCGGGACACGAGCCCCGCCATGATTACGTTTGGGTCAAGCAAGGTCGCGTCGGCAAGCGCGTGCGCAAAGCGCTCGAGGCCGAGAACGTCACCCCGATTCGCCCAGAACTGGTGGGCCCCCGACAAAGCACCGGTCGACCCAACGATTGATCACCTGAGATGCGGGCGCGACCTCGCGCCTAGCATCTGTCCGGTCTCGCACACTTTTCTTTATCTCTTATGTGCGCTTTAAGCGTTAGCCGTGCTGGCGGTACCCAAGTGGCGAATGTCCTCTATCCACCCCGGTCGTTGCTCCCGACACGGCGCTCTTGTAGGGTCTGGTTTCACCTTGAATTCAGTCAGCGCCGGGGCACTCTATGTCTGTAATCGTTAATCGACGAGATGTCGATTTTTATCTCGATGAAATGTTTGATTTAGGATCGCTGCTGGCCAGTGATCGCTACAACGAGCACGATCGTGAGAGCATCACGGCCATACTCGATCTTTGCCAGAGCATGGCCGAGGAGGAGTTCCTGCCCTGTGCGGCGGAGCATGACGAGAATGAGCCTATTTTCAAGGACGGGCAGGCGATTACGCCCGATTCACTCAAGGTCTGTCTGAGGACTTTTGTCGAAGCCGGTTTGCCCACGGCGACTTTTGATCATGAGCTCGGTGGCATGCAACTGCCGGTGGTGGTCGCCAATTTCATGCAGGGTATGTTTCAGGCGGCCAATGCACCGGCTACTGGCTACGTATTCCTGACCGCCTCGAATGCTCATATGCTGCAGGCTTGCGGTAGTGAAGCGCTGCGCGAGCGTTACCTTCCGCCCCTGGTTGAGGGCCGTTGGTTTGGCACCATGTGCCTGTCTGAACCCCACGCAGGGTCATCACTGGCAGATATCCGCTGTATGGCCGATCCCGTTGGCGACGGCAGTTACAAGCTGAATGGGACCAAGATGTGGATCTCCGGCGGTGAGCAGGATATCTCTGAGAATATCGTGCACATGGTGCTGGCCCGGACTCCGGATGCGCCCCCGGGTGTGAAGGGCATCTCGCTGTTTCTGGTGCCCAAAATCCGTGTCGAGGAAGATGGCTCGCTGGGTGAACCCAACAACATTGCGCTCGCGGGGCTCAATCACAAGATGGGGCAGCGGGGCACCACCAACACGCTGCTCAATTTCGGCGAAGCCGGTGACTGCTTCGGCTACCTTGTGGGGGAGGAAAACGAAGGCCTCAAAAACATGTTCCACATGATGAACGAAGCGCGAATCGGCGTGGGTATGCTCGCCACGATGTCGGGTTTGGGTGGTTACCTTTACTCGCTCGATTACGCCCGCAACCGGCCGCAGGGCCGACATCCGGGAGATAAAGACCCCAATAGCCCAATGCTCCCCATCATCAAGCACGCGGATATTCGCAGGCTTTTGATGGAGCAGAAGGTGGCGGTGGAGGGGAGTATTGCCTTACTCACCTACTGCTCGCAGCTGGTGGATCAGCAGCTCATTTCAGATGACCCGCAGGCGTCACAACGTCTCACCTTACTGCTCGAGCTTCTGACCCCAATTGCCAAATCCTGGCCCTCGGAATACACCCTCGAGGCTAACAAGCACGCCATACAGATTTTGGGTGGCTACGGTTATACCCGGGAGTATCCGGTTGAGAGGCTTTATCGTGACAACCGTTTAAACCCGATTCATGAGGGTAGCCACGGTATTCACGGCCTTGATCTTTTGGGCCGCAAAGTGAATCTGGCGGGTGGTGTGACCCTCGGCATTTTTGAAGAGGAAATGCAGCCGGCGTTGGAGGCGGCTGCAGGTAGCGACTCGCTTGCCACAATGGGGGAGGCGCTTGCCCATATTTGGCAGCTGGCCAAGCAGACGGTCGAGACGGTGAATCAGGAAACCGATACGATCACCCGCCTTTCGAGTGCCACGCCATTTTTAGATGCCTTTGGGCACGTGGTCATCGCCTGGTTGTGGCTGCGGCAGGCGCTCATTGCTGAGCAAGCACTCCGGAAAGGCGCGCAAGGCGATGCAGATTTCTATGAGGGCAAGGTCGCCGCGTGTCAGTTCTTTTATCGCTATCACTTGCCGCAGGCAGCGGAGAAACTCCGTTATGTGGCGTCGCAGGACCGATCCGTGTTGGATGCGCAGGCAAGTTGGTTTACCGGCCAGTGATCAGTGCGGATCGGGCCGGGGACCGGGTGATGGGGGAACGGCTCAGCTCTGCTGGCTATTAGACCGGCTCTAGCCTGGCTTCTTCTTCGACTGGAAATTGCGCATGAATTCCTTGTCTATGAACGAGCCGTCTTGGTGCAACCGATAATGGGTGTGGGCCAGATGATGGGCGTTAAATGCGCTGCGCTGGACGTTTTCAAAGCCCTGAGCGTGAAAAGCCGCGTTGATCGCGTCCTTGCCGAGTTTTAAAGCAAACGACGGTTTGTCGGACAGCGTGCGAGCAAAGGCGAGAGTCGCTTCCTCTAAATCTTCTCGTGGGACAACCCGGTTCACCATGCCCGCAGCCTGTGCGTCCTCGGCAGTAATGGGCTGACCGGTGAGCAGGAACTCCTTGGCCTTACGGATGCCCAGTTCCCAAACGTGGGCAAAGTACTCTACGCCGGGTATACCCATGTACATGGTGTTGTCCTGAAAGGTGGCATCGTCGCTGGCAATGACAAAGTCACAGGGCCAGATCAGCATTAACCCGCCGGCAATGGATTTACCGTGCACAGATGCGATGGTGGGTTTGGCCAAATCCCGCCAGCGGCGGCAAAAACCCTCATAGATTTCCTTTTCTCGGCAGTAATAAGCTTCCGAGCCTTCCCATTTATCGTCACTCCAGGTGCCAACCCGCTTGTGTTCACTGCCGCGGCTGTCGATATCCCGCAGGTCGTGGCCGGCTGAAAAGTGGGGGCCCTTAGCGGCCAGTATCACCACCTTCACCTCGCTATCGCCCATGGCGATGTCGAAAGCGTCGTTCAATTCGTAGAGGAGGTGAGTGTCTTGGGCATTTCGTGCCTCGGGGCGGTTGAGCCAGATCCGGGCGATGCCCGCGTCAGGTTTTTCGTAGATCAGGTTGTCAAAATCGGTCATATCGGTGTCCTTCAGCGAGTGCGGCAACGGTACTACAAACAGTATCAGGGGACTATTTCATGCGCGAAGCAACGGTCGCTGATGCGCCGAATCGATGCGGACAAGGACAGGAAATATTAATAACGCCGATTGAGACTGGAAATCCCCGCGGGTTGCGACGACTGGACCCGCTGGCTTGTGTAACTTTCACACCTTAATGATTGATTTATTGCAATATGGGCAAACCAATCGCAAAATGCAATAAATCTGCTCTCGGCGTCTGGCATGAGATCTAAGCTACCGCTGACAGTGAAAAAAGCCGTCGCTGGAATGACACATGGCATGTTGCAGCAAGCGATTGGCAGGATTGGTCAAGCAAGCGATGCAGACGTGGTTCATAATCAACCTCTCAAGGTCAACATGTCTCCGACGCGGGCAATAAAGGAACGGGTTGGTTTAGATGGATATCTGCAGTAGGCCAAACGAGTGCAAACACACTGCCTTGGCGTTTCCGTGTTTTGGCGGTGCCGAAGCCAAGCCCGTTAAGTTCCCTTTGTCATTGATGCGTGCGTTCGTCCTTTACCAAGTGTTGCACTTGTCTCTAAGGTCGGTATTCGCGGGCCTGCTGGTTTCGCTGGCTATCGGATTACCGGTGAAGACAGCGTGGGCTCAGGGTTCAGCGCCCACATCCTGTTCAAACGCGGCTGCAAAATCGCTTTCCGATACGCTGCGTGAAGACACCAGTGAAGCACTCAACTTTTTTGTAGCTGAGGTGAACGCCGGTGTGACAGCTCAGTGCCTTGTCTGCCATAACAGTGAGGGCGCAGCTCCGCAAGCGGGTGCCCGTCTGGTCTTAGGTGAAGACGCGCAGACTAACCATGAGGCGTTTTTAGCATTTCTGGACTCTGCAGGGGTGGTTGATCCAGATAATGACGCCGAGGTCATCGCCTTCGTCGAACGTTTTTATGTGCTGGTACTGGGCAGACCGTCTGATAAGGCAGGTCTCGACGGGTGGGTAGACGCTCTGAAGGCCCGTACGATGTCGGGTGGGGATGTGGCCGGCGCTTTTTTCCTTTCGCCCGAATACGTCAACCGAAATACCAATGACGATGAGTTTGTCGAAACCCTCTACCGTGCATTTTTCAACAGAGCTTCAGATGCTGGAGGTAAACAGGGGTGGCTGACGGCGCTGCAGCAGACACATACCCGGGCTGATGTGATCGATGGTTTTAGTGGTTCCGCAGAATTTGCCGCACTGGCCGCCTCTTATGGAATCAATGCAACGCGGGTAGGTGCGCTTGGTCACACAGAGAATGCTACGAAGTCAGCTGCCACCGGCACCGTAGATGGCCACTGGATTCTGGCTAAGGTAATGGGTCAGCTAGACCATGGCGGTGGCACTGTGCTGACCCCCGCCAGCCCACTTTATCAGGCACTGCAGACATATCTGACGCTGCTAGGACAGCTGCCAAGCAGTGGCGAAGAGGGAGTGGGATTCTGGCGCGGGACGGCGGCAGAGAGTCGCGAGGTCACCTTAAGGCGGGCGTCTTTATTGTTGTCAGGCTCCATACCAGACGCCACCGCACTTTGTGCGGCTCAACAGTCAGAGACAGGGTTGCGCGAACAGGTATTGGCAACGATGCAGGGGTCTGGCTTTCGGAATTTTATCGCCAGAAGTGCCGATGACCGCCTACTCGTTCAAGGTTTATTAAACGGGTTGGATTTTAATATTGACGTTCGCAGTCGCTACCCGAATCTGGCTGACATGGCATTGTCTCTGCCTGAGGAGCGACCCGAGGAGTACCAAGATTTTTATGAAAAACCGTTCCTGACTTCAGGAGACGCAGACAGAGAAGTAGCGTGGGCCATCGCCCGAGAGCCGCTGGAACTCATAACGCATATCATTATGAATGACTTGCCTTACAGTGAAGTGCTCACCGCGGATTACACTATGGTTAACGCGTTCACGGATTTGGCATATCGATCTGGGTCCGGGTTTGGCGGGGACTTGACCGATGAGCTTGGTTTTTACAACAGAGCAGACCTGACAACTTTTAGGCCAGGCTACAACGACGGCTATGTGCCCATGGACGAGTATCACATACGAGGCGAAAACGGCTGGGTTATCGAGTTTAGCGACTATATGGAAGTTCCCCACGCCGGCGTGCTGAGCACTCAGGCATGGCTGGCGCGATATCCCTCAACAGATACTAACCGTAACCGCGCGCGGGCCAGATGGACCTACTTCCACTTTTTGGGGGTCGATATTGAGAAATCCGCGCCGAGAACGACAGACCCGGTAGCACTCGCCGATACTAACAACCCCACCATGAATAATGGCGCCTGTACGGTTTGCCACGAGCGATTGGACCCTGTTGCCGGGGCGTACCAAAGTTTTGGCGATTTGGGAGGGTATCTAGACCAGTACGGCGGCCTCGACTCACTGGCTGAGTCTTACAAACACCCAGAATGGTTCGGCGGTGACCCTGACTCAACGCTCTATCAACAGGGAGATACCTGGTATCGCGACATGCGTGTACCCGGCCTTGAGGGCGCAGGGACCTTCGATGTTGGCGACGGTAGGGACAGTCTTCAATGGCTTGGTGAGCAAATCGTATCGGATCCTCGTTTCGCCACGGCGACTGTCAAATTTTGGTGGCCCGCTATTTATGGCTCGGAGCCGTTGGTGTTACCTGCTGATACGAGTGCACCGGATTATCAGGAGCAATTGAATGCTTTTAATGCGCAAGAAGCTGAAGTAGGCGAGATCGCTGAGCGCTTTGAGACCTCGGGATATAACGCTAGGACGCTGTTTGCCGAAATGATCATGTCCCGCTGGTATCGTCATTCTGTGGTGACTGATCCTGCAATGTCGGAGGCGCGGTTAACTGAGCTGGCGACGGTCGGGAGCGGCCGTCTGCTGACGCCCGAGGAATTGGACGTGAAAAACCGGGCTATCTTTGGCCGCACCTGGCGGCAAAACGGCGAGCAGCCAAACCCGCATCACCACGAATTCAATTCAGCGCTGACCGGACGCGACGCACGGTTTAAAGGGTTTTACGGAGGCATTGACGGCGCGGTCGTCACAACGCGAAACCGTGAATTGACGCCGCTGATGTCGAATTTGACCGAGGCCATGGCAATGGAGCTTTCGTGTCAGGCAGTCGTTCAGGACTTCCAGCGCCCGCGCAATGAACGGCGCGTCTTCACGCATCTAGACCGCAACACCATGCCGGGCCAGCTAGCGCTGGTTGAAGTCGCTCTCCCCGGGAAGGTGAAGGACGAAAAGGCCGTGGTGAAACATGAGCTCTCGGTTTCGGCATCGACAGTTGCTGGCCCCACGCGTTTGCGGATATCAGATATGACGCGGCGCTCTTATGAGAGTGTTGACGGGGACTCTAGAACTAACGCCGATCTCGTAATACGAAAAATAGAAATCAGGGGAGGCAGCAGAAGCAAAACCATTGAGGCCGCCCAGCTACCCAGTCAACCGGATTTTGCGATTGACCATTGGCAAGACGACCAGGGAAACACTGGCCCCCGAGGACAGTTGGAAGACGGCATTGGATGGGTCCTGCATGAGAATTCATGGGTAGAGTTTTCCCTCAATCTAGCGCCCGCGGTTTATGAAATCCGTTTGTTTTTGGGTACCCAACTATTTGAGAACCACGTTAACGATGCAATGCTTGCCGAAATCGCAGTGGTTGCCACAGAAAACATTGAGGATACCGCGACAGGCCAAGCCTTCAAGGCACAAATTGCTGACCTGTTCTTGCGCGCCACACACAGACAGCCATCTGACAGTGAACTCAACGCCATGTTCTCAGACGTGACCGCCGCCGCCGCCGAAGCTGCCCAACGTGGCTCCTGGTTTAACTGGCCTGACGATCACTGCAACACCTGGATGCTTTTCCCAGATCAGCAAACCAATGAGCAGGCCCATCAGGATGGATACGGCATGATGCGGGGCTGGACGGTGCTGGTGCATGCGTTGGTGACCAGTTGGGGGTACTTACATGACTAGGCATCGCAGAAGGGGCAGCGCGGGAGGCGTTGGTCGACGCCAATTTTTGCGGGCAGCGGTTGCGGGCGTCTCTGCCGGCGCAGGGTTGTCGACCATGCGCCTCTGGGGTAGCGAAATTGACACCGCGTATGCGGGCAAGCTGTTGGTCACCTTGCAATTGGATGGCGGCGCTGACGTGACTCAATTCTGTGACCCCAAAGTGAATACTCCCGGAGAGAGAAAGATCAATCAATGGGCCGACAGCGCTGAACCGGGCAGGGTAGGCAATATCAGCTACGCGCCCATCGCCAATAATGCGCAATTGTTTGAGCGGTTTGGTGCGGACACGTTAGTGATTAATGGGGTCGATGCGCAGACGAATTCCCACGAGACGGGGCGACTATTTAACTGGACAGGCAGTAACGCCGAGGGCCAGCCCTCCTTGTCTGCTTTGTTTGCGGCCGCCCAATCGCCTGATCAGCCGCTCGCTTACTCCGTCTACGGAGGCACCTCGCGCACAGCAGGCCTGACCAGCCTTAACCGATTTGATAACCTGTCAGACATGACCGTATTGGCACAGCCCGGTTTAGATCCCAATACCCTTAAGCCCCTCAGAACCCCGAGCGATGTTGCGAGATCTCACGCTATCGTTCAGGCCGATATAGATCGGTTGCTGGCCCAACCACAACTGAGTGTCAGACAGCGTTTGAGTATGTTGAGGTATAAAGAATCCCGCGCCAGTCGCGATGGCTTGCAACGCTTGGCGGCGCTGATTCCAGCCCAAGACGAAATCATGCCTGGCGTGGATATTGCTGCAGGTGGCTATCAGTTCTGGAGTAACCTCAAGCAGCAGATGCAGGGCGCGCTAATGGTGTTCCAATCTGGTTTGGGTTCTGCGGCCGATTTGTCGCTCGGTGGTTTTGATTCTCACAATGAGCACGACCCCGTTAGCGACGCCCTTTTGTCACATTTTGCAGATGCGCTGAATTTCTTCTGGGATGAAGCCGAGAACGCAGGCTTGGCTGATCGTATTATTCTTGTGGTGGGGTCCGATTTCGGCCGCACAAATCATTACAACGACGGTAATGGCAAGGATCATTGGCCCATCGGCTCCTATATGGTGATGGAGCGTGGCGCGACTTGGGGTGACAGGGTCGTCGGACTGTCCGATGAGCTTCATTTTGCCCAGCCTATCAATCCAATCACGTTAGAGGCCGATCGGGCGGGTGTTATTCTCACCCCGGCCCACGTCCATCAAGCCATAAGGGACTATCTTGGGCTGACCGGTTTTGCGGAAGATCAAAGCCTGGGGTTGGACACGGTGGAGTCGCTGCCTTTGTTCGACCCCTTTTTAAGCTCCAGTAGCTAAGTGGCGGTGTTAGCTTTGATCCTTTCTAATCATCTGTGACTGCTGCCGCAAATAGCGGTCTGGCCGGTGGGCCACTGTTTCAACATTGGGATTGTGGAAGCGTATCATCAGGCCCCGCGGTATGCCTTTGCGGCTCGCTGAATTTATGTTCTGGAGGTGCTCATGCGTTCGTTAACGAATGCCCATATTGATTTCCGTGACAGCGCGATACGGCATGTCCGTTGTCTTCTGAAAAGCGCTTCCCTGATGGTTTTGAGTGGATCACTTATGGCGGGTGAGGCCGAAGAATTTTATACCGCGAATGTAGAGTCGATCGTTCAGAGTAAATGCATTCTATGCCACCGAGTGGGTGGTGTCGGCAGCGCGAACCTGATCTTCGGCAACTCGGCATCGGCAAACCATCAAGCCTTCGACAACTACGTTAACTCGCCAACCAAAGGCGCCAAAGCCAGCCGAGTGCTCTCCAAAATAGTAGGGGGATCGGGACACGGAGGAGGTGCCCAGGTAACGCAAGGGTCCGCCGAGTATCAAGCGTTTTCTGATTACATGGATTTACTGAGTGCGGCCGAGCCGGTCACCTACACGGTTCAGGCCTCCGCCGGCACGGGCGGCACTATCAGTCCTGCGGGTGCTGTAGTTGTGTCCGCTGGTGACACAGCCTCTTTTACGCTTGCGGCTAATGGGGGGTATGAATTGGACGCCATTGGTGGAAGCTGTGGCGGGTCATTGTCGGGCACGACCTACACAACCGGCGCAGTGGTGGCGGATTGCAGTGTGACGGCCACTTTCAAGGCGACTCCTACCGAAGAGGCTGATGGCGCCAGCGCTTTTGTCGAGCGCTTCTACGTGAATATACTGGGCCGGCCCAGTGACGAGGCTGGCCTTAACGGGTGGTTAGACGTCATAAACTCCCAGTCCGCTTCTGCCGTGGCATTTGGATTTCTCGAATCCGCCGAGTTCGTAAGCTTAAATCTCGATGATGCTGGGTTTGTCGACATTCTTTATCAAACACTTTTCGATAGACCCGGCGACGCTGCAGGAACCGAGGCCTGGCTTGACCAGCTCGCATCCGGTCGACTGCGGGAAATGATTATCTATGAATTCACTAGGAGCCAAGAATTTTACACGCTTGCAACA
>Ga0181596_10004170_pt1 | contig 13236 bp, 9 predicted proteins | sample 041ome_6_FD_148655 | JGI IMG/M metagenome (GOLD analysis project Ga0181596, IMG submission 148655) | Coastal salt marsh microbial communities from the Groves Creek Marsh, Skidaway Island, Georgia - 041402US metaG (spades assembly) | ecosystem: Environmental > Aquatic > Marine > Intertidal zone >... | reverse complement strand
ACAACGGGCAGGTTTCCGCGCTGGGCGTAGGAATTATAGCCGTCTATATCGCCGCCAAAGACCAATCCGCCCTTGTCCGATTGGCTGCAATAAAAATGTCCCGCCCCAAAGGTGATGACCCCGGGAAGCACTGGTTTCAGCCCCTCGGAGACAAAGGCTTGCAGCACATGGCTTTCGATGGGCAGGCGCATACCGGCCTTTGACATCAAACGGCCCGAGGATCCGGCGACACAGGCGGCAATTTTGCCGCCCGCGATATAGCCGCGGCTGGTGTCCACGCCAAGGCAGGCACCGCCTTCAATGCGAAAGCCGGTGACTTCGCAGTTTTGGATGATATCCACCCCCAATTGATCGGCCGCGCGGGCATAGCCCCAGGCCACTGCATCATGGCGCACGGTGCCTCCGCGATGCTGGGCCAGACCGCCTTTGATGGGGAAGCGGGCGTTGTCCACATTGAGGAAAGGGTAGCGTTTTTGGATGGTTTTTGTGGAGAGTAAATCCGCATCTGCCCCGTTGAGAATCATCGCATTGCCGCGCCGCGTGAAGGCGTCGCGCTGTGCGTCAGAGTGGATGAGATTGAGAATGCCGCGCTGGCTGACCATCGCGTTGTAATTCAGATCCTGCTCCAGCCCCTCCCAGAGCTTGAGCGAATGCTCGTAAAACGGCTCATTGCCGTCCAGGAGATAGTTGGAACGGATGATCGTGGTGTTTCGCCCGACATTCCCGCCGCCAATCCATCCTTTCTCCAAGACCGCCACCCTCTTGGCCCCATGGTTGCGCGCCAGGTAATAGGCGGTCGCCAAACCATGCCCGCCGCCACCGATGACGATGTAATCATAATGCGCTTGCGGCGCCACGTCCCGCCAAGCGGGCGTCCAGCCTTTGTGGCCAGTGAGAGCTTCTTTAATCACTCGTAGGGCTGAATAGCGCATAGATCTGACTCCTTGCTGCAACTGTGGCCAATCCACCGCGTGAATTCAGGTTGAAATCGGACAAACTACAGGTGTTTTCCGACCAAGACCGTCTTTGTAATTTCTGGACCTGTGTTTGAAGCTGAGCGCGTTATAGAAGGGCTTTTTCTTTGCGCGGTTTCGCGCTAGGAATTGATCTGTCTTGAAAGGATATCCCATGGGCGACGCGCAAAAATATTATTTCCCGACTGGAGGCCTGCCGGGCCAGAAGGAGGTTATGACTCAACGCGCGGTCTTTACCGAGGCCTATGCGGTCATCCCCAAGGGCACGATGCGCGATATCGTCACCAGCTTTCTGCCCCATTGGGACAAAACACGCGCCTGGGTTCTCGCACGGCCCTTGAGCGGTTTTGCTGAGACGTTTTCGCAATATATCATGGAAGTCTCCCCCGGTGGTGGCAGCCGTAAGCCGGATGCAGACGCCCGGGCGCAATCGGTGCTTTTTGTCACCCAAGGTGCGGGCGTGCTGCATCTGGACGGGCAGGCGCATGCTTTGCGGGCGGGCAGCTACGCCTATATTCCCAGCGGATTGCAATGGCAGCTGGAGGCACCTGAGGAGTGCCTGCGGTTTCATTGGATCCGTAAACTCTATGTGCCGGTTGAGGGGATCGCGAGACCTGAGGCCTTTGTCACCCATGAGGCCGATCATGAGCTGCATTTGATGCCAGATACCGATGGGGCATGGGGCACCACGCGCTTTGTGGAACCCAACGATCTGCGCCATGACATGCATGTCAATATCGTGACGTTTCAACCGGGCGGTGTGATCCCCTTTGAAGAGACCCATGTTATGGAGCATGGGCTTTATGTGCTCGAAGGCAAGGCTGTGTATAAGCTCAACCAAGATTGGGTCGAAGTGGAGGCCGGCGATTTCATGTGGCTGCGCGCCTTTTGCCCGCAAGCCTGCTATGCGGGCGGTCCGGGACCGTTCCGCTATTTGCTTTATAAAGACGTCAACCGGCATATGCCGCTGGGCCTGTAGCCCTCTGACCTGCGCAAGGCAGGTCAAAATTTGAAAGACCTCTGTATAAAGCCATTTCAGCCCGGTGTTGCCACCGGGCAAACTGCTTTTGACTTGGCGGCTGGGTTATGGCCGGGCTCTTCCTGAGGCTTCAACGCTGTAGAAGATCGCGAAGGCGGAATTCTGCGATGCGTTCCACTTGGCGGCAGGCTTCGGCAAATTCGGTCTCACGATCATGGGTGATGCGTCTTTCAAAGGCGGCAAGGATGCTGGCTTTGCTGTGATCTCGTACTGCAATGATAAAGGGAAATCCGTATTTTTTGACATAGGCGTCGTTGAGCGCTGTAAAGCGCGTGCGTTCGTCGTCGGTCAGCGCGTCAAGCCCGGCGCTGGCCTGCTCTGCGGTGCTTTCCGCCGTTAGGCGCTTTGCGGCCGCCAGTTTTCCAGCCAAATCTGGATGCGCGGTGAGCACGCCCAAGCGCAGCTCTGGGCTGGCCGAGCGGAAGGCACGGCATAGGGCGTTGTGTAATCCGGTCGCAGTGTCGTGCATGGGGCCAAGTTCCAGCCGGTGCGCGCGCTCTGCGACCCAGGCGGAATGCTCAAATATTCCGCCATAGGCGGCTGTGAACGCCTCTCGGGACAGGCCACTGGGGCGATTTTGGCGCTGATGGGGGTGGGTTTGGGTCCAATGATCAGCGATTGCCTCGCGGGTGGCGAACCAGACGCCCTCATGGCCCTGTGCATATTCAATGAAACGCTGCAGCGCGGCGGCGCGGCCTGGCCGGCCGATAAGGCGGCAGTGCAGGCCGATGGACATCATGCGCCCGCCTTCCGCGTAGAGCGTGTCGAAACTATCCTTGAGGTAGCTGAAAAATTGATCGCCCGCGTTGAACCCCTGCGGGGTTGCAAAGCGCATGTCATTGGCGTCGAGCGTATAGGGCACAATCAACTGATCGCGCGCCTCAAATTCCATCCAATAGGGCAGATCATCAGCATAGCTGTCGGCGACATAGGCAAATTGCCCGGTTTCTGCGGCCAAGCGGACTGTGTTTTCCGAGCAACGCCCCGTGTACCAGCCGCGCGGCGGTGTGCCCACGACCTCTGTGTGCAGACGGATGGCCTCCGCCATATCTGCGGCCTCATCTTCGGGGCTGGCATCTTTATATTCGATCCATTTGAGCCCATGGCTGGCAATCTCCCATCCGGCAGATTTCATCGCAGCCAGTTGCTCTGGCGCGCGGGCCAAGGCGGTGGCCACGCCATAAACGGTGATGGGCAGGTCTTTGAGCATGCGATGCAGCCGCCAAAATCCTGCGCGCGCGCCGTATTCATAGATGCTTTCCATGTTCCAATGGCGCTGGCCGGGCCAGGCGGCGGCGCCGACGATCTCGGACAGAAAGGCTTCAGAGGCCGCATCCCCATGCAATATGTTGTTTTCGCCGCCTTCTTCATAGTTCAGCACCAGTTGAACCGCAATTTTGGCGCCTCCGGGCCACTGCGCTGCGGGAGGGGTTGGGCCATATCCGGACATATCGCGTGGGTAACGTTTCATAATTTTCTCCATCTTGGGCTTTCCCTTTGCTTATTTTTTGCGCAGAGATTAGGGAAGCAAAAAAGGAATAGATCATGAATGGGTTTTTGACCACACATGTTTTAGACACGGCCAAAGGTTGCCCGGCTGCTGGGATCCACATCGAGCTGTTTCGCTACGACAACGGCCAGGCGATCAAACTGGGGGAAGCGGTGACCAATGCCGACGGGCGCACCGACAGCCCAATCCTGTCGAAAGAGGATTTTGCCCTCGGGCAGTATGAGCTGGTGTTCCACGCGGGCGACTATCTGCGCAGCACAGGACAGGCGGCACAGGCGCCATTGTTCTTAGATGTGGTGCCCATTCGGTTTGGCATGTCGCAAGATGATCATTACCATGTGCCCTTGCTGTTGTCCGCCCATGGGTTTTCCACCTACAGAGGTAGCTAAGGGATCAGATCATGTATGATGCTGCAATATTTTGGGACTGGATCAGCTTTGCCGTGCGTTGGCTCCATGTCATCACCGCCATGGCTTGGATTGGCTCATCGTTTTATTTTATCGCGCTGGATTTGGGGTTGAACCGCAACATTGACGGGCCCGCCGATGGTGAGGAGTGGCAGGTGCATGGGGGGGGATTTTATCACATCCAGAAATACCTCATTGCTCCGGAGGCCATGCCAGAGCATCTGACCTGGTTCAAATGGGAGAGCTACACCACCTGGCTGTCCGGCGTTGCCATGTTGATGGTGGTCTATTGGGCCGGCTCGGAGCTCTATTTGATTGATCCGGCGAAGATGGATCTTACCACATGGCAAGCGATTGCCATTTCAGCGGGATCTCTGGCGATTGGCTGGGTGATCTATGACGTGCTGTGCAAATCGCCTTTGGGAGAGCGCCCAACGCTCCTGATGCTCTTGCTCTTTGCGGTCTTGGTGGCGATGTCTTGGGGCTATAATCAAATTTTCACCGGCCGCGCGGCGCTTTTGCATCTGGGAGCTTTTACGGCCACGATCATGACGGCCAATGTGGCGATGATCATCATGCCCAATCAGAGAATCGTGGTGGCGGATTTGAAAGCGGGGCGGGTGCCGGCGGCCAAATATGGCAAAATTGCCAAATTGCGCTCGACCCATAATAATTATCTCACCTTGCCCGTGATCTTTTTGATGCTGTCGAACCATTATCCTTTGTCCTTTGGCACGCCCAATGCTTGGATCATAGCCTGTTTGGTTTTTCTGATCGGCGTGACGATTCGTCATTATTTCAATTCCATGCATGCGCGTAAGGGCCGGCCGAATTGGACGTGGGCGGTCACTGTGATCTTGTTTATTGCCATTGCCTGGCTGTCCTCGGCACCCGGTTTTGACGGAGATGTGGAGCAGGCCGAAGCCGTGCCTTTGACCCGTTACGAGATGCGATTTGCTCAGGCAGAGGGTTTTGAGCAGGCGCATGAAATTGTGCAGGGCCGCTGCGCCATGTGCCATGCGCGCGCGCCGGCTTGGGATGGGCTGCGCTGGGCACCGAAAGGTGTCTTGCTCGAAACCCGCGCGGATGTGGCGCGCAATGCCCGCGCGATCTATTTGCAAGCGGGGGTGAGCCACGCCATGCCGCCCGCCAATATCACGGATATTCCACAAGAGGATCGCGCGCTTTTGACGGCCTGGTATCGCGCGGGGCAATAGGGGCGACTTCCACTCTTGCAACCGGTTGCAAAAATAGTATCCTAACCCCCGAACGGCTTGCCAAGATGGGGCAGGGTCTTTGCATTTAAATCGGAGTATTTTCTGTGGACACAGCAGATAAAACCATTCGCCTGACCACCGCACAGGCCATCATTCGCTATTTGGCGGCGCAGTATATTGACATTGACGGAGAGAAAACCCGCGTATGTGGCGGGGGTTTTGGCATTTTTGGCCATGGCAATGTGCCTTGTTTGGGCGAGGCCCTATACGACCACCGCGATGTGCTGCCGCTGTATCGCGGACAAAATGAGCAAGGCATGGGGTTCGCGGCGGCGGCCTACGCCAAATATCACCTACGCCAAAAATTCATGTTTTGTACGGCCTCAGCAGGGCCCGGCACGGCCAATCTATTGACCGCAGCGGCCTTGTGCCATGCCAACCGCCTGCCGATGCTGATGCTTTGCGGAGATACGTTTTTGACCCGACTGCCCGATCCAGTGCTGCAACAGCTGGAGCATTTTGGCAATCCGGCGCTTGGGCTCAATGATAGTTTTCAAGCGGTTTGTCGCTATTGGGACCGGATCACCCATCCGGCGCAGGTGATCCAAACCCTGCCGGCGGCTTTGGCGACTTTGCTTGATCCGGCCGATTGCGGCCCGGCGTTTATCGCTCTGCCACAGGATGTGCAGGGTTGGACCTATGATTACCCTCTGTCTTTCTTTGAACCCAAAGTGCACCGCATTCGTCAGCAAATGCCAGATGCGCGCGAGCTTGAGGATGCGATTGCTGCCTTGAAAGCTGCCAAACGCCCGGCGATCATCGCCGGTGGTGGGGTGCAATATGCCAAGGCCGTGGCCGAGCTGACCCAATTTGCAGAAGCTTGCGGCATTCCTGTGATTGAGACCATTGCGGGCCGCGCCAATCTCTTGGCCGATCATCCCCTGAACATTGGGCCGGTTGGGGTGACGGGATCTGACAGCGGCAATTGGCTGGCAGAACGGGCGGATGTGATCCTATCGGTCGGCAGTCGCTTGCAAGATTTCACCACAGGATCATGGACGGCCTTTGCGCAAGATGCGCAATTTATCTCGCTCAACACCGCGCGCCATGATGCGGGCAAGCATCGCGCCCTGCCGTTGGTGGGTGACGCCAAGCTGGGACTTCGGGCGCTCACCGAGCAAATGGGGGGCTATCGCGCCCCCGGCGCTTGGTTGGACGAAGCGCAAGCCGAGCGCCGCAAATGGGACGCCTATGTGGCGCAGAATGTGAAGCCGGGCAATCGGCCCAACTCCTACGCCCAGGCGATTGGTGTGGTCAACGCGCTCTGCGATCCGCGTGACCGGGTTGTTGCCGCGGCAGGCGGTTTGCCCGCGGAGGTGACGGCGAATTGGCGGACCTTGGATATTGGCACTGTGGATGTGGAATTTGGCTTCAGCTGTATGGGCTATGAAATCGCAGGTGGCTGGGGGGCACGCATCGCGCAAAGTGAGCTTGAACCTGCGCAAGACACCATCGTCTTTACCGGTGATGGCAGCTATATGTTGATGAATTCAGACATTTACTCATCCGTGCTGACGGGCAAGAAATTGATTGTTTTGGTGCTCGACAATGGCGGGTTTGCGGTGATCAACAAGCTGCAAAATAACACCGGAAATGAGAGCTTTAACAATCTCATCGCCGATTGCCCAACGATCGACGCCCCCTTTGCCGTTGATTTCACCGCCCATGCGGCGGCCATGGGCGCGATTGCGGAGCGGGTGGCCAACCCTGCTGAATTGGCAGAGGCGTTTAAGCGGGCCAAGGCGGCAGATAAAACCAGCGTGATCGTCATGGATGTGGATGCCTATGAAGGCTGGACGACCGAAGGGCACAGCTGGTGGGAAGTCGGCACGCCCCAGGTCAGCGCCCATTCTTCCGTCCGCGACGCCCATGAAGATTGGGAAAGCGGCCGCAAGAAACAGCGGCGCGGGGTGTAGCTATGCAAAACCTCTTGGCGGGTATCGCTCAGAATAATTTTGTTGTCATTGGTCGCGCGGGAATGGATTTCTTTCCAGATCCCCCCGGAACGAAGACGGAGGAGGCGGAGGTCTTCACCGCCGGTTTGGGAGGGTCCTCGGCCAATATTGCGGCGGGGCTTGTAAAACTTGGCGGCAAGTCGGCTTTGGTGACCTCTGTCAGCGATGACAGCGTTGGGCGCTACTGTGTCAATCAGCTGAAAAATTATGGCGTGGATTGCAGCCATGTCAAAGCGGTTGGTGGCGAGTTTCGCAACTCCCTGGCCGTCTATGAAACGCGCGTCAAAGAGCATCAAAGCGTGATCTATCGCAATGGCGCGGCTGATTTTCAGTTTACTGCAGCCGACGCCGAGGCCGTCAATTATGGTGATTTCGGCGCTCTTGTGACAGCGGGAACGGTGTTTGCGGCCGAGCCAAGCCGTTCTGCGGCCTTCCACGCCTTCGATCTGGCCCGCGCGGCCGGGCTGCCGATCATCTTTGATGTGGATTATCGCCCCTACAGCTGGCCATCGCCGCAGGTGGCCGAAGAGGTCTTGTCTCGTGCCGGTGCGCTGTCGGACGTGATTGTGGGCAATGACGAAGAATTTGGCTTCATGGCCGGTGGACTTGACAAAGGTCTGGCCAAGGCGCGCGCTCTGGCGCAGAGCACTGCGAAGATTGTGATCTACAAAATGGGTGAGAAAGGCGCGATTACCTTTGCGGGGGATCAAGAATTGCGCACGGGTATTTACCCGGTCACTGCATTGAAACCGACAGGGGCAGGGGATAGTTTTATGGCGGGTTTTCTGGCCTCTCTGGCGCAGGGCTTGCCGCTTAAAGATGCGGTTCTGCGCGGCTCTGCCTGTGCGGCTATCGTTGTGGGCAAGCCTGGCTGCGCGCCGGCCATGCCCTTTCCGGCCGATTTAGAAACATTTTTGGCCGCGCACGCCGGTCCCACAGAGGTGAAAGATTAAACCATGCATATAGCCCCTTATGACAATAAAAATTCCCCCATTGTGGATGTGGATGATACCACGGTTCCGCTGAATTATTTCAACATCGTGAAACTGAACAAGGGTCAGGCCTTTGCCTATCAGGTGCCGGGCTATGAGACCTGCATTGTTCCGGCCACGGGCACCATTGATGTCGATGTCGAAGGGTTCAAAACCGCCGGATTGGGCGGGCGTGTTGAAGATGTGTGGGGCGGCGAGCCTGAGGGCGTTTATGTGCCGTCAGGGGCAAAAGTGGAGATGGTGTGTCTGTCGGAGACCGCAGAGGTGTTCATTGCTGGCGCGAAATATGATGAGGTCCTGGATCCTTTTGCGGTGCGCGCCGATGAGATTGACCTGGTGCAATATGGCTCGGATGACACAAAAACCCATCGCAAAATCAAACATATACTTGGTCAAAAGCAGCATGGAAAAGTGGGCCGCCTGCTGGTCAGTGAGCTGTTCACGGTCGGTGCCGGCGGATGGTCGGGCTTTCCAAGCCATAAGCATGACACGGACCGTCTGCCCACAGAGACACGTCATGATGAAACCTATAATTTCCGCTTCAAACCCAATTGGGGCTCGGGCGTGCAGATGCTACAGCGCGAGGACAATAAGCCGGGGGATGCCTATCATATCGTGGATGGCTCAACCATTTGTCTCGACAATGGCTATCACCCCTGCTGCGTTCTGCCGGGGTATGAGATGTATTATTTCACCATCCTGGGCGGGTTGAGCCAACGTTCGCTCGTGCAATATTTTCAGCCAACCCACGCCTATCAAATCGAAACCATTCCCGGCATCAAAGACATGATCGCGAAATTCAAATGACCCTTGCAACGCTCGCTGACGTGCTGCAACCGGCCCTAAAGCAGGGCTATGCGGTGGGGGGATTGGTGACCTTAGGTTGGGAAGATATGCGCGCCTATGTGGCGGCGGCTGAGGCGGAAAACTGCCCGGTTATCCTGCAGGCCGGGCCATCGTGCCGGGCGCATACGCCGCTGCCGGTTTTGGGCAAAATGTTTCGGCATTTGGCGGAGGCGGCCTCGGTGCCTGTGGTGGCCCATCTGGATCATGGCTATACCTTTGAAGACTGCAAACTTGCCTTGGACAGCGGTTTTACATCGGTGATGTTCGATGGCTCGCGCAAACCTTTGCAGCAAAATATTGATGAAACCGCCGCAATTGCCGAGATGGCCCATGCGGCAGGCATCTCTTGTGAAGGCGAAATTGGGTTTGTTGGATATTCTGGCGGGGAAAGCTCTAATGGAACCGATCCTGAAGAGGCCGCAAAATTTGCCCGCGAGAGCGGGGCGGATGCCATTGCGATCAGCGTTGGCAATGTGCATTTACAACAAGATAAGGAAGGCGGTCTGGATTTGGAGCGCATTGCTCAGATTGAGGCGCTAACGTCGGTGCCTTTGGTCATTCATGGCGGCTCTGGTGTTCCGGTAGAGCAGCGCCGACATCTGGCGGCAAAGACGTCGATTTGCAAATTCAATATCGGAACCGAATTGCGGATGGCCTTTGGGTCGGCCCTACGCGCCGCGGTTGAGGCTGATCCGGCGCGGTTTGATCGGGTGCAAATCCTATCGGATACGCTTGACCCGGTCCAACGTGCCGCGCAGGAGGTTCTGCGCGCCTTTGGGGCACCGCCGCAGCGTTAAAGCCAGGCGTTAATCCTTTTTTGCAGGCGCTTTTTTAGCCGCAGCGGATTTTTTGGTGGTTGGCTTTTTGGCGGTGGTTTTTTTGGCGGTAGGTTTTTTCTTGGCCGCCGCTTTCTTCTTTTTGGCAGGCGCTTTTTGCGCAATCAGATCCACTGCGAGTTCCATGGTGACCTGGGCCGGCTCAATCTCTTTTGGGATGGTGGCATTCACTTTGCCCCATTTCACATAAGGACCATAGCGCCCATCCATGACATTGACCGGGCCGCCCTCGCTGGGGTGTTCGCCCAACTCATGCAGCGGCTTGGCGGCCGCGCCCCGTCCACTCCGCGCAGCCTTTTTGGCCAATTCTTCCACGGCCCGGTTCATGCCGATGCTCCACACTTCGTCGATATCGCCGATATTGGCGTAGAGCGTGCCGTGTTTCACATAGGGGCCGAAGCGCCCGATTGAAGATTCGATCATCACCCCATCTTCCGGATGCGGGCCAATTTCGCGGGGTAGGGATAAAAGCTGCACGGCCTTTTCAAAGGTCAACTCATCCAAGGACCAGCTTTTCGGAATGGACATCCGCGGTGGCTTGGGGTTTTCCTCCGTGACAGTGCCGCGCTGCACATAGGGGCCGTAGCGCCCATCGCGCAGGCTTATGGGATCCGCGCCATCATGCCCGAGCAGCTGGCCATCGGGACCGATGGCGCTGCTTTCGGTGCCGGGCGGTCCGAATGGGCGGGTAAAGCGGCATTCTGGGTAGTTGGAACAGCCGATAAATGCGCCACCAGATCGGGCTGTGCGCATGGACAAACGCCCATTGCCACAGCTTTTGCAGACGCGTGGATCAACCCCGGGCTCTTCCATGGGAAAAAGATGCGGCTCAAGGACATCGTTAATTTTTTCAAGAACTTCAGTGATGGATTGATCCATCGCCTCATCAATCGCGACCTTGAAGTCCTTCCAGAAACGACTCAAAACCGTGCGGTATTCGCGATCACCGGCCGAAACGTCATCCAATTCATTTTCCAAATTGGCCGTGAACTCATAGCCGACGTATTGGCGGAAGAAACTGCTGAGGAAAACAGTCACCAAACGCCCCTTATCCTCAGGAATCAGACGGTTCTTCTCTTTGCGCACATAGTCGCGATCTTGGATTGTGGTGACGACCGAGGCATAGGTGGAGGGGCGGCCAATGCCCAGCTCTTCCATACGCTTGACCAAGCTGGCCTCGGTGTAGCGCGGTGGTGGCTGGGTATGATGCTGCTCAGGGGTGACAGATTTTTTAGCCAGGGGATCGGCGGCGCTGATTTGTGGCAAACGCTTGTCATCTTCGTCAACAACCGTGTCGTCACGCCCTTCCTCATAGACCCGCATGAAGCCATCAAAGAGCATCACTTGCCCGGTGGCGCGCAGACCGACCTGCCCATCGCTTGATTCAATTTCAACCGTGGTGCGCTCCAAACGGGCCGCTGCCATTTGGCTTGCGACCGTACGTTTCCAGATCAGATCATAGAGTTTCTTTTGGTCAGCGTCGGATATCGATAGGCTGTCAGGGGCTTGGCCCATTTCGGTGGGGCGAATACATTCATGCGCCTCTTGGGCGTTTTTTGCCTTATTTTTATACAGCCGCGGTTGCTCCGGCACATATTGCACCCCATAGCGTTCACCGATCACGGCGCGGGCGGCTTGCACCGCTTCTGGCGCCATATCGATCCCATCGGTCCGCATGTAGGTGATCAAGCCAGCCTCATAAAGGCGCTGTGCGGCCGACATGGTTTGCCGGGCGCCCATGCCGAATTTGCGGCTTGCCTCTTGCTGCAGGGTCGAGGTCATGAAGGGGGCCGAGGGGTTGCGATTTGCGGGTTTGGCTTCCACCGACGTGGCGGTCAAATCCCGGCTGCGCACCGCCTGAACCGCCAATTCCGCCTCGGTTTCATTCGCCAGATCAAACTTATCGAGACGCTTGCCGCCCAGACTGGTCAGCCGCGCGTCAAATTGCTGGCCGCGCGGGGTGCTCAGACTGGCACCGACGGTCCAATATTCACGCGGATTGAATGCCTCAATTTCCATTTCGCGGTCAACGATGAGCCGCAGGCAGACCGATTGCACCCGCCCAGCCGATTTCGCCCCCGGCAAGCGACGCCAGAGCACGGGGGAGAGCTTGAAGCCCACAAGGTAATCCAGGGCGCGGCGGGCCAAATAGGCCTCAACCAATTCCATATCCACTTGACGCGGATTCTTCATGGCTTCGGTGACGGCGGTCTTGGTGATGGCGTTGAACACCACACGGGATACGGGCGTGTCTTTTTTGATCGCGCGGCGCTTGGTGAGCGTCTCTTGCAAATGCCAGCTGATCGCTTCGCCCTCGCGGTCAGGGTCGGTCGCGAGGATCAGCTCATTGTCGTCTTTGAGGGCATCGGCAATGGCCTTGACGTGTTTTTTGCTGGCCGCGCCAACCTCCCAAAGCATCTCAAATTCATTCTCGGGATCCACCGAGCCATCTTTGGGCGGCAAATCACGCACGTGACCGTAAGAGGCAAGAACAGTGAAGCCTGGTCCAAGATATTTGTTTATTGTCTTTGCCTTAGCAGGAGATTCTACAACAACAACAGCCATGGGTGTACCCTGCGAGTTAAGAAAAATTCTTGCGTCAAAAAGGGGGTGCAAGAGCAATTTGTCAATGGAGGTTGCACAAAAAAACGAATTTAGTGGTTGTGGATGCGCGCCAAAAGCCCGCCGGGGTGCCGCTCCAGACGACCAGAGAGCTCCAGTTCGGTGATGGCCGGGGCGACATGGGCGGCGGGTTTTTTGAGATCGCGGATCAGCTGATCTTCGGCCAGCGGCGCGGCGCTGAGACGATCTAAAATTTGTTTGTGCAATGTTTGAACCAGATCCTTGCGTCGGGTTTGATAGGGCTGTGTTTTGCCATGTGGAAGGGGCAAGGTCGCCTGGATTGTTTGGGGCCGCTTTTGTGCGGCCATTGGCGATAGCGGTGGCGGTTGTTGTGTCGCCGGATAGATGGCTTGCAATATGTCATCGACACTGCGCACCAAACAGGCGCCATCGCGGATCAGTACATTGCACCCGGCGGCGCGCGCATCCATGGGATGGCCAGGCACAGCCAGAACCTCGCGCCCTTGCTCGAGCGCTTGCCTTGCGGTGATAAATGTGCCGGATTTCGCCGCCGCCTCCACAATCACAACCGCCTGGCAGAGGCCGGAGATAAGGCGATTGCGTTTGGGAAAGAAACGCGCTGTGGGGTGAAATCCAATGGGCTGTTCAGAAATGCGTGCGCCTTTTTGCAAAATGGACTTGGCAAGCTCGGAATTTTCGGCCGGGTAGATCACATCTAAGCCGCCCGCATGCACGCCAATGGTCCCATGGGGCAGGCTGGCGGCATGGGCGGCAGCATCAATGCCACGGGCCAGACCAGACACGACGATCAAGCCGG
>Ga0181596_10004168_pt1 | contig 13245 bp, 10 predicted proteins | sample 041ome_6_FD_148655 | JGI IMG/M metagenome (GOLD analysis project Ga0181596, IMG submission 148655) | Coastal salt marsh microbial communities from the Groves Creek Marsh, Skidaway Island, Georgia - 041402US metaG (spades assembly) | ecosystem: Environmental > Aquatic > Marine > Intertidal zone... | reverse complement strand
GCAGTGCCCTGCCTCGATGCCACGGGCACGCTCCACCGTCCAGCGGAGCCGAATGCCTTCAAGTTTGAGCGGTTTATCTTCGACCTGATGCCGTTCGCTGAACGTGTGCTGACCGTGGAGATTGACGCAGCCGAAGGCTTTGCCCCTTTGAAGAATCCCCCTGGGGCTGCCGCCGATGCACCGGAGCATGTGCAGGAGGCCATGATTGCACAGGCTCGTCGACGGTGTGAGGAAGCAGGCATCGATGTGGCTGAAGAGATCGCCGTGGAGCTTGGGCCGGCCATCTTCGATGCCGATGATGTGCGTGCGGCTGCTGGCGGCCGTGTGGTCACCACTCCTCGCGTGCTGACGCTTCCTGCCAGGCCCGCCTCGTGAGCCCAGGCCACTGCTGTTAGAGCAGCTGGGCCCGGCGAAGAGTGACAACCAGGCCTACAGTGATCAAGGTGGAAAGCCCCCAGAAGAACTTGTAGCCGTGGGTCCAGGCGAGCTCGGGGATGAACTCAAAGTTCATCCCATACACACCGCAGAGAAATGTCAGCGGTAGGAAGATCGTGCTCACCACCGCGAGTCGGTTCATCACGCGGTTGGTGCGATGTGTAGCGACGGTGATGGAGAAGTTCATCGCGCTCTCGAGGACTTCCAGATTACTGGTGATATCTGAGAGCAGCCGTTCCAGTGTCGCGATCATGCCACTCATGAAATCGAGGGTCGCAACGCTCACCAGAGAGGTCTTGCGAGACACAATTTCTTCAAGCACGCGACGGGTTGGCATCACCCGCTTCCGCAACGCCAGCAGTTCGCCCGTCACATCAGCGAGTTCCAGCAGTGTCTCCTCACAGGCATCGGTCCTGAGTTTCTGCCGCATCGTCTCCACGCTCTGCTCAAGCCTGTTTTGCATTCGCAGATACTGATCGACCTGTTCATTCCAGATCTCGTAAATCAAGAAACTCGGCGTCGCGGCATGTTCGAAAAAGTCACGCAGGTAGCTGCGACGGACTTCTCGCAGCACCGCCGACTCGCCATACCGAAAGGTGACGAGGAAGCCTTCACCGATCAGAAGATGGAGCGACTGCCCGCAGAGACCTGCAGCACCATCCACAACCCCGACCAGGGAGATCAGGAGCAGCTGCTCGTTTCGCCGCAGCTTGAGCTCTGAGACCGCTGCATCACCAACGTCCTGCCGTCGGATCAGACGAGGGTCGAAGCCTGGCAGCATCTCGCCAGGCAGAAGGGCAACGAGCGTTTCCGGAGGAACCTTCAGACAGTCGATATCGATCCAGACAAATCTGCCCGCCCGAAGCTGCTCAGGAATCGCCTCGAGCGGCACCGGCCCGTGCTGGCGGTCATCGCCACGAAAGTCGAGAAACTCCGCCTGAATGCCCGCGGTATCACGAGGCTCACCAGAACTCGCCAGCCTCGCTGGAGACGTCATCTCTCCACACGGCACCGCTTCGTGCCCGAACGCACTCGCGGGGAGCGTGCTGGAACTGCTCATCAATGAATCTCCCGGAAAACCGAGGGGATCTGTACCATGCACGGTTTCCGGTCCCAAGGGCAGTTGGGGCCCACGGCAGATGTGACGAATCAAGGAGGAGAAACGCAAGATGCTGCATGCGATCGTGATGGCGGGAGGTTCAGGAACGCGTTTTTGGCCAGCCAGCCGAGCCAAGCTGCCAAAGCAGCTCCTTCCGCTTGCGGGCTCCCAGACACTCCTTGAAGACACGGTTGCACGTCTCGACGGCCTAGTCCCACCAGACCGGACACTTGTCGTCACCGCAGAGCGGCTCGAAGACGCCGTCCGCAGTCAACTGCCAGCCGTGCCAGCAGCTGGAATTGTGGGCGAGCCCTGCAAGCGTGACACCGCTCCCTGCGTCGCCCTAGCCGCCTTGCTGGTGAGCCGAGACGATCCTGACGCGACCATGGTGGTCATGCCCTCAGATCATGTGATTCGTCCGGAGCAGGCTTTTCGTGATGCGATTTCGCAGGCTGCCGCGATCGTCGACGAGACTCCGGGACGTCTAGTGACCTTCGGCATTCCACCGACGTACCCCGCAGAGAGCTTTGGCTACATCGAGCGTGGCGAGCCATTGGCTGAGGCTCACGGCTCCGCACGAGCGTTTTCCGTCTGCCGATTCCGCGAGAAGCCCCCGGCGAGCGTCGCCGAGGAGTATCTCGAGGCGGGCACCTTCCTCTGGAACGCAGGCATCTTCGTCTGGAAGGCAGCGACAATCCTGGAGGCGATGCGGGAGCGGCAGCCAGAGTGCATGGCCCATCTTGAGAAGATCGTGCAGCACTGGGATTCAGCAGACAAGCGGCAGGTGTTTGCCGAAGAGTTTGCCGCAATCAAGGGCATCTCGATCGACTATGCCGTGCTGGAGCATGCGACCGATGTTGCGGTGATTGAAGCCCCATTTGGCTGGGACGATCTCGGTGGCTGGTCAGCTGTGGCTCGCCAGCGGGGCCAGGATGCAGAAGGCAACACGATTGCCGGGAAACACCTGGGAATCACGACGACAGGCTCGATCGTGCAGGCTGCCGATGACCATCTGGTCGTCACTGTCGGCCTGGAGAATATCCTGGTAGTGCACACCCCGGATGCCACGCTGGTCGCTGATCGCACCCAGGAAGAGGCTGTCCGCAAGGTTGTGGCAGAACTTGAGTCACGAGGCTGGCATGAGCATCTCTAACGCAGTCGTTCGTCCGTGTCTCGCTGCCGCGTTTGTGTGCGGGATGCTCTCGGCTGCATCCTGCCGAGGCGATGATGCAGATGCGACACCGACGGAACAGACCGTGAACGAGAGCCTGGAGTTTTGGCTTCGCGAGATTCGTGAAGGCCGCGACGCATTGGAATGGTCTGATCGGTGTGTGGCCCACGACTGGCGGATCCAGCAGCACAGCGGTGGTGAGCGGTGGCGTCTGCTCGACCCCACGGATGCAACGGTCGTGCAGGGCAACCAGGGCGACTGCGAAACCACATTCGAAAGACTCCAGGCTGCAGGCACCATCCCCACGGTCAGTGGCCCAACAGTGCTCGTGCTGCACGGGCTTGGCCAGGGCCGACAGTCGATGCAGCCCCTCGTCACGCACCTGCGGAACACACTCGATGCCACCGTGCTCTCGATCGGCTACGCCAGCCCACAGGCCGGTCTCGAGGTCCATGCTGAGACACTCAATGGCATCATCGAACGGCTGCCCGAGGCAACGACGCTGTCATTTGTCGGTCACAGTCTGGGTAATCTCGTCGTTCGACGTTGGATGACGATGGCTCCTGAGCCGGCGCTGAGCCGAGTGCAGAAGATGGTCATGCTCGGCCCTCCAAACCAGGGCTCGGAGCTCGCCCGCCTCGCCTCACGCATCTGGTTTCTGGCGATGCTCTCCGACGGCCCGACGCGACAGCTCGGCGTTGACTGGGATCAGGTTGGCGACCTGCTGGCAGTGCCTCCCTGTGAGTTTGGGATTGTCGCAGGCGGCACCGGTGACGATCGCGGGATGAGCATGCTGCTCACCGGTGATGACGATGCCATCGTGCGGGTTGACGAGACCCGTCTCGACGGAGCGGCTGACTTTGTTCTGCTGCCAGTCCACCACGCTGACATGATGCGACACCGGGCCGTGCAGCACGCGGCGGTCTGCTTTCTCCGCGACGGCCGGTTTCCTGAGTTCACGATCACGCGTCGTCAAGCTGAGCCTGAACAGAAGGGTCTTCAGCGATGACCGCCGAGGAGGCCACCGCCTCACCGGGCGGCATCCCTGGCTGTGGTCGCGTGGCCGCAGTCGACTACGGTCGCCGCCGCATGGGACTTGCGGTCTGTGATCGTGAACGCATCCTGGCAAGCCCTCTCACGGTTCGTCAGCCGGGCAAGAACTCCCGCCTTGAGGCAGCCTTCTTTCAGAAGCTCGCCGACGATGAGGAACTCGTTGGGTTTGTGGTTGGCCTCCCGCTGCACACTGATGGGCGTGAAAGCGACATGTCGGGCGAAACCCGACGCTTTGCTGACTGGCTCGCACAGACCACAGGCCTGCCCGTCGAACTTCAAGACGAGCGATACACCTCCGCAGCCGCAGCCGGTCGACTCGCGGGGGTTGGCCTCTCCCGCGACTCGAAGAAGGCACGCTCCGATGCCGTCGCGGCTCAGATCATGCTCGAAACCTGGATGGCTCGACGGGTGGCTTCCAGCACGCCACCTTCGGCCTCAGAGGAAGACGCATCATGAGTCGCCAGACTCCTCAGGACGACAGCAGATCACGACCGCCGAAGCGACGGCTGGTGGTGGGCTGCGGCGCTCTGGGCATGCGGGTGGCCCGTCGCTGGCTCGCAGCAGGGGATCAGGTCTGGGGAACCACTCGGAGCCGGCCAGCAGAACTCGCGTCTGTCGGCATCACGCCTGTTGTCGCAGACATCGGCGGAGGCACGCTGCCAGCGCTGCCCGCGGTCGACACGGTTTTCTGGGCGGTTGGCTTCGATCCATCCAGCGAGCTCAGCCCCCGGCAGCTGCATGTCGAAGGCCTGGAACAGCTGCTGGCAGCGGTTCCCAACCCAGACCGTGTGGTGCTCTCGAGTTCCACTGGAGTCTGGGGAGACGGCGATGGAGAGACGGTGAATGAACTGACTCCTGCCTGTCCTGCCCGTCCCTCTGCTGCAGCCCTGCTTGAGGCAGAGGCGCTCTTGAGCAGACACCCCGCGGGACCCGGCGTGTCTTTGCGATTCGCAGGACTCTACGGCCCCGAAAGACTCCCCCGACTCGATGCCCTGCGAGCCGGCACACCTCTAGCTGCCGACCCAGATAGCTGGCTGAACCTGATTCACCTTGACGATGCTGCGCTGGTGGTCTGTCTGGCGGCCGACGCCCCACACGCAAAGTCGCTCTACGTCGTCTCAGATGGCACGCCACTGCGACGCGGTGACTGGTATCGGCAGCTCGCCCAGCTGCACGGCTGCCCACCGCCGAAGTTCAACCCTCCAGCTGCCACTGCTCGAGGTGCTACTGCTCGAGGTGGCAGCAAGCGTGCCGACGCCACGCGGCTCTTCACGGAACTCGCCCCGCGGCTGGCCTACCCCAACGCACTGGAGGCTCTCGAGCAGCTCACCGCCAGCTCCTGATGCCGTCGCTTGAATCTGCGTGATGCGTCTCGCCGTGTGGACAGGTCACGAAGCCTACGGAGCCTGCACCGCTGCGGAAGCATCCTCGGGAGGCGTCGTTGACGCCGGCTCTGGCAGCGCCAGGCTGGCAAGACCGCCCTTGAGAGCTTGCAGATAGTCGGCCGTGATCCGCATCGCTTCATCGAAGTAGAAGTCCTGCTTCACAACTGGTCGCCGCAGGGTGTCTCCCTCTTCGAGTTTCTTCTCTTCGTCGTCAGCCGCCTTAAAGTCATTCCAGTGCTTGACGAACTCACTCTCAACGAGCGAGATCTCCTTCTCCTGCTTCCGCAGCTTGTACTTCTCGATGTCCTTCACGACTCTTTCGAACTCCTCATCAGTCGCCACCCGGGCCTGCGACCGCTCACGCAATGCGTTGACGAGTTCGTCGCTGACGCGGCCTGTCGACTCAAAAGTCGCCCGGGGCACCCGGTCGAAGGCGAGTGCATAGTCGAGGTCGGACTCACCCACTTCGAGATGGGTGGTGATGCTCGGGAGCTCGATATCGCTCTTCACTCCCTCGTTCTGCGTGCTGTCGCCCGAAGGACGATAGAACTGCTGCATCGTGATCTTGATCGCCCCGAGTGACGGAGCGTTCGGCAGCCGCTGGAACAGCTGTCGACCGAGGTCGAGCAGGCTCTGGACCGTGCCCTTGCCATGCGTCGCCTCATCGCCCACTACAAGACCGCGGCGGTAGTCCTGAATGGCACCAGCCAGAATCTCGCTGGCGCTTGCGCTGAACTTGTTGATCAACACCACCAGAGGGCCGTCCCACTCAACCCCCGGCTCCGTGTCGTCATACTGCTGGACGCGGTCGTCCGCATCCTTCACCTGCACCACGGGGCCAGTATCGATAAACAAGCCGGTCAGTGAAATCGACTCTGGCAGCGAGCCGCCGCCATTGTCCCGCAGATCGAGCACGACGCAGTCCACCTGTTCCTGCTTGAACTCCTGAATCAGACGCCGGCAGTCGCGGGTGGTGCTCTTGTAGTCAGCCTGCCCAGAACGGGCACCAGCCATGTCCATGTAGAAACTCGGCAGGTTGATCACGCCAACCCGCCACGGAGTGCCATCAGCCTTGTTTCCCGCCTCGATGACCTCCCCGCGTGCTTCGGAGTCCTTCAGCTCAATCCGATCCCGCACGATGTCGAGAATCTTTGGAGCTGTCTGACCGACCGGAATCACCTTCAGCCGGACCGTCGTCCCCCGCTTGCCACGAATCAGCTTGACGACTTCGTTGAGGTTCATGTCAACCACGTCAACGAGTTCACCTTCGGTGCCCTGCCCAACGGCAACCACCCGATCTTTCTTCTGCAGACGACCGTCGCGGTCGGCAGCTCCACCCGCCACGATCTCGGCAACGGTCGTATAACCGTCTTCACTCCGGAGTGAAGCACCGATGCCATCAAGCTCCAGCCGCATGCTGATCTGGAAGTTCTCCAGTGTGCCTGGGCTCATGTAGGTCGTATGCGGATCGAGGCTGGCAGTCAGGCTCGTGAGATAGGTCTCCAGCAGCTCGTCAGCAGTCATCTTCTGCATCCGCTTAGCAAAACTGCGATAGCGGCGAAGCAGCTTATCCTGGGCCTCCTCAACGGGCGTCTTCTCCATCTTCTGAACCAAGAGGTCGTACTTCACCCGCCGCCGCCAGCGGCCCTGAGCCTCTTCCTCAGACGCTGCCCAGTCGACATCATCCGGGTCGACCACGATGGTTTCAGGCACCGTGAAGTCGAGGTCTGACTGAATCAACTCCTCGATCTGCGGCAGACGCTGACCGATGCGGCTGACAAACCGCTCATAGAGGTCGTAGGCGAAGTCGACATTTCCCCGCCGCACGAGGTCATCCAGCTGGTTCTTCCGCTGCGAAAACTCTGCGATGTCGGCCTGCATGAAGTACATCTTCATCGGGTCGAGCGCCCCGAGGAACATGTCGAACCAGCGGCTAGCGATCTCATCATCGATCTGTCGCCGCGTCAAATGCTCGCGCTCAAGGTAGCTGCGGACAGCGAGGGTAATCTGGCGGTCGTTTGGACCTGGCTCAAGCTCGTCTGGAGCAGCGGTTTCCGCGGCAAAGCCTGCCGTCCAGATCAGGCCCAGCATGGCGATGACCGCAAACATCATGCAGCCAGCCAGTAGCCGACTGCCACGGTTCTGGTCGCGACTCTCACCGAATACTGCCCGGCCAGCTGCCGCCAGGGAGGCGCCTACCTCACCGCTCATCTGTCGTGCCACGCCTGACCTCCTCAAATGATGTCGTTCCCGAGCCTTCGCCAGCATTGCATTGTGGCGACTTTCTCCAGCCGTGACGAGGTCGAAACAGTCGGGCAGCACAACCGTCCGCGAGCCTCCTCGCCTGTCCGCATCTCGTTGAACGTAACACTTTAGGCGCCAACGACGCCTCACAGCCCACCCTCCAACTGAGGGGCATGCCGCCGCAGCCCCAAAAATGATTCCCGAAACAGAGCGGCTTTTCGTATACTTCTCGGGTCTATTTTCGCGTTTTCCCCGTTGCTCCCGCCTGTCACGTCAGTTCTTCCCACCCCATTCGTGACACCCCCCACGAGTTTGCCATCGTGTCGACTGCGTCATCACCTGCTGACGAGACGGCTGCGTCGCGCGAAGAAACCAGCCGCGCAGCATTGGTAATGCGGATCGCGGGCAAGCCAGGCCCAACGTTTGTGCTCGACCCTTCCCGCGAGAACGTCCTTGGTCGCTCCGAAGAGATCGACATCTCGCTGGCGGACCGACTGGCCAGCCGCCGGCACGCGGTGGTGCGTCAGCACGAAGGGAACTGGTTGCTTGAGGACCTCGAGAGCCGCAACGGCACCTGGCTCGACGGCCACAGCGTGCAGCGCGAAATGCTGAGCCACGGCGGTGTGGTGCGGATCGGGATGACGGAACTGGTTTTTGAACTGCTCAGCAAGGAGCCCGCGGCCACTGAAACGTCAAGCCGTACAGTGATCCGCTCTGGCCCCGTCGGCCAGCTGCAGGGCGAAGCGATGCGTCGGTCGCAAGCAGTCGCCTCGGAGGACGGGCGTCGCGGTGCGTTGCTCTACCAGGCGAGCCTGCGTTTGCTGGCCGCACGTTCATCCCAGGAAGTGATCTGCAGCATGCTCGAACTTGTGATCGAGCACACCGCAGCTTCAGGTGTGGGCTGGTTTCGCATTACGCCAGAGAGCGGCCTTGAGCCGGTCTGCGTCGTTCCTCCTGGCGGACAACTCGCCTCGGCCTTGGTCGCCCCGGCGATCCGCAGCACGATCGATCAGCTGGTCTCCCGCGAGGGACACGCGGTGTGGCTGCAGCCCAATCCTGCAGCTGGCGTGCACTCTGAACTCGCCTGCATCCCCCTCCTCGACAGCGGCGTGCCACATGCAGCTGTTGTGGCCATGGCTCCGACAGGCCGGCTGCGGGACTCCGACTTTGACCTCTTGGTTGGGCTGGCCACACTGGCGACAGCAGCTTGGGACGGACACACCGGTAGTGCTCGCGACGCAGACCAACTGCCCTGCACCGCCAGATCGCCGCTGCTGCAGTCCACCAAGCATGCCTCCGAGCAAGACATCGCCGGCATGAGCACGATTGAACTCAGCCCGCCAGGCGACGGCTTTGGCGGCATTGATTAACTGGCGGCGTACTCGTCAGCGTGTGATCAGTCACGCATCACTGATTTCTCATTGCCGTCTCTCGTGAGAGTGGCTCCACACCTCGGTTTACCAACGCTATGGACCGACGAACTCTGGCATCTCCGCATCACGACTTTCGCCCCCTCGAAAGCCGCCGCGGCCTGACCGATCTCGCCTCCCTCGCGAGGGCATTGCTCCTCGCAAGCCTCTGTCTCGCAGCCATGTCTCACTCGTCGGTCCGTGGTAACGACCCGCTGCAGGGCCGTCCTGCTGAAGAGCCCCCTGCTGTCAGATTGCTTGCCCAGCAGTCTGCTCCGCGGCTTCGCACCCGTCTGAAACTGACTGGTGAACGCAGTCCGCTCGCACCACGCAACTGGCCACGGATACGGGGGGGCTCAGGAGCTGGCCTGGGTGGTGAACTGCCGCTGGCAGGCGACCTGGAAACTTCCGGCTGGGCCTGGGCGATCGACCTACCAGGCAGCGGCCATGGCTCGCCGGTAGTGCATGAAGGACGAATCTACGTGACCTCGGCCAATCCAGAGACCGCCGCCCGGATCCTCAGCTGCCACGCCCTCAGCGACGGCCGCCTCCTCTGGCAAGTGGACCGCGAGGCGACCCAAGACCATCACCACGTGCAGAACAGCCTTGCTTCCAGTTCTCCGTTGGTCGACGCAGCTGCGGTCTACTGGAGTTGGGCGTCTGGCGAACGGCTCTGGGTCGAAGCCCTCGATCACAACGGCCAGCGGCTCTGGCAGATTTCTCCCGGCCCTTACGTGGCGGAGCATGGCTACGCCGCCTCGCCGGCAGTCTGGAACGAGGTGCTGATTGTTCCCATGGATCAGGATGGCCCAAGCTCCGTGGTGGGCCTCGATATCCACACCGGCCGACAGCTCTGGCGGATTCCTCGCCAGACGGCCCGCACCTCATACGCCACCCCGCTGGTACTTGAACATGATACGCCCACGGTCATCCTCTCCAGCATGGCCCATGGACTGACCGCCATTGATCCCCGCGACGGCAGCATCCTCTGGGAACGTTCCTGCTTTCCTCGACGCACGGTGTCCTCTCCGATCACCGTCGGCGACCTGCTCGTCGCCACCTGCGGGGAGGGAGGCGGCAACAATCTGCTCGTTGCCGTCCGCCCCGCCGACCTCGCTGACGGAGAGCCCGCAGTGGCCTACGAACTCGAGCGGGGCGTGGCTCCCTATGTGCCAACACCCCTTGCCACCTCTGAACGGCTCTACCTCTGGGGCGACCGCGGCGTGGTCACCTGCGTCAATCCAGTCAGCGGCGAAACCCACTGGCGCGGTCGTGTGGGAGGCAACTACTCGAGTTCGCCCATCGCCCTCGGTGATACGGTGGTCAACGTCTCCGCCGAAGGGGAAGTTGTGGTGATCGCTGACTCCGACGCGTTTGAAGTGCTCGGTCGCCGTCAGCTGGGAGAGCCGAGCCGAGCCACGCCGGCAGTCGCGGATGGCCGAGTCCTCTTCCGCAGCGAGCAGCGGCTCTTTGCGGCGGATCTCTCAAACCGGTGACCGCGGCCTCGTCCTTGCTTGCCCAAAGACTCGGCTTACCCAGAGGCCCGTCGAACAGCCGTCTCAGTCGTTCTTCAGCCGTGAAGCCAGCACGGCCACCACGAACAGAACGCCGACCGCGGTCGCAAACGGCAGCGTCCGGGACGCGTGCACCGAGAAGAGCACCGAACCGACAAAGGGACCTAAGATGCGGCCCAGCGAAGCGAACGACTGATTGACTCCCAGCACCTCTCCCTGCCGGGCAGGATCTGCATGCTTCGAGATCAACGCCGACACCGACGGATTGACGAAGGCGAAGCCGAAAACCGAGATCGCAGCAGCAACGTAGAGCCAGTTCGGCAGCGAGAGGCCGACTGACATTGCCTCGCTGCGGGTGGCAGCCCAGGCAACAGCACCGATGCCAGCCAGCCCGAGTGTCATCATCGTCACCCCGGCCAGCAGCAGCCTGGTCTCGGGGAACCGTGAGGCGAGCGGGCGGTAACTCCCACCCGCGACCATCAACACTGCCCCGATGAAGGCAAACACAAGAAAGTTGGCGTCGTCGGTCATGCCAAAAGCCTGCTCTGTGAGCCGGGCGAGCGTCGCCTCGAAGTTCGCAAAGGCAAAGATCGACAGGAAGTAGGTCAGGACGAGCAGCCCCACCTGAGGCATCCGCAGCACACTCAGCATCCGGCTGGGCCCAAAGAAGCCTTTACTCTTGCCGCCGCCGGGCCGCTTGGTCTCACGAAACACGGTCGCCGCCAGACACAGAGCGATAAACGACAGCAACGAGGCTAAGGCTCCGACTCCCCAAGGCTGTTGATCAAACGCCGCCAAGCCGAAGTAGGCGATCAACGGCCCGAGGGTGAAACCGGCTCCAAAGGCAATGCCGATTAAGGCCATTCCCCGGGCTCGCTTCTCGGGAGTCGTGCAGTCTGCAATCACTGCAGCCGCGGTGCCCACGCTCGCACCAGCGATCCCGGCACCGATTCTCGAGGCAAGCATCAGACCGATCGCCAGCTTTGGTGATGAGAAGGTCACCGCGTAGCCATACAGGGCGTAGAACACGACCGAGCCAGAGAGGCTCAGCAACAGGATTGGCCGTCGCCCGATCATGTCAGAGACCCGTCCCCAAAACGGGCTAAACACAAACTGCATCAACGAAAACACCGAGAACAGCACGCCGATCATCGTGCCCACAGCCCATGGGGGCAGCCCCAACTCCTGCAGCAGCGGCTCGGCCTGACGCGGCATCACAGGCAGCACGATCCCGAAACCGAGCAGGTCGATAAACACCGTTAAGAAGACCACCAGCAACGCCGACCGGGGCGCTGGCTCAGCGGAAGCGGCGGCGGGCTGGGTGTGCTCGGATGTCTGGCTCATAGATTGTTCGCAGCGGGAGGACGGTAAGAAAAACGCGGGGGCGTGAGCGTTGAGCGTCGCCAAGGCCGCTTCTAGAGTCAAGAATCAGCCGAGGCAGACGCCCCTGACGGGATAGACGCCCTCTCTGGCCCGGTCTAAACTTTGAAATTGTGAGACTTTCGGCCGCCCCCCCTCCAATCGGGTGAGGTTTCCGGTGAGGCCTTTTACCGGTTTCATGAAGCCCGTAGACAGCTGCGGGCGAAAGTGTTTCGCAACGGCCTGAGCTTCCGTCCGGCTGAGATTGAAAAAAGCGTTCTAACAGAGATCGAGACAGAACAGCCGAAGTGTTGGCTACGCCTTCGAAGTCGTGGGAGCTGTTTCTGTTCGCAACAGCGAGTCACAGTAACAACGAAGAACGTGGCGACGAAGAACGTTTGAGCCGGAGAACGCGAGGTGCGAGGTCGTATGCTGGAGAAGTCATCCGAATCAGATCTGTCTGCTACCGCAGCCGCATCGCAGCCGCCGCTTGACGTTCAAGCCGCGATTGCAGAAGTCCGGGCATTCATCGATCCGTTGCTCGAAGAGGCTGTCGACAGGCTCGCGGGAGCCCCGGAACGGCTTCGCGAGTCCATCCGCTACGCACTTCTCGCTCCAGGCAAACGCCTTAGGCCAGCCTTGGCCATCTGGGCTGCCGAGGCCTGCGGAGGAAGCCGCCAGCAGGCTGCCGCCGGCGCGATGGCCGTGGAAATGATCCACGCGTATTCCCTGGTACATGACGACCTGCCGGCAATGGACGACGACGACCTGCGACGGGGCCGCCCAACCTGCCACCGCGCGTTTGATGAGGCCACCGCGATTCTCTGCGGAGACGCCCTGCAGCCTCTCGCTTTTGAGACGCTCGTCCGTCTCCTCCCGGCGGACCAGGCAGGACATGCCTGTGGGATTCTGGCGGCAGCAGCAGGGGCAGAGGCTCTTGTCGGCGGCCAGGCGGAAGACCTTGCCGCGGAACAGGCCGCCCAAGACCGTTCCACAGAGGCCGACTCCGCCACCGCACACCTTGCCAGGCTCGAAGGCATTCACCGCTGCAAGACAGGCGCTCTGTTTCTCGCATGCCTCCGGCTCGGTGGTCTGACAGCCGGTGCGTCTCCCGAGCAGACACGGGCCCTGCAGCGATATGGCGAAGCCTTTGGGCTCGCCTTCCAAATCGCTGACGACCTCCTCGACGCCGAAGGGACGGAAGAAGCGGTCGGTAAACGGGTCGGCAAAGATGCCGATCGTGGCAAGCTGACGTTCCCATCGCTGGTGGGTCTTGAGGCAAGCCGTGCCCGTGGCCACGCGTTAGCGGCTGAAGCTGCCGCTGCCTGCGAAGTATTCGGCTCCCGAGGTGCCCCACTTGCCGCACTCGCGCACTGGATCATCCACCGCAATCACTGAGCCCACTGACACGCTCCCACTCCTAGTTCTCGTATTCCTGCCGGACCATCGGCCCCCGGCCTCCTACACTGAAAGAGCGGCTGCTCGTCTTTCGTTCGTCCACCCACCGACCCTCAGAGCCAATGCTGCCTCTCCGGCAGCCTTCAGATCATGGAAGAGATTCTTTCCCGCCTCACGA
>Ga0181596_10004166_pt1 | contig 13250 bp, 9 predicted proteins | sample 041ome_6_FD_148655 | JGI IMG/M metagenome (GOLD analysis project Ga0181596, IMG submission 148655) | Coastal salt marsh microbial communities from the Groves Creek Marsh, Skidaway Island, Georgia - 041402US metaG (spades assembly) | ecosystem: Environmental > Aquatic > Marine > Intertidal zone >... | reverse complement strand
ATACTTGCTGCCCACACCGAGGTAGCGGGCCGATGGAATCGACGGCCGCAGCAGCAGCCCCTCGGGCACAACCTGATGGCCACGCCCCCGTGGGTCAATGAAGTCCTTGACGTCGTCGCCGTCCGATCCACGGAGACAGGCAAAGACGGCATGCTCCATCCCGGCAAACTCCCGCCAGCCTCGCACCGTGTCGTTGCCTTGATAGCCCTCAATGAAGCGAAACTGCCGCTGCATGGCGACCGGCGCAAAAGGAAATGACTTCTGCACGGCAGGCTCGGTGATCCACACATTCGCTGCCGGGATGAGCCTGCTGATGTGGCCAAGAATCAACGGCTCGTCGGTAGGGGCCGGATTCACGCCGGTGCCCAGTTCCATGCGAAACTGCTGAATGGCAGGAGGCTCCGCAGGATCGATCATCACCAGATCGACGGCTCGCTCGGCCGCCTCGACCGCCGCTTCAAGCTGACGCGGCGAGAGCTGCAGCGTGGCGGCCTGGTTGGTGAAGCCTTCCTTTGAGATGGCGTCAGCCGGCATGCCTCCCGTGACATCGTCTTCGATCCCCAGCAGATCGCGGAGGGCCTGCCGAACCTGGGCCACGGTCAGCCGCCGCACCGAGCCGTTGCGGGGAACCGGACGGGCCTCGAACGCTGCCAAGCCGTCTTCCGCCCAGGCCAGCAGTGGCTCACGGTCAGACGCCGGCAGCGGCTCGGCCTCTTCCGGCGGCATCGTGCCGTTGTGCAGTTCGTGGATCACACGCTGAAATACCGAACGGGTGGCCGCGCCGGGCACGGCGTCGATCGTTTCTAGATCCACACCACCTTCGTGCGTGTCGGCATCGTGGCAGTCGAGGCAGTGCGCCGCGATCAGGGGCCGCACCTGTTCAAACTGCTTCCTGACCGCTGCCTCGCGGACCGCCTCGCTGGTGGGCAGGCCCTCAGCGACCTCAGCAGCCACCGCCCAGCCTGGCCATGCAACCGCGACCAGCAGCAGCACTCCGCACCACCACCGGCGCAGCATCCATGCGGCCAGCCGCTCATTCGCACAGGTTGGAGAACCGCCCAGACCGTTCATGAGCAGCGTTCCCACGCTCACGCCTTCGGCAGCTCGTAGCCCTGGCGATACTCGCGAGCGAACAGGCGGTTGGCTTCGGCATCGCTCGACTTCTCGGTGACAGGATCGATCACGAGCTCGCGACCCACGGCATAGGGCGTTTCAGCAACGTCCACGTTGTTGGCCGCCAGGTGTTTCTCGAAGGAAGCAAAGGTGTCCGACACCGCCTTCGAGGCGGTGTCTCCGGCGACCGAGAAGTCTGGCCGACTGCCGAGATCCGCCGCCTCTCCGAGCTTCCAAGAGACATTGCCGAGGTGTGCCAGGGCGCTGGAGAGATGACCGTCTTCGATGTCGAGATGGAGATCCTCGTGGTTGCGGCTCTTCACGCCTTTCACAAAGTTGGCGAAGTGCAGCTGGTCGCTGCCGCCTTGCCACTTGCCCAGTTCGTTGCCGTCGTAGTCAAAGGCCACACCAGTGCGATAGTTCGGGCTGACCGCATAGCCCTCGGTCCCCCACCAGATGTTGGCCACCCGGAGCGGCCCGGCCTTGAGGCCAAAGTCTTCATCTTCGGTGATCTCCAGGCCTCGCACCTCGGAGATCAGCAGGGCGTCGTCCCAGGCGAAGAGCGTCAACTGGCTGTTGGCGGCATCGCCGTTGTCGACATAGCCGAGCCGACCGCCCGTGCTGACCACCCGCTTGGGCAGTTCCTGCTTACCCAGACCCCAGCGGGCCTTGTCGATCTCGTGCGGGTTCTGATTGCCGAGGTCGCCATTGCCGGTGCGAAGATCCCAGTGCCAGTCGTAGTGCAGCCGCTCCCGGATCGGCACAACTGCCGGCGAAGGTCCAGCCCAGAGATCGAAATCGAGTCCCTTCGGCAGCGGTGCCGGCGTGTCTACCAGGCCGATGCTCTTCCGCCGCTTGTAGCAGAGGGCATGGGCCACTTTGACCTCACCCAGTTTTCCACTGTGCACGAAGGCCAGCGTGTCCCGCATGCCAGGCATGCTGCGGCTCTGAGCCCCCATCTGGCAGATGCGGCCGAGCCGGCGGGCATGGTTGACCATCACCCGGCCTTCTTCAACCGTGTAGCTGCAGGGCTTCTCCACATAAACATCCTTGCCAGCCTGCATCGCCCAGACCGTCATCAACGCATGCCAGTGGTTGGGCGTGGCGATGGAAATGATGTCGATCTCTTTGTCGTCAAGAAGCCGGCGGAAGTCAGACTCAAACCGTGGAGGATTGAGCATGTCTTGAAAACGCTTCTCGTACCGAGCCTGGGTGTTTGGGTCGCAGTCAGAGACCGCCACAAGGTCCGCATCAGGATTGGCAATCCATTCCCCGACATGCGTGCTGCCGCGGCCATTGAGCCCGATCACCGCCACGCGAAGCTTCTCACTGGGACCGACCGTGCGTGTGATCCGCTTTGGCAGGTCAGCTGCACTCGCCTTCAGGCCAGCAAGAGACACCGCTGCGGTCGCCAGCGCCTGCTCGACAAAACTCCGACGATTGAGCTGAGGAAGGTCACGCATCACATGCACTCCTAGTAAAGGTGGTCTGGCTCGCAACGGCCTGCACTGGTTCCCCGAAAGTGTCTCCAGATTACCTGAGCGGCGGCGGGCTTGCGAACAGGGCCACTCACTCAGCCGGACCGCGATCGACACCGCGTCTTTCGGCTCCTAGCATCGTTGAAGACCTGTGTTCCCATCGTTGCGAAAATGGATCATCTGTTTGCTTGAGTGAGGCTCCGATCATGCCGAACGTTGCTCCCAAACGCCAACACGCCGCAGCAGTGCCCGCTCGTCGCAGGGCGTTCCGCAGTGCTGTTCTTAATAGTGCTGTTCTTCGCAGTGCCGGCGTAGGCGGCGTCGGGCGTTCGGTCACTGGCTTTTCCGGCATCCTGTGGCTGGGGGTGGCCTTGCTGGGTGTTGTGTTCGGACCAGCTTCGTCTGCCCTGGCAGTGCCGATAGAGCCGGTTCGCCGGGGACCAGTGCCGCTCAAGCCGGGCACCCATGGCGTTGGCCAGCTCGTTCCGGCAACTCGCTTTACCGATCTCAACGGCACCACACACACCGTTGGTGATCAGGAGGGCTCTACGATCTACGCCGCAACCGGCACGTCCTGCCCGTTGAGTGTGCGATACCTGCCAACGCTTGTGCAGCTCGCCAAGACCTTGCCTGACACCTTTTCACTGGTGCTGATCAATCCCACGGCAACAGATGACCGCGACGCGATGCGTCGTGATGCCGATCAGTTCAGCAACACCGTGGCGTATGTCCATGACACCAACGGCAGTCTCTCTGCTGCTCTCGGGCTGCAGACGACGACTGACGTCGTGATCATCGATGCTGCCCGCACGGTTCAGTACCACGGTGCGATCGACGATCAGTATGGATTTGGCTACGCCCTCGACGCTCCGCGGCACACGTATCTTGCCGACGCGATAGCCGCCTTGGCTGCTGGTCGCGAGCCAACGATTGCTGCCACCGACGCCCCCGGCTGCGAACTCGAAACAGCCGCACGGCTCACACCGACGGACGAACTGACCTACCACCGTCAGATCTCCCGACTCGTGCAGCGACACTGCGTCGACTGCCATCGCGACGGTGGCGTCGGCCCCTTTTCCCTCGACAGCTACGACGACCTGGTTGCCCACGCTGGTATGGTCCGGGAGGTGCTCCGTCGCGGCACAATGCCCCCTTGGTTTGCAGCAGACGATGCGGCCACACACGACAACGAGGTCTCCTCAGAGCGACCTCTCACCTGGGCCAACGAGCGGTCACTCGCACCGACGGAGAAGGCAACACTGCTGTCCTGGCTGGAAAGCGAGAAACCGCTCGGCGATGCCCGCGACGCGCCGCAGTCCACGACCTACCCCGATGGCTGGCTGATCGGGCAGCCCGATCAGATCTGGAACTTTGCAGAACCGCAGCCGGTCAAAGCCACCGGCGTGATGCCATACCAGAACATCGTCGTCGACACCGGCCTGATCGAGGACCGTTGGGTCCAGGCCATCGAGATTCGTCCTGGGAGCCCTGAGGTTGTGCACCATGTGCTCGTGCATGTGCTGCATCCAGAGGATGACGAGGTGCCCCGAGAAGATCGCGAGGGCTACTGGGCCGTCTATGTGCCTGGGCAGAGTGTGCTGAGCTATCCCGAAGGCTTTGCTCGCAAGCTGCCTGCCGGTGCTCGACTCAACTTTCAGATGCACTACACCCCCAACGGCACCGCCACCACCGACACCACGCGAATCGGCGTCGTCTACAGCGACACACCCGATCACGAAATCCGGACCACGGGAATCGTGAACACGCGGCTGGAGATCCCCCCCGGGGCAAGCAACCACCGTGAAGATGCCTCCATCACGATCCCGACCGACGCGATGGTGCTGGCGTTTCTGCCACACATGCATCTGCGTGGGAAAGCCTGTCGTTACGAGCTCACACGAGAAGGGGCAACAACCACTCTTCTCGATGTGCCACGCTACGACTTCAACTGGCAGCTGATCTACCGGCTCGCCGAACCTCTTTCACTCAGCCGTGGAGACCGGCTGAGCTTCACCGCCTACTTCGACAACAGCAGCAGCAACCCAGCCAATCCAGACCCGACCGAGACCGTCCGCTGGGGGCCTCAGACCTTTGAGGAAATGCACCTCGGCTACATCGAGTATTACCTGCCAGGCGTGCAGCCTGGGCGAGAGCCGGGTGAGGATTCCTGGTGGGGCGAGCTGGTCTCACGGCTGAGAAACACCGATCTCGATGCCGCATTCACGAGGCTCGACACCAATGAAGATGGCGAACTTGTCCGCGAGGAACTGCCCGATCACCTCCGTGACCGACTGATGCGGCTCGACCTCGACAAGAGCGGTGGAGTTTCGCGTGAAGAAGCTGCCCGCCTCCACAAACGCTAGCCACCCGTAACCACAGCCACCTGCACCCGGTGATCGAGGGCTGTGGTCGCCCCCCAGGTGAGTCGCTGCTCAATCGCAGCGGTGATAAACCGCTTACCACGGGCCACCGCGTCGCTGAGAGAAAGCCCCTGGGCGAGCCCTGTCGCAATCGCTGCTGAGAAGGTGCAGCCGGTGCCATGGGCATCGACACCTCGCCTGAAGGGTGCCGAAAACTGTTCCGATTCCTGCGAGGTGATCAGGATGTCGACGGCCTCATCGGTGCCAAGGTGGCCTCCCTTTGCCAAGAAGCAACAACCGAATCGCTCTACGAGCATCCGGCCTGCTTCCTCCATCTCCTTCAGATCGCCACAGGGCAGACCACTGAGCATCCGCAGTTCGTCGAGGTTGGGTGTCACCAGCGTCGCCAGCGGAAACAGCTCCGAGCGGTAGGCCTCGATCGCCGCAGGCTCAAGCAGCGACTCACCACTCGAGGCCACCATCACCGGATCGACCACCAGTGGTATCTCAGGAGCACGCTCCTTTAGCACCTTGGCCACTGTCGTCACGATCGCTGGCGAGAAGAGCATCCCCGTCTTGATCGCCTGCACGGGGAATGCCTGTAGCGAGAGACGAACCTGGGCCTCGATCACGGAAACGTCGATCGGCTGGATCGTTTCCACCGCGCCAGGCACTTCGGCAACCACGCAGGTGATCGCTGTCTGCGCGTAGCCACCAAGGGTGGTGATCGTCTTTAGGTCTGCCTGAGCACCGGCGCCGCAGGAGTTGTCGGAGCCGGCAATAGTGAGGACTGCAGGAGGTTGATTCATGACGGCCCACTCTAGCCTCCCCCAGGCTGCCCATCCATCCTGCCTGACCGGCTCAAGCCTCCTAGGTGTTTTGACCGATCTTATCCGATGGGTCTGCCTCTGAACCCACCGTCACCGTCCACGAGCTGAGCATGGCCTCTTCCTCACCTTCCCAGACTCCCCCTTCAAGCGGCCCCGTCGGCTGGATTGCCGGCCGGGTGGCAGATGTGGGGGCAGCAGCCGTCAACATGGTGGCGGCGGTCGGGGATGTGGCAATCTTCTCGGTGAGCACCCTCGGCTGGCTGTTCTGGCGGCGGCCGCGGCGTGATGTGCTGCTGCCGAGTTTCTATTCCATCGGCGTAATGTCGCTGCCTGTGGTGGCGCTCACAGGCCTGTTCTTGGGCATGGTCTTGGCCGTGCAGAGCTACTCGCAGTTCCGCGCCCTCGGCCTGCAGACACGGCTCGGCTCCGTGATCAACCTGTCACTCGTTCGCGAGCTCGGTCCGGTGCTTGCTGCCACCATGCTTGCTGGACGCGTTGGCAGTGCGATGGCCGCCGAGCTCGGTACCATGCGGGTGACCGAACAGATTGACGCCCTCGAGAGCATGGGGGCCAACCCGATTTACTACCTCGTTGTACCGAGGTTTCTCGGCTGCCTGCTGCTGATACCGCTGCTGACGGTGATGGCCGACTTCATGGGTGTGCTCGGGGGCTTTGTCTACTCGTATGTCTTGCTCGACATCGACTACCACCACTACTGGACCAACTCGCGGGCCTACGTAGGTGGCTTCGACCTGGCGATGGGCGTCTTTAAGAGTTTCTTTTTCGGTGCAGCGATCGCCATCGTCAGCTGCCACCGTGGATTCCACTGCGCCCCCGGTGCAGAAGGTGTGGGGCGGGCTGCTACCAACGCCTTCGTGCATTCGTTCGTGCTGATTCTCGTGCTCGACCTGTTCCTCGGCATCTTCCTCGACGACGTCTACGAGCTCATCCAACCGGAGGGTGCCCGACGGCTGCTGTGATGTTTGCCACCGACGACGCTCCCGCTGCGACACCACCCCGGTCTGAGGGCCCGCTCCTCGAGGTCGACAGCCTCGGCATGCAGTTTGGTCGCCAGCAGGTGTTGCGAGACGTGTCGATCTCCGTCGCCACTGGCGAGACGCTGGTGATCCTCGGTGAGAGCGGCTGCGGAAAGACGGTCTTGCTGAAGACGATGATCGGCCTCATCCAACCCGCACAGGGAGAAGTCCGCTTCGAAGGGAAACCCCTCGCCCGCATGCGGAGTCGCGAACTAGCCCACCTCCGCACCCGCTACGGCTTTGTGTTTCAGCAGGCGGCCCTCTTCGACAGCCTCACCATCTTCGACAACATCGCCTTTCCACTGCGGGAGCACACACGGATTGGTCGCCAGGAGATTGCCGAGATCGTCCATGCACTGCTGGCAGAGGTGGGACTCCCGGAATCCGTCGGCGGGAAAAAGCCGGCAGAGCTCTCCGGCGGCATGCGGAAGCGTGCCGGGCTGGCGCGAGCCCTCGCGCTCGACCCCCAGCTGATCCTCTACGACGAGCCGACCACCGGCCTCGATCCGATCATGAGCGACGTGGTCAATGAGCTGATTCTGAAGGTTCGTCAGCGGCCGGAGGTGACGAGCGTGGTCGTCACGCATGACATGCAAACCGCCCGCAAAGTCGCTGACCGGATCATCATGCTCTATCCACTGCTTCGCCTCGCCGACGACGAGCCGCAGATTGTTTTTTCCGGCACGCCTGCAGACCTCGATCGCAGCACCGACCCTCGTGTGCGGCAGTTTGTGCAGGGCAATGCAGGCAACCGCCTGATGGAGATGCAGGAGACGCGACCGGGCAGTCTCCGTGGGAGCCATGAGGAGACGCACGCATCATGAACGAACGCGTCATGCAGTTTCGAGTCGGTGTGATGGTGCTCGCCACCGCGATCATCGCCGGCATTCTGATTGTGTTGTTTGGAGACCTGCCATCGTTGGTGCAGGCCACCTACCCTCTGCAGATGAAGTTCGACAACGCCCGCGGGGTTGCTGAGGGCACTCCCGTACTCAAAAACGGGATCCTCGTCGGCAGGGTTGCGAGTGTGTCGCTCGACGAACTCGGTGGTGTTCGCGTGATCGCAGCCATCGATTCCTACGTGCCGATCTACCGAGACGAGAACCCGCGGATCAAAACCACGCTCCTCGGTGACGCAGAAATCTCACTCGTCCCAGGACAGATCGTTCCACCACGGATGCGACTCGATGCCGATGAGGTGCTGGTGGGCGGTGTCACCCGTGACCCGTTTGAAGTCTTCTCTGATCTCGAACCGAAACTCGGACTCGCCCTCGATTCACTGGTCGCAGCCAGTGGCACGGTCAACAAACTCGCTGAGAACATCGATTCGCTGATGGTGGAAGATGGCCAGCGGGTCGGTCAGCTGATGGAGAAAACGGAACGGGCTCTCGACGGCTTCTCGGTGGCGATGACAAACGTCAACGACATCATGGGTGACGCCCAGGCTCGAGAGAACCTCAAGCAGTCGATCAACGCGCTACCGAGCGTACTCGACGACCTGCGGGGCACCGTCTCGGGCATCAGCTCAACGATCGACTCGGCAGACCGCAACCTCCGCAATCTTGAAGGCCTCACCAAACCGCTTGGTGACCAAGGCGAAGCCATGGTCAGTCGCTTGAACGGCACGATCGGCAGGCTCGACGAGGTGCTGATGCAGGTTGCTGGCTTTGCCCAAGCCCTCAACGAGTCTGACGGCACCCTTGGTCGGCTGGTCAAAGATCCCGGTGTCTACGAAGATCTCGCTGTCGCCGCCACCAATGTCAAACGCCTGACTCAGGAACTGCGGCCGATCGTCAATGACGTGAGGGTCTTCACCGATAAGATTGCTCGCCATCCCGAGCAGCTCGGTGTCCGCGGTGCCCTCGACCGTGGCATGGGCGTGAAATAGGCCCACCGACAACGTGTCTCTCCGGCGGATGCCCTCTCTCCCGCCGACGAAGCGGTCGTCTCGCCGCGAGTAGCCAGCCGGCATGCTTTGCGCCGTCTGCCTGGCCTTCCAGACCGGATTCTCGCCGACTGCGAACTTAGACGAGCTGCGCCGGTCGCACCGCCGAAACTGGAAAAACTTCGGAAAAAGGGCACTCTGAACCGGGGTCACGCTCTTGCGACCCCCCGCTGTCGGATTAGTCTCAAGTTTTGGAGACCGCGACCCGACAGCGGCTCCCCTTCGTAGAATCGGCAGCATGGCGGTCACCGCATGCTGCCAGCTTGAGTTCGGCTCGGAGTTTCACGCAGTCCTCTTTGGATGCCCTTCGCATGCACCCGACCTACCGTTGCCCGGAGACGTGTTTCACGATGACCAGTCGCACCACAACTCGTCGATTCGCGATCGTTCTCCTCGCCGCCGCTGTTGGAAGCCCAACACACGTGCTCGCCCAGTGTGGCTGCACGACGGCCGCTCCCGTGGCAGCTCCCACGACCACGCAGACCTACCGGCTCGACTATCGCACGGTCTACGACGAGCAGCAGGTGACTGCCTATCGCGTCGAGTACGAGACCGTCTACGACGAGAAGACGATCACCGTGCAGAAGCCTGTCTGGGAAACCGAGACACGCGAGCGTCGCTACACCGTGCAGAAGCCTGTCTGGGAAACACAGACCCGCGAAGAGCGGTACACCGTGCAGAAGCCCGTCTGGGAAACCGTGGTTGAAGACCGCAGCTACGACGTCGTTCGTGACGTGGTGGAAACGAGCACTCGCGAAGAGCGGTACACCGTGATGAAGCCGGTGTATGAGACGAGCATGCAGCAACAGACACAGGTGGTTCGCCGTCCCGTCTACGAAACGAGCACCCGTGATGAGGCCTACACCGTCACTGAGCCGGTGACCACGATGCAGACGGCATACTCCTACGGGACTCAGGCGATCGACACAGTCACGCCCGTCGTCACGCAGGGCAGCACGTCACTCGCCTGGGCCCAGGGCAACTGGGTGATCAACCCATACACCGGCCTTGCCACGTGGCAGCGAGGTGGCCTGACCTGGGTTCAGCAGCCCGGCGTGGTCACCAACCAGGTCAACCGGGTTTACCAGCCAACCGCCACACCGGTGCAGGTGCCACAGACAACCTACGTCAACCGCACTCTCACCCGGAAGGTGCCGGTGCAGTCGGTCCGCTACGTCGACGAGCAGGTGACGACAGAGGTTCCCGTCCAGACGATGCGGATGGTGCCCGAGGAGCAGGTTCGCCAGGTGCCGGTCCAGACCGTTCGCAAGGTTGTTGAACGGGTCGAGAACCAGGTGCCCGTTCAGGTCTGCAAGATGGTCACCGAGGAACAGGTCCGTCAGGTTCCTGTGCAGGTCTGCAAAATGATCACCGAAGAACGGGTTGAGCCGGTGCAGGTGCAGGTGATGAAGTACGTCACCGAAGAACGCACTGTCCAGGTTCCACGCACCGTCGAGAAGCGGGTGCCGGTCACGTACACACGCAAGGTGCCGCGGACCGTTGTGATGCGTGTGCCTCTCGATGCCTGCGGCAACCCACTACCGACAGCGACCTCGGCCGTGCCAGCCCCCACCAGCAGCAGTGCGACGGCGGCACCGTCTGCAGCTCCGACGCTGATGCCAGAGTCGGCAACAGGCCGCACCTACTCCGAGCGACAGACGTCAGCAGAACAGCCTGGCGACGATGCCGAAGAGGTCAGCTCGGGATGGACTGGCTCAGACCTCGAACATGTCGATCCCCAGGCCACCGAGGCCGGCGACCGTCAGGAGGCTCTGCGTCCGATCGCTGAGCCCTCAAACGACACGCCAGCACCCAAGACCAAGAAGAACGCTGAGCCGATTCCTTCGCCAGCAGCGACTCCCGAGGAGACCGAGCAATCAGACGCTCCCGCCTTTGAGTCCTCCCGTGCGTTGCCTGCGAGTGGCCCCGCTGTTGAGCCAGCCATGCCTGCCTTCGACCGCAGTCCGCTGCGACTCGATGAGCCACGCCTTGTGCCCATCGTGATGCCCTCGCGAGATCTGGAAACCTGATCGCCCGCGAGTTCAAGACGCATCGACGCATTCCGGGAAACTTTCGTCCCGCTTTGCCATGCGGTACATTCCCAGGCGTTCTCGGCCTGGGGTCGTGAGACGTGTGAGCGGCTGAATGCCACACGCCCAGGCACTACTGCTCGAGGGAGCCGCGGTCGCAGTCATGGATGTCGATGCGGTGTGTGGCCGCTATACACTCGGGATGATGGCTGAACTGATCGGGGTTCCGATCGCTGTGGTTCGGCACTGGCGGCGACGCTCGCTGCTGGAGCCCGTGCGACGCTCCGGCAGTCTTGAGTGGTTTGAGTATGGCGAGCTCGTCGTGGGGCGTCGGCTCGGTCGACTGCTCGACGCTGGCCTCTCGCTTCATGAGATCGACCGGCAGCTGAGCCAGCTTCCAGGTGATCCCCTGACGGTCGCCCGTGGCCATGAGCCGCTCTACATTGACGACGGGCGACTCTACGTTCGTCGGGGCGGTCGTTACGTCGGCGCTGGTGGCCAGCTTGCCTTCTCGTTTGCAGCAGCCGAGCCGCTCGACTGTGAATGCGAGGCCTGTCCAGACGTGCCTGCAGATGACGAAGCGGTGATCTGCAGCCTGCCAGTAAACCCAGACCTGTCCGCCGACTACCGCGACGACTGGGAAGAGACCTGGGAGTCGATTGACGAGCTGCTCTGCCTTTCCGCCGATCTTGAGCGATGCGGCCACCTTGTCGAGGCTGCTGAAGCGCTGAGAGCGGTACTGCAGGCGACACCTCCAACGGCCCAGCTCGTCTTCCTGCTCGCTGAACTGCTCTACCAGTCAGGCGATCTGACCGCAGCCCGCGAGCGGTACTACATGACCATCGAACTAGACCATGACCACCTCGAGGCTCGCACCAGCCTCGGCTGTGTGCTCGAAGAACTCGGCGACCATGAACTGGCGAAAGCTGCCCTCGAGGGCGTCGTCCGCCAGGAACCAGATCATGCCGAAGCCCACTGGCATCTCGCCGGCGTGCTGGAGTCGCTTGGCCAGCGAGCGGATGCCGCCCGTCACCTGCTCGTGTTTATGGCCTTGGCCCCGCAGAGTCCCTGGTGCGATGTCGCCCGCAACCGTCTGGCAATGCGAGAGGCCGCAGCCCGAAAGCCACGGCCCCGCTAGGTGAGTCGGTGCTCGTCCGGCCTACCAAGGGCCGCGAATGGGATATACGCCGAACTGCACGGTATCGCTTGGCGTCGACGGGGTGGGCATCATCCGGGTCGACCCGCGAACCGCTCCCGCTCCTGGATACGACCGGTCAAACTGGTGATAGATAGGCTCAACGCGTGATGATGGGACGCCCCATGAATACTGCGACATGAACTCCGCAGTCGGAGGCACCACCAGGGCCATCGGACGGCCAATCGAAGGGTCGTACCAGCCGCTGTGCCAGCTCCGGGTCTGGCTGCGGATTCTGTATCGCTGCTGTGCAGCACGTGAACCACCAGCGAATGCCTCGCTGACCGTGGCCAGCGTCAGGGTCGCTGCGATGGCGACCAGCAGAGTTGTGCGTGAGAACCACTTCATAGGTCAGCTGCCTTTACAGAAAGCGATACGGAAGAATCTGAAGCCAACAGGCTTTGGGATTAGTACCAGTAGGCCCGGGTGTCCGTCTTGAAGCCTTCGCACCCGCCCGGTCGCACATAACGACGACGGTGCTTGTAGAGAAACTCGTGTGGCATCAGTGGTGGGTAGGTGATCCAGGTGTGTCCCACGCGTGGTGGCACTGGCCGTGGCGACACATAGAGTTGGGCACCCATTCCCGGGTAGCTGCCCGCCTGAACCGGCGGCACCCAGTAGTTGTAGAAGACGTCGGGCGTGGGAGCTTCAACGCCAGCTTCAACTGGAACGGCCTCTGCCCTGCCCACAGTCCACACGGATGCCACGGCGACAACCGCCGTAGCGATGATGGTGCGTCGCAGAACGCTCCGGCTCCCTGGTGCGCGACTCTGCATGGCTCGTTCCCTTCCCTTGTGTGGTGTGTGGCGTGCGTCCGTGCCTCGCCGTAGAGAACACTTCGGCTGTCGACCAAAGGAGAGGTGAACTGCGGCCAGACCACTCGAAACCTCCTCCGCGACAGCCACAACCGGTGCCATAGGGGTGACCCGATTGACCGCCACGACGGGTGCCTGCAAAACAGACCACACAACCCGCAGAGTCTTCCCCCCTTGCCAAACCTCTCGTCCGCAACGACAGTCGGAGACAGCCGCCAGGGCGGCCCGACGATACGCGTGAGCCCTTTGAGGACTCCAACACACCGCTGCCCCCCGCTTTTCCAAGCCCGTTTTCCTGGAAACGACCGACTCATGGCCCGCACCCGCACGACCAACTCGACAAAGCCGGCTGCCACCCCGGCCGCCGATGCCAGCACCCAGGTGAAAGCCGCTGCCAGTCCATCGGGCGGCAGGAAACGTCGGGCGACCGCACAGACGATGGCCGCC
>Ga0181596_10004165_pt1 | contig 13251 bp, 10 predicted proteins | sample 041ome_6_FD_148655 | JGI IMG/M metagenome (GOLD analysis project Ga0181596, IMG submission 148655) | Coastal salt marsh microbial communities from the Groves Creek Marsh, Skidaway Island, Georgia - 041402US metaG (spades assembly) | ecosystem: Environmental > Aquatic > Marine > Intertidal zone... | reverse complement strand
GCTGTGCTGCGGCATCCAGTGCCTGACCAAGAATTTTACTGGTCTCTTCAACCTTGGCATACGCAGTCATATCTTGCTGCACTGAAACAAAGTGCGTGATGTCGCCCTCTTCATCTCGTATCGGTGAGATATTCCAGCGCACCAAATATGGCGAACCATCTTTGCGGTAATTAGTCGTCATACCCTCGAAGTATTCACCACTGGTAAGACAATGTCTAAGCCGGTTAATCACCTCCTGATCTGTAGCAGGACCTTGTAACATCTTCAAGGACTGACCATACAACTCATCAATTGCATAACCTGTCATCTTACAAAAAGCAGGATTCGCAATTTTTACAGGATATCCTGCTGCTCTGTCGGCACTGGTAATCACCACCGCATTCCAAGACTGCATGACAGCCTTTTGCAGCAAGCTAAGTTCAGAACTTCCCATCGAGTTTTTCTCTTCCGCTGAAAACAAAACACTGACATGAACAGCTAATATAATCAAGGCTTTAAGTATAAATGGTTTTGATTATTAGAACAAAAGTATGTTTTTGACACTGTTATGGACACTCAACGCTTTTCAAATCATCGGTTACTCTCTTGATAATCTTATACAACCGATACCTAATTGATTTGTTGGTAAATTATGGCAAAGGTATATGACTAAACCATCTGACATGCGAACCAACGCACACAATGCGTGTCGATAAAGCAAACGGAAAACTCTTGAGTCGATACCAATTTAGTAATATCTTTAATTACCAATTTATGGGTACATATGCGGATTCGTAGTGGGGCATCATTTTGGATATCGCAGAAAAGGACAGCGCGGTGACGCTTAAAAAATCAAAAATATTTTCTTTAACTGCTGAGCCCATAATAAATTCCCCTCTCTTCTCTCATAAGCTAAGCGAAGTGAAAGCCCTCCCTGAGACAGCATCGGTAATCAGTTTTTCATTTTATACATTTAATGCTGAGCTGAAAGATATGCAGGTAATGGATAGATTTGCATCCATTCTTCTTCAAGAGTTAATAAAAAACACAAAGAGCAGTGATTTGTTTTTATCCTCTGACTGCAAAACGGACTGTCTCTGGTTCCGCCAAGCGTCTTTTAATTCAACATTGTTAATGGCAGAAAAGCTCCGAAAAGCTTTCAATACCGCTCAGCAATCCGACATCAGAAATAATCATAGTATAGTCATGCCAATTGCCGTAAGTTTTTACGATTGTGGCGACAATGCCAACTGTATTCTTGAATTACAAAGACTTAAAAAACTGGCCTTAGAAAGCGGCCCAGACATGGTTTTTTCTACACTTCGTAGACAAGTGCCATCAATTAATCGTTAAACGTTCAAAAAAACAGGTTTTTAGTATACATTATCAATTACTTAGTAAGTACGTTTAGTCTAAATCCTCTATTCTGCACGGACGGCCAAAGAGGTATCCTTGAAATGCTTGGCAACCCATTTTTTGTAACAGCGCTTTCTGTTCTTGAGTTTCAACCCCTTCGGCGATAACGTGAAGCCTCATCGAATCAGCTAAAGTAATCACTGCCTGTGCAATCGCCTGATCGTTTGCATTGTTAGTAATATCACGCACCTGGCGAATCCCCACGAATGGCGTAGATAAAACAAATAGTTAAAGGCGAAGGGAACATTCATAGCCGTTCCCGATCTGATCTTTCGCCAAAAAAATTAACCCGAAGCACGCCATGAATGTTCAACGAATGCTCGCCGATTTCCTCTCATTTGTCACCCCCAAATGTATGCACAAAGCCCGGTTTTCTGCGCTGGGGGCGGCAGTACAAAGCTTGATGCAGAATGGCCAATGCACGGTAACGGCTATCGGCCGTAATTTTGACAGTGAAACGTCAGAAAAACACGGCATCAAACGGGCTGACCGTTTGCTCAGAAATGAAGCACTTCAAGCAGAGGCGCCGCTTATTTATGGCGCAATGACCCGCTTGCTGCGTCAGGGAAAACAGCCACTGATTTTAGTGGACTGGAGCAATGCCGACACCGAGAAGCGCCATTTTATCCTGCGAGCCAGCCTGGCGCTGGAAGGTCGCCCACTGACGTTACATCAAGTTGTTGTGCCGATAGACGAGTATACCTGCCCGCACGTACACAAGGCGTTTTTACACCGGTTAAAGCAGGTACTGCCGGCAGACTTTAAGCCGGTGATTATTACCGATGCGGGTTTTAAAGTACCGTGGTTTAAGCAAATACGTAAACTCGGCTGGCACTACATTGCCAGAGTGCGTGGCAATCAGACACTGCAACTACCCGGCCAGGATGCCTATATCACGGTTGCCAAAGCCTACAAAAAAGCACGCCCTACGCCCCAAGTCTTGGGTGAGGTTAAGCTGACCAAAGCACAGCAATATCGTACTCAAGCCGTGCTCGTGGGCACCGGATGGAAACTACGCAAATCCGACAAGCACAAGCAATACAAAGAGCCGTGGCTGTTGGTCTCATCCTTGCCGAATTGTTTTGATTACGCGACGAAGATTGCCAAATGTTATGGCAAACGCATGCAAATAGAAGAAAGTTTCCGCGACCAGAAAAGTCAGACCTATGGCCTGGGCAGCGAAGCCCACCGCACCTACAAACGCGAGCGTCTGGAAGTACTGTTGCTATTGGCGGCACTGGCAAATTGGCTACATTACATGATAGGACTGGCGGCGGAGCTGGCCGGGAAGCACTTGCAGTTCCAGGCTAACAGCATCAAGCACCGGCGCGTGTTGTCGTTTAACTATCTGGGATTACGACTATCTAAGGCCGCCCAGCTAGGTTTGACCGAAGAAGAGATGCAGGCTGCGAGGGAGAAAATCATGGTATGGGCAGCAGAGTCTGACTGGTCAGTCATCAAACTGGAAGAGAGCTGATACTATGAACAAATTCGAGGGGATCCCTCAGGTGCGACTCAAAACAAACAATCTTCAATGGTATCCTATGAAGATTTAACTCCAGAACAGAAACAACAAGTCGATGCCTCGCGTAAGCGGGTTATGCAGAGTGTACTAGGTTCCGTCGCTCAACTCCAAAACACCCAAATTGCACCAGCACCCGTTAACAAACCCATTGAAATTGCTCAAGTTTCAAGTCAGGTCTTGGTTGAGAAACGAAACTTAATCGAATTAAATAAAGCCCCTGCAAAGTTTCAAGTCGCTCGAGATGGCATTGAAATCAATGGGCAAATGTACCTTGACCCTGAAGGAACCATTGAAAAGGCAGGTTGGGATATCGTTTCTGGTAATTTTACTTATACGGTGACCAATATTGATGGCACTCAATTTCTCAAATTGTCGAACGCACATTACACCGGTTCACCTTTGACATTCGCCAAGTTAGAAAATGGTCACCGTGGTTATAAAGTAACAACAACTGACGGTCATGTCATGACAGGTGAAAATGTGATCCCATCAAGTAACGGCGTAATTGTTTCACGCGGGTCGAGCGCATTTAAATATGAATTAGGTAAAGGGATCAAAAGTATCGCAATCCCGCAAGGCTGGTATGTCACAGCACTGCAAAATGGGGATGTTGACTCAACAGGTCTTGTTCTACTTGGGCGCATCCCTTCCAAACAAGAAGATAATGCTGTCGCAGGCCTCTTTAGCGCTATAAAAAGTGCCCAGAAAGCGTTCGGTGCTGGTGAGGTTTATGATTACGCCCTCTTCGATATTAATACAGGAAAAGGTTACCTACTGAATAAATCGCTAAGTGAACAAAATGTGCATGTCCTTAGTCAATGTCGCCAGCAAAATGACGTCTTCAATAAATGTGACAAAATGGATACCTATCAATCTATTTAACCTCAGCTCGGGATAAGACAATTTGAACTAAAGGCCCTCCACGTGATCGGATCTTTCGACCAAGAGAAACCCAATCACACGGAGAGCCTATGAACAAATTAGTGGAAGTGTTTTGCGATGTCGATGATTTTTCTGCTGTTTTCATCCCTGAATGGGAGAAAACTCTGCTAACTGATGGTACACGTAAGCGTCAGCGCTCTGGTCGCATGACGATGAGCGAAGTCATGACCATTATTATCTTCTTCCAAATGTCCCACCATCGTGATTTCAAAAACTTCTACACGGGTTATCTTTCCCGATTTTACACAGCGGAATTTCCAAACTTACTCAGTTATACCCGCTTCCTTGAAGTGATGCCTACCGCCTTAGTGCCTCTTTGCAGCTACTTCGCCAGCCTGAAAAGTGAACCTACTGGCATCGAATTTGTTGATTCCACCAGTATCAAAGTCTGTCATAACTTGCGCATTCATCGGCATAAAACCTTGTCGGGACTGGCGAGTAGGGGCAAAGGCACGATGGGCTGGTTCTATGGATTTAAATTGCATTTAATCGTGAATCATCAAGGAGGAATTGTGGCTGCCAAAATCACCCCAGCCAATATACATGACACAAAACCAGTAGCCGACATGGCGTTCAGCCCTATGGATAAACTCTATGCAGACAAAGGCTATATCAGCAAAGCGCTCTCGAGCGACCTACTGGAAAAAGGTATTACATTGGTGACAAACGTACGTAAAAACATGAAAGCAAAGGCGATATCCTTGTGGGACAGAGCCATGCTCTCAAGGCGCTTTATTATAGAAACCATCAACGACCAGTTGAAAAATATCTCTCAGATAGAACACTCCAGGCACCGCAGCGTTCATGGCTTTATGCTGAACATGATTGCAGGACTCATCGCCTATCAATTGAAGGACAATAAGCCACAACTGAATATCACAAACGCGGAGTTTAATGCGATCACAGTCATGGCTCGTTAAACCGATCTCGGGTTAAGTACAGCAGCACATTACCCGCCAAATCTTATGTCGATGACGAGTGCAGCTATGCCAGCAACGAAGTCACCATCAACTGGAATGCTCCGCTGGTGTATATGCTGGCCGCTTTTTCTCAGCCTGCTCCAAAGCTTTAACGAAGCAAAGCAGCCTGAGAATTCAGGCTGCTTTGAAAACTCTAGAGCCAAATGCTCGAGGCTCTGCTCATTGAGAGGCCCTTTTGTATCATCTATCTAGCAAGATGGAACCGGGCTTTGTTGGCTGCGTTGCTGACGGCTACGCATAAACCATAACACCATAATAAGTCCAAGCAATGCTGTACCAGCACCAGCCAAAGGCACATAACCCAAGCCAAAACCTGTTTTGATAATGGCGGCGCCCAGCACTGCGCCCAAAGCGTTACCCAGATTAAAAGCCCCTATGTTCATAGCTGCGGCTAAATTTGGCGCTTCTTTGGCTTCTTGTACCACCAGCGACTGCAGTGGCGGCACCAGCGCAAAACTGGCGATACCCCATAAAAAAATCAAAGGCGCCACTAGCAACTGTGATGACAGAACCATGGAGAACAAAGCTAATAACAAAGTGACAGCAACCAAAGAGCTGATCAGAGTTAAATCCAGCGAGCGATCAGCAAAACGACCACCCAGATAATTACCTACCGCCAAACCCAGACCATACAACACCAACATAGAGGTAACAAAAGCCGTTGATGCATGGGTTTCATCCTGCAATATAGGCACTATATAGGTAAAGACGGTAAACATTGAACTGGAGCTAACCACAGTTAACAACAAAGCTGCTAACACCGAGCCTTTGCCCAACACTCTGAGTTCATTACGCACATTGGCTTTGCCTTCGTTCGCCAGTGGTGGCAATGACAAGCGCAGCGCCAGCATAGTAATTAACCCTATAACAGCCATAGCAAAAAAGGCAGGACGCCAGCCAATCACTTCTCCAATATAAGCTGCCAAAGGCACTCCGCCTATAGTCGCAATGGTCAAACCGGAGAACATAGCTGCTACTGCACCAGAGCGTTTTTCTGGCGGTACAATACTCATAGCAACCACAGAGCCAACACCAAAAAAAGCACCATGATTAAATGATGTGACAATACGTCCAAATAACAACAGGTTGTAGCTATCCGCCATAGCGGAGATCAGATTACCTAGGGTAAAAATACCCATAGACAACAGCAGCAGGTTGCGGCGACTCATATTGGCAAAGACTAAGGTCATTAAAGGTGCGCCAATCAGCACACCAAAGGCATAGGCACTTATTAACATACCAGCTGTTGGAATAGAAACAGCTAAGTCATTGGCAATAACAGGTAACATCCCCATAGGGGAAAACTCGGTGACACCTATACCAAAAGCCCCCAATGCAAGGGCCAGTAAAGGAATATTGATTTTCATGCAAAGTCTCGTTAATTTGTGATGCGAAGGAATATAAACAATCACAACACTCAGAAAAAGTAGCGCAGGATACATTCAGTTTTGCTTTGGAGTCACAAATGAGCGCTGAAAAGACAGGAAATACAGACTGAAGGTATTCGCAAATGTGCTGTGGATCAGCGCAAGCTGGAACAACTGTTACACCACTTAGCTCAAAGCCGTTAGGATTCTGCCACGCATACTGATCACAAAACCCGTGCCAACGCCATCGCGTTTTCATGCCTATGGCGAGAGCTACCAGCCAGACAGCGCCTGCTTCACAACATCATGCTGCTTTTGTAAAGATTTTTTTAACACTCTTTTGATTTAGAACAATATTTCATTAGTAAAACCTGTAGCAGAATGAGACGTTATTGTCGCTTATCCTGGATGTTCAGCTCTCTCGCTGTGCCTCCCCAGTCACAGCAGCTAACACAACTCATACAATAAAAAAAAGGGACAGCTTTTATGAACAGTTTTGTCGCCAGCCATCCAATGACTGCGAGCATGCCACAGATCCATCTGAACTCTGAGCAACAGGCCGTATTCCATTTAAATGATGGTCAGATTATCGGATTTAACGAGGCGGCAAGCAGGCTGTTCGGAGCCAGCCACCAGCAACTGGCACAAAAAACCCATCCAGCGGAACTCTCACCTTTAGTGCAGCCTTGTGGCAGCAACTCTTATGAAAAAGCGGAGCAAATGCTAACCCATGCTATCCAGCAACGGCAACATCAATTTCACTGGTTACATCAGCGTCTGAATGGCGAAACCTTTTATGCCAGAGTGACTTTGATTGCCGAAACTGAGTCTGACAAGGCTGCAGTCGTTGCAATGGTGCAGGATTTAACGCCTGAGGTTCTCACCAGCCTTGATGCAGCTTTGGGGCGGCTGATGTTTAGCAAAAGCCACGATGCCTTAATGATCACAGACCGTCATAACCTGATCCTGGACGTAAATGCTGCCTTTTGTCAGATCACCGGCTATCAACGAGCCGAAGTAATAGGTTTGCCCGCAGGCTTTATGAGGTCAGGCAAACATGATCAAGAGTTTTACAGTAATTTATGGCAACATTTAAAACAGTACGGTAGCTGGGAGGGTGAAATTTGGGACAAGCACCGTCAGGGTCATTTGTTTCTGAAGGATTTGAAAATCTGTACCGTGCTTGACCCTGAAGGTCATGTGATGAATTATCTGGCCTTATTCTCCGACACCTCAGAAAAAGCCAACCACAAACGCGAACTGGAAAAACTAGCTTATTACGATACCTTAACAGGGCTGCCCAACCGGGCTTTGTTGCTGGACAGGCTGGAACGAACACTCAGTGAATTACAACCGCACCACAATGACCAGCAACTGGCATTGGCTTTTATTGATATAGACAACTTTAAAACGATCAACGACACCAGAGGCCACGTGTTTGGCGATCAACTGATTAAAGCCCTGTCGCAACGTCTGGCTAATCAGCTGTCCTCCGATGATTTTCTTGGCCGTATCAGTGGTGATGAATTTTTACTGATATTCAGCCCACAGCAACAGCTCGAACACATAGAGCAACAGAGCAGGCAATTTGTAGAACTGCTACGCAAGCCGTTTACCCTCGGTGATATAAGTCAGTCGATCAGTGTCAGTATAGGTGTCAGCCACTACCCCCAGGATGGTAACGACAGTAAAAGCTTGATCGCCACAGCAGATATTGCGATGTACCATGCCAAAAAGCTGGGGGGCAATCAGCTCTGTTTTTATACAGCGGAGCTGGGAGCAGATTTTTTTGAAAAAAGTAACATTGAGTTGCATTTGGCCGACGCTATCCGCAAAAACAATATATACCCTAAGTTTCAACCTAAAATAGATCTGCATCAGGGCAAAGTGACTGGAGGAGAGATTCTTGCCCGCTGGCAAAGGCCTACAGGCGAATTTGTACCACCGGACAAATTTATCACAGTGGCCGAGCAGCAGAATTTAATTCAGGATTTATCTTTATCATTGATCCGCCAATGTGGTCTTTGCAGCTCCAATCTGCAAGAACCGCTGCCTGCCACTTTGGCGTTTAATGTCTCAGTTCAGGAGTTACTCAGACCTGAGTTTAGCCAGCAATTTATCAACAGCCTGAAACACCATGGTTTGCCTGTGCAGCATTGTGAAATAGAAATTACCGAATCCTGTCTGATTGGAAATTTTGAACTGGCGAAAAGCAGCATTAGTGAGTTACGCCAGCATGGCATCAAAGTCGCTATCGACGATTTTGGCACAGGTTTTTGTTCACTGAATTATCTGCGGTCATTGTCTGTCGACACCATCAAACTGGATCGCAGCTTTGTTGGTGAACTTGACTACCACAACAGGAATAACCTGATAGTAGTGAAATCTATTATTGATTTAGCCCATCTGCTGGGTATTAAGGTCCTGGCTGAAGGTGTAGAAACTCAGACCCAGCTTGTCATTCTCAAGGCGCTGCAATGTGATGAAGTTCAGGGGTTTTATTTTTCACCCGCACTGGAGTGGTCAGACTTTTATCAGTTTGCCCGGCAGTATTGTGCCGAAGATATTAACAGCCTCGACAGGACAGAACTGAACCGTCACTTGGCGACTTTACTCAAACCCCATCTGCAGTAAACGCAGTCCTACGAATCAGAGGATCAGGATTTTATGAGGGATAATCAACCTGTGACTGGTCGTGAGATCTCGCTTAACGCAGCGGACATCATCTTATCGACCACCAACCCCGATAGTACTATTAAGTATGTAAACGCCGACTTTATCCGGATCAGTGGTTTCAACCGGGAGGAACTGCTGGGACAACCCCACAATATTGTGAGACACCCGGACATGCCGGTTGAGGCCTTTGCCAGCTTGTGGTCCACTCTGAAAATGGGTCGCAGCTGGATGGGGGTGGTGAAAAATCGCTGTAAAAATGGCGATCATTACTGGGTCAGCGCCTACGCCACTCCTATTTATAAAAATGGGGAACTCACCGAACTGCAATCGGTTCGTACTAAGGCTGATCCCAGCTTAATAGCCAACGCAGAGCAGTGTTATGCCCGGTTAAAACAGAATAAATATAAAGCCAAAAGACCCGGCTCTTTGCTTCGGCGCCTTGGCTTGCTTCAATGGGGCGGGCTGACCATTTTTACTCTTTTGCTGCAGCTGTTTGCCATTCAGTCGCCTTGGATCTGGTTACTGATGGTGGTAGTGGGCTTGACAACAACTACCTGGCTCCACCGCCAATTACTGCCGCTGCAACGTTTGGATCAGTTGGCTTTGTCTGTGGCAGACAACCCACTGAGTACCCAGATTTATACTAACGGTAACGACGAACTTAGCCGTATCGAATTTGCTATGCGTATGTTGCAGGCTGAGACCGCAGCTCTTGTAGGCAGACTGAACGATAAAGCTGAACATTTGGGTCACAATGCCAGTGATCTGCTGCAAAAAGTCGACTCAGGCCGCCATGCTTGTGAAGTTCAACAAACAGAAACAGATCAGGCGGTTTCTGCGGTGACTCAGATGGCAGCTAGTATTGTTCAGGTCGCAGATTCAGCCCAAAATGCCTCAGAAGCAGCGGCAAGAGCTGATATGGCTACAGCCAGTGGCCATATCCTGGTTGACACCACTAATGCAGCAATTGGAGCTTTGGCGGATAATATTATGCAGGCCACAGTTCTACTGCAGGAACTGGAAGTCCACAGCCGCAGTATCAATACTGTGTTGGAAGTCATCAGGACCGTAGCCGAACAAACCAATTTACTGGCATTAAATGCAGCTATTGAAGCCGCCAGAGCCGGAGAACAAGGTCGGGGATTTGCCGTGGTTGCTGAAGCAGTGCGGGGGTTAGCAGGCCGCACTCAACAATCCACTGCCGATATTCAACGCACCACAGAAGAGTTACAGTCCTCAGTATTGCGAGCTGTTGCCGTGATGAAACACAGTTGCCAGCAGGCAGAACTTTGCGTTAACAATGCTACACAAGCCAGTACGGCGTTAAAAGACATAGGTGAGCAGGTTAATGCCATTACTACTATGAATAGCCAAATTGCCACAGCTGCTGTACAACAAAAAATTGCCAGTACAGAAATAAGAAACAGCATCCAGCGAATTCGCAGCAGTGCCGACCAGAATGTGCAACATGGTCAATGTAATCTCAGTACAGCCACCGAAGTCAAAGAGTTATCTTCGGAATTACGGGAGCTGGCCAGTCATTTCTGGCAAAGCAGACAACAAAAATAACTACCGGGCTAAGCAGAAATAAAACAGCCCCTGAAATCAGAGGCTGTTTAGTCAGAGTTTATGCACAACCCTACCCGTTTTCCTAGAACGGCAGTTCACATAAAGTTATGCCAAAAGCCATTCAAGCTATTAAAAGTATTGCCTTTTATTGTAAAAAAAGCCAACTTTGTTAAGTTAAACTCAAATATTGTCAACGATTTGAGCAAGAACTATGGAGTGTTCGCCGCTGAGTGTAAAGATAGCATCTTGACACTTTCGGCGACAGCACCTAATCAACAAAACGCCAACTGGATCTTGGAATATCGAGTGGGCCATAATTATCTCCTGTGATTATGGAGGAGTACCTTGAGAGATAGCCTCCCGAGGGTAAGGTATTGCTGTTTAGGGCCAGCTACCGCTATAGCCAGCGAGCGCTGACAGTGAGTAAAGAGTATGACAGGGACCAAAAAGGATAAAACTCTGTAATTGCCCTTTTAAGGTGCAAAAGACAAGTTTTCCTAAACAAAGGATAGGATGAGAAGTATGATGATTCACTTATGAGTGGGTTAAACTATCCAAACATAAAGATCTAGGAAAAACTTTCACATGTGAAAGTTTTGCGGCTCAACTCCAAAGGAGCAAAAATGGGCAGAACACTGGAAGATATTATTGCAGAGCAACCTCAAAATCTCGTTGATTCTGCTAAGGAAATAGCTTCAAAACAGCTAATCCATATCCATTTAATCGAGTTACTAGAACGTATCGAGACTGATGCAGGCTGCCACATTGATAACTGCACAATCGATAGCCTACAGAGACTGAAGCAGCTTGTTGCATCAGCAGGAGGAAAACTTCGCCTTCATGTCGATCTACCGGATGGTTCAAATCACGGTTTTAAGCTGTGACCCTAGAACTTTCACATGTGAAAGTTAATACTAAATTTAGTTTAACTACCAGTCACATATAAGTCTGACACGGAAAGCTAGCCCCTAAAAGGGTGCACTCTGATTTATGTGAACACCCAGAATTTCACACGTCGAGCTCTGTTTTGTGTTCATAGTGGCTTCTTTATGAGCACCAAATTACACGCAAAATACGTAAATCCTTAATAAATCCAACTGTTGTGTGCTAAAGGCATTCGGTTTAACAAATCACGGCGCTCTCGCCAATCAGGCAGTAATCTATCCATGTGCGCCTTAAATTGCTCATTATGATTACGCTCTAGCAGATGCACCAATTCATGTACCAATATGTACTCTAGACATTCGGGAGGCTTTTTCGCGAGCTCTAAATTTAGCCAAATGCGCTTTGCCTTAATATTGCAGCTACCCCATTTGGTTTTCATCTTTTTGACTCCCCAATCGACAGCTGTAACGCCGATCTTGTCCTCCCAAACAGGCAATAACTCAGCGATTCGCGCTTTAAGTGCATCTCGATAATATGAGTTCATTACCAGCGCCTTGTTCTCAAGCGTTGTTGCGGGATTGACATATAAATGCAATCGACCACGACCTAGCTTGATTTCATGCTTTCCGGAACGCTCAATAAGATTCAGACGATAACGCCTGCCCCACAGGTAATGACATTCACCGCTAACCATTTCTCGATCAGATTGGCGAGGTTGTTTGGCAAAATCACTCTGCTGTTTCTTGATCCAAGGAATGCGACTGATCACTGCCATACGGATTGCGGTTTCTGTCATAGATTCCGGAGCAGAAACGCGCACACGCCCATCAGGTGGCAACACGCTGATATGGAGGTTTTTAATTGCCTTACGATTTAACTGGATCGTAATAGAACCAACTTCTATTTTAGGCATTAATGGTACTCTTTTTGCGCTTTTGCCAATTTCATTACACTCTGAATATCAACCTCATAACCATCCGTTTCTTCTCTCACAGCATTGGCAATTTCTCGCTCCTTGAAACGATCCCCTACCCAGTCCGCTTTTTTGGTATAACGAATGGCACTATCTATTTTGGTAGCCAGTAGTTCATCTTGACCAAAATTATCGTAAAACGCACGTTTGGGATTAGAGTCCATCGATGGCGGATAGTTAGCCGCTGTCTGCTCTGGACGTACAACCTTACGAGATAGCTCGAGGATTTTTTCCAGATACTCTTGATATTCAATGGCTTTTTGGCGACGAAGCTCAATCAGCTCATCCAGTAACACCGACATTTGCTCGTAATACTTAGGGTTAACCGGGTTTTCATCGACGATGGTTTTACGCACGTTATTCTCGATTGTTTCTGCCATGGCTTCTTGGTTCTTACGAATACTTTTGGGTAAAACCTCCAAGGCATCAGCACCTTTTTCAACGATAAGCTCAATAAGCCCAAGCTCTTCAAAATCCATCAGTACTTCGCTGTCATCCGCACGAATATACATATCTAACAAATGGCGCATCGCAGGCTCAAAGCGTTTCATTTCTACCAAATCGCCACTGGCCAGTTTTACTTCGTCACGGACTTTTTCAAAATGAGCAACTTCTGTTCTTATCAAGTCTACATCTTGCGCAGAATAGCCTGCATCAGGCATTTCATTGGCGACATTGGCAAACGCACGCAGTAGTTTGGCAACGTTCTGATAAAGCGTTAAACGCAGCGCTTCTTTTTCAGTCAATTTATCTTGATTAAATCCAGACTCACCACAAAAATAATGAATGTAGTCTTCCGTATTGCGTGGCGCTTTTACTGGCTCACACAAGGCGCGCACCATTTCCAGCGCATTATCCAAATCGAGCTTGGCTTGCTCTAAACGATCTTTCAGCAGCCCTGCAACATCTTCCTTGTCATAACCATCAAATGCGCCTTGA
>Ga0181596_10004162_pt1 | contig 13254 bp, 10 predicted proteins | sample 041ome_6_FD_148655 | JGI IMG/M metagenome (GOLD analysis project Ga0181596, IMG submission 148655) | Coastal salt marsh microbial communities from the Groves Creek Marsh, Skidaway Island, Georgia - 041402US metaG (spades assembly) | ecosystem: Environmental > Aquatic > Marine > Intertidal zone... | reverse complement strand
CAGCTTGACCACCAATACATATTTTCTGATGTTCTCTCAAAACTTCTTTTCTTGGTGTTGTGAAACATAAACAGTATGGACATACATGATTCTTATTATGGTTATTATGAGATGTTCTCTTACTGTTCAATTTATTCAAATCTTTGATATAACAGTAATGGTTATTGTCTCCATTTTGTAAATATAATAGATTGATTTCTTGATAATCTTCATCTCTGTTACAAGATTGATGAAGTGGTATTAGTTCTTTATATTTGTCATTTTCAATACCAAACAAATTGATTTTGAGATTATTGTTCTTTTCGAAATATTTGATTTTATTTATTGCCATTGGAAAATCTGAATCTTTATATTGAAGTTCATTCATTCTATCTTTGTATTTGCTAACTCTTTGTGCATCTTTATGAGGTGTTTCAATACCACATAAAACTGAATATAAGAAACATTTATCATCAATATTCTGAATGTTAATAACTGCTTTCTTATTAGCTATCCAATCTGGTAATGGTATGAATGATGAACCATTCATTGTTTTTATTTTTGCCACATGAATGGTTATATCAGTCAATTGAAAAGGATACATATATCTATTAGTTTGATTATTATTGATAAATTCTGAATAGCTAATCAATAAAGCATTCTTCAAATCATTAACATCTTCTTCATTTCTGATAATTTTTGGTTTAGTTGATACACCTTTTTCATCAATCTCAAAACCTCCTCCTTTATTGAACATAGCATTGAACTTTACAGATAGATAAATTTTTCTATTCAAATTTTGACTAATATACTTTTTGATATTGTAAAATTTTAAAGCTCTATTGACATGCTTTTCAAGTATGGTATCTGGAATATAATTATTATCCTGATTATAATAAGCTATAACATTCTCAATGTCTTCATTAGGAATTTGTTTAGATTTTTCAAGAGTTCTATTAATCAAATCTGGACTAACAGTAATATTGAATCGTTTATATTTATTGAAAGAATCTTCTGGTATTATTGTATTGAGTATATCTCTTTGTTGAGTTATATTGAATAGTGCTGTTCTTGTTGGTTGTCTTGAAAGTTTTCTGTTTTTGAATTCTTCTTGTTTAATTTTGAACTCAATCTGCTGTTGTTTCTTTTGTTTCTTTTTGTCTTGGAAACGTCTTTGAGCCAATTGTCTTCTTTGAAATTCTGTAAGATTTATGTCATCATATTCGAGAGGTCGTCCTCTTCTTCCCTGATTACGAGTGACCCTTTTCTGTGCTAATACATCAAAAGCGTCCATTATATACTCTATCTATTTATTATTATAAAAGATATTCTTTTTTATATACTCTATATATTCTTTTCTTTATATACTTTTTATCATTTTTTATAAAAATATAAAATCGGCGATATTATCGCAAATTCTATTTTGAAAAATAATCAACTAATCATATATAAAAACCTTCTAATTTTTTCAATTTGTTTAGCTTCTTGTATATCAAAATCAGCTATACAATTGAATAAATCTTCAATTATAATTGGTGGGTATTTGTTTTTCAATTCAATAATTTCTTTAGAACAATATAAAAACATATCACTAAAACCATCAACTGTTTTATCATCAGCATCATATAATTCTTCAAAATCATTATATCTATATGATGAATCTAAATCTCTAAATGATGATATGTTTTCATAATAATGACAAGGGTAATCTTCCCTATATTTATTATCCATTTGATATAGACAGAATTGAAATTGTTGCATATGTTTTTTCTTGTGCATCATCATTTTTAAATTATCAAAAACATTCATCTTGTTCTTGATATCAAATATATGTTCTTGTAAATCTTGATTCAATAAATCAAAATAGCTTTTCATCTTTTAATTATATGTAAGATTTTATTTTTATATACTTTATCCTTAAATCTTTATATACTTTCATCATTTTTGTTCATGGTATCATTATATGCTTTTCTACCCTCATGATATCGATTTCTATGATATTCTTTACATTTTTCAACATATTCAGGGTCATTTGCATATCTGTTACGTTTATACAATCTAGCTCTTTCTAATTGTCTCTGATATCTTTCTGCAGGTGTAAGATCAAGTTTAGGTCTTCCAGCCATCTTTTATATTTAAATAAGATAATATATTCTTAATACTTTATTCTTTATTATTTATATATCTTTATATACTTTAATTTATTTTAATCATTTTTTATTCTCCGTCATAAATATCGTTATCACTAGCATATTGTTTCTCTAACAAGAATTTGTAAATTAATAGTTTTATCTCACATTCTTCAAGCTTTTTCTGAATCATCTCTTTATATAACATTGTATGAATTCAATATTAATTTATATCATTTTTATATAAATGTTATCAAAAAACAAACAATATATGAGAGATTATAATAGAGATTACTATAACAAAAATAAAGCATATTATCAAGAATATTATAAAAATTATCTTCATAATAATAGAAATAAATTGAATAATTCCAATATTAATAATTATGAATTAAATAAAATGTCCTTTGAAAAGACTTATATCTGTAAAATAGATTATCATGAAAATCCTAAGAGATTAACTTTCTGTTAATGATTCAATCAATTCAATTCTAGAAATTAAATCATTAATAGTAGTCTGTTGATTCTGTATTATCTTATAGAGTTCTTGAGTTGCGGACACATTTAAACTGAAAATTCTATCCTTTTTCAATCTATGAAAGTCATCAACTTCTGTACCATACACATAACAATTACTGGTATCAGGTAAATCTCTATCTAGCTCAACATAATCATCAAATATTTTACTAATGACATAATCATCTCCCTTGTCTATGTATTCGGCAGTATCTTCATCTTCTAAATTCGATGAATAAATATTAGAAGTATCTAAATTCGATGAATAAATATTAGAAGTATCTAAATTCGATGAATAAATATTTTCCACCTCTTTCTTAACTTGATACCTGACTTTTATTTTTGTTCCGATTTCTATATCATTTGTATTAGGCATTCTGATAATATTGGATGTGCAAGAAAAATGTTCTTGAATATTTGGAATGAAGTCCTTACAAATATCAACTGCTTCTGGTAAAACCTCATAAACTTGTTGTGCAATGAATCCAATGACAGTTTCTTGTTTTCTATTAATATCCGCATACTCATATTTCTTGGGTTGTATCAGTAATATTTTATTAAGTGCTTCGTTATCATCTATATCTCTGATATTCTTTTTTATTCTACTATCAGAGGTAATTGATAAACCATTCACAAATAAACCAGCAGAACCGGATAACTGCATCACAGTAATATTGTATTGGTCTCGGACTTGAAAGACTGGTGATATTACGCTTCCATATCCATATAGTATTGTTGTTCCTTGATTAACCCACCAAAATCTTGTGAATTGGTCAGCGAGAGTAATAATACCTGCATTATCATTTCGCAGTCTCAAAGCACCATTATTTACTCGCATATCACCCTCAAGATGTAATTTACTGTATGGATTAGTTGTTCCAATACCTACATTACCAGTTCCTTTTTGAACTGTCAATCTATAAGCATTATCATAAATATAAAATTGATTGCTACTTGTTCCATTTCCAGAATTATTTAGTCCTACTTGCCAAGTTCCAGTATTATTTTGATAAATGATATCTTGTTCTCCAGTAGTTCCATCTCCTAATCTCATATTACCTCTCACATCTAATTTATAACCTGGATTAGTTGTTCCAATACCTACATTACCAGTATTTCTATCAATTTTCATTCTAATATTTCCCTCTGCCTTTCCACCTGCTGATGCATAAAAGTTTAACCCATAACCACTTCCATAATTATCAGCATCAATACCATACAAATAATTACCATTATTATTATACACTGACAACATACCACCATAATCACTTGATGTACCACCTGTCCCGTTGTTTCCAAAATCTAATTTATAATATGGATTAGTTGTTCCGATACCTACCCTGCCAGTATGATGTAATGACAAACAAGAAACATTATTATAAGTATAAATAAATTCTAAATTAGCATTATAAATATTATCATTATTTCTTATTGTAAAACCATCATTATGTCTTTTAGTATTGAATCTTACCAGATTTCTAATACCTTCTTGATATGCTAAATTACCAATTGTTAATAGTTCAGTAGGGTTATTATTCCCAATACCTACATTACCATATTCATTTATTCGCATTGCCTCAACAGTTGTATCATCTGCTGAACCACTTCCAACATTTGTTTGAAATATTAGTTGTCCTCCATATCCGGATTGTTCTACTGCTGTTATTCTTGCCATATTCCAATAAGCACCATTATCCCATCTATTTCGAAATAATATAGAATTACCACCTTCTGGAACTGCTGTATGACTTTCAATTATTAGTAAATCTTGTTGTGAATTAATTAAATTCAAATTTGCAACATGTAATTTATATTCTGGATTAGTAGTTCCAATACCTACATTACCATTATTTTTTATTACTAATTTCAAATCATTTTCTTGATTAGTTGATGTAGTTGCTATCCCAAAAGCTCCTTGACCTACCCAAGATGAACTATTACCATAATAAATATATCCAGTTTCTTGATTGTTTTTAAAACTCATACCTACACCTGCCCCTCCTTGATTTTCAATACCAAAGGCAGAATACCAACTCGCAATCTTTGTAGTACTATTCCAACCAGAAGAATCATTTTGATAAATACTTAATTTATGTGTAGTCGGATTAGTTGTTCCAATACCTACATTACCACCATTATAATAAATATTATTACCCGATTCAGTAAATACACTAGTACCTCCTCCACCACCTCCTCCAATAACATTCAATTGACCATTTCCATCAATTTCTAATGTATTAGTATTGATAGAATTAAATGGTTTTCCAGATAAATCTGTCCATGTAGATACACCACTTGAACTAATTACACCATTAGCATCTATATTAATATTAGTTCCTTGTTTAACACCTCCTAAAACCGTTGCACTAGCTATTGGTAAAGTATAAACAGTATCAGTTGAACTAATTACACCATTAGCATCTATATTAATATTAGTTCCTGCTGTATAAGTTGTATTGGTTGCACTTATTACATTATTAGCATCTATATTAATATTAGTTCCAGCTGTATAAGTTGTATTGGTATCAGTTGAACTAATTACACCATTAGCATCTATATTAATATTAGTTCCTTGTTTAACACCTCCTAGTACAGTAGCACTTGCAATTGGTAAAGAATAACCTACAAAAGAACTATTAATTTCCAATTTTTTATCAGAATTTACACTAAAATGAGAAGTATTCAATTTGATTCTATCAGCAAATATTTTAGGTTTATCAGGGTCATCACCATTAATGTATTCAGTAGAAATAGAATCCAATGTATCAGGTTCATTAACCAAAAATTTGTTATATATTTTAATATCTGATGCATTACCAGACCAAAATTGACCTGTTAGAGGGGTTCTTAACAATCCAGAATGTGCTATATTATAACCCCCAAAAATATGATATTTTGTATTACGAAATGATGAACCTCCAAAAGTTTTTATACCTTTGGCAAATAATTGACCGTTTAAATAAAATAACACTCTTATTTGAGCTGACAATATTGAGAATCCAAAGTAATAATGATTATATATGTCTTCTACAATATTGTCGTCTAGTTCCAAACTATTTGTTCCAATAAAATCAGTACTTTTTAGATACCAATCATCAGCATCAAGTGTTGTTGAGTCATTATTTCCATCAGAATTAACAAATTTAATATCACACTTAACTTTAACCGGTCCATCTCTACCTGTTTGAAATTTAATTACAATACCATTATCACCATCATCATTATAATCTTGATGTTGAGTATTAGCAGTATTGAAAAATACCTCATGACCTCCCCCTCCAGCGGGTAAATAATGGTTATTTCGGTTCAATTGAAAAGTAGTTATTGCTGTGTAAAATCCTATTGATAAATGTTTAGGGTCAGCATCAAAAATTCCAGTAGTGTCATAATGAATTCTTCTTTTGAATTGATTACCATTAGCTTCACCATTTGTTCCTCCAACAGTATCATCATATTTCCATATAGATTCATAACTATCTGGTAAAGTTCCAATTAAATCATCATCAAATTGATTACCACCATCTAGGGTTGCATTTCCCAAAACATCTACAACTCCTTCACCACTCTTACCTTTTAAATTAACTTTCAATCCTGTTTCTGTGTTGGTCGGTGGTGTCCAATCAATTAAACTGGAATAATTATCATGTAATGATAAATTAAATTCATTTATTTTTAGTTCATAAGCATTAATATTTAAACCTATTGCCCCTTCCTCGGTAGTTTCATTTGTTTGAATTTGTAATGGTGCAACAATTGGGACAATATTAACATTTGCTTCACCACCATTATTAAATAGTGCTGTTCCAATTGAAACTAATGCTGATAAACCTGCTGAACCAGTAGATACAGCAGCAGCGGTTGAAGCTATACCAGCAGAAGCTGAAGCTTCAGCTGCCGATGTTGCAGCCGCACCAGCAGATGAAAACGCCTCTCCTTTGTAAGTTAAAGCTTGATTTTTGTAAGTAAAAGCATTATCTTGAAAACCTTTAGCATCATTTTTATATGTAAAAGCATTATCTTTGTAATCTTTAGCTGAATCTCTATATTCTTTTGCTGTATTTCTATAACTTAAAGCATCGTCTCTATAAGATTTTGATTTACCACCTTCTGTAAAAGTTAATTGTGTTTTAGCAGTATTGAATGATATTTGAGAATTTGTTGTTGCTGATGTGCTAACAGTATTAATTAAATTAGTAATTTTGGGATGATAAACATTATCTTTCACTTTTAAACCAGTTGTACTATTTTGAATATTACCTGTTGTATTTAATTTTAAAGATAGTTTATTAAAATTTATATCTGTTGTGGTTGATGACACTTCAAATTGTGATGTATGATTTATAAATAATCCATCATTATTTTGAGATAAACCTGATTGATTTTTAGTTCCATCTGTATCATTTCTCAATTTTAAACATAATTGATTAAAATTAGGACTTACTGTTGGTATTTCAAAATGTTGTGGATTAAAATTAATAGCTAATCCTTCATCAATATGTAAAGCAGATTGTTTTTCTGACCCAGCTAATTGGTTATTTCTTAATTTAACCTGTAATTGTCCATTTTTTTGATTTTCAGCTGAACCTGTTGTTGGTACAACAATATTTAATGAATCATCAGTATTTATTTCAAGATTATTGACTGTTTGTAATCCCGATATATTTTTATTAGCAGAATTTGTTTTAAAATTCAATACCAATTCTTTTTGATTATTAGCTTCATTTGGTAATTCTGTAAAATGTTTAGGATTAGCATTAAATCTAAGTTTTCTATGTTCTGTCAAATTGTCTGGTGAATTATCTAAAGATAACACTGATTGAGGAACAACTCCTTTGAATAATTCATCATTTAATAATCTCCATGTATTATCATGTGAAACATTATTTTTTATATATATATCTCCAACAAATCTTGATTCACCTTGAACAAATAAATTCGTTTTATCTCTATCAGTTTTTGATATACCAGATTGATGTTCATATGGGAAAGTTGCAGTATCATCATTATAATCACATATCCATAACTTTTTATTTATAACGACTGGTCTTATTGGTTTAGTCACAGTATAACCATCAAATGATTCAACACCTTCAGTTTTACCGGATATATATAATTTTATATTAGGTTGAATTGTCCGAAATAAAGCTGCATTGTCTTTGAAATCTACATCGGTTTCATTCGCATTGTCATTATAATTAAAAGCAGAATTGAACGCATTCAAATGTTCCTGTACTAAACTTAAATTATCACCAACTAGATGAGCAAATGTTAATGAATAATTTCTTGAAGGCGCTTCGAATCTATTTGTAAAAGTACCTTTATTTTTCGCTCTCGCATAAGCAAATTGTGCAGCTTCATAAATAAATGCAGTTGCTAACGTCCAAGCTGCTGATTCGTCTTGAGCAGCATCCTTTGCATGTAATGCAATTATTTCAGTGTTCAATTCCAAAATACCTTTTACATCAGTACTAATATCCTCATCATCTTCTTCTTCACCTGGTGTTATTGCTGTATAACCTAGTACTAATTGTGCCAAACCGACATCAAAATTATTAGCATTAACATCACCAATACCAACAATTATATCTTTCAATCCCTTTTGATATTCATCAGAACTATCTGTATAACCATCTACTGTCTGTGATAAACTAATTATATTATCAATATTGGTATTTATTTGATTCGGTATATTCAATGTGTCCAATTTTGATTGTACTCTTTCATCTGTATAATATAGATTAGTAGTACCTTCTGTTATATCATCAGTTGTTTTATTATTAAATCTAGTATCAAACCTTGTATCATTATAATATAAATTATTAGTACCTTCTGTTAAATCATCAGTTGTTTTTATTGATAATCTTGCATCAAATCTATCAATTGTATAATATTTATTATTTCCTTCTATTATATCAGTAGTAGTTAAACTATCAATCTTGGTATCTAAATCAGTTATTTTTTCACTATTACCTTTTACGAAATTACCACCAGAATCTGTATAACCATCAACAGTATCTTCTAAATTTTGAACTTCTGTTTTTAATACTGAAATATCATTCTTATTTTGAACTATACCATCATGATCTACAGTTATTGATACATTAGTTGTTAAATCTCCTCCTGTTTCGCCACTAATCAAACCCGTGCCTGGTATATATGACATCTTACTTAATTGAAAGATAAAGTTTTCTTATTATTTGAAATGATTATCTCTCCATTTCCAATTATTTTTTTATAATAATAATCTCTAGCCTGCTTCTTTTTTTGCTCTCTATATTCTAAATCATATTGATATTTATTTCTCTGTTTTTGATTATATTTCTCTTGATGTTTATTTGACATAATTATATTTATTTTATTATCACATAATAAATGAGTTCATATAAAGTTCAATTTGCAGATTTAATTCAAATAAATTCAAAAGCAATAAGAAGTAAAACCAGTAAAAAACAGAATAAATTAATTAAACAAAAAGAAAAAGCACAAGGTTCTAATGTGAATATTAATTTCTATATGAACGGGGGTAGGGAATTATTATATTCTTTAAATACTGGTTCTACACCTTATAATAATTTTACACAACCTGTTTATAATAATAACAATCCAAATATTCAAGATATTCAGACAATGTTAGCTAATCAAAGAAATATTTATATTAATGAATTAGAAAATCAATTAAGAAATCCATATTCTGAAGGTGATAGAAATGTTCTATTAAAAATACAAGAAGATACTGATAATATAATTAATATATTACCAGAATTAATAGAAAGAGGTAATAATATTGAAAATTTAAGTAAAATATCAGCTTTGAATATTTATAAAAGAACTTATGATAAAATAAAAGGAAAAGGTAAGCCTTTAAAAAGAGAAATAGAAGCTTATGAAAAAGACTTGTCGGAATTAGGTGGGGATATTCTAGTTGATACTAATTATGTTAAATCTTTACAACAAAGAGTTAAAGAACAAAGTCCAATATATGTTCAATCCAGACCATCACCTATGGAAATATCAAATCAATTAAATAGACAAGAACCAATTCCACCATTAAATTTTTCACAAAGAAATACACCTTTAAATACAGTATTTTCGCGTCAAAATTCAGATGCATCAAAATCAGATCAATTTGTAACAGACTCTTCAGACCCAGATGAAGTAATGGCTAGATCTCTTTCAATCACACCAGCTACACCACCAAGAGATTTAGACGGAATGCAAAAATTAACTTTGGATTAATTAAGGAAAAATCATGAATTTATTATATTTATATAAATAAAGATGGGTGATTATCCAGCAAATCTTGGAAAGCGTATAAAAACATTAAACAATTTTTCTGCTAATACTATTAAATTAACACCTTCAAATTCTCAAACCGAAACACAAAATATTAAATCCTCTGGTGCTAAATTAGAATTTACTCTACCCCCTAATTCACTTCTAGATTTATCTACATTTTCAGTATTCAGTGATTATTCAACTGTTCGTGGTAGTACTCATGGAGATGGTGATTCTCGTTTCATATTAGCTCGATATGCTAATAGTTTAATTTCTAGATTAACGGTTGAAGTGGGTGGTCAAGTGGTTTCAGATATTTCGGAGTATGGTCGTTTAAATTCTATATTCATGGACTATCAATTTGGGATTGAAGGTTCTTCTAAAAAGTTATGCCAAAATGTAGATCCATTAAAACGTATAAATAAAGCTGATGGTTCAAATTTGGGAGTTATTGCGGCTGCTCAAGGAAATGCTGCAGCTACTGATGCACAAAAATTAGTATTTGACCAATTCCTTGGTATCATGAGTGGTCATGTAAGTCATATAGATACTGGTATTGTTGGTAATATCAAAGTAACTATTTATTTAGAACAACCATCAAAAGTATTATTCAAATCTGGAGCATTTGATTCCGCTGGTGCTGCGTCTGTAAATGTTAATGCTGCTGATGCTTTAGCAGAATATTCATTAGAAAATGTTTATGCAACTATCCGTAAAATTTCAATTGATGATGGAATTTATTATCAATCAGTTTCTACTGCTTTATCATCTGGTATCCCTTTTGCGATTAAGTATAATGATTTTACTGAATCAAAAAGTGGGGCAACTAATGGAAACATCACAGTTCGTGCTGAAGTTATGTCTAACTCAGTTGATATGGTTTTACTTACATTTTATAACCAAAATGCACATGTTATTGATGGATTACCAAATGAAGCTCAAATTGGAGATACCAAAACCAAAACAGCCAAAGAATTAGCAACAGAAGGTAAAGTTAATTGCTTTACTTCCAAATATTTCAAACGTGAGGGAAGTGATATAACTTCTACTCAATTCTTTTTGAATAATGAGCCAATCCCACTCAATCCAATGAAAAATGAGCAAGTTTTCAAACAGTCTTTAATAGATTTTAATATTCATGATGATACTGATAATGGTATTTATTATGGTATTAACTCATTGGATTCCTGGAATGATAATTATTGGCTAGCCACATGTAGTTTATCTGCCTTAGTTGAGGATTCCTCATGGAAATCTGGTTTTAATTGTACTGGTGTCAATGCGACATTATCAGCTACTACAACTTCAACCCATGCTAATGCGGATTATGTTGCTCAAATGTATGTGATGACATCACGAGAATTACAAGCTTTTGCTGGTCGTCAAATTAATGTAGTCCGATAAATAATATATTATTTTTGTTTTTTTAAAGAAAAAATTTAAAAATATAATAAATTATTAAACATGAGCCTTATACAAACAAGATTAGATAGTGCTTTTAAATCGCAACGTCCTGATTTTAGAAATATTATTGAGCAAACATATAATACCAGAAATCATAATGATGTATTACCAGATTTATCTTTAAGATCTTTACCTTCATCAATTCAATATACAAAAATTAGATATAATAATGGAAATTGGAATCCAGCATTTTATGGTAAATCAATGATAAATAATTTACGACCAGAACTTGATGAATCAATTCATACCCAAGGGTATAGATATATGAATCCAAATAATAATGGTGCTTCTATTAATAGAAATGGAAGTATTTTAAGAGACCCAAAAAATACTGAACTTGGTATGGGAAATCAAGATAAATCATTAGTTTATATGACCAAAGAGATGTCAAGAAATATTCCCAAAAAATATCAACCCTCTGGATTCCAAATTTAAAAATATTATCTTGATATAATGTAAAATAATGTCTGATACCGAAGAAATGGTACAAAAATCAAAAGTTAAAAGAGAACGAACACCTGCACAAATAGAAGCTACTAAAAAAATGTTACTTAAACGCGCACAAATCGATAAAATTAAAAGAGAACATACTGCGGCAAAAAAAATAGAAAAAGAATTAAACTTACAAGAAAAAGCAATAAAAACCAAAGAGATTTTAAAAAAGGAACAAGAAATGAGTAATTATAAATCAGATGAAGAAGAAGACAAACAAGAAGAACTGCGAAGCGAAGCCCCAGAGGGGCGACCAAAACAAGAAATAATAGTCAAGAAACCTAAACAGAAACCGAAAGCGAAGAAAATAATATATCAAGAAGAATCATCATCAGAATCTGAACCTGAAATAGTGTATGTGAAATCAAAGAAATCAAAAAAGAAAAAACCGAAAAAGAAAGTAGTCTATTCATCTTCTAGTGAAGAATCTGAAGAAGAAGTAAAACCAAAAAAGAAACAACATGCTACTGATAAGATAAATTATAATAGTGAAGAACAACTGAAAAGAGATTTACAAGAAGAAAGATTAAGGTCTGCTTTAGCCAATTTGGGATTCATTTAAAGAATAATATTATTTTTATTATCATCATAATAAATATGATTATAGAAAAAGATATAGCCAAATGGGATGATAAAAAGGTTAAAGTGCCAACAATTTTATATCCACAGTGTAATGATCCAAATGCCCCAAAACATTTTTATGTGGCTTTATTTGTTGGATCAAGGGGTACTGGTAAATCATTTCAAATGAGTAAAATGTTAAAATCAATTGAAGATTTTGGAGTAACTGACCCTAATGATGGTAGTAAAATACCTTTACGAACCTTATTAATATCACCAACAGCTTTTTCACAGTCTAATAATTGTTTTAGTTGTTTAAAATCTATTGACTGGGATTCAACTGATATTATGGAATCATATGATGAAGATACTTATAAAGATAAAATTAAAGAAATGAAACAAGACTTGGCAGAAGCTAAAAAATATAAGAATTATGTTAGATGCTATAAAATCTTTGAGAAAACTGATGATGTGAATAAAATGGATATAGAAGATATTATGACTTTAAATGAAAAAGATTTTGAACATTACGATAATATAGAAAAACCCAAATATCCAGAAGGATTTATAACCAATATAATAGTAGATGATATGGTAGGTGATAAAATATTTAAATTAGGCAGAAATTACTTCACTAATACGGTATTAAGAAACAGACATATTAATAGTGGATTGAACTTTTTAATTGGAATACAAGCCATCAATTCAGTCCCTAAAAATATCAGATTAAATGCCAACTTTCTGTCTTTATTCAAATTTGCTAATAGCCAAATGATTATAAATGATATATTACCTAATTTATCTGCATGGGTAGATGAGAAAGATTTAATGGAATTAT
>Ga0181596_10004157_pt1 | contig 13262 bp, 8 predicted proteins | sample 041ome_6_FD_148655 | JGI IMG/M metagenome (GOLD analysis project Ga0181596, IMG submission 148655) | Coastal salt marsh microbial communities from the Groves Creek Marsh, Skidaway Island, Georgia - 041402US metaG (spades assembly) | ecosystem: Environmental > Aquatic > Marine > Intertidal zone >... | reverse complement strand
AACGCATGAAACGCTTGCTCCTTGCGGTAATCCTGGTTCAGGGCTTCATGGCCACGGCTCAATTGGACACCCAGGTGGTGCGCTTAGAGATGGCACCCGTTTTTGGGAAGCGAAGCAATGTGGCGTGGGACGTGATTCAAAAGGTGATGGCCGAGCGCAGCGCTCAAATGGAGCAAACGCAGACGCTCCAATGCAGCACCTACGCCAAGAGCAGCTACATCCAGGGCGGACAGAGTGAGTTGTTTGAATTTTTGAGCTACTCGCAGCGCGTTCGTCCCGGAACCTACCGTGAGTTTGTCGTGGCTGCTGACCAGCATTTGACCCGAGGTCCGGGCGATTTTGGAAACAGCATGGAGGTGCAGGCCAATTTTTCCGGAAGAGGGGACTTCATGGGGGAACAGCAAGCACCCGATATGGGGCAGCACTTTTTTGAGGGCTTAGAAGACGGGGATTTTGAACTCTACGCCCCGACGATCTATGTGCCCAAAGTCTTGGCACAGCCGATTCCGAGCCCTTTGGCCGCCGATGCGGGCATCAACTACCGGTATGACTTGGTGGACATCCTTCAAGCCGATCAGCCGGGTCAAAAAATCTATATCCTGTCCTTTGCGTCGCGTTCGGGTAAGCTGATGGACGGGCAGCTTTGGGTCCATGAAGCGGACTGGCATATTTCCAAAGCGACGATGACCTTGGAAGGAAGTGCGCTGACTCGTTTTGAACGGCTCGTCGTGACGCAGACCTACCAGCAGTGGCAAACGTGGACAGCCCCTTATGCCAACATTGTTTCCAATCGGGAATTCTGTTGGAGCGATCATGGGGACACCGGGGTAGTGACGGTGCAACACCGCGATTTTCAACTCAATGCCCACCTCACACCACGGCAGTTGGGACTGGCGGTTCGGAGTTATGCGGCGGATGCATTTGATTTGGGGAGTGAAAAGTGGGACGCTATTCGGCCACAGCCCCTCGCCGCCGAAGAAGTTGCACATGTGGCCTACCAGGATAGCCTGGCGCTTTATTACGATAGCGATGCCTATGTCGACAGCGTGGATCGAGAATACAACACCTTCAAGTGGTACAAACCGGTGCTCACGGGAATGGGCTACCGGTCCCGAAAGCGCGGGATTTCTCTCTACTTCGATCCCTTGATTGCGCAATTCAGGCCGTTTGGCATTGGCGGTTACCGGCATAATCTGGGCGGAAGCGTGACCAAAACGTTTGACAACGACCAGCGGCTCACCTTGGACGGCTATGTGAACTACGGCTTCGCCAACCAGGACGTAAAAGGGGAGCTTTCGCTGAACTACCGCTACAACCCGCGCCGGTTTGGGGACGTGGAATGGGCCTATGGGGATGACTACATGATGGTCAATACCTACGAATCCATTCTGGGCACGTTTGCACGCGGCAACTATGCACGTCGTCGCTACTTCACGGTGGCGCAGCGCATGGAGTGGTTCAACGGTTTTTATGTGCGAACGAGTTTGGATTTTTCGGAGCGTTCATCCATTGCAGGCTTGGTGATGGATACCTGGTCGGACGACCTCTTTGGGGCGCTCAATCCGCCCAAGGATTTTCCGACCTACACGGTGGCCATCGCCGGGGTGCAGGTGCTCATTCGTCCCTTCCAGCGCTATATTTTCAAACGAAACCGAAAGTTCATCCTGGGAAGCGATTACCCGGACATCGAAGTGGACTACCGCTGGGGAATCCCGGGGCTCTTTGGGTCGAACGTGGACTACCACCAGCTGCGCATCGAATCCCGCGACTTCATCCAATGGCCTCGCATGGGCTACAGCGAATGGAGTGCAGGGGCGGGCAGCTTTTTCGGCGCCAACTTGGACAGCATTCGATTCATCGAGCATAAATTTTTTCGCGGTTCTGACCAGCGCCTCTTTTCCATGCCGACCGCCAGCTTTCAAGCCTTGGATTCCACCTACCATACGGCGCGCGCCTATGTGGAGCTCTACGGCATTCACCACTTCCAAGGGGCCTTGCTGGAGCGGATTCCCTTGCTGAATCGCTTGAATTTGGAATCTGCTGTCGGTGGGAGCGCCGTCTTCATTCCCTCCTTGGGCCTCCAACACGTGGAGACTTTTGTCGGTCTGGAGCGGGTGTTCCGCATCAATAAGCAGCTCATGAAATGGGGGATTTACCGGGTGTTTACCCCGGGGCAAACGATTGGTTCCGGCTTTCAGTGGAAAGCGGGGATCAATATCTACGATTCCTACCGGGGCCGTTGGCTGTATTGAGTCCATAAATCCATGGTCAAGCCCGCTCGGGACTGTACATTTGGGATTCGAAAAATTTTTAGACGTTTAGATTCGTTTCATACCGCTCATGAAGAAGACGCTTTTTACCTTGATACTTCTGGCCTTTGTAGGTCAGCTTTCGGCCCAAACCCTTTTTACCGTCGGCGAGAAAGCCGTTTCGGTCGATGAATTCTTGTACGTCTACGGGAAGAACAAGGACATTGGCAATCAAATTGACCCCAAAACCCCCGAGGAATACCTGGGTCTGTACATCGCGTTTAAGCGCAAAGTGGCGGAGGCAGAGGCTCTTGGGCGCGACACGCTGGCGGCCTTTTTGACCGAATACAACACCTACTACCGCCAACTTTTGAAGCCGTACTTGACGGATAAGACCGTGGACGAAGGCATCGTGAAGGAAGCCTATGCGCGCATGGCGACGGACGTTCGGGCCGCACACATCATGCTGGATTTGCCCGAAAACGCCCTCCCTGAGGATACCGCCAAAGTATACAAGCAAATTCTCGCTATTCGCGACCGTCTAAACCGCGGTGAGTCCTTTGAAACCATCGCACGCCAACAGTCCTCTGACAGCTACAGTGCGGTCAACGGTGGAGATTTGGGCTACTTCAACGTATTCAACATGGTGTATCCATTTGAAAACGCCTGCTACAACGCGGAAGTGGGACAGATGGTGGGACCGGTGCGCACGCAATTTGGCTACCACCTCATCAAAGTGCTGGACAAGCGCCCCGCGCGCTACCGCATGACTGCCGCGCACATCCTTCTGCTCGACAGCGAAGAGCGCCCCAATGCGGAAGCGCAGAAAAAAATTCAGGATATCCACAAGAGCCTTCAGGCTGGAGAGGAATTTACTACCCTTGTCCGCAAACACAGCCAAGACCAGAGTTCACTTTCTCGCGGTGGGCAATTGCCCACATTTGGACTCAATCAGATGCTGCCTGAGTTTGAAGAGGCCGCCTTTAGTTTGGCGTCGGATGGAGATTTCTCGGAGCCCTTCCGGACGAAATTGGGATGGCACATTGTCCAGCGGCTGTCTCGCGAGGAGGTTCCTTCCTTTGAGCGGGTGCAGGGCGAGTTGGCCGGAAAGATTCGGCGGGATGAGCGTTCGAGTGCCTCCTTGCAGGCCTTCTTGGCGACGCTTTCGGCCCGTTACAACGTGCGCATCGATGAGTCTGCCGTCAACCAAGTACTCAAGGCGCTCGAGAAGGGCAAGAGCACTGCGAAGTTGACCAAGCCCGTGGTGACCTTTGAAAGTTTGACCGCCGGACTTGGTGGGACCAAGACGATTTCCCAAACTGAATTTGCCGCCCGCGCCATCGATGCTGAGACTCGCCGCTTGACGTCACTTAACGAGCCCGCGGATAACGTGAAGAAAGTTGATGCGGCCCAAGCTTACGGGGTCTTACAGCCCATGATTCATTCGGCATTGCTGGCGGAAGCAGAGTTTCGATTGCCATTGGAGAATGCCAATTTTCGCTTCCTAGCACAAGAGTACCGCGAAGGCATCTTGGTGTTTGACCTGACCCGCGAGAAAGTGTGGGATGCCGCGTCGCAGGACAGTGCACAGCTCGCCAACTTCTTTGCCGCCTTTCAAGAGGAGTACCAGTGGAACAACCGTTACTCGGGCACCGTATTTACCGCGAGCAATGAAAAGGTCGCGAAGAAAGCGGCTGATCAGCTCCGTCGCGGGGTTCCGGCCGAAAAGGTCATGCGCGTCCTCAACGCCAAAGATCCCTTGGCACTCGCCGCTCAGGAATATACCTCCCTCGAAGTGGGAAATGCCTCGCTCAATGCAAAACAGTCTTTGCTCGTGGCCACTGGAACATTGAATGAGACCGTTCGGGGTCCGGTAGGGTTCGAAGATGGCTATGCGGTCGTAGTCATTTCGGAGACCTTGCCTGCTGGCCCGAAGTCCTTGAGCGAGTGCCGCGGCCAAGTCATCACCGACCTGCAGAAGGCTTTGGAAGAGCAGTGGCTGGAGTACCTGGGTGGAACCTACCCGCTGAATTTGGACCAAGCCCAATGGCAGTCGATTCAAGGGCAATTGTAATTCTGACGACCATGATGATCACAACCACTGAGACGCTACCTGGGCAAGAAATCGTTGAGGTATTGGGCGTAGTCCGGGGAAGCACGGTCCGAGCGCGAAACATTGGACGCGACATTTTTGCCGGCCTCAAGAACATCGTAGGCGGTGAGATTGAAGAATACACCCGCCTCGCGGCAGATTCGCGCGAAGAGGCGTTGATGCGCATGACCCAAGACGCAAAACGCCTGGGTGCAGATGCCGTCGTGGGTGTGCGCTTTACGACCTCCATGATCATGCAGGGCGCCTCCGAAATGCTCGCATACGGCACAGCGGTCAAAATCAAATAATGGACGGGGCAGACTGGCTAATCCAAGGCATTTTGAGCCTGGAGTTCGGATTCTTGGCCTTTTGCCTCGTGGCGATTGCCGTACTCGCCATTCGCCGCGTAAAAAAGCGCCGAACCGAAACCTTCGAAAAGCGGGAAAATTAGTCTTTCTGGTTTGTGCTGCGGCCCGGAAGGATTGAAGTACTCCATGAAAAAGCAAGAATATCTAACCTCAGAGATGCACCTGCTATTCGACATAACGGGTTGCTTTATAGAATCTTGGGAGGCTAATAAAAACAAAACTCAAAGACAAAATGCCTTTGAGTCTCGTTTAGTGGAGCTGGCGGGAATCGAACCCGCGTCCAGACAAGGAAATGATATGCTTTCTACATGCTTAGTTTATCCTTGATTTTCATCCAAAGGCTGAGGACAAACACTCCACCTTCGGCCTATCTGCTAAATTTTCAAAGGCCCCCCGCAGCGCAGGGCCTTCTATTCCCACCTTTCCAGCACCCCTAGATCAGACTCCGTAGGACAGGGATTCTGAGGGATGTCCCGCTTCCGCACCTAGTGCGGAATTAGCTTAGTCTCCTATCGGATGATTAAGCGGCAAGAGCGTAGTTGTACTCGCCAATTATGGATTCCGACATTGAATTAACGAGCATCAATCGGATAGCTCGGCATGCTTACAAACCCCTTCATCTTGCTGTCAATACCGGTCAGCCCCATGCAGTGGAATGCAGCAGCAAAGGTACGTCTTCCCTAAGACAGTCGGTGTGGCCTTATTGGAGGAATAGCGGGGAATTCAGCGTTTGGATCAACGTAACGCTGGTTTTCTTGACCAGGCTGTTCTTGACCGTCTCCCGCATGTCGTCCACAATACGTGGATTGTAACTCGTTCGAAAACGGCCATCCAGTTGCCCTTTTTTGCCCGTTAAGACCTGGTCGGTGGTTTTGGCCTCAGACATGCTGCTCCATTGCCCGGGGTAGAGGTTGGCGGGATCCCCACTGTACTCGGCCGAGGCAACGATGCGCTCGCTTTGTTCCTCGACCTCTCGAGAGGTGATGATGCTCCGCTTGATGGGATCAACCAGGCTAAATTTCAACGCTCCATGGATGTACACGCGGTAGTCCACATCAAAGTAGACGACTTTGTGGTAGACGGTCTCCTTGGTGATGACACCGGTGTCGGGATTCTTTTTGTCCACAATCTCCCTGCGGTAGCCTTGGCGCTCGTAGCGCGACATGGTGCCTGGTACCTCCGTCCAGTCGGTCATTTCCATTTCCAGGAGGTAGTCGGGTTGCTCGTTGGATTGGTACCGAGTTTGGTCATTCCAGTCGATCCAATCGATGAAGGGGTCGTCCGTTCGAACCAAATTATTGATCAAATCCGCCCGCATGCTCTGACTCAAGGTGAGCTCCTGCCGAGTGGGGGCCAAAATATCCCGAACACCCACGGTCACCATGCCGTGGTAGACGGCAGAATCTTGGTATTGCCGGCTATTCTTGTAGGGTTCTCCAATCTCATTTTCCATATCAGCCCACGCATAGAAGGCGGCGCGATACTTTTGGTTCGCATACATGCGGTGTGCTTCTCGATGCATGGGCTCGGCCACGGCACTGCGCCAAAGCTCTTGGATGTGGTTGTCCTCGGGGCTGTACTTTAAAACGCGGGCAAACGTGCGCTCGGCCCCGGTAAAATCTTCCTGTTCCAAGGATTGTTGGGCCTGTTGGACTAAGTCCTTGACAAAGTTCTGTTTAAGGCCATTGTATTCAGAGATGTGGGCCGAAGTACCGGAAAGCAAGACCCCCGCGGCATTGGCGCGCTCCTCTAGGTCTCGGGCACGGACAAAAGCATCCAAGGCCCCAACCGTTTCCCCTGCCTCAGCAAGTTTTTCAAATTCCCGAATTTGGGATTTGATTTCCTTTTCCCCGTAGGTTTTTACCTGGATCATGGCCTTTTGATTCCCGGGCTTCCGCTCAAGGGCTTCCAAAGACATCAGCGTAGCTTCGTAGGTAAGCCCCGCCGAAGCTAACTTCTTACTGCGCTTCAACGCCTGGTTGGTTGGAGAACAAGAAAAAGCCACCGCTGCGATAAGCAGGGTGGCTAAAAACGTGGAGAAATAGTTTCGAGCCATAGGCTCAAAAATACATCAACCCAAGTAGGTTTTGAGAATCTTGCTACGAGAAGTGTGCTTCAAGCGACGGATTGCCTTTTCCTTGATTTGACGCACGCGTTCACGGGTCAAGTCAAACTTCTCACCAATCTCCTCCAAGGTCAGCGGATGCTGTCCATTGAGGCCAAAGTAGAGACGGATGACATCGCCCTCACGCGGGGTCAGTGTAGCCAAAGAACGCTCGATTTCTGTGCGGAGTGAATCCACCATCAAATCGTCGTCGGGATTGGGTGAATCGTCAGAGTTCAGGACATCGTACAAGTTGCTGTCTTCCCCTTCGACCAACGGAGCATCCATGGACACGTGGCGACCGCTATTGCGCATCGACTCTTTCACGTCCATTTCGCTCATTTCCAACTTTGTGGCAATTTCCTCTGCGCTGGGTGGACGCTCGTGCGCCTGCTCCAACGAGGCATAGGCCTTGTTGATTTTGTTGATAGAACCGATTTTGTTCAACGGCAAGCGGACAATTCGAGACTGCTCAGCCAAGGCCTGCAGAATGCTTTGACGAATCCACCAAACAGCATAGGAGATGAACTTGAAACCACGCGTTTCATCGAAACGTTGCGCGGCCTTAATCAAGCCCAAGTTGCCTTCGTTGATCAAGTCAGGCAGCGTCAACCCTTGGTTTTGGTATTGCTTCGCCACGGAAACGACAAAACGCAAGTTGGCTTTGGTCAATTTCTCCAAGGCCCGCTGGTCGCCGGCCTTGATTTTCTGGGCGAGCTCTACTTCTTCTTCCGCAGTAATCAATTCCACTTTGCCGATCTCCTGGAGGTATTTATCCAAGGAGGCCGTTTCACGGTTAGTGACCTGCTTCGTAATTTTTAATTGACGCATCGGATGATTTCGTACGAGGGTTAAACAAACAAGTTACGAGAAAATTGAATTTCTCTTATTCTTCATTGCGGGGGCCACGCTCACGGCGTTCTCCGCGCTCTGGACGGGGACCACGACGGTCTCCGCGGTCAGGGCGAGGGCCACGATCCTCCCGGGGTGCGCGCTCGATATAGCCCTCGGGCTTCTCGATCAACACTTTGCGTGAGAGGCGCAACTTACCCTTGTCATCAATGCTCAAAAGCTTGACTTGGACCTTATCCCCTTCTTTGTACAGAGCGGAGGGGTCCTCGACGCGCTTCCAATCCATTTCTGAAACGTGCAATAAGCCTTCTGTTCCGCGGCCGATTTCGACGAATACGCCGAAGGTCTGAACGCCTTTTACGACGCCGTCATAGATGGTATCCACAACGGGAACAAAGCAGATCTCATTGATGCGTTGCTGGGCCAAGGCGATGCCTTCGGCATTGGTACCGCTGATTTCCACGCGACCGATGTTGCCCACCTCTTCGATGGTGATGGTTGTGCCTGTTTCAGCTTGCATGCCTTGGATAATCTTGCCACCAGGTCCGATGATGCCACCGATGAAGCTCTTGGGAACTTCCATGATGACCATACGGGGAGCATGGGGCTTCAATTCGGCACGTGGAGCAGGCATGGCAGCCGTCATGACGCCCAAGATGTGCGCACGTCCGGCTTTCGCTTGATTCAGGGCATTGGTCAGGATCTCGACGCTGAGGCCTTTGATCTTGATGTCCATTTGGCAGGCAGTGATGCCTTTTTCGGTACCCGTCACCTTGAAGTCCATGTCACCGAGGTGATCTTCGTCGCCCAAGATGTCGCTCAAAACGGCGTATTTGCCCGTCTCAGCGTCCGTGATCAAGCCCATGGCGATACCGCTTACGGGGCGATCAATTTGGATACCTGCATCCATCATGGCTAGGGTGCCAGCGCAAACGGTGGCCATAGAGCTCGAACCATTGGATTCGAGGATGTCCGAAACAATGCGGATCGTGTACCCACTTCCTGCGGGAACCATGTTTTTCAAGGCGCGCTGCGCCAAGTTTCCATGGCCCACCTCTCGGCGGCTCGTGCCGCGCATCATGCGTGCCTCACCGGTAGAGAAAGGAGGGAAGTTGTAGTGCAAGTAGAATTTCTCGTCCCCGGTCATGGTTGCCGCATCGATGCGGTTGGAATCCAAGGCGGTACCCAAGGTTACCGTCGTGAACGATTGCGTCTCACCACGTGTGAAGAGCGCACAACCGTGGGGGCCAGGAAGGATGTCGGTTTCGACCCAGATGGGGCGAATTTCGTCCGTCTTGCGGCCGTCAAGGCGCATTCCGTGGTCCAAAATTTGGTTGCGCATGGCTTTGTACTCCACGTCGTGGTAGTAGACTTTGGCCAAGTCCAACGAGGTCTCTTTCTCCTCGTCGGTCAAGGTGGCAGCAAATGCTTCGAAAACCGCCTTGAATTGCGCAGAACGCTCTGCTTTGTTGGTCAAGCCCATGCCGGCCACTTTGTAGGCACCTTCATAGGTTGCAGCCTCTACGCGCTTGCGCAATTCCTCGTCGTGCGTCTCGTGGGAGTACTCACGCTTCGGGCTCGAGGTAGGAACCATGGCCGCGAGAGCCAATTGAAGGTCTACTTGCTTTTTGATGGCATCGTGTCCGATAGCGATGGCCTCGAGCATCTCGGCTTCCGAAACTTCTTTCATTTCGCCTTCTACCATCACCACGCTGTCCGCGGAGGCACCAACCATGATTTCCATGTCGGCCTCTTCGAGTTGAGCATAGGAAGGGTTGATGATGAACTCGCCGTTGACGCGGGCGACATTCACCTCGGACATTGGTCCGTTGAAGGGGATATCACTGATCGCAATGGCTGCTGAGGCGGCAAAACCTGCCAAAGATTCGGGAGCCGTTGAAGGATCGTACGAAAGCATCGTGATGATCACTTGGATTTCAGCGTGGAAATCTTCTGGGAACAAGGGACGCAATACGCGGTCCACCAGGCGACAGACCAATACTTCACGGTCGCTTGGGCGTCCTTCGCGCTTCAAGAAGCCTCCTGGTACGCGGCCTGCACCGGCAAATTTTTCTTTGTACTCCACACTTAGTGGGAGGAAGTCAACCCCTGGACGGGCTTCTTTATTCGCTACGACGGTAGCAAGGAGGGCGGTTCCGCCACAAGTAAGTAGGACTGCGCCGTCAGCTTGACGAGCCATACGGCCCGTTTCGAGGGTAATGACTCGGCCGTCAGGCAGCGTTAAGCTTTGAGTGATGGGGGTAGGTGCATTCATGTTTTTTGTTTTCGATATTGATTTCTCCAGGCCGCTTCTTCCAACGCGAAAAGGCAATCCGGGAAGAATTGCCTTTTCTGAATGATTCCGCTAGTGGAAACTCACGCTTATTTGCGGAGTCCTAGTTTTTCGATAATCGCACGGTAACGAGCGATCTCCGTTTTTTGAAGGTGATTCAGAAGACTCCGACGCTTTCCAACCAAACGAATGAGCGAGCGCTCCGTGTTGTGGTCTTTACGGTTCTTCTTGAGGTGCTCAGTCAAATGGCTGATGCGGTAGGTGAAGAGGGCGATTTGCCCTTCGGCTGTGCCCGTATCTTCGGGGCCCTTGCCATGTTGCGCAAAAATTTCGCGCTTCTTTTCTGTGTTTAGATACATGCCTAGATCACTTAGATGGTTGTGCTGTATGCCCGACTTTCGGGAGGGCAAAAGTACGAATAATTTATTCTGCTTTCACAGGGGCGGGGAGATTCCCCACAAATCGAAGCCATTGACTCATGCGGTCCTTCAAGTGCTTTCGCTCGACAATGAAGTCCAAGAAGCCATGCTCCTTCACAAACTCGCTTGTCTGAAACCCTTCAGGCAAGTCCTTGCCAATCGTTTCCTTGACGACGCGGGGCCCTGCAAAGCCGATGAGCGCTCCCGGTTCTGCAATGTTGATATCCCCCAGCATGGCATAGGAAGCCGTCACCCCCCCGGTGGTGGGGTCGGTCAGCAAACTGATGTAGGGAATACCCGCTTCATCTAGAAGGGCCAGCTTGGCAGACGTTTTGGCCATTTGCATCAATGAAAAGGCCGCTTCCATCATTCGGGCGCCCCCAGACTTGGAAATCATAATGAAGGGAATCCGGTGCTTTAAGCTGTAGTCAATGGTGCGGGCGATCTTTTCCCCAACCACGGAACCCATGGATCCGCCGATGAACTTGAAGTTCATGGCTGCAATCGCCACAGGAATTCCGTTCATGGTGCCCGTTCCGGACGTTAATGCATCGTCCAAGCCGGTTTTGGCACGGGTGGCTTTAAGTCGGTCGGTGTATTTCTTGGTATCCTCAAATTGCAAGGGATCCTTGGAAATCATCCCCGCATCAAGTTCGGTGTATACACCTCCGTCAAAAAGAAAGGAAAAATACTCCTTGGCGTCAATGCCATTGTGGAATCCGCAGTTGCCGCAGACCCACACATGCTGAGCATGATCTTCGGCCGAAACAATCACCTTGCACTTGGGGCATCCGTGCCACAAGCCATCGGGGGTCTCCTTTTTCTCTTGGGTCGGGGTGGTGATCCCGGCTTCTTGTCTTTGAAACCAATCCGTGGACATAGGTTGATGGGTTAGGCGATGGTAATACTTGGATCGAGGTATACGTCTTGAACGGCATTCAACAGGGCTACGCCTTCTTTCCAATCGCGTTGGAAAGCCTTGCGGCCCAGGATCAAACCTTGGCCACCGGCGCGCTTGTTGATCACGGCCGTAGCTACCGACTCGGCCAAATCACTGGCCCCTTTGGACTCACCGCCTGAGTTGATCAAACCGATTTTACCCATGTAGCAGTTGGCCACTTGGTAACGGGTCAGATCAATGGGGTGGTCGGTGGTCATTTTTTCATAGACGTTGGCATGGGTTTTTCCGTGCTTGGTCGCAAGGTAGCCTCCGTTGTTGGTGGGCAACTTTTGCTTGATAATGTCCGATTGAATGGTGACGCCCAAATGGTTGGCTTGGCCGGTCAGGTCGGCGGAGGTGTGGTAGTCCACGCCATCCTGCTTGAAGCCATTGTTGCGGGTGTAGCACCACAAGATGGTCGCCATACCGAGTTCGCGTGCACGCTCAAACGCTTCAGAAACCTCCAGCAATTGGCGGCGAGACTCCTCGGCACCAAAATAGACGGTCGCCCCCACGGCGACAGCGCCCATGTTCCAGGCGTCCTCGACAGAACCGTACATGGTCTGATCGTACTGGTTGGGGTACGACAAGAATTCGTTGTGGTTGATTTTCACCACAAAAGGAATCTTGTGCGCGTATTTGCGGCTGACAGAGGCCAAAACACCGAACGTAGACGCCACGGCGTTGCACCCTGCCTCCATGGCCAACTTTACAATGTTCTCGGGGTCAAAGTACAAGGGGTTGGGTGAAAAACTTGCGCCCGCGGAGTGCTCAATACCTTGGTCGATAGGAAGAATACTCATGTACCCAGTGTTGGCCAAGCGCCCCGTTCCATACAACTGTTGCAAGCTGCGCAACGTCGGAATATTGCGGTTACTCCCGAGGAATTGTTCGTCCACAAAATGGCCAGATGGCAAGTGGAGGCTTTCTTTGGGGATGGCCGTGGAAGTGTGGTTGAGGAGGTATTCGGCTTGGTCGCCGAGGAGGGTAATGACGCGCTCTGAGGCCATATGTCTGTTCAATTAGAAGAATACGAATTGCAAACCTAGGCCTTTTCTTTGATTTAGCCGTGCAAAAAATCGCCAAAAAAGGTCCTCAAAAGGGCATACCTAGGCCAAAATTAAGCGTGCTTCGCTGGCCCCATTCGCCCGGCCGAAACCACGGCTGATTTCCGAGGCGACGTGGGTCATACACCTGCAGTCCCCAGTCGATTCGGATTACAAAGAAGTCCAAATCATAGCGGAGCCCAAAGCCGGCATCCCAAGCGCTCTGTTCCAGGATTCGGGCTGGATGAAAGACGACACGCTCTTGGATGCTGGGGAGTTGGAGTAGGGGACTGGTTGTTTGGCCGATGTTTCGGGAGGTTAGCCATGTATTGCCGGCATCCGAGAAAAGGGCCCCAGATAGGCTTCCCGACAAAGGAAAGCGGTACTCGGTTTGGAACAGCAATTTCCGGGTCCCGGATCCCAAGTAGCCAGTACTATCAAAGACGGCTAAAGGGAGTGCGCCCGGCCCCAAGCGAAAGTTGATCCAGCCGCGCAAATCGTTACTTCCCCCAGCAAAAAAGGCCCGCTCAAAAGGGGGAAGGCCGGGGGTGTTTTGTAGGGTGAACAGTTCGCCAAGGACTGTGCGAAGTGCCCAATCCCGGTGTTTGGTTCCACGGTAAAGCCAGCGCATGTCTAATTTGGCTCGGAGGTAGTGGGCATAGGGAACTTGGCCCAAGGTGCGCACATCGGGCCCAGACCCTTCGAGCCCACGAACGACTAAATCTGTGAGTACGCCAGAGGATTCCAAGGTCCATTCGGTTCGGCGCTCCCAACGCCCAAGTTGCACGGAGGGTCGCACAATGCGCAGACGCGGCCCGAGGAGCAGGACATCTTGGAACCCGGACTTGATCGAGAGGGCTTGGTAAAAGGTGCTGTCAATTTGCCGCAGGTCGATGTAG
>Ga0181596_10004149_pt1 | contig 13279 bp, 15 predicted proteins | sample 041ome_6_FD_148655 | JGI IMG/M metagenome (GOLD analysis project Ga0181596, IMG submission 148655) | Coastal salt marsh microbial communities from the Groves Creek Marsh, Skidaway Island, Georgia - 041402US metaG (spades assembly) | ecosystem: Environmental > Aquatic > Marine > Intertidal zone... | reverse complement strand
TTATATTTTCTTGTTCAGCTTCAAGCCTTCGCATATCTGGCCCAGCCGCTCTTTGTATTTGAGCGTTGGCGATGTCTCGATCTACTCGCTCGGCAGTAGTTGGCGTATCAATCGGCTGAAATTTTCCGGCTGAATTCTCAATTAGATTTCTTAGCGTAGCATTGGTAGGGATCGCAGGTGTGCCAACATACTCTGGAATCGGGTTCTCTCTGCCCTGTCGAATTAGCTCATACATTTGCTCACGGGCATCAAACGGCTCACCGATAGCGCGATCTCTGTTACGCTGGTAGGTGCTTTCCGAAGGAACAGTCTCTCCAATATCTTCCTTGCGGTTGTTCTTAAAGAGTTCTGCTTCTTCTCTGGTAGCAAACGTAGGTAATTGTTGGTTTGTATCAGGATCAAACGGCGCACCTTTGGTTTCGATGCTGTCCATTACTAAGCTAGAAACTTGCTCAATGTCGCGGACTTGGCCTGTCTGAGCATCAACTGTCGGAGTAACCACAAACCCGTAGCCCATCACTTCCAGAACTTCTGGCATTTCTGAGTAGGAACGGCCCAGTTGATCTTGGTAGATTGGTCGACCTGTTTCCAGTGTTCCTGCTCTGCGTATAGGAACAGGATTAGTTTCTATTCCAGTTGCAGGGTTTTGAGTTCCGCCACCAGGAACAGGGGTCGAGCGTGCGATAGCATCTTGCTGATCTGCTGTTGCAACACTTTTGCTAAACTTAACAGGGTCTACTCCAAGCTCTTGAGCAGCCATTCGAGTATCTAGCGGGACTCCTTGCGCAGCATCAGTAGGAACTGCAATATTGTTTTGCCGGATTGTTGAAGGTTGTGCGGCCCCCATATCTGCGGTTGGGTAGAGTCCACGAAGCTGCTGAGCCAGCCCAGTTGATTCTCCTTGTGCTTGCGCTAGCACATTCTGGTCGGCAAGTTCCTCTGCTTGTTTTTCGTTAATAATTGGTTGGCTAGTGTCTGTTGCCAGGTTAGCAGGTTGCGGAGATGTCGCCGTGTCACTTACCGGAGGCCGGTCTTCCACAACTGAAGGAGCAGTCGTCAAGTCAGGAACGTCCACTCGCTGAGTAGCACTACTCTCACTAGCTTGGGTTCCAGCAGAAACAGGAGCAGTGATTGTATTGCTTTGTGGGCCAGAAGCCGGAGAGGCTTGAAGAGTTCCGCCTAGCGCTTGTGGAATGTAGTCAGGATTGTTGGCAATTTCAGTGTAAAGCGCTGCCGTTCCCGCATACTTCGGGTTGATCTCGCTAAGTTTTTCAAAGGCTTGCTGTACTCGATTCTGGTCTCCAAAATTCTGTGCTAGTGCAGCAGCCATTAGCTCTTGATTCCATCCTAGTGTCATCTCTTGGACAATGACGAACTCTTCGGGAGTCAGCTTTTCTGGGTTAAGAATTCCTAGCTTATTTAGTTGATCTTTAATTGCGACAGACTTCCGCGCGTCAAAGTCAGAGCCACCATACATAACGGAGTTGTACATCTTAACTACATAGTCTTTTGCTTTGGTGGCTTCGGCGTTAAATTTTACAGCTACTTTTTTTGCGATCTCTGCTTGCTTAGCTTTAAGCTCTTTGGCGTTTTGTCCGGCTAGCGTGTAAATATTCTTGTAGGCTTGCGCTTGGATAAAGTACGGTTGATTTGTAGCCAGCGACTCAATGGCTTCCCGTTGCGCAGGGCTAAGTGTTTCTAAATACGTTTGAATCTTGCTTTGATCCCCCTTGGCTTCCAGCACAGGTGCTAACAATTCCAATGCCTGAGAAGTACCTCCTGCGGCAGTCACCAGATTGACTCCTTGAAAATCAGCTTCAAGCTGACGCATCTCAATTGCAGGAAAGATCTGGTCGCTAAGTCGAATATACTCTTCAGAAGCTAGCGCATTTAGCTCACTTTCCGAAATAAACCAGGGCAAATCTGCTGAGCTAACTCCGACAGAATCCCAGATTTTTGCCAAGTTTTCTCCGTCTCCCGCGTCTGTCAGCGTCAAGGCGTCGTTTACTTTTCCTGCTTGCGTAAGTCGCGCAGTCTCCTTGCGCATTGCTAAACTATTGGATTTCAGCCACTTTTCCTTGAGACTTGTTTCGTAGGCAGAGCCAATCTGCAATCCACTGTTGAGTGCGGTTAGCGCCCGTTGCGTATCGGAAGGCGCATTGTAGTAGGGGTTGTCTGCGGCTGGTTGTGTCCCTGCGATGTTCGGCGCTATCGCCATAATGCCGGAAGCTGCAGCATTTCCTAATCCGGCTCCGGCTGCTGCACCCGCTATTGTTCCGGCTCCTGGGCCTATCATTGATCCAGCAATAGCACCACCAACGGTTCCAAGAGCTTGAAGCGTTGAGCTAAAAGCGTTGTGCTTATTGGCAGATTCCTGTTGTCTTCTCGCTTCTTCTTGCTGACGCTTGAATTCTGCTTCTTGTTCTTGTCTTAGTTTTTCCGCTTGTCGGTAAGACAAAGCGCTGTAGAGCATCTGAAGTCCACCGCTCTGTTGCGGAAACATAGGAGATACGGCCATAGTTTCTCTTATGGAGTAATTTGAAGTTGTTCGAGAAGCTTTGGATCTAGCGTGCTAAAATCAAAGTCTGGAAACTGAGTCTGTAATGCGGCTCCAGTTGCACCCCAATCAAATTTATTATCTATTAGCGTCTGCAACCACCCCATTCCTGTCCAGTAATCATTGGTGGCATTCGCATCTGCGTTTCCTGCAGTGGTAGCAGCAGCGTTAGCTGCGTCGATAGTTCCAGCATTTAAGCCTGTGCGTAAATTAAGATTGGTATTAAACTGATCTCGCTCGGCGTTGATTCCGCTTTGTTGCTGTTGTGCTAGAGTGTTTAGCCCGCTAATTCCTACGGCTGCTTGGTTTTGTTTGCCACTGTAGATTGTAGAGATCATGTCCTTGTCTACATCTAAGCCACTAATTTTTACACCATAAAGATTTCCTAGCGCATTCATGCCTGTTGTAATTCCAGCTTGAGCAGAATTGAGCGCATTTTGTCGGTTACCCAGCATGTTACTACCCATCGTGTAACTATCAAGCATCGCTTGACGGTTAGCAGATCTTGTAGCGTCTGCTCGTTTTTTCTCTAAATCCATGATCGCTGCTGTGTACGCAGGACTGCTAGGATCTAACCCTGCATTTGCATAAGTAGCGTTAAGCGTTTCTTGTGACCCTCTTGCTGAGCGATCTATTTGGTCTTGCGCCTCTGCAAAATACAGATTCTTTAAACGATTGTAGTAGTTGGTGTCGTTAGCGTTTTGAGCTACTTGGTTTAGCGCCCCAATATTGCTGTCCAATTGACCCATTCGTGGGCGCAATTCAGACTCGTAGTCGCTATAGGCATTTGCATACTCTTTACGAAGAGCAGTCATGTCTGTCGTGTACTGCTCTCCGGCGGCTTCCAAGTCTTGCTGATACTCCAAAAAGCCTTGGTTTCTTAGCACATTGCCACTCACATCGACTAGTGTGCCTGATGTGTCTACTCCGTAGGTTTGCCCATTTGGCCCTGTGTACTTTCCAGTTGTTTCATCAAAAGTAAAACCGTAGTCTGCAAAATTGCTGCGGTTGATCGAAGAGCCAAACAAGTATTCATTGACTGTATCTTGGAAGGCTCCGGCAAAATCATTTTCTTCAAAGTTCAGCATTCCTTCGGTGTAGGCTTCTTCACCGGAGGTGGTGTTTGTTAGTGCGCCCTCATCTCCTAGCGTGTAGACGCTATTTGTTTGAGGATCGGTATACTGAACTGTGCCATCGTCGAGTACATTTCTGTTCCAGCCTAGCGCATTGGCTACACCCTCGTTGACGGCTCCGCCCGTGTACGCAATGTTGATGTCCGATGCGCCCTGTGCGCCTTCAGCGCTTTGCTGAACTGCCGTATCAACCACATCTTCTGCTGCATTCGCAGACTCTTGGTCATCCTGTATTTCAGTGGCAACAGTAGACTGACCTGGAGAAATATACGGATTTCCATCGGCATCCCGATATTCACCGTTGTCTGTTAGAAAAAAGGTTTTCCCGTTTGCATCGGTAAACTCACCGTCAACTACATTTCCGTTTGCATCTTTAACGGGAGTCAACCCGTCTGGGTTGGTAGGATCACCAAAAGTACTCTCGTCTAATGTCTCTTGTGCTTGGTCTGTTGGGGTAACTGGATTCGCACCTGCTAGCGTAGCATTGTCAATCGTATAAGCTGTGTCACCACTACCCCAAGTGTTGTCCGGTAGTACATTATTCTTGGCAAAGTTATCGGCAATGTACGAATTCCAAGCATCTCCTGACAGGTCAGCTATGTCATCAGACAAAGCCGTATAACCCTCGGTTGTTCCGTCACGGGAATCTAGGATCGCTTGAATCTGTTCATCCGTTCCGCCTTTTTCTTTTAAATTTGAAACTAGTTCATTTTGAGCATTATACGACCTCATTCCGTCTACAACGCTAGCTATATCGCTAGCAGAAGTTTCATACTTGGCATCGGTGAAGTGACCATTCTTATCCATCACTAATGCACCGATTACCCGTTGAATTCCACCAATATCGTCACTGGCTAACAGATTTGTCCAAAGAGAATAGTCTGAAGGTAGCCCTTTTTTAATAGATTCTGTTAAACCGCTTGATTCCGCCCAATTTCGATAGTCATCAACTGTCCAATCTTTTGTAAATTCTCCAAATCTAGCATTAAATTTGCCGTTAAGCACTTTAGCCCATTGGCCTTGCAAAGCTTTTTCTTTGAAGTCAACCCAATACTCATAATAGTGAGAATCTTTTTCATAACTCCAATCTGCAGGAAGTACAGATTTAGGTGTGTTGTATTTAATTGCCATTTTATCCTTCCTCCGCTTGGGGGGTCATTGCTCTTTGTTCCAAATCTGCTAGGGTCACGTCTGTTTCTACGATATAAATTTTACCACCGTCTTCGGGATTCAGATGAATGTATTGTAAGACGTGTCCGATAGTTCCCGATTGAAAATAAGCTTTCTCTGTCTTGGTGATGTAGTCTGTAATATCGTTGCCATTACTATCCTGCCCAACTACTTCGGTACTATCAAAACTGTAGGTTCCAATGCTTGTACCGTCCAAGTACCACTGAATGTCTACATTGCCCTTGTAGGTAATCTGAAACTCTGCATGAGTACGAACTCCCCTGTAAAAACGGGGTGGCAACGCTACAGGTCTGGCCCAGAGGATTTCTGCGTCAGCCGTACTCGTCCCTGTATTGTGCATATGGGGGATGTAGCCATAAGCTAATGAATCAAAATAAATACGGTAGACTTCAACTGTTTCTGAAGTTGAGATGCTATAGCTTTGACCTTGCTCTGTACCGTCTACATAAATCTTTGGTACTAGCGTTCCTGCGCCACGCATAGCATATTCAAAATAGTGAAACAGTTGTTGCTGTGAAAAAGATTCAATCGGCACACCCTCAAAGTTTTCATTTTGCAACAGGCCGGCAGTCAAGGTTTCCATATGGGGAATATATCCAGAAACACTGCTGGGAAGTGTGATGCGTCTGCCCTTAAACTTTTCTTGGTAAGGCAACGCAATCGTACTGACTAGCGCACCATCTACACTTACTTTGATTGTGGGCTGTTGTGAATATTCCAGCCGAATAGCCGAATAAATATTACGTTGCATCAAAGGTTGATTGCAGAGAGGACTGAAGTGCCGCTAAATCGGTAGCGTTGTAGATCAAGCTAATTAAAGTATCTAATTGCTCTTGAAGGTTAGAAGTGTTGTCAAAAGACTGTTGAAAACTCTCCCGTACTTTTTGATCTTCAATTAGAAAGTAGGTTTCAAAGTCAGCATTTCTTGAAATCATTGGGCTAGCACCTCATAATCAGTGTCGATCCAATCAATTTGCCCGTTTTCATTCCAGTTGATCTCTACCCACCAAGTATCTCCTACAGGTAATCCGTACTGATTGGATCGACTTGCTGGCATAAAGACTCGCTTTGGCTCAGAACTGTTACTGCTGGTGATGCTAACAGGAACTGGGCTTGTAAAAGTGGCAACTCCGTCAATGTAAACCTGCACGGTTCCTGATCCTGTCCCGTTAATGGTTACACTCTTGATTAGTTTTAAGGAACCAAATGCTCCCCCATCGAATGCACGGCTCTTGTAGCTAAAAGGTAGACGGTTCCCTGTGTTTCCTTCAATTACTCCTCTGCGAGAATAAAGCTTATTTTCGTTAGCTTTATAAACTAAGACTGCAGGAGGAGTGGTTACAGTGTTATTTGCCGTGTTTGTTGGTTTTGCTGTTCCATTTTCATTCAAGTCAATTCGGGTAATCGGGAATCCTTCCAAAGAAAAATCCACCATATAACCAAGTTCCGTTGACCCATTGACCACATAGTATTGGTCATTGACCTGTGAGGCATGAACATTTGATCCACTATTTAGAATATCTAGCGTGTCAAACCGTCCTCTGGTTAGGTTTGTCACACGGGAACCATCATAAAAACAAATTCCAGACTGACTAACCCACACAAGATAATTTCCAACTAACGCAATGCTGCGTTCTTCGTTTGCTAATAATCCTTCTGTTGTTGCCAACTTTACTTTTCGCATTTCATTTGGACGAGATCCAAAAACTCGGTAGGTTCCATTCTTTGTCCAGACAATTAGCTCACCCGGATAACTGTGAATGCCTGTAATCTCTTCGTCAAACTGCACATAGCTATCAAGTTCCCAGTTTCTTGGATTGTTGTAGTCCGAAACAAAGAGAAAGCTTCCAGCCTTGTTATCTACTGCACCACCATAGCGATTAGCATTTGTACTGGCAGTTCCAACGCCAAAGAAGAAGTTGTTAGACTCTTCAATGAACTTTAAGAAATCTGGCACACCCCCCTGTGAACCACTAGAGTCCAGACCACCACACCCTAGCCCATTAGGCCACCCTTCCAGAAAATCACACTCACCACTTAGATATAGATCAACTCCATTCCCATCCTGAGTTTTCAGATCAAACACGTCAAAGCAACGAGTCAGGGCGAAGGTTCCGGTCAAAGCAGTATTGGTTGGATGAGAATCAATAACCTTTACAGAAAGCCGAAAATCAGCAGCCGCATAACGAGTATCTGTTCCATCGACTAAAGTAAAAAACGGAGCAGGACTTGCGTTACCAGCAAATTCATAGGAACCAGAGGTTAGCGCAGTACCTGTCCCGTTGACCTGTACTTTTGTATCCTGATAGGCTACCCACGAAACCGTATAGGTTTTTGCAGAGTCTAGCGCATTTGCTACAAACTCCACTTTTTTTGTCGAGGGAGTGTATGAGAAAAAAGCAGGAGTCGTTGTGTAACTTGTCGGTACAAAATAGCAGAGGTCTGCCGTTGTGATGGAATCTCTACGTTCTAGTCGGTAACAAACCAGTGGATCAGAGTTCGTATCTGTAGGTGCGGTGATTGTAAAGTTCAGCCTTTGGGGTGTATGTTGGTATGCCCCTCCACTATGACTTGTTCCAAAAATGTAGGCTTGATTTGTATTTAGCGTTGCTAATTCATACTGTTGACTTAGCGAGGGGATATACTGGTTGGATACCTCCCGAACAGACCGGAAATAGTAGCCACTATCAGAGATTGAAAAGTCTCGACCATTCAGCAACCATTGATTTGAAAAGCTTGGTGAGCTATCCCCTACATCAGCATCGGTTTGCTTGACAATATAAAGAACACTTCGGGCATCATCATAGTAATAGGCTGGAGTTGCAGGGACATACGGAATCAAGCGTTGTTCCGTTTTCGGCCCAGTGTAGCTATAGTAATTGTACGAATCGTAGAGATCCGTGTAGCTGTACGTTAGATAAGTATTGGTATGGTTGGAGTAGGAATAACTATTTTGAGCTAGCGTAACGGATAAAGTATAGGCTTCTGCATTGCTAAAAACTGTACCGTAAGGTGCGCCTAATGATCCTCGGTTGACAGTATATGAATTCCCCTGACTTGACGTTCCTGAGTGGGAAGTAACTGCTCTAGCTGCAGCTTGAGAAGAATAGTTAGTTTGTTGACCTGATATAAATTGGTATACTCCGTTAGAGTCTTGAAACAAAGCATAATACGACCAAAGCCAATAATTACTTTGCGTACTAACTTGCCAAAAGTTGTCTTGACTACTCGAAGTGTAGGTAAAAGGTGGATTATAAGTTACATTCTGTGTAGACGCAGTACGAATTTTAAACTGGCCTGTTGAATTGTTTGCCCAAAGTTCTGTAGATCCATTAAGAAGATATTTTGTGTGTCCATCTTCTACGGTTCCTTCTAGCGAATATGTGTCTCCGTTTGACCATGTATAGGAGTTGTAATTAGAGGTTGTAACCTGAGTTTGGCTGGAAGTATTTGCAGATCGTGCTTGGATCTTTGTTGAACTGGATGTGCCATTAGCCCAGTAAGCAGAAGAACCCTGATACCAACGGTAATACCCATTCTCCTGATGGTTTCCTGAGTCTTGTATATAGGCTGGAGAATACTTGATTGCATCTCCGATTGTTACAGGAATACTACCGGAAGAAGTTGTGGCACGGGTGTAGAGATTATCTCCGCTATAACGGTAATAGGTGGTAGCATCTCCAGTTTTTGTCCACGTCTCATAAGTACTGGATAGCCACGGTTGTTGATTGGCTGATCCTGCTAAAGAATAATTAAATTCTGCCGTATTGGAATCTGACCCTGCAACATCAATGGTCACCGTCTGCGTTGTTGCTAATTGCGAAGGAACAGCAGCAATCAATTCAGTGTTGCTATTATTTTCAACGGTAACGTCAATAGTTACCGCATTCGGAGGATCAAATGCGGCAGGTTGAGCCGTAACTGCTCCGTCCCGAAATATCTGCAGAACTCCGGTGCTACCTGTTCCTGGCCCCAATGCGGCATACAGATCCCGATTCCATACAGCAAAATCGGTTGCAAACTGTACATAAGGTTGATTCGGTGTACCCGAATCATCTTCGACATACTTGCTGACCCATCGACCTGTAGATACTCCTGAGTCATACCAGAACGACCCTTGCGCTCCCGTTGATTGGGTATCTGTTTCAGTTCGGCCTTGCAGACGAACTACAGACATATCAAGGTCTTGAGCATCCTGCCCCTGCGAATCCCCAATCATATGTGGAGAGATCTTTTTATTGATCCCTCCTCTAAAATCAACTAGTCGTTGTTTCGCCATTTACTTTTTTTTCCAGCTTATACGTTTGCTAGATGTTTTCTTTTTAGCGTTTGCATTGCACATCGACTTCGTGGGCCGACAAGCTGGATAACCTCCTTTGGATTTAGCACTGGCGGACTTGCGTCCGCACGGGCCACCTGTCTTACAGTTTACCCAGCCTTTGCCGTTGTTGCGTCCGAACCAACCCTTCAGCCCTTTTTCTTTTTCGGGTTTGAACTTGCTTTCTGCCATGTTCCGCCCATTTCCTTATAGCGTTTTGCGGCATATCCGTTGGCATAGGCCGAGGGATACACCTTGTATTTAGCTTTAGCTTCCGCTTTAGCTTTCGACCAGAGTGAAGGGTTGCTCGGTTTATTTGCCATAACTACAACCTGTAATTAGCGTTTAGCTCAACGGCGAGCAGTCTTTTTCATGCACTTGCCCATTGCCTTGCATTTCTTTGGATTCGGGCAGGTAGCGCAGGGTTTGAAGGCTTTATTCATTCCACCTTTGTTAGCGGAAGCCGTTGGTTTCTTTTTGCCGTACATCATTTTAATAGCTCCAAATTGCAGGGGTTTCTCGATCATCGAGATGAATGAACCGACCTTCACCTTTTTGGTTGATGCCGATTCCATTAAAGTACTTGATTGCCAGCCGAAGAAACTCAACTGCTTCTCCTCGTTCAATCAGTACATCGACAGCTTGCCCACCTGTACCGTTCTTGCCGTGGTGCATACCTGGGCCATTTAATTTTGTCCGTTCTCTAGGATGACTAACTGAACGATACGCCGAAGAAAGTCGCATAGGCTTGCCCCACTCCAGGCGTAAAGCTTCTAGCTTTCGCATAAAGCTAGCGTCCATTGCGCACTCTCCGCTAAAGCTGCACTTTAGCTCGTTCTCTGAAAAATGGGCTGAGCTAGTTACTGTTTGCACGCTTCCTCTTGCGATAAGATTTAAATCCTCGTAGTGCGACTAGCACTACTGCAGGTGCGCCAAATAGCATGGCAATTCCTTCAGCGGCTCCAGTATCTAGCAGCACATCTGCTACACCCCAAGCTGAATCCTCTACGCTAGTAGCCTCTGTGATCGCAGTGGTCTGCTGTATTAGCTCGGTAGCACTATCAATATTGAGTAAATCCGACAGATCCATAAGTCTCCTCTTTGTCTACACCCACACACTTTGCGGCAAAGCCTTCTCCAAATGCGGCTCGATCTTCTACACTCATGCTCATTACTTCTGTTTGGCTAAAAGCTTTACGGAACTCGTCGATGACACAGGAGCAATGGGTTAAGGCCATTGACGACGCAAACTGTGGAGGCATTTGCAATTGATATTGAGGCACGATGCTTTGCATACAGTTATAGACCCATTGTACTAAAAATTCTGTAGGGAAACTAGCGCTATTCTCACTAGCTGTTTGTGCTGGAGAAACCGGAGGAACACAAGTAGCTAGCGTTAGAAGGCTAAAGGCTAAAACTAATTTTTTCATAAGCTACCATTTCTGTTTATCAGCCCAATAAGCCGCAGACATTTTGCCCTTGGCAATGTTCTTAGCGTGTCTAGCTTTAAAAGACTTTCGTTTCGCTTTCATTCGTGCAGATTCACCAGCTTTGGGTTTACCTGCGGTTTTAGCGCCCTGCTCACCGAATCGAATCACCCTTTCTTCGCCACCAGAACAGGCTTTGACTACATGCGATTTCTTTGGATGAGAAGGAGTCCGCTTTGGACTGTTGCACTTCATGGCTGATTTATTAACTCGTGCTGCCATCTTATTTCCTGCTGTTTTCCATCGTTGACTTGAGTTCAGATATTGCGACTGTCATGTTCTTTAGCGTCTCGTTAACAGATTGTAGCACGCTAAGTAACTGGGCGTTACTCGTAGCTTGCAAATCTCGAAGTGCCTTGTCTGCTTCGGTATCTTTGGAGATCCAAAGTTCTTCACGTTGTCGATGTGTGTCCGTTAGATATTTTATGTACCAAAAAGAACATAGGAGTGCTGCCATTGTGCCCCCTAAAGAGGAGAGCATTTCGACAAAGGAGGCTTCTATTGGCATAGTTTTACTCGGCTAGGGTGTGGGTTCTAGTGGCATAACTCGGACTTTTAGGTCGTTAAAATTATGACAATTTAAAAATCGTTATCCGATAATTTTCATTGAAGTTAGCCATATTAAATTGAGTGTATGTCAAATTAAAATAATCACTAGCACCACCAACCGCTGTAACCTGATAAATAGTGGACATACTGATTCCTTTACCTTCGTGACTAGTCGTTGGGCTACTTGGGACATAAAATTGCCAATAAAGAGTTTCTATACCTGAATCTTGCCAGTTTAGTATAAATGTACCAGAGTCATTTTCAGGGGCTGCTGGGCTCTCATTAAAAAAATTAACATTAACACTAATATGGTAATAACCTGTTGATGGTGGAACAAAATTTGTTGCATCGGTATTATCGGAAGGCCCAAAAGTAATCCCACTAGAAACCCTGGTTACATTATATTTGACTTTAGATCCATCGTAAGCGTTACCACCTACCCCGTAAGCAAAAGTAGTTGATGGTAACCCCAAAACACTGCTTCCCAATGTGGCATTATTCAACGTAACCACTCCACCAGACTCACTCATCACGGTATTGCCAGCACTATCCGTAAGCACAACATCACTGGTAGATCCTAGTTGAATCTTTGCTACGTTCGTATTTGTATCATGCGTGGCTAGAGTTTTGCCACCAACTTTCAGTGTTCCGCTCATGCTCCATCCGGTTTTGAGTATTGATCTTTAATCGCTTGAATCTCTGCTTTCCAAGCATCAATTCCTTCGTGGTAAATCTTGTCTAGTTGATCTTGCCAAGTGGGGTATGCTGCTGCCCGTTGCCGTTTATATTCGTTAGCATCGTATTGAGCTTGGAGTTCTGCTATTTTTGCTTGGATTTGTTCTTCGGATGGTTGTGGTCTATCATCTTCCCAAATTAGTTTTGTGCCATTCAGCACTTTGAAATTATGTGCTGGTCTTAGTGCGAACATCGCAGTTGATAAAAATGTCATTGCTGAATCTCCATAATCGTCAGCCCTGTTTTGTAATAGTAGGCAACACTGCTTGTAATAGGGTTATCACCATTCATTGCGTTAATGTTTAAGCCTTCGTTCGTATGACCTGATGCTCGTACTTGAATGGTAAGTTGACTTAATGCTGAATTAGTAAATGTCCCACTTAGGTTAGCAACTGTATATTCACGATTGTTCCCAGTAGTTCTGTCTTGAGTTGCAGCTTGGGACAGGTTGGTAGTACCTACAAACAACGCAGCATAGGCTTCATCATAATTATTTGATGATTCCGTCACTGTTAAATTAGCCATTACATAAATTAAAGAGTTGTCGGACTTTGGGTCATAGGTTGTGGAAACCACTTGCAGTCCTTGAGAGCTCGTTGCTGCTGTCGTGGTGTTGAACTTCGTATAGGTCCCACTTAATGCTTGATTGCCGATTTCAACGAATTTAAAGCCAATAACAGTATTGGCTGGAAACACAACCCCACTATCCAACGTCAGTGTACTCGGTGATTCCGTATGGGTTGCGAGGGTTACTCCTCCGACTTGTAGTGTTCCACTCATTGAGGTTTCTCAGGCCATGTAATGTTGGTCAATTGTCCGTTTTCATCTAAAGATGGAGTCTGGGTATTTGGTAAATCTCTAAGGGCTTGTCTATAGATTCTCCATTCTTCGGACATCGTTACATCAGAGTTTGCCATCCAATCTGTAGCAGCTAGGAGTTGATTGCGCTGTTCTCGTAGTAAACGTAGCGGTTCTGCTGCTTCTAGTTCTGCTATTTTATCATTTAGAATGTCTTCATTGAATTCAATATCGGCATCGTAAATAATTATATCACTGAATGAGGAACCTTTTATTTCCCAAGATTTTATTTTTAAAGATTTTAAAGCGTCAACTCTAATATCTGTATTCATTGTTGTATCTCGTAAATAACAAAAAATTCGGACGACCCATATCTTGAATCGCTAGATCCTCGTACAGAATTCCCTTGAACAGATTTATAAATTGGTGAAAATGTCTTTGAACCAGAATGCCCTAATGAAAATAATTTGTTGTTTCGGACAATCTGTTGTCCACCCGTTGAATAATAATT
>Ga0181596_10004148_pt1 | contig 13280 bp, 13 predicted proteins | sample 041ome_6_FD_148655 | JGI IMG/M metagenome (GOLD analysis project Ga0181596, IMG submission 148655) | Coastal salt marsh microbial communities from the Groves Creek Marsh, Skidaway Island, Georgia - 041402US metaG (spades assembly) | ecosystem: Environmental > Aquatic > Marine > Intertidal zone... | reverse complement strand
TGATTACAATATTAAATTAAAAAAGATAAAAAGCTTTATTAATGACGGAGATAAGACTAAAATCAGCGTTCGATTTAGAGGCAGAGAAATTTTAAATAGTAATTTAGGTCTTGAGCTTTTAAATCGATTGAGGGAGGATCTCCAAGATATTGCTCAGGTTGATCAAGAGCCATCTCTTGAAGGTAGGCAATTGTTGATGGTTCTCTCACAACTAAGAAAGAAATAATTATGGGTTATAAATTAAAAACACATTCAAGCGCCAAAAAACGTTTCAAAGCTACTGGCAGCGGTTTAAAAAGAAGAAGTGCTTCTCGCGCTCATATCTTGACTAAGCAAACTACTAAAAGAAAGCGTCATAATCGTGGAATGATTAAGATGGCTGACGAGACAAAAAAAATAGCGCAAAAACTTCTATATAACATCTAAATATCATGCCAAGAGTAACTAAAGCATTAGCTGCAAAAGCAAAACATAAGAAAGTCTTAAAAGCGACTAAGGGACATTATGGTGCAAGAAGCAGATTATTTAAAACTGCAAAGCAATCTAACGTAAAGGCTCTACAATATGCTTTCAGAGATAGAAGAAATAAAAAAAGAACTTTTCGATCACTATGGATTTCAAGGATATCTGCTGCCTTATTGCCGTTGGAAGTTTCTTATAGCAGATTTATTAATCAGCTTTCCAAGGCAAATATAAAACTTGACAGAAAATCCTTAGCCGGAATTGCATTTTCTGATCCCGATACTTTTAAGAAAATCGTAGAAAAAGTCAGGGTATAATGTTCTCATGCAAATCCCTCAGGATTTAATTGAAACAGCCACGCTCAAATTAAAATCCATTCAATCAGAGGCTGAATTCTTTCAACTAAGAGCTCAATTTCTTGGTAAAAAATCTTTTGTTGTTACCGCTTTTTCAAAGCTTAGAGATCTTAAATCAGATGAAAAAGTAATTGCCGCAAAAGAGTTAAATGTTCTTAAGAATGATTTAACTAAATTATTTGAGACCTCCCTTGCAGATATAGAAGGTAAAAGTAACCTTAAGAAATTAGATGTAACTCTTCCCGCTGACCCTTTTTTGGTTGGTTCTAAGCATCCAATAACTAAAATTTCTCAAAAAGTTATTAATTATTTCACTCGATTAAATTATCAAATTTTTTCTGGAAATGAGATTGAAACAGACTTCTACAATTTTGAAGCATTAAATTTCCCAGCAAATCATCCTGCAAGACAAATGCATGACACTTTTTATCTTAATTCTAATAGTAAGTCAGAATATTTGTTAAGAACGCATACCTCAAATACTCAAGTTCATGCAATGCTTTCAGAAGATTTGCCCTTGTATATGCTCTCTCCTGGTAGAGTATTTAGATGCGACTCTGATACTACCCATCTACCTATGTTTACTCAAATTGAGGGGTTGGTAGTTGATGAAGATGTTACCTTTGGCGACTTAAAGGGAGTTTTAATAGATTTCTTAGAAGATTTTTTCAATGAAAAAATGGAAGTTAGATTTAGGCCCTCATATTTCCCTTTTACAGAGCCCTCAGCAGAAGTAGATATAAAATTTGGGAAACAAGGATGGTTAGAGATTTTAGGATGTGGAATGGTTCACCCAAATGTACTAAATGGCTGCAACATAGACACAAAAAAATTTCGTGGTTTTGCATTTGGTATGGGGGTTGAGCGATTAGCTATGCTTTATTACGGGGTAACAGATATCAGAGAATTTTATTCTTCTAATCTAGATTTTTTAAATCAATTTCCATCATGAAAATTCAATATTCATACTTAAAGAATTTTCTTAATACACACCTTAGCCAAAAAAAACTTATTGACGTATTCACGCAAGTTGGTTTTGAGTGCGAGATAGAGGGAGATCTAATAGAATTTGATATTACTCCAAATCGAGGAGATGCGCTTTCACTCAGAGGTTTGGAAAGAGAATTCTATGCATATCAATCAAAAAAACCTAGCCAAAAAATTGAAACCACATCATTAAAACCAATCCAAGATAAGAAAATTATTAACCATATTGATAGCTCTGGTTGTGGTAATTATCACTTAATGTTGGTTAAAGGTTTGAAAAAAATTAAAAATCTAGATTTTAAAAAGCGAAGTTTTATAGAATCAGCTGGTATTCCATTAATTAATCCTCTGGTTGATTTAGGAAATTATGTGATGTTAGAACTTGGTGCACCCATGCATGTATTTGATTTGGCCAAGTTAGTTTTACCGATTAATGTTCGCTTTCCTCAAGACAAGAATAATTCAGTAACAGTCATTGGAGGCGATATTAAAGATATTCAGTCTTCTTCATTGACAATTCAGGATCAATCTGGGATCCAAGCCATTGCAGGCATAATTGGTAGCGAGGCATCTTCTGTATCATCGAACACCTCAAGCATAGCTGTTGAAGCTGCATTTTTTAGACCTGAGGTTATTGTTAATCAAGCTAGAAAGTATGGGCTGGCCACTGATGCCTCCCATCGCTTCGAAAGAGGGGTAGATCCTGAGTTACAGCAACTAGCATTAGAAAGATATCTATTTCTATTAGCCCAAATAGCAGAGTATGACTCAGTTGAGCTTTATTATTCTTATTCCAGCAAGATTAAAAAGAAGAATGTTAAATTGGATATAGCAAGATTTAATAAATTTTCTGGCTTAAGTTTAAAGGCAAGCAAAGGAATTCTTATATTGAAAAACCTTGGTTTTAAGGTGCATGCTAGAAGTGAAAAGAATGTCACATTCAATATTCCCAGCCACAGATTTGATATTTCTTTAGAAGAAGATTTGTATGAGGAGTTATTGAGATCTTATGGGTATGACAATATACCTACATCAAAACCAAAGGCAGGGCCAATTACTAATAATAAGAAGAATAATACATTAGGTAATCTGAGACTTGGTCTTATTCATTCTGGCTTTAAAGAACTTATGCATATGCCATTTGTTTCAAGAGACTCTTTTGATCAATTAAATTCTCATAACTGGAAGCCTGCTGAATTACGAAATCCAATAAATGAAAATGAGCCATTGCTTAGAGCGAGTCTGTTTAAATCTCTATTTGCAGCAGTACACAGCAATGTAAAAAAAGGGCATACATCTATTAAAGTATTTGAAGCAGGTAATGTATTTAAAAAAGAAAAAACTGGCTTTACTCAATCGTTACATTTATCTGGAATTATCTATCATCATGAACTTCCACAAACCTGGAGTCAGAAAGAATTGACATATGATTTCTTTTCGCTAAAAGCAGAAATCTCTAAATTATTGCAAACTTCAGGCATGCAAAATATTGAACTTCAAAAAGCGAGTTCACTAGCACCATTTAATGAAAATGCATTAGATATATTTGCTGGTAAACAAAAGATTGGAGTGATGGGTGAAATTGACCTCTCCGTTACAGAGAAGCTCGTCAAGAAACAAGCTTATGGGTTTGTAATTTATCCTGAAAAAATTTCATCATCTTCTGTAAATCCAAAAATCTTAAAGACTAGCAAATTCCCTCTTTCTACTCGAGACATAAATATTGTTATAGATAAATCTATTGCTTATAAAGAGGTTGAGAGTTTGATGTCTCAAGCAGCAATCAAGCACCTAGTCTCATTCAATCTGATTAATACTTTTGAAGGAAAGGGTATTCCCGAGGGCTCTGTTAGCATGACACTAAGATTTACCTTTCAAAGCAATGCTAAATCTCTACTAGAGTCTGAAATCAATAGTTCAATGCAAACTATATTGAAGCTTTTAGAAAAAAGATTGAATGCTAAAATAAGGTCATGAATTTGACCAAAAAAGACTTAAGCATAATTTTAAAAAAAGAATTGAAGCTTTCAGTTGAGATCTCTGATTCACTAGTCGATGAATTTTTTCAAGCGATAAAAACAACCCTTAGATCTCAAAAAAATATTAAGCTGTCTGGATTTGGGTCTTTTGAAACATTTGTGACAAAAGAAAGAATTGGAAGAAATCCCAAGAGTATGGAAAATTTTAAAATCCCATCCCAAAATAAAGTTCGCTTTAGTCCAACCTCAAAAGCTAAGTATTTCTTGAACTAAAAATGAAGAAACAAGTACAAAATTTCAATAAATCAGATCTAGCGATTCATCTTTCAAGAAAGTTCTCATCTTTAAATGATGAAACAATTATTGAAGGAATTGATTTAATACTGCAGGAAATAATTAACACCGTTGCATTAGATAATAGAGTTGAGATAAGAGGCTTCGGCTCATTCTCAAAAAAAACTATCAGACCAAGAAAATATATTAACCCTAAGACAAAAGAAGAGTCTTATTTAGGTGAAACCTCAATTATGCATTTCAAGGCATCCAAGAAGCTCCTGCATGCTCATGATTGATCCAAGAATAATTGTAGCTATTGATACATTTGATTTTGAAAAGGCTAATGCGATTTTAGAACAACTCAATCCAGATCTTTGTCTGGTTAAAATCGGAAGCGTTGTTTTTAACGCCCTTGGAAAATCATTTCTTAAGCACGCCTCTTCTCAAGGATTCAAAATTTTCTTAGATTTAAAATTGCATGATATTCCAAATACTGTTCATGAAACAATTATAGGCTTCAATGACTGCAAAATAGACATGCTAACAGTTCACTTATCTGGCGGCGAAAAGATGCTCAGAAAAGCTATGCTTGCAGGCAAATCTATAAATACCAAAGTTATAGGGGTGTCTATGCTTACAAGCTTAGAAGAGGAAGATTCATTGGCTTTATTTGATAATAAGCTTGAGGATCAAATAAGCAATTTATTTAAAATTGCAATTAAAACAAATATAGATGGAATTGTTTGTTCTCCACATGAGCTAAAAATAGCAAATTCAATCTTAGGCCCTCATTCAATAAAAATTACACCAGGTATTAGGGATATAAAAGTAGAAGATGATCAAGCAAGAACCATGAGCGCAAAAGAAGCGATTGAGAGGGGCTCTACATTTTTAGTTATTGGGAGACCAATTACACAAGCTGAAGATATTGCTCAAGCTTTACAGAATTTTAATAATTCCATTTATGAAAAATAGATCTACTAAAAGTATTTTTCTTGATCTCAAGAAACTTTCAAAGTCTGATAATAGCAACAAAAAACTATCCTTTAAGTTTAAATCTGAGCTTTTAGATTACCAATCCTATTTACAAAACTTCTCTTCTCAGCATTATAAATTATTTGAAGAACTTGCACTTAAATTGAATCTTCAAGACTCCATTAATGATCTCTTTAATGGCGAGATTGTAAACAAGACAGAAAATAGACAAGCTTTGCATCATCAATACCGCAGCAATCAAACAACTTCAGAATTCGATTTTAAAAAAATTACAGAACCTTTTATTAAAAGAATTAAACAAGATGGTTATAAGAATATTATTACTTTTGGAATTGGTGGTTCCTATGAAGGCCCAAAATTGCTTCAAGAATTTACAAATAAGGTATCATTTAAATTTAATTATTATTTCATATCTGGGCCTGACAAGGATGAGTTTAATGCAATATTAAAACCATTAAGTGATCAAAAGAATTTTTACATCTTTTCATCTAAATCACTGTCAACAGATGAAACTCTTACATGCTTAAGATGGCTGGGCGCAAAAAGAGATTCAACTAATTCAATAGTAATTACAGCCAACTCAGAAAAAGCAAAAACTCTGGGTTTTAATGAAAATTGTATTGTCCCATTCCCAGAAACAGTTGGAGGCAGATATTCAATTTGGTCACCTATCTCCCTGAGTGTCGCATTAGAAAATAATTTTTCTAAATTTTTAAAGGGCGGCCTTTCTGCGGATAAAATGCTTTTAGGTAGCACAAAAATAGATTTGCAATATCAAAAATTTATTAAAATATTGGCATTTTCAGATTTGTGGTTTGGCAATTTTTTAAATAAAAAGAATAGAGTGGTTCTCTCTTATAATTGGAAATTACGATCTTTAGCAACATATATTCAGCAACTCGAGATGGAGTCACTTGGAAAAAAGGCAAATTCTAAATCTATATTTAAAGCTACAGGTCAGTCAATATTTGGAGGTTTTGGTTCTACTGCACAGCACTCCTATTTTCAATTATTGCATCAGGGCACAGCAGAATTCTGCACTGATATTATCTTTTCAACCTCTTCCAATAGCCCATTATCAAGTGCTCAAGCTAAAGGACAAGCTGCCTTGTTATCTTCAGACTTTAAAGGGTCCTTAAATTTACTTGAAAAAACAAATAGTAATTCACCAGTTAATCTTTTTCATTTAAACAAGCTTTCGATTGAAGGGCTTGGTTTTTTGTTGGCAACTTGGGAGCATAGAGTTTTTATTACTGCATGCATGCTTCAAATAAATCCTTTTGATCAATATGGAGTGGCTGCCGGTAAACTTATCGCAAAGAAATTTCTTAGTTAATGGCATTGAATTTAAAACAAGTTCCCAATACTCCTGGAATATATAAATTTTTTTCTAAAAATAAAATTATATATATTGGTAAAGCAAAGGACTTAAGAAAAAGAGTATCTTCATATTTTGGTAAATCTTTTAAGGATAGAAAAACGCAACAAATTAAAATCCTGACAGATAAAATAGAAACTTTTTCAACAATTACTGAGGCCGAAGCATTACTGTTAGAGCAGTCTTTAATAAAAGAAAATTTACCTCGATTTAATATCCTTTTGCGGGATGATAAGACATATCCATATGTACATTTTTCTATGGATCATAAATATCCAAGCATAAGTATGAAGAGGTCAAAACATGCTGTTTCAAAAAATTTTTTTGGTCCTTTTATAAGCGCACAAGCCGTAAAGGCAACCATCAAAGACTTACAAAAGATTTATCAGATTAGAAATTGTAGCGATACAACCTTTAATAATAGGTCTAGACCATGCATTGAGCACCAAATGCAACGATGTTCTGCTCCATGCGTTAATTTAATTTCTGAGGTTCACTATCAAGGAGATATCGTATCCTCTCAACATTACTTATCATCTTCTGGGAAAAAAACTAAATCATTAATGACTGCTCAGATGCATAAACTTGCTGAACAGCAAGAGTTTGAAAGAGCGCATGAGATTAAAAAAAGAATTAAAAGCTTAGATTTACTTCAGCAAGAGCAATCATTAAATAGTTCATTGGTCAGTGTTGATTTTTTTGCATGTGTTTCAAAACATAATAGAACTGGAGTATGTATATTATCAGTCAGGGATGGAAAGATCAGAGGAACAAAGACCCACTTCCTCAAGGGAAATCAGTTGGATGAAATTGACAGCTTATTCCAAAGTTTAATATTTTCTTATTACCAGAATAGCTTCTCTTTACCAAACAAAATTTTTTTAAACATTAAGCCTGATAATTTAACTCTCATTAAACAGGCTGTAAAACTGAAATTTGGAAGAGAAATTTCAATTTCTGCAAATATCAACTCCAATATTAGAAAAGTTGCTAAATTATGTATATTAAACGCCAATCAAGTTATTGAAAATAGAGTTAACCAGGCTGATAAGTATGCGTTTTCAATAAAGGACCTTATTTTAAATTTGGGCTTAACTACTAAAAATATCACAATTGAAGGCTTTGATGTCAGTCATCATAGTGGCAAGCATGCCGTGGCTTCGGCGGTAAGGTTTTCTTCTAATGGGCCTGAAAAAAATCAGTATAAGCTTTTTAATATACCTAAAGAATTATCTGGAAATGATGTAGGCTCACTAAAGCATGTTCTTGAAAGGCGAATCAATAAATTGCATATCAATCCATTGCCAGACATTATTCTGATTGATGGTGGCAAACTTCAGCTGGAGGCTACATTGAGTACTTTTTATACCTTGGTTAAAACTCCACCCATGATTCTTGCTCTTGTTAAGGGAGCTAAAAGAGTAAGGTCTACAGAAACCATTCTTTCAAAAGATGGAATTATTGAAATGTCAAAAGATAGCTCAGGATTTTTACTGCTCCAGCAAATTCGTGATGAGTCTCATAGGTTTGCTATTAAAAGCAATAGAAAGAAAAAAAATAAATCTGTAAAGAAATCATCTCTTGATAATATAAAAGGGCTTGGACCAAAAAAGAAAAAAGATTTAATGAGTTACTTCAGATCGATTCAGTCAATCAAATCAGCATCTATAGATGAGCTATGTCAGGTTTCGGGAATAAGTATTACACTAGCAAAAGAGATAAATGCTTTTTATAGATTATGAATTACTTTATTCAATCCCTAACTTTTTTCAGAATTTTAATTGCTCCAATTATATTTTTATTAATTACTTTGCTTGACTCATATTTCTGGGCATTATTTCTTTTTCTTCTTGCTAGTATTTCTGACTACTGGGATGGTTTCCTTGCAAGAAAATATAAACTTGAATCTATTATTGGGGCTGTTTTAGATCCTATTGCAGATAAAATATTAGTAACTTTTCTTATTCTTGCGCTGTGCCTTGAATTGACAAGTATTTTTATTGGGTTGGTAGGTGGAATATTACTTGTCAGAGAGTTTTGGGTTGGCGCTTTAAGAGATTTCAATGCAAGGCAGAATAATTCTGAGGCTACTAAAGTTACCTTGCTTGCTAAAACTAAAACATTTTTTCAATTCATTACATTTTCTTCATATTTACTTGGATTAGCTCTGAATAATTCACTGATATTATTTACATCTAACTTCTTCTTAGTTTTGGCCCTAATAATTACACTTCAAACTGGACTTTCATATACAATGTCAACCTTTAAACAATAAGGCTGGATGGCAGAGTGGTTATGCAGCGGCCTGCAAAGCCGTTTACGCCGGTTCGATTCCGGCTTCAGCCTCCAATATTTTGTAAAAATAAAGTTATAATTAATATATATAGGAGAATCAATGCAATCTGATAGTCCCTCAAGAACACTTAATAATAAGCAAGAAATAGACTGGCATTCCTTTACTTTGATTATCTGGGATTATAAAAAATTTATTTTTCTTGCCACTTCTATCATTACGCTTCTTGTTATAATTTTAAGCCTTTTTACTCCAAATCAATATACTGCATCAGTTCTGCTTAAGCTCTCAGATGAGCAATCACAGACTACACAATCCCCTCTTGGAGGAGCTGCAGGTCTAGCATCTATGGCTGGCATTTCTTTGGCGGGTACAAATAACAGCGCGTACTATGCTAATGCCGTTCTTCAGTCAAAGAAATTCTTAAGCCACATAGCTAGCTTTCCAGGTGTTAGAGAAAATTTAACAGTTGCTAGAGGTTTTGATTTTCAAAAGGGAAGAATTCTTTATAAAGAAGATTTTTATGATGGAGAAAAAAGAAAATGGCTTCAAGCTGATGCAAATGGTAGCCCAATAATTCCTTCAGATCTTGATGTTATTGCTGCAATCAAGGATCGAATGAATGTGTATGTTGATTTTGAGACGAATTTTATTACCATCACTTTTCAACATTACTCACCTTTTTTTGCTTTTGAATTTATTAATTTACTTGAAGGGCAACTCAATGTTATTGAGAGAGAGAAAGATATTAGAAATTCCTCAAGAGCAATTACGTACTTAAAAGAGCAACTTGAAGAAACAAGACAAACAGGCATTCAAAATGCAATTTACCAACTTATTGAATCTCAATTAAAAACTCAAATGCTAGCAGATATAGATGAGCATTATTTAGTTACTCCAATAGATCCAGCGGTCATTCCAGAAAAAAAATCTTATCCTTTTAGGCGAAATATAGCTTTAGTTACATTTTTTCTTTCTTTATTAAGCAGCTGTATATTTGCCTTATTAATGCATTTCTATAGGCGTCCATCATCTTAATCAGAGAGTTAAGATATTCATTTTTTATGACCAATGTATTTAAATTATTAGCAACACAGAGGATTATATAAATTGAAAGTATTGGTTACGGGTTCAGCTGGTTTTATTGGATCTTACGTAGTCATTAAACTCCTTGAAAGAGGCGATACGGTATTTGGAATTGATAATCATAATGATTACTATGATCCAGCTCTTAAAGAGGCTCGATTAGATAGGTTTAAGAACCATAAAAATTACAAACATCTAAGAGTAAGTCTCGAAGATAAATCAAAACTACTAGAATATTTTGATACTCATAGACCTGATAGAGTTATTAACTTAGCAGCTCAAGCCGGCGTTAGATATTCTCTTACCAATCCTCATGCTTATATTGATGCAAATATTCAAGGGTTTATTAATATTTTAGAAGCATGCAGGCACTTCGAATGCAAACATTTAACTTATGCTAGTAGCTCAAGCGTTTATGGGGGCAATACAAAATTACCTTTCTCAGAGCATGATTCAGTGGATCATCCGGTTAGTCTTTACGCAGCAACTAAAAAAGCCAATGAGTTAATGGCGCATACGTATTCTCACTTGTATGGATTGCCAACTACCGGTTTAAGATTTTTTACTGTTTACGGTCCTTGGGGCAGACCAGATATGGCGTTATTCTTGTTTACTAAAGCAATTCTAGAAAGGCGCGCTATAGATGTATATAACCATGGCGAAATGACCAGAGATTTCACATTCATTGATGATATTGTAGAAGGCGTAATTAGGGTAAATGATAAAACTGCCATCTCAAACAAAGACTTTGATTCGCTTAATCCTGATCCTGGATCAAGCAACGCACCATACCGAGTCTTTAATATTGGCAATTCAAGACCAACTCCCTTAATGGACTATATCAATGCAATTGAAACATCGCTTGGCATTGAGGCTGAAAAAAACTTTTTACCTTTACAGTCTGGAGATGTTCCTGCGACTAGTTCTGATACCTCGGAGTTAGAAAAATGGGTAGGCTTTAGACCAAATACATCTGTTGAAATTGGAGTTCAAAAATTTGTTGACTGGTACAGAGATTTTTATAAGGTTTAATTTATTAGATCATTTTTTTAAATTTTATTATGCGTACTATAATGTCGGTATTTTAACTCTTATTTAGAGGCTAAACAGTGAATTCTAAAGATCAAATCATATGCATTATTGGCCTTGGGTATGTTGGTCTGCCTTTGGCTGTTGAATTTGGAAAGTCTAGAAAGGTTATTGGTTTCGATTTGAATTCTAAACGCATAAGTGACCTAAAAGAACACTTTGATTTTACTAAAGAGCTGGAGTCTGATGAAATTGCTGCAGCTACTAATCTTAGCTTTAGTTCGCAAAAAGAAGATTTAAAGCAAGCGTCTATTTTTATAGTTACAGTTCCAACGCCTATAGATCACAATAATAAGCCTGACCTTCAGCCTCTTCTGAATGCCAGTGAAATGGTAGGCCATGCTCTTAAAAAGGGAGATGTTGTTATATATGAATCTACAGTTTACCCAGGAGCAACTGAGGAAAAATGTGTGCCAGTTTTAGAAAGAGCTTCAGGATTAAAATTTAATGTAGATTTTTATTGTGGCTATAGCCCCGAAAGAATCAATCCTGGCGACAAAGAACATAGATTAAGAAATATTATTAAAGTAACAGCTGGCTCTACCAGTGAAATAGCTGAATTTATTGACCAATTATATAAAGAGATTATTGATGCTGGGACGCATAAAGCAGAGTCTATAAAAGTTGCCGAGGCAGCAAAAGTAATTGAAAATACTCAACGTGATCTAAATATTGCATTGATTAATGAGCTTTCTATTATTTTTAATAAGCTTGATATAGATACTGAAGCAGTTCTTCGCGCTGCAGGAAGTAAATGGAATTTTCTTCCTTTTAGACCAGGTTTAGTAGGTGGACATTGCATCGGAGTCGATCCATATTACCTAACTTATAAAGCTCAATCGATTGGCTATAACCCAGAGATAATCTTAGCTGGTAGACGCCTAAACGATAGCATGAGTGCTTATGTGGCATCTTGCATGATGTCTGAGTTGAAAAAAAAATCAATTGATCAAAACAATCCTAAGATTTTAATTTTAGGTTTATCTTTTAAAGAAAATTGTCCTGATATTCGTAATACAAAGGTCGTCGATTTAATCAATGAGCTTAAAAGCAACAATTGTAAGGTTGATATTTATGATCCATGGGTCTCAGCCAATGAAGCAGAATCTGAATATGGAATTAAGCTAATTTCTTCAATCAACAAAGATACCTATGATGGAATAATCCTTGCAGTTGCTCATAAAGAATTTAAAGATTTAGGGGCTAAAAAGATTAAAGAGTTCGCAAAAGAAAAGCATGTCTTTTATGATTTAAAATATATCTTTGATGAAGGCGAATCATCTATAAGGCTCTAATGTTTAAGAAATGGTATATGTATTTTTGCAATGACAGTTATAACTCTAATTGATGCTCTTTAAACTTTTAAGTTTCCTTGAAAGGAACGAAAAGATCCAATTTGCTTTTTTATTTGGCATGATTTTAATCATGGCATTATTTGATGTGCTTGGGGTTGCATCAATTTTCCCACTTATGGCCTCATTGGCTGATCCGACAATCGTTGAAACAAATCCTTATCTTTTTTATTTATATGAATTCTTTGAATATCAAGATCCTAAAAACTTTTTATTTTTTTTGGGCGCAATTGTTTTTTGTATTTTTGTATTTTCATTAATTTTTAAATCAATAACTATTTATTTACAGTTAAGGTTTACCGCCAAAATTGATTACAGTATTTCTAAGAAATTGTTCCAAGGGTACCTTGGGCATCCTTACTCATGGTTTCTTAATCGGCATAGTGCAGAATTGGGTAAGACTCTTCTTTCTGAGGTCACGACTGTAGTTCAAGGGGCAATATTGCCAATTACGGTAGTGCTTGCACAAAGTGCAACAGTGATTGCTATTCTAATCTTGCTAATTGCAGTTAATCCCAAGCTGTCAATTATTATGGGGATGGTGTTGATTGCATCTTATGTAATTATTTTTTTTGTTGTAAATAGATATCTCGCTTTTATTGGGAAAAAAAGATTAGAAGCAAATGAGCAAAGATATAAAGCTGTGAGTGAGGGCCTTGGTGCTATTAAAGAGGTGAAGTTAGGAGGGCTGGAAGAAGCTTTTTCTTTAAATTTTAATAGACCGGCTAAAAATTTTGCCTCATATCATGCTGCCTCGCAGGCAATCCTTCAATTGCCTAGATATTTTTTAGAGGCGATTCTCTTTGGTGGGATGTTGCTCTTAATGCTGAATCTTCTTGGAGACGAAGCCAACAGTAGAAACTTTTTGCCAATGATTGCGCTGTATGCTTTTGCTGGATATCGAGTAATGCCAGCTATTCAGCTAGTATATTCGTCATTTTCCCAACTACGTTACCATCAGGCAGCGTTTGAAAATCTTCACCAAGATTATATAAGTATTTTGGTCCATGAGGTTGATTTAGAAGA
>Ga0181596_10004139_pt1 | contig 13287 bp, 9 predicted proteins | sample 041ome_6_FD_148655 | JGI IMG/M metagenome (GOLD analysis project Ga0181596, IMG submission 148655) | Coastal salt marsh microbial communities from the Groves Creek Marsh, Skidaway Island, Georgia - 041402US metaG (spades assembly) | ecosystem: Environmental > Aquatic > Marine > Intertidal zone >... | reverse complement strand
AAGTAATCAAAAACATGCCAACCAAGATTTAGTGATGCCCCAAAGCTAGGACTGAATCAACGAGTGCTTCCATACATTCTATCTTTGCGTTGGGTCGTATGCCATGACCCAAGTTCATAATGTGGGCAGGGTCGTTCCTCATTGAATCCAAGATTTTGTTGGTTTCAATAGCAACTTGGCCAGCATTAGTTTCCATTAATTCCGGATCCAAATTACCCTGAAGCACGAGGGGAGAGGGTAATCGCTTACGTACCTCTGGCAAATCAGTGTTGTGATGAACTCCCAGGGCTCTGGTTCCTGTTTTTTTGATTTCGCATAATCGATCTGCTGATGCATTGGCGTAAACAATGATGGCAAGCTCGCTGGGAATGTTTTCAATCACCTTTTGAATCCAATGCAGGGAATAGTCCCAGAGATGATCAGATGGGCAGAGGTTGTGCCAACTATCAAAAATTTGCAGGGCGTCTACCCCACAGCTTGCCTGCATCTTTAAATATTCGATCAGGGCATCCGCAATTTTTCCCAATAGCTTATGAAAGGAAGCAGGATGTTCTTTTGCCCAAGCCAAAGCTTTGGGGAACCCATCCGCAGATCCACCTTCAATCATGTAACAGGCGAGGGTCCATGGAGACCCGCAAAAGCCTAGTAAAGCCTGGTTTCCCCCCAATTCTTTTCTAAGGAGTTTCAGTGTGCTGGATACATAAGAAAGCTTTTCCTGAATGGCTTCAGTCGACAGCTGGTCGATGTCTTTCTCGGAACTGATTTTAGAAGTCATTTCAATCCCACCTCCATTTCTGAAGTCATAGCCTTGGCCCATAGCTTCTGGAATTACCAGGATGTCGCTGAAAACGATCGCCGCATCCAACTTGAATCTTCGCAGTGGTTGAAGGGTTACTTCAGTGGCAAGTTCTGGGTTTTTAACCATCTCAAGAAAAGAATATTTTTCTTTCAATGCCCGATATTCAGGCAAATAGCGGCCCGCTTGTCTCATAACCCAGAGAGGAGGGCGTCCGCTTTGGTTTACACCATTTAGGGTATCAATAAATAAAGACCGTCCACTCACCCTTGTTCAGCCAGCCATTCTCTGGGTCGTAAATAAGATTGATAAAGATTCTCTTCAGGGGAGTCAGCTTCAGGGGACCAACCATATGTCCAGGACACCTCAGGTGGCATGGACATTAGAATAGACTCGGTTCTTCCCTTGGACTGAAGCCCAAAAAGAGTACCACGATCATACACGAGATTAAATTCAGCGTACCTTCCTCTACGGTATTTTTGAAAATTCCTTTGTTTTTGTCCAAAAGCAGTGGTCTTTCGTTTTTCGAATATTTCGAAGTAAGTATCCGAAAAGCAGTTCCCCACCGATAGGACAAAATCTAGTGTCTGTTCAAAAGTTTCAAGTTTTAGGTCATCAAAAAAGATACCACCTACTCCTCGGGTTTCCTTTCTGTGAGGAAGATAAAAGTACTCATCACACCATTTTTTGAATTTTGGATAGAGATCAGTGCCAAAAGGATCACAGACTGATTTTGCTGCCTTGTGCCAAAGGAGCACATCCTCATGAAAAGGGTAATAGGGTGTTAAATCAAATCCTCCCCCAAACCACCACTCTGTTGGATTTCCCTCTGGACCTGCTTCAAAATAGCGAATGTTGGCATGGCTGGTAGGCACATATGGGTTGTAAGGGTGGAAAACGACAGAAACCCCCATGGCCCGAAAGGGTAGCCCACTTAATTCCGGGCGGTTCTGAGTCGCAGACGGTGGAAGCTCCTTACCATGTACATCAGAGAAGTTAATCCCACCTTTTTCCATCGCATCTCCTTTTGCGAAAGCTCGTGTAATACCACCACCACCTTCTTCTCGGTCCCATGCCTCCTCAGTTTCTTTACAAAGCGGATCAAGTTCCAAAAGCTTACCGCAAATTCTTTCCTGCAAGGTAAGGAACCCATTTCGGGTGCTTTCTGAATCAAGATCTTTAGACATAGACAACTACTCCCGTGGGGATATGTGGTTGGCTTGGGGGAGGGTCAGATGAAAAGAGGGGATCAATCCTCGTCTTCCTCGACCTCTCGGTTGAAAGATTCCTTGGCTTCTTCGAGGTTTTCGCAGATAGCCCATTCTTCGCATCCATCCAAATTATTCCACATCTCGGCATCCTCTCCGGTTGCAATAATGGCTCCTCTCATTGGAAGTTTCATATCCTCGATTTTCTCGGCAAACTCACCGACTACCTCAATCGCTTCTTCCTCGGCTTCCTCGAGCGAGGAAACATCTATGATTAATTTTAAGATACCTTCGTTAATGGTGTTACGGATCCTTTGATCCATATTCTCTTTAATGTCATTAATAACGAATGGAGAAAGTTCCGTAGGTAATTCAAAGAGTAAATAATCGTCGATAAACTTGAAGTAGCGTGCAGAAGAATCAAGATTCATGACCTTGTACATCACCGCATCGGATTTATTTTGATCAAAAGGCTTGGTGATACAGTCGGCAAATCCAGCATCCAGAGCTTTCTTTTGAGCAGCCTGGTCTCCCATGACAATCATTCCAACTACTGGAGTATTTAGCACACGGTGATTGGTCTTGAGCTTTCTCCTTAGATCAATGGCTGAATCTCCGGGGAGGCCCATGCTAATTAGGATGGCCGAGTAGTGACTGTGTTCACAAGCGTCCAATGCACATTGTTCATCTTTTGCTCCTTCAACCTGCCAATCACTTTTGGCGAACATTTCGGTGAGTTGTTTGACAATGTTGGGTTTATCATCGACCACCAAAATTCGAATGGTGTTATCGGTGACATCCAAGACTTTCGTCCCATCAGCCTTTTTAAAGATATTAAAATCAGAGTCACCGCGAGGAGCAATTTTGTTCATCCGATATAGGCGACGTCCCAGGGTACGAATGAGCTTTAGGGCAACTTTGGGATTTTTAGTGACAATGTCAGCGATGCTTTCTTCCACATGGCGAACCTTGGATGGAGTCTTGGCTCGAATAGCTGCATCCCTTTTCATTCCAAGGATTTCACTAAGTTCACCAAAGATTGCTCCTTTCATATTGATCTCGCTGAGTACGCGATTATCACGAATGACTTCGAGGGTGCCGCTTTCCAAAATACAAAATCCGGTTCCGAGCTCGCCTTCTGGCAGCACAACTTCGCCCTCCTGATATTCTTGAAGTTTGATCATAGGTAATACTTATCTTTGGGAAAACTCATTTTGAATCAATTCTAATATAGGGTTATTGATCGTTATATTCCACCTTCTTATTTACTAAAGTGAATCGACAGATTTGGAATATTTTTTAAGAAGTATTGCATGGGAAATATAGCACAAGACTTTGACTTTCTGGTTTTGGGTGGTGGGAGTGCGGGGTACGCAGCAGCCAGAACGGTTCATGAATTTGGAAAGTCCGTTGCCGTGGTCGATGGTGGGAGTGAGTTAAGTGGCTTATGTATCCTGCGGGGTTGTATGCCTTCGAAAACCCTAATTTATTCGGCAGAGATCCTTCACTTGGCTCAAAAAGGAGAAGTTTTTGGTTTTGATGGGGATAAACCAGTGGCAAATCTCGCAGAGATGCAGAAGAGAAAAAGAGCGGTGATTCAGGAGTTTTCAGATTACCGAAAGGAGCAATTGGAAGATGGCCGCTTTTCTTTGTATCGTGAGTATGGATCCTTTCTCGACGCCAATACCATACAGCTAGCTGGTGGACTGGTTTTAAAAGCAGAGAAAATACTTATCTCCACTGGTTCGGAGATTTATACACCTGACCTACCTGGTCTGAGGAATTGTCCTTTCAAAACAAGTGACGATGTTCTGAACTTGGATTATCTTCCCGAAGAATGCATTGTTCTTGGGGGTGGGGTGGTTGCCTGCGAATTGGCTCAGTTTCTCTCTAGGGTGGGATGCCGGGTGATTCAACTTCAGCGAAGTAACCACATCCTGAAAGGCTTTTCTCCTGAGGCATCTACAGTTGTGGAACAGGCTTTCCGTGCAGAGAAGATAGATTTATATACAGGTGTTTCTCTTCAATCATTCGAGCAAATTGGAGAAAACCAAATTCAGGTAAATTTCGAGCATGGGGGTAAATCTCACCAATTGGAAACGAGCTTTCTTTTTAATGCTCTCGGTAGGAGACCTGCCACTTCAAATCTTGGTCTGGAAAGGGTCGGGCTCGATTGCCTGAAAAGCGGTCATGTCAAAACCAATTCTTTCCAACAGACTCAAATTCCCAATATTTATGCAGCCGGGGACTGTGCAGGACCTCATGAGATTGTTCATATTGCGATCAAACAGGGAGAGACTGCAGCCAGGCATGCATGTGGGGAATCCGTTCCTCCGTTGAATTACGATTCTTTGCTCACGGTCGTCTTTACAGACCCTCAGCTTGCTAAGGTAGGGTTGGGCCCCGAAGAAATCAGGGATCGAGGTATGGAGCCATTTTCTGCATCCTACCCTTTTGATGATCATGGAAAGTCCATTCTTATGGAAGCAAAGTATGGATATGTCTCGGTTCATGCCGACCGAAAAACGGGTCGGATTCTCGGTGCCGAATGTGTATCCAAGGATGCTGGTGAACTTATACATTCCTTATCAGTCGCAGTTGCCCTTAAGGCAACCCCGGCAGATCTGCTCAAAGCAGATTGGTATCACCCAACTCTTTCTGAAATTTGGACCTACCCTTTGGAAGACCTAGCCGAGGAACTCGCTACTAGCTAAATCGGTAGCCGCTAATCCAGAAGGAAGGGTTGTACAGCAAAATTCACCCAAAATCAGTTCGGGTACGGATGCTCGGTTAGAAGTTCAGCAGGACTGTAAAAACCCTGTTTACCTTTGATTTCGCCTCTCACCTTATTGACCTGCCATGGTAAAATAGGGTCTGATTTGTTCCCAAAAGAATTTCGAATAAAGGTGAGCACAGCTGCAGCATCGTAGTCATCAAGAAGAGACTCGAAAGGAGTCATTGGTACGAGGCCTGGGTATTCACGACCTTTGACTTCGATGGGACCCATCAGTCCCTTTAGGGTAAGCTTGATCAGCCGATCCTGGTCGCCATTTACCCACTTTGTATCTGCAAGGGGAGGAAATCCAGCATCGGGCAGCCCCATGCCGTTTTCCTGATGACAGGTTCCACAGTAGCCTTCCTTTTCGTAAATTTCAGCCCCCTTCAAAAACAGACGACCTTCAGAAAGCGAAAGGTGTTCTGGGACCACAATTTTATGTTTGTCCTCTTCGTAAGCCTGCTGGTTTTTAAGGAGATAACTCTCGGCAAAATCCAGGCTGGATTGGTAGGTTGCTCCCACACCCTTTTCTTTGGCTTTATCAATCACTTCAAGTCCGTCGGTCTGGGGAAGATATGTAGCTGTGGTCAGGGCAGACAAGCGTACCCGGCCATGGGTATCTCCCGCAGCAGTGAGAAGTAATTTATTTTCATCCTCAAAATTGGAAAGATTGTTTCGCAAAACCTGAACCGCAGCGGAACGTACTCGATGGTCTTTTGATTCTAAAAGTTGAAGAAGCAGTTTTTTATGTATTCGATCTGCACCCCAAGTGACCCAGAGAGCTTCAAGTTTTAAACGATCATCCTCTTGTGAGTCGGCCCATTTTATGGCTGCTGCTGCAACCTGATTTGGGTTTCGTCCACGCAATTCACGACGAGTTCGATAGCGGGTGCGGAGTTCTGGAAGCTTAAGGTTTTCCAATAATTCAGGAATGGAAGCGTTGGCAATCTTGGCAGGTTGAACCAAGGGTCTCGAAGGGTAGGTGATTCGGTAAATTCGACCATGGGCATGATCTCGGTTGGGATCCCGGGCATTGTGTTGCATGTGTCCGATTAGAGCATTCTGCCAGTCCACAACATAGAGAGAGCCATCCGGAGCAAACTCCAAATCAACGGGCCGGAAATTCGTATCGGTTGAAAAGAGTAGGTCTTGCCTGTATTTCGTTTCAAACCCTGGATCCGAATCAATCAGCTGGTGTTGTTTTATGCCTAGAAAACCAATGTTATTATTAATCAGAATGTCTCCTTGAACTTCATCAGGAAAGTGCCTGCTGGATACAATCTCCAATCCCGATGTCGGTCTTACTTTGTTGGATGAAAGTAAATCTGTGGAATTCAATGCAGCTCCGTATCGGGCATTGACCTCACCCGGCAGCATCCAACCAAGGGCAGGGCCGGATGTGTGCAGGAAAAATTCCTGTCCGTAGGCATCCACGCAAATGCCCCATGGGTTGGGGATTTTCAACTGAGCGTGTCTAACGAGGCTTTTATTTTGTGGAGAGTAGCGGAAAAACCCGCCATTGGTGCCACGTATAGGTCCGAAAACCGTTTCTACATTTGTATGCAGGAAAATACCTTCTCCCATGAGTAGGGCCCCAGATGGGTCGGCACAAAATGCAGATATAGCGTGGTGGGTATCGTGATCGTCAAATCCACTCAGTACTACTTCCTTTTCATCATATCGATCATCTCCATCCGTATCCTTTAGTAAAACCAGGTTTGCACCCTGGGACACATAGACACCATCGTGGGAAATCTCGAATCCGATAGGGATGTGCAGGTCGTCCGCAAAATTGGTCTGCTTGTCTGCTTTCCCGTCGTTATCCGTATCTTCAAAAATGATAAGCTTATCCTGTGGCTTTGGGTCACCAATGCGGTAATGTGGGTAGCTGGCCATGGTGGCGACCCACAACCTGCCTTGGTTATCGAACGACATTTGCACTGGGTTAGCGAGGTCGGGGAACCTTTTTTCGTCCGCAAAGAGTTCGACCTTGTAACCTAGGGCAGGTTTCAATTGTTTTACCGCTTGTTCCCCAGGGATATACTGGAGCTTGCCGTGTTTGATATTATCAGAACGATAATTAGTTTCAACCCGGGGAAGCCTGAGGGTCTTGCGGTCCTCCTCTTCTAAGTTAATACGCCCGAAATGAACCCCAGAACGATCCCAGTAAGTGGTTCCTCCCCACTGGGTAATGGCCATTCCCTGGATTTTCGAGTCAACGGCTAAACCGATTTGATGGGCTCGGACTGAAAGTCGATGCCAAGTACCTGTACTTGGTAAATTACCCAATCGTTTTCTTCCGGTAGTGTTATCAATTCCATAGGGAATTAAATTTTCTCCCCAGTAGGCACGGTGCTCCCAGTTTCCGTTGTGGAATTGTACCATAATTTGCTTGGGTGTATCTCTGGGATCCAGGTAGACCCAAAAGAAAAACTCGTCGGTTGAGTCGGTAACCTCGTGTGGGTATCTTAACTGGTCCACCACCACTTGAGTGTTTCCTCTTCCACTTCTCATCAAGGATTTAGATCCGGAAAGAACCGGGGAGGGGGCACCCACAAATTCCCAGCCTCTACTCAATCTGGAATTTCCAGGAGCTTCATCCTCAAAAAATAGACGAGTCCCAGCACCAATGCCAGCCGCCCAGATAGCACGATCCCTGATATCTGTGTATTGTCGGGTCTTCTGTAACTCGAATGGATAGTTTTTGGGGCCATATGGATTGTACCTTCTGCCATAGACATGGACGCCATTGGGCACCTTGAAGTCATTCAGCCAATAGAAGTTTTTATCCATAACTGCGTCGTGGATGGCCTCTCTCTTTTCAGGTTTTGGGTTACCCCGGCCAAAAATTTGATCGCATAGGAGGTTGGCAAGTTTTCGGTTTCCTAGATCATTAAGCAAGGCCCCATCGAGAGTATGTCTTTGCCCCCCCTTGTACCAATCCAGAGAGGGTTGATAGCAATCCACGAAAGTAATGCGGTTTTTACGGGCAATCTCCCTCATTGCATCGGTGTAAATCGCAAGGTTTTTGTTTTGCAGGGTTCCGTCCGTTACCCCAGGCGTTGGTTCGACTGCTGTCGGAGAGATGAGAGCCATAAGGGGCTGGGATTCACCATTGTAGCGCTGGCGAAGGGTATGCTTAATGTATCCGTTGAGTTCCTTCTTAAATGAGTCCAGCCCCGCTTCTCCGGAGAAAGAAGAGTTGAAACCAAAGAAGGCCAGGACGACATCAGTTTGTAGGCGGGTAAGCCATTGGTCAGGTGTTTCAAAAAATCCTGCAGGTTGGGTGTTTGCCCGAAAACGGGCAGGCACCAATTCCTTCGCACCTGGGAATGCAAATTGTTCTTCCTGACCTCGACCCGGGTGAGGGCGAAACCCAGGAGTATTTCCTTCATCGCAAAGATTACGGATAACCAACCGATAATGAGGGAAGCGCAATTGGACTTCCGTTTCGAAATGTCCGTAATGGACCATTCGGGATCCCATTCCTGCTCCCACCAATGATACTTTGTAGTCTTTTTTAAGAGCGATTTTGGCACTTAAAGAAAGCGTGGTGATTGCGGAGATAAGAAAAGTCCAAAACAACAAATTTTGGAGACTAAAATTGCAAATACGATACATGAAATGTGCTGGTTTGTGTTTTTCCAAAAGGTCGGACCTTACCTTGAATGCCTAAAATAAACAACATTCAATAGGGTAGGAACTCTAAATCAGGACAACCTGAAAAAATATTTAGAAGTGCGGGAAGGTTTCGACAGGACCTAATCTCTTCTGCCGCCAAGTAGTCCCAAGCGAAATGCCCAATATAATAAAGTTAGCAAAGAGGTAACAAAAGCAGCAACATAGGTCATGGCAGCAGCGTTGAGCACCTTGCGGGCTCCATCCAGTTCTTTTTCTGTGACATAGCCCCCGCGTTGCAGGCAGGCAATGGCCCGATTACTGGCGTCAAACTCTACCGGGAGGGTGATCAGGGTAAAAAGAGTGGTGCATCCAAACAGCAACACTCCCAGCCAGGAAAGAGATGCACCGGACGCGGTTTGCACTCCACCGAGAAAAAAAGCGAGCATGATCACGATCATCGATAATCCTCCGCCAAGATTGGCGACCGGTACCCATGCAGACCGAAAGGACAAAAGGGAGTACGACTTGGCATGTTGTATGGCATGGCCCACTTCGTGAGCCGCTACTCCAAAAGCGGCCATGCTGTTGGAATCATGTACCGCCTGGCTCAGGCGTAAGGTCTTGGTCCGAGGGTCGTAGTGGTCGCTCAGTTCGCCTGGTACTCGCTCGATGCTGACATCATTTATATTATTGTCCTGCAATAAGTTGCGGGCAATGTCAGCCCCAGTGAGACGAGAGCGGGTGGTGTACTGGCTGTACTTGCGAAAGCGCCCCTTGGTGATGCTCGAAGCATAGAGGCTCAGCCCCATTCCTATACCGATTACCAGCAGATAAAGTGGATCAAAAATCATTTTCTTTTATTGTTTGATTAAATAAGCGGATCAAATCGATCAAATTGCCTTCTTACAAGTTAGCAAATTGGACGATTTCTTCAAGCAAGATGCAACCCGGGCGTCGGACTGGTGGGGTGTTCGGGTTCTACAACCTTTCTTTTCCTCGACACCTGCTTCCATGCCAATTAGCAGATTGTGTGAGTATATTTTCTCCTTTCCCATCGATGAATTCCAAAAAAATCTACCTCGCTGTTGACCTCGGAGCTGAGAGCGGTCGGGTACTTGCTGGTGAATACGACGGCAGTTCCATAGCTCTGAAAGTGGTTCATTCCTTTCCCAATGGCCCGGTTCATCTCAACGGGTCCATACACTGGAATACCGTCGGATTGTTTCAGCAGATTCTTGACGGACTCGCCAAAGCCCAAGCCGAATATGGGGCCTCTCTCCAGTCCGTGGGCGTGGACTCCTGGGGGCTCGATTACGGGCACCTTGATCCAGCGGGCAACCTGCTCGGTATGCCTTACCATTATCGGGACTCCCGAACTGTGCCCATGTTTGAGAAGCTTTTTTCCGAGATTTCACGGGAAGAATGCTATGCCCGTACCGGCATTCAACCTCTTTTAATCAATACATTGTTTCAATTGATGGCCGAAAAGGAAGCAGGTCAATCCTGCCTCAGGGAGTCCGACCAGCTCCTTTTCACGCCTGATCTGATCAATTTTTGGCTCACCGGAGAGAAGGGCAACGAGATTACTATGGCCAGTACCAGCCAGATGCTCGATCAAAAGACCCGGAACTGGGACAGTGGGCTGCTCGAACAACTGGGTATCCCCACCCAAATACTCGGTGATCTTTGGGAGCCTGGGCACCATGTGGGGCAGGTAACTGGAGCGTCCCGGGATAAAATTCGCTGTGGTGATTTACCCGTCTACACCGTGGGTTCGCACGACACCGCATCGGCGGTGGCCGGGGTGCCGGCTGGGTCCGAGGGCGATTTTGCCTACCTCAGTTCGGGTACCTGGTCGTTGATGGGTGTGGAACTCGACCAGCCACTCTGCGATCCCGAGAGTGACCAGCTCGGATTCACCAACGAATTTGGAGTCAGTCAAGACATTCGCTACCTCAAGAATATCAGCGGATTGTGGATCGTGCAGGAATGCCGACGGCACTGGCAATCTGCCGGAGAGGATTTTGATTACGGCCAGCTCACCAGTATGGCCCGGGAGGCACGTCCCTTTTCCGCGATTCTCGATGTGGATGATCCGGTTTTTTCCACCATTGGAAAAATGCCCGAAAAAATTGCCGATCGCTGCCTTGCTTCCGGTCAGTCCGCTCCACAGTCCAAGAATGAAATCATCCGTACCGCCCTCGAGGGGCTTGCCCTGAAGTACCGAGAGGTGCTGGGGAATTTACGCATGAAAACTGGCAAATCCCTTGCCCAGTTGCACATTGTAGGAGGAGGGACCCAAAATGAATTACTCAACCAAATGACCGCGGATTCCACAGGTTGCGAGGTAATCGCCGGACCCATCGAGGCTACTGGTGTGGGCAATGTGGTTGTGCAAATGATGGCTGCGGGCGAAGTAAGTTCCTTAGCGGATGCCCGGCAGTTGATCGCCGACTCCTTTGAGCCGAAAAGATATGAGCCTAGGCAAACTTCCCATTGGGAAGAGGCTTATGGAAAGATGCTTGAGATTGGAAAAAAAGGTACTTAAGTCTTACTTTTCGTAAACGGATTGAAAGCTTTCGATCGCAGACTTTAAAGATTCCGCATTCTTGACATCCACTCCCTGTTTGCATTTCATCGCTGCCACCATCACTGCATGAGCACCCTTGAGTAGGGCATCGTACTTATCCGAAGATGACTTGATTCGTTGGGTAAGAAAATACTCGGCGATAATTTTTTGAATCTTGGAAGCATGGTCCTCCTTAGTCGCGACCCAGCGGCTCAATTGATTTGCAGACTGGGCATCTTCCTTGCCTGCCAGTTCGGAAATTTGCCCGATCGCTTTCGCAATTGTGCTCTGATCCTCAAGCATCTGGGTAAAGCGGGCGGAATCGCCATAGACCCCGCAGGGTACCTGACAGTGGCCAAAAGAAATGTTCAAGAAGGATAAAAATAAAGTAAGCGTAGCTATTATGTGAATCATTTTTAAGATAGTGTTAGGTATATATTCCTCAGGATTATCCATGATTTGGGAAACTACAAATCAAACCGAATGAAATAATGAGATTGATTTAAACAGGCTGATGTTAAATTTTATTGTTTTTTAATTTAATTATTCATGATTGAAGCGATCGATTACGATAAGATTATTTCCTCGCTAGAGGAGAAATTGCCAAGTCTTCCTCAAATACTAGAGGAATTAGTTAAAAAGCTCTCGGACCCAAATTCAAATTTGGATAACATCGAAGAATTAGTGGAGGTAGATCAATCGATTACCACGCAAATCCTTCAGGTTTCCAATAAGGTCGAATTCACGGAACCCGGAGAGGAGAGAATCACAACGATTCACGACGCCCTACACAAGCTTGGCTTTGAGAATGCCAAAAAAATAGCCCTGAATGTATCGGTATTGAAGCTGATGAAATTGACCAAATCTACGGTTAATTTTTCATGTGAAGACTTATGGCAGCACAGTTTGGGTGTGGCGATTGCATCTGCCGAGATCAGCAATCTTGTCGGCTATGATAACCCGGATCAAGCCTATGCCTGTGGTTTGATGCACGATATAGGTAAGGTAATCAAACTCAAGTACAGCAAGAAGGATTTTTCAAAGGAGATTACCTCTGCTTACCGGAAAAAGATTGATCTTTATGATTTGGAAATCATGAGAAACCTGATCCGGCATGATATTGCTGGGGCAAAAATGATGCAGGCTTGGAATATGCCTGAGTCCTTGATACTCCCTGTCCTTTGGCACCATACAGAGGACCGTGCTCAAAGGCAGGATGTTTTTGATCCTACCAGTCAGACCCTCATTGATATTGTGTATTTTGCCAACTTCCTTGTTCATAAAATTGGAATCGGATTTAGTGGACATGCCATTACCAAAGTTCCTTCTGATAAATTTCTTCGCTCCATGGGAGTGGATCGAGAGGGATTAGACGACTTAGCTGCTCAAATAAATCAGACATTTGAAGAAGCCTGCCCAGCCTTACTGATTCTAGAGAGATAGCATCTTGTTTCTTTATTTATCCTACTCCTGGTAGATTCTCACCAATTTTCTTGGCTATAAGGTTCCGTTGATTTATCAATGAACTTGATTTTGCGAGAGTAGCTCAGCTGGATAGAGCATCGGTCTTCTAAACCGAGGGTCGTGGGTTCGAATCCCACCTCTCGTGCCACTTTCTGAAGAGTCTTAATTGGGCTGAACCCATCTTATTTAAATGGATTTTAGATATTTAGGGATGCAAATTTTATCTTTCCCAATTTTTATGCAATTTGTTCAATCATCTGATAATTGGCATTATTTGGCACCTAAAGTGACAGCATTTTGAATGAAGCTAGAGGTGAAAGTGTTATTGGTTTGAACCGTCCATAGCAGGATCTCTAAGTCTTATCGAGTTCAACTAAGGTTCCTTGGTTTCCCAAATCCTTCGGTCTGGTTTTCCTGGCTTGGGTGATGCATTGTACTCCAGTGAATCTACATAATGCTTCTTGGGATTCCTTATGGAGTCGTTAATTTAGTCAGGCTAAATCTTACCTTCCTGGGTATCGCGCACTTGTTTAGATTTGTTTTTAGCATCAAAAATAAACTTACTATGGATTGATTTATTTGGTTCAAAGGACTTGTTAAACCTCTTTTTTATCCACTGCTCCTTAGCTTGAAAAAAAATGCCATAAAATTGATTGAATTTTTCGGATTGCTTCTTTGAAAAAAAGAGTCATTTCAAATTCATTCTTATTTAAATCCGTCTACTTATATGATCATCCCATGGGTGCGAATTGTATGGATATCTGACCAAAAGGGCTACGGCTTGGTTGCCTCCCGTCCCATCCCCAAAGGCACTGTTACCTTTGCACAGGACGGTCTCGATATCGTGATCCCT
>Ga0181596_10004138_pt1 | contig 13287 bp, 13 predicted proteins | sample 041ome_6_FD_148655 | JGI IMG/M metagenome (GOLD analysis project Ga0181596, IMG submission 148655) | Coastal salt marsh microbial communities from the Groves Creek Marsh, Skidaway Island, Georgia - 041402US metaG (spades assembly) | ecosystem: Environmental > Aquatic > Marine > Intertidal zone... | reverse complement strand
TGGAGAACTTCAATTAACCGGGCTTCTGAGGCGATGACTGTCTTTGCTGTTCTATGTGCTGGGATTTTCCCATTATTTCATGTAGGAAGAGTATGGTTTGCTTGGTGGTTATTTCCCTTGCCCAATGCCAATGCAATTTGGCCACAGTTTAGAAGCCCTTTGGAGTGGGATGTGTTTGCTGTTTCTACCTATGCCACTGTTTCGATTTTGTTTTGGTATATGGGAATGATCCCAGATATGGCTGTACTTCGGGATCGTGCGACCCAAACTTGGCGTAAGTATTTTTACGGATTTTTTGCGATGGGATGGCGAAATGCCAATAACCATTGGAGGAACTTTGAGATGGCTTATCTTTTGTTAGCTGGGCTTTCTACACCACTAGTTCTCTCGGTTCACACCATCGTTTCTTTTGACTTTGCGGTCGCAAATTTGCCCGGTTGGCATACCACAATTTTTCCTCCCTACTTTGTTGCAGGAGCAATATTCTCTGGATTCGGAATGGTGCTCACTCTACTTCTTCCAGTTCGTGCAGCCTTTGGTTTGCGTGATTTGATTACTCAGAAGCACATAGACAATATGTGCATGATCACATTGGCTACTGGAAGTTTGGTTGGTTATGCCTATGCGATGGAATTCTTTATTGCTTGGTACGGTGCCAACTCCTACGAGGGCTTTGCCTTTATTAATCGGGCTTTTGGGAATTACTGGTGGTCGTATTGGATTATGATCTCCTGCAATGTCATTTGTCCCCAACTATTCTGGTTCAAGAAAATTAGAGAGAATACACCACTCGTGTGGATCATATCCATATTTGTGAACGTCGGAATGTGGTTTGAAAGATTTGTAATTGCTAACACCACCTTATCCCGTGATTTCCTTCCATCCTCCTGGGGGTACTATTCTCCTACGGTGGTAGACATTTTTACCTTTTTCGGTACATTCGGGTTTTTCTCGGTTCTTTTCCTTCTTTTTCTACGATTCCTTCCATTGATGCCAATGTGTGAGGTTAAATCGGTTATGCCTCAAGCCAATCCGCATGCTGATCATTAATCATGAGTGAAGTTATGGATATTAAGTACGCAGCAGCTGCAACTTTCGATTCAGCAAAAGATTTGTATGATGCTGCGGGCAAGGTAAGAGAAAAAGGCTACAAAAATTGGGAATGTTTTTCCCCCATCCCTGTCCATGGATTGGACGCACAGATGGGTTATCCTAGATCAAAGGTACCCCGTTTTACCTTAGCTGGTGGCTTCACTGGTTTTTTCACTGGTATGCTCATTGTTTGGTTTATGAATGAGTTTGATTATCCCTTGATCGTTGGTGGTAAACCTTATTTCAGTCCCATTTATCCATTTCCAGTTTTTTATGAACTAACCATCCTTTTTGCAGCCTTTGGTACGCTCTTTGGAATGTTTTTTCTCAATCGTTTACCTCAGCATAATCATCCTGTCTTCGAGCATCCTGATTTTGGTCGAACGGGTGATGACCAATACATGATTGTGATCGAAGTGGAAGACCCACTTTTTGACGATGAAGAAACTCTCAGCTTTCTTGAAAGTGTGGGTGGAGAGTCTGTGCAAATCATCCGCGAACCCATTGATTGATTTAGTGAGATATTTTATTCCATTATTCGCTATACTCGTGATAACCTTGGTTTCAATCCTAGGCTTTCGCGGGGATCGTACTAAGAATACTCCGATCGAGGTTTTTCCCGATATGGATCGCCAAGCTAAGTTCAAAGCCCAAACTAAGAATAACTTTTTCCAAGATGGTTCAGCGGATCGTTTGCCTGTAACCGGAACTGTTTTGCGAGGTACAGCAATCGATTCAAATAATGTTTTCTCCTCTACTCCTCGATATCCATCCATAGCTTACACCACCGGCAAGAAAACTAATGGTGAATGGGTTCAGCGTGTACCGGCACAAGCTGGCTTAAATATGGCGACGATGAGATTGGGTAAGGAAAAATATGACATACATTGCTCAACTTGCCATGGTGAGTACGGTGATGGTCTCGGCGTCCTATCTAAGTTTGGCCTTAATCCACGCAATCTCGCTGACCCATCCAATTCTGGTACCTACTTGGAATCATCTGCCCCTTGGACAGACGGACAACTTTACAACGCAATCACCAATGGTTCCGCATCTGGAATCATGCTCGGATTAAAAGATAGACTTAGCCCTGACGAAAGATGGGCGATTGTATTGTATCTCCGAGCTTTGCAGGATTATGTAGGTTCCGCTACCATGTCATTGAAAGGGGATAGTTTATGAGTCAGGATGTTAACCAATCCGCATCGACTTCCAGTATTTCAACCAAGCTCATCGCTGGTGCCATCCTCGGTTTAAGTGTTGGTTTAATCGGGCTTTTTCAAGGTTTACAAAGCGGCGACAAAGCTCCTTTCCTTGGATGGTTATGGGGATGTTCGTTCTGGTTGAGTATAGCAATCGGGATGCTCATGTTGATTATGATCTTCCGAGTTTTCAATTCCAGGTGGAGCCCAGTCGTTCGTCGTCAACAAGAGCATGCATTATCTGCATTTCCCTGGCTCGCTCTTTGTTTTGTGCCGTTGTTGCTGGTAGCCTGGTTGGGTAAGGATCATTCTGGCATTCTTTGGTCTTGGGTAAATCCCGAGAGCAACACAGTGGAAGTGAGCAGTGTGATTTCAGTAGCTGATGATGTTCTTCATCAAAAGAAAGCGGGTTACCTTAATCTTAATTTTTTCACGATACGTCTGATTGGATATTTTGCTATCTTCTGTGGAATTAGTCATTGGTTACGAAAAGTTTCCTTTTCGCAGGATAAAGATGGAGATCCTAATTGGACACATTTGGGTACCAAGGTTTCAGCGATTGGTATACCCGCAGCAGCTCTTGCCCTTACTTTTGGTGCGTTTGATTTATTCATGAGCTTGGAGTATCAGTGGTTCTCCACCATGTATGGTGTCTGGTTTTTCGCATCAGGCATGCGTGCGGCACTTGCTGTTACTATTTTAGTATGTCTTTACCTTGTTTCTACAGGCTCTCTCAAGGGCCTATTCAAACAAGCACATAAATATGATTTAGCCTGTTTGTCTCTTACTTTTACTATTTTTTGGGCCTATGTCAGTTTTTCCCAGTACTTTTTGATCTACAGTGCAAACATTCCGGAAGAAACTTTTTGGTATACCATCCGTGAGATCAATCCAAACACAGGTGAAATTTCCGGTTGGTTTTGGGTCAGTATGGGTTTGATTTTTGGGCATTTCTTTTTCCCATTTCTCTACCTTCTCTTTTACCGTAATAAGGTGGATTCCCCCAAACTTATTTTCATTGTTTGCTGGATTCTTGCCTTCCACTTATTGGACCTTTATTGGAATATTATTCCAGGTAGAGAAATTGTTCCCGGGGCATTTGTCGGATTTGAGGCACGAGAAGTTTTAGGGTCTCATTTGTTTTGGGGTATTTTCACCCTCATTGGTGTCGGTTGCTTAAGTGCTTGGGCAGTTGTTCGAAGTTTTCAATCGGGTGTTGCTGAAATTGTTCCAATTCGGGACCCACGTATTCTTGATTCTATCAATCATCATGAGTGATCCAACTAACCAGCGTGCGGACGGTTGCAGCGTCTTTTTTACTCTTTTGATTTTAGTTGTCCTGCTAGGTTTGTTTTATTCTGCCCAGAAGTTTTTCGAACCTGAAAGTCCTTCTTCTGTAACTGAAGCCATTGATCAAGCCCGTATTTTAAAAGTGAATATACACCGTGAAGCATCCGCTCAATTCATATCCTCTGTGGATCAATACCACAGGGAAAGCAATACTACACTGGAATCTTCAATGAAGAAAATTCTTTCCTCCTACAAAGCACCTTTGGCTGCCCCAGGAAACCAATCTAAATAACATCTCATGTCTACTGATTCCCCAGACAAGATAATTGATCGCTCCGCCAAGTTGGTATTTTCCTTCTTTATCTCTTCCGCAGGTTTGTGGCTTCTGGTTGCGGCTCTCTTTGCTTATCTGGCAGCAGCCAAGCTCACAGACCCCTTCTTCCTATCCACTTACGAATTTTTGACCTACGGAAAAATCAAAGTCTCTCAGGCCAATGCTTTTGTCTATGGATGGGGTGGAAATGCTATTTTCGCTGTCTCTATCTGGATTCTCGCACGTTTGTCCCAAGCAGAGGTCCGTGGATCAATCTTCCTTATCTTCGCAGGCGTTATTTGGAACTTGGCTATTACTTTTGGTTTACTCGGGATTTTAGACGGCCACATGAGTGGGCACGAAATGCTGGAAATGCCAACTGAGGTTTGGCCAGCTATGTTGATATCTTATCTGATCATCACATTTCTGATCTTGGTTATTCATCGGTCCCGCCAGATTCGTGAAACGATTGCACCCCAGTGGTTCATTCTTGCGGCCATCCTTTGGTTTCCTGCACTTTTTTTAATAGCGTGGAATGGTATGGAATTAAACCCCGCTCGTGGAACGGTCCAAACCGTTCTTTCCATGTGGTATGGACAGAGCCTGATCTGGCTTTGGCTCACCCCTGTTGCCCTAGGGGCAGCCTACTATCTTATTCCCGCAATTTTGGGTCGGACAATTGACAAATACTATTTAGCCATTTTTGGATTTTGGTGTATCGCCGCTTTAGCTCCATGGTCTGTGGTGCATCATCTAGAGGGTGGTCCTGTTCCTATGTGGATTCCTGCGATTGGAACGGTGATGAGTATTGCGATGGTTTTTCCTATCGCAGTTGCTTCCACAAATTTTCACGCAACTGCTTTTATGGATATTGGGAAAGTATGGGATAGCTTACCTCTGCGCTTTGTAATCTTCGGTACTCTCTCCTACACCGTATCCAGTTATATCGGTGTGGTATTTTCACTCCCGACTGTCGCAAAAATCACTCAGTTTACGATCATCAACGAATTCCATTTCAACCAGCGAGTTTACGGCTTTTTTAGTATGATCATCTTTGGAGCTGTCTATTTTGCTTTGCCTCGCATCACCAATCGCGAGATTCCCAAAGGTGCTAAGTCCTTTCACTTCTGGACATCAACTTTTGGTGTTTTGCTCCTTTTGCTTGCTTATTTGATCGGTGGATTAACTCACGGCGTTCTCGCTGGCCAACCTAGTTTACCTTGGTCCTCTTCGGTTATACAGTCCATTCAGCCTTACTTTCTTATCACCAAATTTGCTTTCGTGATTTTAGCATTCTCACAGCTTGTTTTTGTGGTAAATGTGTGGCGGGTAATTTTCCCGAACCCCATTTCCTTCATTGAATCTTGTAAGAAGGAGGCTGGTGCATGAATAATTTGGCTAAGTTCATCGTAGGTATCTTTTTAACTCTTGGTATCGCTTGGCTTGCATTTGTTGTTGGAGCTCGTTCGCAGTACGGTGACCTTTCACCAACCGCTTCTGTTTTGGAAGATGATGGCACGGTCGCAGAGGATGCTGAACTTTTCCCTATTGCCTTGTCTGGGATAGCTCAACAAGGTGCAAAAGAGTATGCTTCTTTAGGCTGTGTGACCTGTCATACTCAACAGGTTCGACGAGTTGAAACTGGATTTGATGTGGAGAGAGGTTGGGGGTTAAGGCCATCGGTTCCCCGCGACTATGTTTTACAAAAACATGTTCTACTGGGTAATTCCAGAATTGGTCCTGACCTTGCAAACCTTGGTCTTCGTGATTACTCAGACGAGTGGTTGCACCAGCACATTTTCGAGCCGCAGTCATTAGTTCCTTCTTCTTTATGCCCCCCAAGCCCATTTCTTTACACAGAAGTGGGTGAGGAGTCTGAATCACTCGTTACCATTACAAATGAAGAGGATGCTTCAGACAGGTACATCAAGCCAACGATTCGTGCAGACCGTTTAGTTGCCTACCTACAATCACTCAAGCAGGACTACGAATTACCTGAAATTTCTTTCTTAAAATCTGAAGAGGAAGATGAGGTGGAAGCTGTAGTATCTGTTGCTGATAAAAGCACTGATGCCCCCAAATGGTTGCAGGATCAAATAGATCAGGGAAAAGAGGTTTACATGAAAGCAGCCACCGGTGGTGGAATGTGTTTCACTTGCCATCAGGTAAATGGTGAAGGTTTGGTTGGTCAATTCCCGCCACTTGCAGGTTCAGATTGGGTTTTGGGCAGCAAGGACAGACTTATCAAGATTTCGATGTATGGTTTAATGGGTGAAATTGAGGTTAATGGAGTGAAGTACAACAATGTAATGGCTCCTCCAGGTATTCCTCCAGGATCTCTTACCGATGAGCAAATCGCTAATGTACTCACCTACATTCGTAATGACTGGGGCAATTCTGCTTCCGCAGTTTCCCCTGAAGAGGTGGCCACTGTTCGAGCTTCTTTAAAAGGGCGAGCACCAATGCAAATGTTTACCGCAGCTGAACTTTCTTCTCCCGTACAATGAGCGAAGATTCCAAAAATATGAACGGCCTGCCTGATTCGGAGCATTTTTCCGATGAAGAAATCGTTAAGTCCCATGTCGAGCTTAGTAAAAATAAACATGAGCCAACGAAAAATTTTCTCATTGCTCCCTTAGTTTTTGTCTTTGTGTTTGGCTGTCTAATCTTTGTTTGCTCCATACAGCTAGCACACTCCACTAATTCCTTTCAGCTACACCCTCCGGTTGAAGTAGTCGAACTTACGCCTGAAGAAAAGGAGTCTCAGCGCTTGGAAAGAAAATTTAGTTCTGGAGAAAAGATATTTGCCGCCCGTTGTGCTTCATGTCACCAAGCGAATGGTTTAGGAATAGCTGGTCAATTCCCGCCACTTGCAGGATCAGAGTGGGTCTCAGCTGATCCTGGAGTTATCACCAACATTATTCTCAAGGGGCTTAAAGGAGAAATCCTTGTTAAAGGTGAAAAGTACGGTACTTCTGCTGCTGTGAATATGGCCGCAGTTCCTATTTCTGACCGCGAGATCGCCAATGTTTCTACTTATGTCCGGCAAGCTTGGGGCAATTCTTCTGACGAAGTTTCAGAAGATTTCGTCAAACAAGTACGTGCGGATTACTCAAATAAGCAGGATCAGTGGACAGGAGATGCATTGAAGTCTCTTTATTCCACTTCTTTTTAGACTAACCTGTTCTTTGCGTGAGTCGGGCTTTTCAAATTGTCCGATTACTTAGTTTACCTCATTATAGAATCTTGAGATCACTTCTTTTGTATGTGTTTATTTTCCAAGTCTTTGCTTGGTTTAACTTATTTGGCTACCAAATTCCACTTGAGGAAAGGGCTGAGAGTTACTTTTTTGATCTGAATACTACACTCAGGGAACTTGAGTTAAAATCCCCTGTGGTTAGTGATCAACAGTATGATTTTGAGATTGCTGAAATGTACCAATCTATCGCTCGATCTGAGCAGGGTTTTAAATTTGGAGTCAATGTTTACGGGCAATCTATCCATGAGGATCGCCCGAATGAAAGTTTTTACCACCGGTACAGAGCTTTAAATCAAGTTTATTTAAGAAAACCTATTTTTCACTGGGGTGCACTGGAAGCCGAGGAAGAAATTGCCAGGTTAAATAAAGATCGATCCCTCCAAAATTTAAATCTGAGAAAACGAACTCTAGAGAGCGAAGTTACTGCAGTTTTTCTTGAATTGGTGGTCTTGGAATTTCGAATTGAATTAGCTTTAAACCAAATCGATTTAGCCAAGCAAAATCTAAGTGCAGTCGAAGAGAATTTGAGGCTTGGACGAGGAACATTACTATCACTGGATGAAGCAAAAGCTGAGCTGATTAGTCGTGAAATTGCCCTCTCTGAAACGAGATCCCTACAAAAGAGAAAACAAACTTACTTCTCTTCTCTATCAGGCAATAAAAGGAACCTGAATCTGGAAATATCTGATCAATTTAAAGACTTTTGCTTAACCTATGAAATGCCTTCAGATATTCCTATTCAGGTTGCCTCTGTAAGCTCAGGTGAGATCGAGGACTTGAAAATCCAATCGAAAATTCAAGATCAATCCATTGTTATTGCTGAAGCGAATCTTAAGCCCAAACTTAACTTCACAAGTGCTTATTTCCAGGATCAGATCGACATCGCAGATAGTGGCAAAAATTTGGACCGTAATAACCTAATTGTAGGGGTGGAGGCTAATTGGGCGATATGGGATTCGGGTAAAAGCAAAGCCCAAAAAAGAGCAGCTTTATTGAGGAAATCAAAAATTGAAGGATCCATGGGTGAAAAGATTGAGCAAACCCGAAGTCAGCTCCAAGGGACATTGCAGGAACTGGATTCTTTAAAGGAGCGCATTGCTTTAGGTAGAAAATTAATTCAGGTCGCACAAAGTCGTTTTGAAAAAAGTAAACTCGAATTAGATTTAAATCGAGTTTCACCAATGTCTCATTTTGCTGTGTCCATTGCATTGGATTCTGCTCAATTAAATAACCTGGAGTATGTCTGCCGATTTTTAGTGCTTCTTGATCAATATGAAAAATCAGTTTCTTTCTCAGGTTACTTGGGTTCTCATTGATATCTAAAATGAAAAACAAAACTTTTTACCTATTTCTTTTTATCATTCTTATACTTTGTTGTTTAGGATATTTTATTTTCACTCAAGTTTCTACCCAAGTTTTAGTTGCCAGGGTTGAGTCTTCTTCTATTCGGGATTCAGTCACTGGAAATGTTAAAGTTCATGCATCTGCGACCTTTGACTTAAAGGCTGAGGCTAGTGCCCGTGTAGATTGGGTTGCTTTATTGCCCTTGGGCGAAACTTTATCGGTTGAGCAAAACCAGACTCTTATCCAGTTAGTTAAAGATGATCTCGATCGACAGATGGAGCGTTTGATTCTTGATAAAGAACAACATGATGAGCGAAAGAAAGAAGGCTCCCCAACCGAAATTCTTTTAAATATTAAAAGGAAAGAACTTTCTTCCATCAAAGAACTGCTTAAACATGAAAAAGTTTCATCTTACGAACTCGAGGTTCTTCAAAATGAAGTGGATCGCTTGGATACTCATGTACGTTTAGAAAAACTTTCTCATCAACACTTTATTGAAAACCATCATTTATCCCTTTTAAACTTAAAGGCTCAGATTAACAAAAGATCGATTAAGAGCCCGATAGATGGTGATTTTTCTTCCTGCTTAGTTGCTCCAGGAAATCATGTTTTTGCAGGCACACTGGTGGGTAAGGTTCACTCAAAGGACAGAATCGTTGAGGTCTCTTTGAATGAAGATGAGTACCAGGGGATCCAGACTGGTCTCAAAGCAGGAGTTTCTTTTTTCTCTCATCCTAACAAGATTTTTGATGCCAAAGTGAGTGCTTTGTCTGCTACGGTCGATACTCATTCAGGTATTCGTAAGTTATTCTTAACCTTGTCGGAAAAGTCTATTTTAATTCCTGTTGGAAGTTCTGGGCGTGCCGAAATTATTAAATCTGAAAAGACGGAAACTTTAATTATTCCAAGAAAGGCATTAGTTGGGGACTTTGTCGTGGTTGAACAAGGCGGAGTTGCACAATTTCGAAAGGTTCAAACTGGATCTAAAAATCTTTTGACCGTTGAGGTAGTGAAAGGACTGAGAGCAGGCGAGCGTGTAGTAGTTGAAACACCTCACCTGATTAAAGATGGTCAACGGATCACTCCAACAATCATTACTGTTCAAAAGTAAGTTTTGTTATGTTGTGTCTAGAGCTTGCTTGGCGATTTGTTATCGCTAGGAAACGCCCCATGCTTTTGTCCCTTACAGGGATTGTTTTTGGTGTAGCTTTCTTTGTTGTTACTCAGGCACAGACTTCTGGTTTCGAGAAGTTTTTTATCCGTACTGTCTTGGGTACCAATGGGGCCATTCGAATATCTGACCAATTTCAAGACACATTCGGTAGGGTCGAAAAGATCAGTAAAGAAGGATCTACAGAATTTTTCTTTCACTCTAGGGAGGATGCCCTTTATAGGGAAGGCGTTAAACAACCAGAATTGATTCGAGAAGCTTTGGCTCAATTCCCTGAAGTCTTGGGTGCTTCTGAAATATTAGAAGGAAATGGAGTACTTGATACTGGGTCGAGAAAAAAATCGGTTGAAATACACGGAATCCGTTGGGTTGATCATCTTCAGACATCTGATCTATCCAAGCAGTTGATCCTTGGTTCTATAACTGATTTTGCCTCTGATCAGACAGGAATCTTGCTTGGTAGCCGACTCTATAATCGTTTGAATATGAAAATTGGAGATCGCATAAGGCTAATGGGAGGAACGGGCACATTACATCTTCGTGTTTCTGGTGTTTTTGAAACAGGAGTTAGTCAAATTGATAAAAACCGTGCCTATTTACATTTTGATATAGCCAGCTCATTTTTGGGTCGAAAGGGGGAGGGTTCTATTTTTCAGGTTTCTTTGCATGAACCAGAAAATGCTCCGGCTCTCGCTGTTCAACTCCAGAGCGCACTTAATCATCGTGTGGTAAGCTGGCAGGAAAGAGAACGGGTATGGTTAGATGTGTTTAAAGCTTTAAGAGTATCTTCCGCGATCACGGTATCCTGCATTCTTTTATTATCCGGTTTGGGGATGTTTAATGTATTTGCGATTCTAGTGATCGAAAAAACCAGAGATATCGCCATCTTACGCTCGATGGGTTTTACTCCCAGAGATGTTGCATCAATTTTTCTTTGGCAAGGTGCGATCGTCTTATCGGCAGGTATCATATTTGGGGGAATCTTAGCTTTTGGGGCAACTTATCTCATTTCGATCATTCCCCTGCGTATAAGGGGGATTTTTTCAACTGATCACTTTGTCGTAAACTGGGACCTGAATCATTATCTTTGGGGAGCGGCTATTGCTATGCTTTTTGTTTCAATTGCTACGTGGATTCCGGCACGTCGGGCATCTCGTATTGAACCCGCCAAAATTATTAGAGAAACTCTGTGATATAACATGGAAATATCGAGCCAAGATGGAGTTCTTAAGGTTGAGAACCTTTATTATTCTTTTTCTGAAAATGATTTAGATGTCCAAGTGTTGTCCGGGGTTTCGCTTTTGGCAAAAAAAGGGGAAATTACTTCAATTGTTGGTCCATCTGGTTGTGGTAAAAGTACCTTGTTATACTTGATGGGGTTATTGGATCATGCGGATTCGGGTAAAATTTCGATGGATGGGCAAGAGATGCAGGATTTGAATGACCGGAAGCGCACCGTGATTCGTAATCAAAAAATAGGCTTTGTTTTTCAATTTCATTTTCTGATTAAAGAACTGAATGCATTAGAAAATATTAGGCTCCCTTTGCTGAAGTCTGGGACAGACCGAAAACTAGCTGATGATAAAGCATTAGAATTGATCTCAGAGCTTGGTTTGGAAGATAAATGGAATCGTCCGGCTTATAAATTATCTGGAGGGGAGCAGCAGAGAGTCGCAATCGCAAGATCTTTGATCAATTCTCCCAGTTATCTACTGGCTGATGAACCAACAGGGAACCTGGACTCCAAAAACTCAGAAATGGTCTTTGATCTTCTTTTAAAATTTGCCAGAGAGAAGGGAATTGCTGTCGTACTTGTAACCCACAACGATAAGCTTTCGAATCTCTCAGACCAAACCTTGAGAATGATGGATGGTCAGATCCTTATTTGACTTCCATCGCAGATTTTATGTTTTCGTAAGCTAGGTTTAGCCGGACTACTTGTTCTTTGGCAAAGACAATTAATTCTGCTGGTAGGTCTTTGCTTTGAAGTCTATCAGGATGAAGGGTGTTGATTTTATCTCTGTAAGCTTTTTTTACATCTTCAAATTTTGCCTTTTTGCTCAGTCCAAGCATTTCATAGGAAGCTTTCAGGTCAGCAGAGGAATTTTCATTAAATGGGAAGTTATATCCGCCTTGATACCAAGATAAAATGGTTCCTTTGGGTAACTTAAAGTATTCTTGTCCCGACAATAAAATTTGAACCTGATTGCGGCTTGATTTTTTGGTTTCGCATGTCGCAACTTCAAAGAGTCCTCCCATGAATGAATGGGCAATCGAAGGATCGTGGCATATAAGTTCGGAACAGTCCTTTAAGTCTTTAAGGACTGATCTTTGGCTAGTTTTGCTTTTTCGAAAAACCTCTTTGGCAAATCTTTCCATTTTTGGGGTAAGACCCATTCTTTGGATTAACGATTCTATTTTTTCAATTTCAGGTTTTGAAATACTCCCATCGGCCTTGGCGATCTTGGCTGCGCATGAAAAGAAATAAGCATAGTAAAGTAACTGGGCCTTCTTTTTATCCAATTGTGGGGGTGCTGACTCATCTATTTTATGACCCATGTATCCACCTATTATTACTCCAATGGGCCCGCCTAAAAGACCGAGGCCCGATCCAATGATTTTCCCCCACCAATTCATTTGTTAGCAGGTCAGGAAGGTAAGGTTATCTGGACCGGTAAGGGTCTGGGTTAGGTCCAATCGGATTTCCTGTGTTTGGCACAACTTGAACGCAGCGATCATCCCACAGTTCAATCATATCCATATCTTTGGCATTGGTAATTTCGAGTTCAGGAAGATCGTGCTTTTCCAACCAAGCAAGAATAGGGGGGATCGCAAGATCTGGTTTTTCCGCACGTGCCGTAACAATTTTTACACGATAACCCATTTCTATCCAAATCTTGAGTCTTTTGACCATATTAGGTACTGGTTTACCAATGTGCTCAAAGCCTTGCCATGGACCTGCTTCCGCTAATGTACCGTCTAAATCAACGCCAATCCACTGCCTGGATTCCGCTTCTTCTCCATATTGATTCATATCAGTGATTGGCAGTCCTCTTGCATGAGGAACTTGAACTTCAAGGTTTTGTCTTGAGAACGCTTGCTTAAAAAATCGTAACATCTGTAAGTAATCAAAGCACAAAAACTTGCATCAACTGGTAATCTCCATCAATCCTTTTCTAATTACCCCGTATGATTTCCTTAGCAACTATTGATTATTTTAGCCAGGAGGGAATCCCTTACCTTGCGTTGGGTTTCTTTTACTTTTGGCTTTTGCAGCCATTCGCTACGCTTGCTCATGAGACTGGTCATGTACTTTGTGCACTCTTTTTTTCTAGGGGGCGAATTTTAGTTCGAGTAGGGGAGAGCAAGGAGAGTGGTTTTAAAGTGAACTTTAAAATGGGAAGAAGGCTTTTCTGCTCAATCGGACTCAATAATCCTCTTTCAGGCGTTACGGTTTTCAGGCAACAAAAGCTAATCGATCGAAGTTTGATTCTGTTTGGAGGTCCATTTTCCTCTTTTATTATTTCAGGTCTGACAGGTTTTCTTTTGTTTTCGAATTCTTTTTCGGCTGCAATCGAAGTACCCTTGGCCGTTTGGTTTTGTCTAAATCTACTCT
>Ga0181596_10004135_pt1 | contig 13295 bp, 12 predicted proteins | sample 041ome_6_FD_148655 | JGI IMG/M metagenome (GOLD analysis project Ga0181596, IMG submission 148655) | Coastal salt marsh microbial communities from the Groves Creek Marsh, Skidaway Island, Georgia - 041402US metaG (spades assembly) | ecosystem: Environmental > Aquatic > Marine > Intertidal zone... | reverse complement strand
AGACCTCTGGCAGGAGCGTCTCGGACTCGATGATTACCAGCTGCTTTGGATAGGGTTTCTAAAGGGTTTGCTGCTGGGTGTGCTACTGACTCTCTGGCTGGCTTAGCTGCGCAGGTTCCTGGCAAACAAACGGCCCGTCGACGCATATTCTGCGCCCATCGGGAGACGCGCAGGCACCACAAATTCCGACGCCGCATTTTGTGGTGTAGTCGATCGCGCTGAATATCTGGTGCTGTTCGCAGTACTGTCGCTGGACCTGCTCGGCAGCATGAATCATGGGTGCAGGCCCGCAATTATAGAACCACAGCTTTGCAAGCCCCTCGGGGGAGAGGGTATCAAGGTGGGCCGCCAAAGCATCGGTCACACGACCCTTAAAGCCGGACGAGCCGTCATCCGTGGCGGTAGTGACCCGTGCTACAGCGCGGCACTCGTCAATAAAGTACAGGCGGTCACCACTGCGCGCCCCCGCGAAAATGTGGGCGGGCTGCACGTCCGTTCCGAAGTCCCTCGCTATTTGGTACACCGCAGCCAGGCCGGTACCGCCGGCCACGCATATGATCTCAGCGTCGTCGGGTGGCATCACGGGTTTGCCATAGGGGCCACGGATGTAAACGGTATCCCCAGGCTGCAGCTTGTAACAGGCGTCCGTGAAGGTCCCCACGTTGATGACAGCAAGGCGCAGGGGGGCGTCGGTGAGGCATGAAAAGGGCTTTTCTCCCTCACCGGGAATCCAGACGAACACGTACTCGCCCGCCTGTATATTGATGTTTTCCTCAAAGGTCACCACGGTGATGTCGTCGCAGACGGCCTCGTTGGCAACAACGCTGACCGGCCGAAAGGTCATATCGAGGTCATAGCGGATCTGACTTTCGGCTGCGCAGGTCTGGCCCTCCAGATCGCGTTCAAGGCTGGTGAAGTAGTGGGCCAGATCCTCTGTATCCATTCCTGATAGAGCAGAGCCCACCCCGATGATGGTGGCACCTGCCTGCTGCGCAGCAGACACGTCGGCTGCGCTCGACAGGCCGCCGCAGCCAATGATGGGCTTGTCGGTCAACGCCCTGAGCTCACGGATGCATTTAAGCGCAATGGGAAGGACCCCTTTACCGGACATGCCACCCACACCGTTGCTGAGGACGGGAGCGCCATGGGATTCCGTGTAACCCGGACCCACCGTGTTGATGGCGCAGAGGCCATCTGCCCCTGCGTCCAGTGCCGCCTGGCCTATCTCGCTGATGTTGGCCACATTGGGCGTCAGTTTCGGGATCACGGGTTTGCCAACGGCTGTTTTTACCGCGCTCACGATCTGCCCAACCATCTGCGGGTCCTGACCCATGGCCATCCCGTAGCCGCTGGCGTGGGGACAGGACAGATTGAGCTCGAAACCATCCGCAACGGGTTCCAGGATCCTGGCGACAGCAACAAACTCTTCGATGCTACCGCCAAAAATGGAGACGAGCAGAAAGCGGTCGGTTGGAACCTCGACCTGGCGGAGGCTCTCCAGTGATGCCCGAGCCCCTGGATTGGTGAGCCCCACCGCGTTGACGAAACAGCCCGGAGCAAACTGGCTGTAGACGGGCTCACGGTTACCCAGGCGTGGTTCAAGCCCAATACTCTTGGTGGTGATGACGCCGACCTCGGGCATGTCCCTGAGGACACGCTGGATAATACTTGGTGCGGTCGTCACGATGCCTGATGGAATCGTGAAGCGACCACTCAGGGTCTTGCCCAGAAATGAAATCGGCATCGAAGGCTACTCAGCGGTTTGGGGCATTATACGCTGTGAGGATCACGTCCCACAAAACGTCCTGTGTACAACCTCCTCGGGTTCCGGTGAAGCCGCGAACTGCCCGTCGCCGTCATCCCAGGTGAAGGGTTTTTGCCAGCGTTCATTCAGGGTGTGCATCAGGCCATAATCCCCACCCTCCGCGGCGGCAATCGCCTGCGCTACCCAGTGGTTGCGGGGCACCACGACGGGGTTGGTGGCCATCATCCGGTTCAGGCTGTCAGGCGATGCGTTGCGGCGCCTCTGTTGCCACCCCTCACGCCATTCCAATAGTCCCTCACTGGGGTTGAAAAGCTGTGGTAGCGGAGTGTCTTGCAGGCTGTCATGGGCAGTTTCTGCCAGCCAACGGAAGGCCAGGGTGAAATCAAGCCCGTCGCCCTCGAGTTGCTCAAAAAATGCCTCAATCAGGGGTTGATCGTCGTCGCGCAGGGCGTCGAGGCCAAACTTTGCCGCGAGGTGGGCCGCATAGATGCCGCTGAACTGTTCCGGGAAACGGTCGACAATGTCCTGGGCCAGCTTCAGGGCGACCGCCTCATCGGGGTGGATCAGGGGTAACAGGCATTGCGCCAACACGCTGAGATTCCAGTGAACGATGCCTGGCTGGTTGCCGAACGCATAGCGACCGCCTGAGTCAATACTGCTGAATACCTGCCCGGCAGCAAATTTGTCCATGAAGGCGCAGGGCCCGTAGTCAATGGTTTCGCCGCACAGCAGCATGTTGTCGGTGTTGAGCACGCCGTGAATGAAGCCAATGCTCTGCCAGCGGGCCACCAGACCGGCGAGTGCCTTGCCCACCTCCTCAAGTAATACCTGAGCATGGGTTGCATTGGCGTCTTGTTGCTGTGCTTTGATGAGTGCCTTGGAATAATGTCGCTCGGTGGCGTAGCGCACCAGATCTTCCAGCCCCGCACCCTGGCGCGTCATGGCAAAAAATTGGACGGTGCCTATTCTCAGGTGGCTGCTGGCGACGCGGGTCAATACGGCGCCGGGTTCCAGCTGTTGCCGGTACACCGGGTCACCGGTTGCAACCGCCGCCAGCGCTCGGGTGGTGGGTACCCCCAGCGCATGCATGGCTTCACTCAGGAGGTACTCGCGTACCACAGGCCCAACCGGAGAGCGGCCATCGCCCCCTCTGGAGTAGGGCGTTGGGCCCGCTCCTTTCAGTTGAATATCAAACAGGTTTCCCCGCGTATCCCGCCACTCACCCAGCAAGAGCGCGCGCCCGTCCCCCAGTTGGGGGTTATAGCTGCCGAACTGATGCCCCGCGTAAACCGTGGCGCTGGGTCGCGAGCCCTCAAAGACACCATTGCCAGCCAGGACAGCGAGGGTCTCATCGCTGTGCCGCCACGATTTGGGCCACTGCAGATCGTTGGCGAGAGGCTCATTCCAGGCCATCCACCGCGGCGCACTGACCGGGGTTGCCTGGGTCGGTGCTGCATAGTCATGGCCAAGACCGGCGTAGCTGTGCTCAAAGCCCGTGGCGCTGTCTGCAGATGAATAGCTACTCAATTGCCAAATAGCTTTTTTAATGCATTGCCGGCTTTTTCACCGAGCTTGTCGGCTTCTTTTTCTATCTTGGATCGCGCCTCGCGCTCCAGAAGCTGCCGCGCTATGTCTTCCACGTCAACGCGGCACAGATTTCCCGTCTGATCCGTGAGGTTGCCTGCGCAGTTAATCGGCAGGTCCAGGCCGGCGTATCGCTCATCGACGCGGCATGCTTCATCCAGCGCCTCAAGCTCGTCATTAACCTGCGCTTTCAGGGTTGCCGCAAAGTCCAGTGTCGACAGGCTGGCCGCACCGTCACCGCTTATGGCGATACCTGTTGTTCCCAGTTCCAGAGGATCCAGCCTGGCCTGGCCATCATCAAATCGAACTCGTGCAGTCAGCGCTGAGATGTCGGTAGTCTCCGGCATCGCATTGGTCAGGGTGGTTTGTTGAATCTGCGCGATGGCAGTACAGACCAACTCCTGTGCTGACACACTGGTGACTTCAACATTCCGTCCCTGAACATTGAGCTCCCCATCCAGTCCGGTCTGTAGCGCCGGCGCGGTCTCGCCCTCTGTATCAATGTCCCAGTCCATGTCGACATAGCCGGCAGCGGTGTCGGTTGTACCGATACTGGAGAGCAGACTGTTGAGCTCCACACCTTTAAGGCCGCCGGACAGGGAAACTTTTACCTTGGGTTGGCGCACGTCGACGGTCATGCGGGTATCCAGCTGCCCCTCATGCAGGACACCCCGGAGGTATTCCAGCTCGGTGATGCCGTCAACAACGCGGAGGAGCAACTGGGCATTACTGACGGTTTGACCCGCGCTGACCAGAGTCCCCGCGCTGACCTTAAGTTGCAGGTCGAGATCTTTCAGAGGTCCCACTGCCACGGGTATGGGGGGCGCCTGGGCGGGTGCGGGTGCTGTATCTGGTTGTGCCTCGGAAGCTGTTTCCCCGCCGTCCGGTCCCGCATTGGCGGATTGAAGGCGGTCCAGATCGAGCCGTTCGCTGCGAAAATCGAGATCAATTTCAGGGCTGCCACCGGTGCTGTACAACAAGTCGGCCTCGACGATGCCTCCGGGAGAATCTACGGTGAGATCCAAATCTGCTTTGAGGGGTGCTAAATCGGCCGTGCCGGTTAAGCGTGTGCTCACGGGTTCGCTCAGTGCGCCAACGATCTGGGTGTCGAGCCCGACCAACGTAATCCGATCAAGGGACTTTGGAATCCGAATAGCACCGTCGAAATCAACCGTCAGGGGTTCCGCATCGTCATCGCTGGATACAGTAATTCCACCTTGAATGGTCATGGGCTGGTCCGCAATGTTGAGGTTCTTCGCCAAGAGCTCGGAGAGAACAAGCTGCGTCTGCAGGTCACCATTGGCGTCCAGCAGTCTGACTTCAGCGCCACTGAGACGAATGTCACCCACCTCGTCTGCGCCCTGCAGAAGGGCCAGCAGCGACAGGCCAATATCCACCTCCTCAGCTGTCGCGACGAGCCTGGAGCCCTCGGCATTCTGGGGGGGGAGGTCGATGGTCGTGCTGCCCAGATTGAGCTTCAGCTCCGGAAACAGATTCAGGTCGAGTTCGCCATCAACACGCAGTTCTCCGCCCGTCGCCTGTCGCACCTGTTCCTGGGCGAGATTGATTACCGCTTGCTCATCTATGAACGCAGGCAGGAAAACCAGAGCCAACACTACCAGCGCAATTAAACCGCCCAGGATGTAAAGAATCAAAATCATGGCTGAACCCCCCAATAATGGCGACAGCATAACAAAGCTGTGAAGAAGTTAGTCATGCGCTGGGAAACGATTGTTGACTTGTTGCTCAACGTGACGCGAGAGAATCCGTTGGCGTTCCCTGCGTATCCCAGGGTCTGACTTTAGGCGCCATAAACTGTCCCTCGCTCGACGGTAGCTGGTGGTGAGGTCGACAACGGGTTCGGGGTAGTCAATGGGGTGCATGACCCGCTCTAGAGGTGATCGTAGCCACGGCTGGTGAACCAGCGGTGTAGGTAGGCCGCCAAGTGCAGGAATCCATTGCCGAATGAAGCTGGCGTCCGGGTCATGCTCGAGGCTTTGCTTCACAGGGTTATAGATGCGGATGGTATTGATGCCGGTCACGCCGGCCTGCATCTGCATCTGCGCGTAATGGATGCCGGGCTCGAAGTCCAAAAACAGGGCGCCCAACGGGGCCACACCCAGTCGCCAGTCCTGCCAGAGGTGGTGTGTCAGGAAGCTCACCAGCATGGCGCGTGCACGGAAATGCAGGTAGCCAGTGGCTTGAAGGCAGCGCATACAGGCATCCACGTAGGGATAGCCTGTTCGACCTTCTATCCACGCCTGCACAAGGTCGTCGTCGTGTTCGCGGGGATGATCGACGTAGCCGCGGTTGACGTGTTCGAACTCCATTCGGCACTCGCTCTCGAACTTCTGGATAAAGTGACAGTGCCAATGCAGGCGGGATTCAAACGCCGCCAGCGGTCGAGCCCACCCTCCCTGCGCCTGGCGTTTCTCGAGAGCCTGATGAACCTGTCGAATCGACAAATTGCCCCAGGCCAGATAGGGCGAAAGCCGCGAGCAGTGCCGCCGGCTGCCCACAGGCTTGGAGATATGGCGCTGGTAGCCCTCCGCGCGGCGGGCCAAAAAGTCCTCAAGTGTCGCTGCTGCTGCCTGCTCCCCGCCCACCTGAAAAGCCGGGTGTTCCCGCTCCCAGTCGTTGAGTCTCTGGCACTGCGCTCCCTGGATGGCTGGGGGCAGGTCGGTGGCGAGCCGTCCCACCAGGGCAAGGTCTGGCTGTGCGCAAGCCCCTGCCATGATCCGCCCCCATCGCGCGTTCCAGCCCCGTCGATTGGTGCGACTGCGTTCTACCCCGTTGCTGGAAAATTCCCGCCAATGGCAACCGTTTGCTCTGCTCCACTGCTTGATTCGGCGATCACGTGCATAGGTGACCTCAAGTCCGGTTTCCTCGTAACTGAGCAGGGTGTCTACGTCGAACTCTCGAGCCAATGCGGCGAGCAGGGCGGTTGGCTCACCCTCCAGGGCCCAGATTTTGGTCCCGTGGGGTTGCAGTTGCCGGTTCAGGTCGGCGAGAGATTGGGCGATGAAATGCCAGTGGCGACGCCGATAATGGGGATTGCGAATAAGCTCGGGTTCAACGATGTAAATCATCAGAAGCGGTTGCTTGCGCGCGGTAGCGAATGCCAGGGGCTCGTGGTCAAGGAGGCGGAGATCACGCTTGAACCACACGATACTTAGACCCACAGGCGTCGATCCATTCCCAGCATTGGGTTGTCCACAACGTGCCCGGACGCAGCATCGAGAACTTCCAGGCGTCCCCTGCTTAGGGCAGCGATCAACAGGTGATAACCGTCGCGGTCAAAATGCCTGTCTCCGCCGGTGAGAAGCCTGTGCGTAGCGTCCTTGAGGGAAGAGAAGCTGCCCAGATAGGACCAGTGGTCTACCAGGTGGTACTGCTGGGCAGGTTGCCCCGGTAAGGGTTCGGTATTACGTTCAAGCAGTGCCAGAGCACCGGTGAATGGCCAGGCCGCAATACGATCCCGGTCGAGGACCGAGAGCAGTCGGGCGTTGTGGTCCTCGCTGCTTTCCTCGCCTGCACAGGCGCCATCACAACGCCCCAACTGATACTGGAAGCAGGGGCCATGACCTCGGTCCATCCCGAGGCAGCGCAGGCACAGACCGTGATCCCTGGCGTGACGTCGAAGGGTAGAGTCGATGTGACGTCTGTTGTGGTACAGGCCATAGCTGTCGATCGCACGGTCGGAATCAGTTAGAAAGTCGGAGGGCGATGGCTGTAGGAAGCCGGTTTCTGCGAGGGACAAGTGGATCGTCCACAGTTTACGCACGCGTCGTTGGCGCCTGTTATACAGGGGGGCTTCCGATTTGATCGCCGCATTCTCCATTAACAGGGCGCCCATCTCGCCAGATGTCGCCATGCAATCGATGCGTTGTACTTGGCCCATGATGCGTTGGTGTCGACCTGGCTTCCGTCCCTCTTGAACGTGGGCGTTGATTCGCGCACGGATATCAATGCTTTTTCCGATATACAGCAGCGCTCCGCTGGCATCGTAGAAACGATATACACCGCTGTAGCGCGGCAGAGTTTTCAGGTCCTCGCCCGCTGAGGTGACGGTAACGTTGTACAGTTCGGGCAACATGGCCACCATGATCACGGTTCCCTCGCCCCAAAGCCGCAGCCGTCCATATTTTGTAGGGGTCCTTTACTGCGCTAGGCCTTGGTCTTGGTCCTGTATACGACGTGCTTTTGTGTGTGGGGGGTGCCTGCCAGACCGCATGTTCTGCCACTACCTCTTGAAAAATTGCGCTGGACAAATAGCGAACGTTTGGGGACGCAGGAAGGCGCTTTGGCGTAGGGTCCAATAATTGACATAGTCCAAGAGCCTCTCTCGTGAAGATCTATCTCAAGGAACTGGGTCGGCAAAGCCGGCGGATCGACCGATTCATCATCGAATCAGTGGATCTGAGTCTCTACATTGCCTACGCCGAGATCGATCGGGAGGAGAGGGTCATTGCCGAGGAGGGTAAAGGCCTGCTGAAACGCCATAATTTGCTGGCCATGAAGCGCATCCTGAAGAAGATCGCGGGTTGTGAGATGGTGCTGCGCCAGCGAAGTGCCTATGACGAGATGGTGGGACACAGTTATCCCGCGTCGGCCAACACGCTGGAAATTTCCTTGGGCGATGCGCCGTTACCGGAGTGGCTTCAATGAAGCGGGCCATACCTCAGGTGGAAAGGTCGTCATCGTCGATGGAGTGACCCCATTCCTGTTTGGCCTGCAGGTAGCGGAGGTTGCAGTCATCAACGCCTGAGATGTGTTTGATGCGCTCGATATTGGTGAGACCGCAAGCCCGCAAGTCGTCAATTTTTTTCGGATTGTTGGTCAGCACTCTCAGGTCTCGGCCACGACCGAAAAATTTCAGCAGGGTTGCTGCATCGCTGAAATCTCTCGAGTCATCAGGCAGCCCCAGAGAGCGGTTGGCCTGATAGGTATTTTCCCCCTCGTCCTGGAGCAGGTAGGTGGCGGCTTTGGCCCACAAGCCAATGCCACGACCCTCGTGTCCGGCCATGTAGATCAGGTAACCGCCACCGGGTTCATCGGCCAGCCGGTCAATGGCAGCCTCGAGTTGCGGGCCACATTCGCAGCGCCGCGAGCCAAACACGTCGCCGGTTAAACAGTTGGAATGCACCCGAACCAAGGGCGAAGCTGTGGTTTCGGCATCGCCCACTACCAGCACGCTGTTGACCGCCATACTGGAGGCCAGGTGAGAAAAAAGATGTTGGCCGCCCTGTTCCCGTAAGGTGCTGGCCAAGCCTTCAACTTCAGATAGCTCTGTGCTCCGCACAGTTGCATACCAGTCGACGGTGGGCTGTCGTTTTCCCCTCGCGAGAGGGAGCGGCACCGGCCCCAGTAGGTTCAGGCTGCGTTGACCGGCGGGCGGTGAATCCTCGCAGTCAATGAGTTGTCCGTCGTTGTCTATCCGGACCAGTTTCTTTCGGTCGATGAGCTTACGTCGAACATCGGGGTTGATATAAGTAAACATCAGAGTCGCGGTTGTTGTTGGGTGATGCAGTGTACCCCACCACCCATGGCAAATAGGGTCCGTGCATCAATTGTCCTGATTTCCCTGCCGGGCCAGAGCTCGGCCAGTCGTTCAGCTGCCAAGCCATCATGGGGGTCGGAGAAAGCCGGTTGGACAACGACGCCGTTGGCTACGTAGTGGTTTATATAGCTGTAATCGACCCAACCGTTGCCATCCTTGAGTACTCTGGGCGCGGGAATATTGACGGTTGGCAGGTTCGCCGCCTCAAGGACTTTCAGATGCGCATCATGGCATTCAAAGTCGGGGTGCTGCCTGTCCTGCTGTTGATGCAAGAGGACCGTTCCCGCCGCGTTGAAGCAGGCGACCATATCGACGTGCCCCCGGGTGCCATGATCTTTGTAATCGCGCCACAACCCCCTGGGCAGCCAAATGGCCTCCTCTGTGCCCAACTGTTGATGGACTTCTGCTTCCACCTGGCTGCGGGTCCAGTCCGGATTACGATCGGGATCAAGTTGCACGGTGTCCGTCAGCAAGACTCTCTTACCGCCATCAATGTGGATGCCCCCACCTTCATTGGTGAGTGGGGACTCGAGGCTCTCGATGGCAAGAATTGCAGCAATTTGCCGGGCCAGCCCTGCGTCCGGACCCCATTCGAAGGCCGTATTGTCTCCCCAGCCATTAAAGCGCCAGTCGACGCCTTTGAGCACGCCCGCATCCGACACGAAGGTGGGGCCGGTATCCCTGAGCCAGGCATCATTGAAGTCGGCTTGGTGGAGGACAACCGCTGAACTCAATAGACGTTGGGCCCGGGTTCGCTGGTCGGCGTTGCACAGCATGTGCACCGGTTCATGGTCAGCGATCAGGTTGGCTACGGCTGCCCAAGCCTGCCAAACCTCGGTATCAGAGACGCCCGCCTGCGGATAGGCGCCGGGCGGAAAGGCCATCCAAGTGGCCTCATGGGGCGCCCACTCAGGGGGCATCTTCCTGCTCATGGATCGAGCCCGGGAATGCCCCCGTGCTGTCCCTCGCCTGAGGGCTGGCGCGGGTTCCTGACGGCCTCTGTCAATGCGCCATAGGTATCGGGCCGGCGTGTCCCGAAAAAAGGAAACAGGGTGAGCCAGTCAGACCGGAGTCCGAGATCAATATCTACTACCAAGACGGTTTCCTTGTCCCTGGGTGCTTCAGCAAGCAGACGACCGAAGGGGTCGACGATAAAGCTGGAACCATAAAAATTCAGGGTGCCCTCAGAGCCAAAGCGATTGGGGATGATAATGAAAAGTCCGTTGGCGACGGCGTGCCCCGTGACCACCTGACGGAGCAGGGGTGCCGTGTCGAACAGCGGGTAATCAGGCTCCGAGCCGATTGCTGTCGGGTAACACAGCAGTTCGGCCCCGCCCAGGGCATAGCATCGAGGGACTTCGGGGAACCACTCATCCCAGCAGGTGGGCAGCCCCACGGCGACCTCGCCACTGTCCACCTGAAGGCGATGGACGGGATAGGGGTCCTGCGCGGGCCCCTCGGCAAAGTAATGGTCCTCGTAATAACCCGTCGTCACTGGAATGTGCAGCTTGTGGGTTTTCGCCACGACGGTGCCGGCGCTATTGACCACCGCAGCCGTGTTGAGTCCCCGCCCATCGGCTGCCCCCGAATGCTCGAAGAGCGAGCAGTGCACCAAAACGTCAAAGTCCCGTGCGAGCTGGGTCGCAAACTGATGGGTTGCTCCTCCCTCCAGTTGCTCTGCCGTACTGTCAGCAGCGCCTTCCGGGTGGGTGTCAGCGGGGTAGCGTGACAGAGTGAGTTCAGGGAGAAAGACCACCGCTGCACCGGCCCCGGCCGCCTGGGCCACGCCCTCCGCCAGTGCCGCCTTGTGCCGCTCAGGGTCGCTGTACCAGCGGGACTGGACAAGACCGATGGTGAGCTCCCGAGGCTCGCGCCCCTCCAACGGGCACAGGCTGGGCAGACGGCTTTTACGAATCAGTTCCAAAAAAAGTCTCCAGCAATCGTAGGACGTGACAGCGTTGCCTTATGAGCTACCCCGCGCCGAGGGGTCGGGGCGTCATACTTCAGCCTGCAAATGGTAATCCCTGTGCAATGGGGATGCGAATGACCCCTTTGCAGTACATCGGACGGGTGTGCCCGAACGGCCAGCGGCAGGAGCCCGGTAGGTGAAGGTCAATCCCGGGGAGTAGGGGGCCGGGCCGGGGCAATCGAGGGTGAGTTGTCATCCCGGGTGGGTTCTGCCCTCGCCAAGTTGTCGGGTCGCTACCCTCAGGGCGCGGTTTTCACCGCTCCGGGCGGAAAATCCTTCAGGACCAGACGTGCGGCACTGTCGATCGTGGCCTGATCCTTGAGCATTTCACCCTTCATTTTTGACTGCGTCACGCTGCGCCAGACCGAGCGGTTTTTCACCGGATCGACCATGTCGACGATGAAGGTCCCCTGTGTGTAATCGGTCACCCTGACATCGGTTGAATTCATACAGTTGTAGCAGTTGTACATGGCGTAGCGGTTGTAGCGGCTGTACCCAACGCCCATGCTGTAGTTGGGGGAACTCGTCGTGCGTACGTCCTGTTTCTCCACCGTATTCAGGTGCCAGCTGACCAGGAGGTCGGCGTCCCGGGTGCTATCCACGAGGGTGTACCCCTTGCCGTCAAGTGCACTTCGCAGTGCCTCGTCAATGCGGTCTTTCTGGAAGTCCGTGAGCTCCATGGGATTAGAACCGGTGACACCGCCACTGAGGGCATAAAAACCGATCTTGATATCCCCAGAGAAGTCATGGTCCACGTCAAAGTCCACAGAGGGTGTGGGCGGGGGCGTGGCACAGGCGGCCAGTAACAGGCAGATCATTGCTACTATTGGCAGGTTCAAAACTCTGGACATGGGTATTCTCCTTCAGGTGTGGGCAGAGTGTAGCAGAGAGATTAGGTCTGGGGCGCTCCCCCGAGCAGGCCTCCCGGGCAGCTCGCTGCCAGCGCCTGCAACGCCGCAATGTGTGTTCTGGGCATGCTGCGAAGGGTGGTCAGGGTCGCCTCGCGCTGCTTTGACCAACGCTGAAAAGCGTCAGGCAGCACCGGGGCGAGCTGGGCTTCGACACCGCGTATGGGGGGCAGCAACTCACGATCACGAAGATCCAGCTGCGCCAGCCAGGGTTGCACCCCCCCGGCAAAAAACTTGGAAACCACGGTTTTAAGGGTGGTGGCGGTGGCGGTAACGCTGGTACCGGGACAGAGCGGGCCACGCTCCAGACGATGGGCCAGCAGTGCATTGCCCCTTTCGAATGTGCGGGCCTGCAGGGTAGCGGCTAACAGCAGCGCGCCACCATCGCCATTGCGCAGGTGAAACAGCTGGTCTTCCAATTGGTCGACCTGAAATCGATAGTCTCCGCTGAGCCACATGTGGATAGCGCGGTCGAACCAGTGCAGTGAATCAATAACGGCGCCTCCCGCTGTTTCCGGATAGGCCGCCAGAGCGCCGGGTAATTTCCAGAACTGTTCATATTCCGGTCCTGCGAGCAGGGCGTTGAAGATGCGATGGGGTAGAAATCTGATCTTCATCGCCTGGGCCGCCTGTATGTGCAGCGCCAGTTGTTCGTTGCCTGCCAAACGCAGTGCATTGACACAGGCCGGTGCCAGTGCAAGAAACTCAAGGTCGAGTAAAAGCACCTGGGAGGCGGCAGCATTTCGTCCCAGACTGCTATTACGGCGTCCCAGGTTGACCTGCAACTCACAGCCGGATAGCGCCAGGAAGTCCAGCATGTCCAATTTGGCGCGGGGAATCTCCAGCGGCGCGATCCCTGCGTCCCGAAGGCGAGGTGGTGCCCACAGTGACGTGGCGTCTGGTGCTTCAGCATCCAGGGTTCGGGATAGCCTTTGCAGGTAATCATCAAGCAGTGCAGGCCCCTGTGCTGGCTGTGAGCAACCGAACAGCAGTGCCAGCAGTGCTGCCAGCCCAAGACCGGAGAGACCTGACCGTGGCGTTCCCCGCACTGCGCGAGCGCTCAGCTCACCCCGGGTGAGATCTGGGCAGCTGCGGTCACGATGCGCCCTGTAGCGCGTCGCTCGCTCGTTGCTGCCAGGCAAGGATGTGCATGTGATCAGCGCTGGGCTCGGTTTTAGCGGCCCATTTGGCAAAGGTCAGCACCGTCAACAGATCGATGTCGGCGAAAGTGAATGTGTCGCCAGCGACAAAGGTGCGCTGTGCCAGCGTTTCGTTCAGGCTCTGCATACTGTCGACAAGGCGCGCTCGGCCCCGCTCTGCGAGGGCAGGAATCTGCTCATAGTTGATGGGTCCCGGGAGCGCGCGTCCACTATAGGCGGGGTGGCCATTGCGGAAAGCCTCCGCGCAGGCCATGAAAAGCGAATTGAAGATTCGGTGGTTCCAGTTCAGGATCTGGGCGCGTTCTTCGGCCGTATTCCCCAGCAGGGGTCGGTCGGGATACAGGGACTC